>Ga0307486_1000515_pt1 | contig 35434 bp, 36 predicted proteins | sample CBIW02metaG_FD_203663 | JGI IMG/M metagenome (GOLD analysis project Ga0307486, IMG submission 203663) | Sea-ice brine microbial communities from Beaufort Sea near Barrow, Alaska, United States - CBIW 0.2 | ecosystem: Environmental > Aquatic > Marine > Coastal | place: USA: Alaska | collected... | reverse complement strand
ATCATAGCGGAAAAATTAGTTAAATGCTTGGTATTAAGACACTTAAATATACTAATTTTCCGCTTTTCTATGGCCTAAAATAGCTCGTAATAAGTGATTTTTTTTTACATCGAACTCAGGTTATTAGTTTCAACTACTCTTTTTTTTCTGCATAGCTGAATTCATTGAGGCTGTCTGAAAAGTTTTAAAAGTAGTCATCCTGAACTTGTTTCAGGATCTAATAAGTTTATAATTGAATCATGTTAGAAGCTGAAACAAGTTCAGCTTGACGAAATTAGACTTTTCAGGCCGCCTCAGCTTTTTTTAAATTATAGCCATTCAATTTTCATAATCAGTGATTTTTGTTTCAATGAATTGTTGGATTTCTTCTGGCGGAGTCTGAAAATCAAACCACTGAATAGTAGGATCTTTTCTAAACCAGGTAAGTTGCCTTTTGGCGAATCTTCGGGTGTTTTTTTTGATCTCAGAAATAGCGGTTTCTAAGGAATCTCTACCTTCTAAAAAGGTAAAAAGTTCTTTATAACCTACGGTGTTTAAGGCGTTAAGTAGGCGTTTTGAAAAAAGGCTTTCAGCTTCCTGTAGTAAACCTTCATCCATCATTAGATCTACCCGGCGATTGATGCGTTCATAGATTATTTCACGATCTGCGCTTAAACCTATACTTATTGGAATAAAATTGCGCTGTTTTTTAGGTCCATTTAAATATGAGGAATAAGGTTTTCCGGTGGCTATAGAAACCTCCAGGGCACGAATCACACGCTGCGGATTTTCTATATCGGCAATTTTATAATAATCGGGATCCAGTATTTGTAATTGTTCCTGCAAAGGAACCAGGCCTTCTTCAAGCTTGAGGTTGAGGTTTTGCCTGATTTCCGAAGGAACTTCAGGAAAATAATCCAGGCCGTGCAAGATGCTTTTGGTGTACAGGCCACTGCCACCAACCATTATAGCAAAACTGTTATTTTGAAAAATTTCTTCTAATTTCTGAATGGCTTCAGTTTCAAAATCACCAACATTATAAGAATCTTCAATAGAAATATGCTGAATAAAATGATGTTTGGCTGTTTGTAGCTCTTCTACTGAAGGAACCGCGGTACCAATGCGCATTTCTTTATAAAACTGCCGGGAATCAGCTGAAATTATTTCAGTATTAAACTTTTTTGAGAGTTTAATAGCCAGGGATGTTTTGCCGATAGCGGTAGGCCCAACAACATTGAGCAGGTAATTATTGTTCATGGAGAGGTTTTCCGCAGTTATGGCAAAATTCAGCTTTATCTAAATGTTTGTCTTCATTACAGTGTGGGCAGGCTTGTGTGTTTTCAGGAATTTTATCCTTTTGAGAACGAGTTATCTCGGAAGTTACAATACCTGTGGGTACAGCAATAATTCCATAACCTATAATCATAATACAAGAAGCTATAAAACGCCCCAGGGGCGTGATGGGATGAATATCTCCAAACCCCACTGTGGTTAGTGTCACAATACACCAGTAAATACTAAGTGGAATATTGTCAAATCCATTTTCTGGTCCTTCAACCAAATGCATTACCGTTCCCATAATAATGCAAATGACAAGTACGGCAAATAAAAAGATAATAATTTTTGGACGGCTATTTCGCAATGCCAGTAAAAGCCGGTTAGATTCTCCAATGTAACGGGTGATCTTTAAAATTCTAAATACCCTAAGCAACCTTAAGGCTCTAACCGCAAAGAGTAAATTGTGCCCGCCGAATATAAAAGCTATATAAGTAGGAATGGTAGAGAGTAAATCTACAATTCCATAAAAGCTAAAAATATAATTTTTAGGTTTTTTTATAGCTACTATTCGCAAGATGTATTCAATGGTGAAGATTATTGTAATAATCCATTCGGCTATGTAGAAATGCCAGTAATACTTTAGGTTGAGTGAACCTACACTTTCCAGCATTACCAGGATAATACTTATTGTAATTACTATAAGTAGGGCAACATCAAAAAACTTACCTCCCGGGGTGTCGGCTTCATAAATCACCTCGTGAAGTTTTGCCTTCCAGCCTGGTTTGGGTTGTGTTTTCGCCAAGAATTAATGATTTACGAATTATCCAAATTTAAATAAATTCCTCTAGCTTCTAAGTAATTTAAAACTTATTTAGTTAGCGGGTCTAGTTGAATAATCTTTAAACGGGAATTTCTGCGTAAATAGCTTTGAATAATATGCTGTGCGTCCCGGTCGTTTTTCATAGGAGTAATAATAGATCTAATAATATCTATATTGTTAATCTGGTGGTTTAAATTAAAATAACCATATCCTTTAAATTCACCATCTTCTACAAGTAATGCGCTTTTTTCGTCTATATCCCGGCCCCGGTCTATAACCAGCATATGCTGATTTTTATAAGAATGCTGATCGATCAAGGCCCTAACCCTTTCGTTATAAGATTCAGCTGATTCTTCCCTTATGCAGGCACCGTTGCATTTTTTTATAGTGTAGTTAAAACAATTTCCTTTGCCATTCTCGAGATTGCAAAGTTTTTGGCAAAGTTCATATTTTTCTACCCATCGCTCCAAAACATTTTTTGCTCGTTTTAAGGAAGAAAAAGTAGTTATACTGTTCTTTTTACCGGCCCGCCCAATCTTTAATTGTATATATCCATGCTCATCGGTAGAATGATAAAGCGCGTGACTAAAAATATTCTTTTTTAAAGTTTTGTTGTACTTGGGTTTATTTTGTTTTATTTCCTGATTTTCCTTTAGCAGAGCTGCAAGTTCATTTCCAGTGGCCTCAAAACTTACCGAAGAAACTTCTTTTTGCAGTTGCCGGGCTTTGTGGTGCTCATTGATGAAATGCTGGGTTACCCGTTTCTTTATATTCCTACTCTTGCCAATATAGATAATCTCGCCTTCTTCATTATGAAAATAATAGACGCCGGTAATTCCCGGGAGATCTTCCAAAATATAAACCAGCTTGGTATCTACCTGGCGTTTTGGTTCTATTTTTACTGCATCTTTAAGAATATTCTTTTCAATATCCTTGGCAAGTAGCATTTTAAAGAGTTTTACCGTGGCTTGAGCATCACCACTGGCGCGATGTCTATCGCTTAACGGAATTCCCAAGGCCTTAACCAGTTTTCCTAAACTGTAAGAATCCTGCTCCGGAATAAGTTTTTTAGAAAGTTCTACGGTACAAAGGGATTTTCTTTCAAAATCGAATCCCAGCCTTTTAAATTCTGTGCGAAGAATTCGATAATCAAATTTCGCATTGTGAGCCACCAGAACACAATCCTGGGTGATTTCCACAATTCTTCTTGCTACTTCGTAGAATTTAGGTGCATTACGCAGCATATCGTTATTAATGCCCGTAAGGTTTACCACAAAAGGCTGAATAGGCTTTTCTGGATTTACAAGGCTTATAAACTGGTCTACTATTTTTAAACCATCAAACTTATAAATGGCAATTTCAGTTACTCCTTCTTCGTTGTATTTACCACCGGTGGTTTCTATGTCTACTACTGCGTACAAAAAATGCTTCTGCTTCTTTAATTAATTTCTTTCTCCAAAAATTTCGCTTCCTATGCGAACCATATTACTACCGGAATCTACAGCGATCTTATAATCTCCGCTCATACCCATAGAAAGGATATTCATATTTGAATATTCTTTTTTAAAATCATCAAAAACCGATTTTAAATGTTCAAATTCTTTTTTTACCTGCGCTTGGTCATCGGTAAAAGTGGCCATTCCCATAAGGCCTTTTACTTTTACGTGATCTAACCTTTTAAATTCTTCTGAATCTAATATTTCTTTAGCTTCTTCAGCTGAAATTCCATATTTGCTATCTTCTTCAGCAATTTTAATTTGCAACAAGCAATCTAAACAATGACCATTTTTGTCGGCTTCCTTATTTATTTCTTTCAATAATTTTAAACTATCTACTGCGTGGATCAGAGAAACATAGGGCGCCATATATTTTACCTTGTTGCGCTGCACGTGACCCACCATATGCCATTCAATATCCTTTGGAAGTTTTTCCCACTTCTCAGTCATTTCCTGGATCTTATTCTCACCAAATTGTCTCTGGCCAGCCTCATAAGCTGCAAAAATATCTTCTGGAGGTTTGGTTTTGGAAATAGCTATCAGGGTTACATCTTTGGGTAGTTCGTCTTGAAATCTTTTTATATTATCTGCAATATCCATGCAATCATTTTTTAGTTGTTTTCAAACTCGTAGATGGTTAAACCACTTAAAAGTTTTGGTTCAATATAGGTGCTTTTTGGGGGCATCGTTGAACCTTCATCGGCAGTTTCCTTAATCTCCTTTATACTTAATGGAAGCATCCCGAAACCCACGGCAAATTCACCTTTATCTATACGGGTTTTAATTTCTATGAGATCATTTTTACCGTGAATATAAGAAATACGCTTGTCATTTCTAAGATCTTCAATTCCTAAAATTGGCTGAAGCACTTTTTTATAAAGAATATAAGGATCTAATTTACTTAAAGAATCACCAAATTCATAATTAGTTTTTCGCAAGTAAAGCGAATAAAATTCCCCATCCAAATACATATTAAAATGATGTTTTTGTAGGGGTTTATAAACCTGCATCCCGTGATTTTCAATTCTAAAATATTCGTCCAGTTGAATAAGAAACTCTTCTTTGGTGTGCCCGTTTAAATCGGTTATCAATCTGCTGAATTCGTGTATTTTGAGGTTGCTTTCTGAAATTAGGTAGCTCATAAAAAAATTATAAGCTTCTTTCCCGGTATGCTTAGGATTAGCCTCCCGTGATTCCTGCGCAAGCAAATAAGAAGAAGCACAGCGATGGTGGCCATCTGCGATATATAAATGCGACATCTGGCTAAATTCTTCCTGGATTTGTCTCAATAAATCTTCCTGATCTATTTTCCATAAATAATGAATTTCCCGGTTTGCAGTGGCAAATTCATATTCTGGCCGGGTTTGCATTACCTGGTCAATAACTTCATTTATTTTAAAATTATCGGGATAGGTAAGCAGTACCGGTTCGGTATTAAAGCCCACGACTTTAAGGTAATCCTTAAACAAGGTTTCGCGGTGGGCTATGGTATCTTCGTGCCTTTTTATAAGATTATTTTCATAGTCTTCGGCACTGGCAGCGGCTATAATTCCGCAGCAGCTATTTTTGCGGCTCACTATTTTATAGAGGTAATAAGCTGGTTCTTCATCTTTTATAAACGAATTTTCTTCCTTGAATTCCAGGTAGCGGTTTTTTATCATCTGGAACCGCTGTCCGCCGGTAATTTTGTGCTGGAACTTATAACCCGGATTTAAAATATGCAAAAATGAATACGGATTATATTGCAATATCGCCCTTATTTCGGCTTCAGTATAGTCTTCAAAAGACTTTGTAGCTACAAGTCCGGCTTTGGCCCGTTGTGGACGTACAGCTCTAAATGGAAGTATCTTTGTCAAATCTAATTCTTCCTTTTATTTAGCTGAATTGCGCAGAAACCTTTTCGGCTTTTTTGCTTTCAGAATAGTCATAAAATCCTTCTCCTGACTTAATTCCCAGTTTCCCGGCCATCACCATATTGGTTAACAAAGGGCAGGGAGCGTATTTTGGATTTTTGAAACCTTCATACATTACTTCCAGAATGGAATGACAAACATCAAGACCAATAAAATCTGCTAATTGAAGTGGCCCCATGGGATGTGCCATTCCAAGTTTCATTACCGTATCTATTTCTTTTACTCCGGCCACGCCGTTATAATAGGTTTCAATCGCCTCGTTTATCATAGGCATTAAAATTCTGTTAGCTACGAAACCCGGGTAATCGTTAGCTTCAACAGGAACTTTATTTAGTTTTTCTGAAAGTTCCATAATAGTAGACGTAACTTTATCGCTGGTACTGTAACCGCGAATAATCTCTACCAGTTTCATAATTGGCACAGGATTCATAAAATGCATTCCAATTACACGGTCCGGATTGGAAACCACAGAAGCGATTTTGGTAATCGAAATTGAAGAGGTATTGCTAGCCAAGATAGTTTTAGCCGAACAATTTTCGTCCAGTTGCTTAAAGATTTTTAGTTTCAGTCCTTCATTTTCTGTGGCGGCTTCAACTACAAGATCAATTTCTTTAACTCCTTCAGGAATATCGGTAAAAGTAGTAATGTTGTTAAGCGTTGCTTCCTTATCGGCTTCACTAATCTTTTCCTTGGAAAGCATTCGGTCTAAATTTCCCGAAATAGTTTTCATTCCTTTATTCAGGCTTTCTTCTGAAATATCTATAAGATTCACTTTGTATCCAAACTGGGCAAAAGTATGGGCGATTCCGTTGCCCATAGTTCCTGCTCCTATAACTGCTATATTCTTCATTTTGTGTGGTTTTTATATGAGATTAAGTTAAAATTAGGCTGAAACTTAATAGTAATTATTTACTAAAACTGGCAATTACTCCATTAGCAATGCGCAAAGCTTCAGCGCCCTGTTCCAGCGTTACAATTGGAGTGGTATTATTGTTTATGGCATCGGCAAAAGTTTCCAGTTCGTCTAAAATAGCGTTGTTTGGAGATACATCTGGATTATCAAAATAGATTTGCTTCTTCACTCCTTCAGCATTTTGCAATACCATAGCGTAATCATCAGGAGTTTCCGGGGCGTCTTTCATTTTTACAACCTCGCATTTTTTCTCCAGAAAGTCTACCGAGATATAAGCGTCCCGCTGAAAGAACCTTGATTTACGCATGTTTTTCATTGAAATTCTGCTGGCGGTAAGGTTTGCCACACATCCGTTTTCAAATTCTATTCTTGCATTTGCGATATCTGGAGTATCGCTAATTACTGAAACCCCGCTGGCGTTAATATTTTTCACCTTAGATTTTACAACGCTAAGTACAGCGTCTATATCGTGAATCATCAAATCCAAAACAACGGGGACATCGGTCCCACGTGGATTGAATTCTGCAAGACGGTGAGCTTCAATAAACATAGGATTTTCTATTCGGGAAGCCACAGCCCTAAATGCGGGATTAAAACGCTCTACGTGGCCAACCTGACCTTTTACGCCGTGTTTTTTTGCTAAAGCGATAAGTTCTTCGGCTTCAGCAAAAGTATTGGTGATAGGCTTTTCTATAAAAAGATGTTTTCCTTTGGAAATAGTTTTTTTTGCTACTTCAAAATGAGAAAGTGTTGGGGTTACCACATCTACCACATCTACTGCTGCAATAAGATCGGCTATAGAGTCGAATTTATTATAACCGAATTCAGCAGCTACCTTGTCGGCATTTTCAGAACTGGCATCGTAGAAACCTACGAGCTCATATTTTTCAGACTGATTAAGTAATTTGAGATGAATTTTTCCTAAGTGTCCTGCACCAAGCACGCCGACTTTCAACATATTATTTAGCATTTTTCACAAAAATAGCATTTTGATTGCAAATAGTTTAGCAATAAAGCGGAGAATCTCCCCCGATTTGGCTTGGCATCTTTGACTTCTAATGAGTATTTTTGCAATCTAAACGGGGAGAAAGTGATCGAGGATAACTATAGACATAAAGGCAAAAGACAGCAGTTAGTAAAAACTGTAAAGAAAAAAGGAATTACCGACAAGGCGGTTTTAGACGCGATTGGAAAAATTCCGCGGCACTTGTTTATGGATAGTAGTTTTGAAGATCACGCCTACCAGGATAAAGCTTTTCCCATTGCTGCAGATCAGACAATTTCCCAACCTTATACGGTTGCTTTTCAAACCGAAAAACTGGAAATTGAGAAAGGGGATAAAGTTCTGGAAATAGGAACAGGGAGCGGTTACCAAACTGCGGTTCTTTGTGAACTGGGCGCTAAAGTCTACAGTATAGAACGCCAACGTGAACTTTACAAAAAGACAAAAACATTTTTGAGTAAGATTGGCTACCGTCCTAAACACCTCAGTTTTGGCGACGGTTACAAAGGAATGCCGGATTACGCACCTTTTGATAAAATAATTGTGACTGCCGGTGCGCCTTTTGTGCCTAATGATCTTTTAGGACAATTAAAAGTTGGTGGTAAAATGGTAATTCCTGTGGGCGACGATGTGCAAACAATGACTCTTTTTATTAGAAAATCTCCTAAGGAATTTGATAAAACCGAATTTGGACAATTCCGGTTTGTGCCTTTGTTGGGGGATAAGAATTAAAAAGATTGTTTAAAAAGATTATTCAATCCTTCGTCATCCTGAATTTATTTCAGGATCTAACAAACATGTTATAAAACAGAAAAGCCGGTTTAAAAACATATTTAAACCGGCTTTTCTATTTGGGGAATCAGCTTATTTCTTCTTCTGTTGATTTTTTTGCTGTTCTGCCTGTTCCATCATTTCCTGCATTTTCCTGGTGAACTTGTTTTGCTTTTTAGGCTTTTTCTTGTTCTCCTGGATTTTTGCGTGAATTTTATCTTCATCAATAATCACATATTTAATCACCAGCATAATTCCGATTGTAATCAGGTTAGAGGTGAAATAATACAATGAAAGTCCACTAGCGTAGTTGTTGAAGAAAAACAACATCATTATTGGAGACAGGTACATAATAAATTTCATATTAGGCATTCCCGGTTGCTGGGCCTGCTGCATACTTTGTCCCGTGGTCATCATCATATAAATAAAAATAGCGATAGATGCCAAAATAGGGAATAAACTCACGTGATCTCCATAAAACGGAATGGTGAATGGTAACTCTGCAATAGTATCATAACTCGATAAATCGTCTGCCCAAAGGAATCCTTTTTGTCTTAGCTGAAAAGCACTTGGGAAGAACTGGAAAAGTGCATAGAAAACAGGGATTTGCATCAAGGCAGGCAAACAACCACTCATTGGGCTGGCTCCCGCTTTGCTGTACAGCTTCATAGTTTCCTGCTGCTTCTTCATCGCGTTATCCTTATACTTCTCGTTAAGCTCGTTAATTTCAGGTCTTAAAACCTTCATTTTAGCTTGGGAGAGATAAGACTTATAAGTAACCGGAGAAAGCACGATACGTACTACAATAGTCATTACAATAATCGCAATACCATAGCTAGGTAAAACTCCACTTAAAAATGAGAAAAACGGAATAAATACATATTGGTTGATCCAGCCAAAAATTCCCCAACCTAATGGCACGATCTCATCTAAATTACGGTCGTAATCGTTTAAGATTTTATAATCTGTTGGGCCGTAATACCAGTTCATATTATAATTAAGCTCACCGCCATTTAACTTTAAAGGTAATTGTGCGGCAAAATTTTTGGTATAAACCGTATCTATTTCTTCATCTTCAACTAAATTCTCTGATGTGAATTTTCCTCTCTCGAAGGGATCATTAGTAAGTAGGATAGAGGTGAAGAAATGCTGTTTAAAAGCTACATAAGTAATATTTTCATCTTCCTGTTCTTCAAAATCGCCGCTTCCTAAGTAATCATCGTCACCTTCATCATATTCATAAATAAGTTCCGTGTAACGATTTTCGTAAGAAATACTCTTTGCGTGACGGTAGCCTTTTAACTGCCAATTCATATTAATATCCCTGGAGCTATTAAACACATCGTTTAAGCCCTGAGATCTAATGCTGAAATCCAGCATATATTCTCCCGGTTTCAATACATAGCGGTATTCTAAGAATTCATCTTCTGAAACTTTCAGCTTCATGGAGATAATCTGGTTATCTCCACTTTGGGTTACCTCGGGTTCAAAATAAAGGTTTTCGGTATCTAAGGTTCTACCATCTGTAGTGGTAAAATTAATGTTGAAAGAGGCATTTCCGTCTTTAATTAAATAAACCGGAATAGAATCGAAGGTTTTAAAATTGGTTAACCTTGCTTCTGAAATATAACCACCTTTATTATCAATTTTAAGTTCTAAAACATCATTGGAAATTGTGGTAGTATTTTCTGTAGCCGATGGAAGACTAGCTGAATATCCAAAAGCACCTAAACGCTCACGAGCTTGGGCAAGTGCAGTAGAATCTGCTCCTGGTGTTTGTGTTTCCTGCTGTTGTGGTGGTTTAGTAGAGTCGGTATTTCCAGGAACTTCAACCTGCTCGGTTTCCTGTTGTGGTTCTACTTCTTCTTCTGAAGGGCTGTTGGTATACAACATCCAAAGTAAAATTCCACCAATAAGTATGAATCCAATTAAGGACTGAACATCAAATTTCTTTTCTTCCATGCTTTTCTAAACTATAACTTGCTTTTGGTCAATAAGTCGGCCACTTTTATTTTTGTGCCAGACTGGCATTTTTTCTTTTTTTAGAGAAATCGTAAGCCGCCTTAATAAAGGCGATGAATACCGGATGCGGGGTAGCAACCGTACTTTTATATTCCGGGTGGTATTGAACGCCCACAAACCAAGGATGATCTTTTAATTCTATAACTTCTACCAGGCCGGTTTCAGGATTTATCCCGGTACTTAGCATTCCTGCTTTTTCCAGTTCTTTCTTGTATTTGTTGTTATATTCGTAACGATGGCGATGCCTTTCTTTAATTTCGGTTTTACCGTAAGCTTTTTGAATTTTAGAACCTTCTGTAAGTTTACAATCCCAGGCACCAAGTCGCATAGTCCCGCCTTTATGGGTGATCTCTTTTTGCTCTTCCATAAGGTCAATAACCGGGTGCTTGGTTTTAGGATCCATTTCGGTAGAATTGGCAGTTTTTAACTTTAGTACGTTTCTCGAAAATTCAATAACTGCCATTTGCATTCCCAGGCAAATACCTAAAAATGGCAAATTATGTTCCCGCGCATACTTTACCGCGTCTATTTTTCCTTCAACACCACGTTCCCCAAATCCGGGAGCAACTAAAATTCCGTCTAAATTGGCGAATTTATGGTCGATAGTGTTTTCATTTATAAATTCAGAATGAATGCTTTCTACATTTACCTTCACTTCATTTTCTGCACCTGCGTGAATAAATGATTCAAGAATGGATTTATAGGAATCCTGTAATTCTACATATTTACCAATTAGCCCTATTGTAATTTCAGCTTTAGGGTTTTTATGCCTATCTAAAAACTGATTCCATCTATCTAAATTTGGCGTGGTTTCATCGGGTAGGTGTAACTTCTTTAATGTTACGGTATCCAGGCCTTCTTTCAACATTAAATTTGGAACATCGTAAATGGTAGCCGCATCAATACTTTGAATTACTGCTTCCTGCCTAACATTACAGAAAATAGCCAGTTTACGACGAATATCATCTGAAAGTTCGTGCTCGGTTCTACAAACCAGAATATCGGCTTTAAGTCCGCTTTCCATCAAAGTTTTTACACTGTGTTGGGTTGGTTTGGTTTTAAGTTCACCGGCAGCAGCAAGATAGGGGACAAGTGTAAGATGAATAATCAGGGCATTCTCATCCCCTAATTCCCACTTTAACTGTCTTACCGCTTCAATATATGGAAGAGATTCTATATCACCCACAGTTCCGCCAATTTCAGTAATCACAATATCGTAATCACCATTCTGGCCCAGGATCTGGATGCGATCTTTAATTTCGTTGGTTATATGCGGAACCACCTGTACGGTCTTTCCCAGAAATTCCCCACGACGTTCTTTGTCAATGACACTTTGGTAGATACGACCGGTAGTTACATTATTGGCCTGGGAAGTATTTACATTTAGAAAACGCTCGTAATGGCCAAGGTCAAGATCGGTTTCGGCACCATCTTCGGTAACATAGCATTCGCCGTGTTCGTAAGGGTTTAAAGTGCCGGGATCTATGTTAATGTAGGGGTCAAGTTTCTGAATAGTGGTTCTAAATCCACGCGCTTGTAGTAATTTTGCCAGTGAAGCTGCTATAATCCCTTTTCCCAGGGAAGAAGAAACGCCGCCGGTGACAAAAATATACTTGGTTTCGGCCATCTTTGAAGTGTTTGTTGCGTTGTTTTATTCAGGGCGCTAAATTACAAAGAAGAATAGAAAAGCCGTTAATTTTAAACCTATTATTTTTAAAGTTAAAAACACCTTGTAAACTGAGGAAAATTCAGGGTTTTGGAAACTTTCTTCTTATATCCCTAAGCAATTGTTCCATCCCGTTGAGTTTAAGTTCGAATACCTCGCTCATTTGCTGGCCAAGTTTGCCTTCGGGGAAGCCTTTTTGGCGATACCAAACCAAATAATATTCGGGAATATCGCTTAAATAATAGCCTTTATATTTTCCAAAATGCATCTTAGCGTGGGCAAGTTCTAAAAGTGCTTTATGATTTGGTTTTAAGCTCATTTATAATGATGTGAAAATGCTAGATGCTGCGTAATAATTGGGTTTATAAAGATTCCGCAAAATTAGTTATTATTTTGCCAGTGGCTAAAAAAAGAAAGGTGTATTGGAGGTTATTTAATAGGCATCTTGTTTTCAAAATTTACCCGGCAAATTTGAAAAGTATATTTTTGCTTTAGAATTTATAAAATGAAATATCAGTACCAAATAAGATTAAGTCCCGAAGAAGCTGCAAATCAGCATAAACTTAAAAAAGCAGTCTCCCGTCACGGCGGTATTGCTTTGAAGGATATTAATTACGTAAAGATCCTAAAGCGCTCGATTGATGCCCGGCAGAAAGCGGTAAAGATCAACTTAAAGGTCGATGTTTATGTAAAAGAAGATTTTAGGGAAGAAAAGATATTCCTCCCAGATTATCAGGATGTAAAAAATAAGCAGGAAATCATAATTGTGGGAGCCGGTCCTGCAGGGTTATTTGCTGCATTGCGTTGTATTGAATTAGGGTTTAAACCGATAATTATTGAACGCGGAAAAGATGTTAGAACACGTCGCCGGGATTTAAAGGCATTAAATATTGAACATATTGTAAATGAAGATTCCAATTATTGTTTTGGAGAAGGTGGCGCCGGCACCTATAGTGATGGTAAATTATATACCCGCTCTAAAAAACGCGGCGATGTAGATCGAATTCTTAAACTACTCGTAGGTTTTGGCGCTACGCCTGAAATTATGGTAGATGCGCATCCGCATATTGGTACGAACAAGCTGCCGGCGATTATTGCAGATATTCGCGAACGCATCATTGCTTGCGGGGGAGAGGTCCTTTTTGAAACCAGGTTAACCGATATTCTCATTGAGAATAATGAAGTTTCAGGAATTAGAACTTTAAAAGGAGAAACTATTAAAGCGAAGAAAATCATTCTGGCCACAGGACATTCAGCACGGGATATTTTCGAACTTTTACATAAAAAAAATATAAAAATTGAAGCTAAAGCTTTTGCACTTGGAGTTAGGGTAGAACATCCACAGGAACTTATAGATCAAATTCAGTATAAATGCGATTCCAGGGGAGATTATCTTCCGCCTTCGCCGTATAGTATTGTTAAGCAAATAGAGGGAAGGGGAATTTATTCATTTTGTATGTGCCCTGGAGGAATTATTGCTCCCTGCGCCACAGCTCCCGGAGAAGTAGTTACCAATGGTTGGTCTCCCAGCAAGCGGGATCAACCTACAGCCAATTCAGGAATCGTGGTAGAATTGAGACTTTCAGATTTTAAAAATTCAGAAAAGAATCCTTTGGCGGCTATGGAATTTCAGAAACAAATTGAACAAAAAGCCTGGCTGGAAGGTGGAAGTACTCAAAAAGTTCCGGCGCAGCGGTTGGTAGATTTTACCCAGGGGAAGGTTTCTGCAAATCTGCCGGTGACCTCCTACAAACCCGGAGTTACTTCAGCTGAATTAGGAAATGTTTTACCCGATTTTATTCATAAAACTTTACAAGCTGGTTTTAAAGAATTCAATAAAAGTATGCGTGGCTTTTTAACCAATGATGCCGTAGTACACGCCCCGGAATCAAGGACTTCCTCGCCAGTGAGAATTCCGCGAGATCCTTATAGTTTCGAACACTTGCAAATAAAAGGACTTTATCCCTGCGGGGAAGGAGCCGGTTATGCTGGGGGAATCATTTCAGCAGCGATAGACGGGGAAAGATGTGCCGAAAAATGTATCGAAAGTTTGAAAAATTTATAGCCATTTATAAAGGTTAAATTATTGATAATTGTCAAGACATTAATAGTGTTGATTTTGGTTTTTTTTATCTTCATTTTTTGAAAATAACCAGCAATAAATACCAGGATTATGGCCATAGTAGGTTCAATTATAAAAAAAATAATAGACCTTAGGGATTCTATTGTTTCTCAACCCGAAGCACAAGAAGCACAACTGGAAGTATTAAAGAAACTGCTTAAAAAGGCAAAAGATACCCAGTTTGGAAAGCACTATGATTTTGAAGCAATTTTAGAAGCTGATAATATTCCAAAAATGTTTGCTGAAAAAATTCCTTATTTCGATTATAACAAAATCAATGATGAATGGTGGAGCAAAATGCATGAAGGTGAGGAAAACGTAACCTGGCCTGGAAAACCTCCTTACTTTGCGCTAAGTTCGGGTACAACCGGTAAATCCAGTAAACGTATTCCGGTAACCGAAGATATGGTAGATGCCATTAGACAAACCGGGATTGACCAGGTAGGCGCTTTAAGCAATTTTGATCTGCCTAACGATTTCTTTGAAAAAGAGATCATGATGCTGGGAAGCTCTACCGACTTGCAGAAGGAAGGTGACCACGAAGAGGGCGAAATTAGCGGAATATCTGCGAGTAAAATCCCTTTCTGGTTTAAAGGTTATTATAAACCCGGAGATGAAATTTCAAAGATTCCCGAATGGGACGATAGGGTGCAACGCATCGCAGAGAATGCAAAAAACTGGGATATTGGCGCCTTAAGCGGAATTCCTTCCTGGTTGGAGCTTATGATGAAGAAGGTGATTGAATATCATAAAGTCGATAATATTCACGAGGTTTGGCCAAATCTGCAGGTTTATACTTCTGGCGGTGTGGCTTTTGAGCCTTACGAAAAAAGCTTTAACGCACTTTTAAAACAACCAATTACGATAATTGATACTTATCTTGCTTCAGAAGGTTTTATAGCCTACCAACAAAGACCAGAAACACATTCTATGAAGCTTGCTCTCAACAACGGGATTTATTTTGAATTTGTTCCTTTTAAGGCGGAATATATAAATCAGGATGGATCTATAACCAAGGACGCTCCCGTGATTACAATTTCTGAAGTAAAAGAAGAAGAAGATTATATTCTTTTAATTAGTACGGTTTCCGGCGCATGGAGATATTTAATTGGGGATACTATTAAATTCACCGATGTTGCCCTTCACGAAATAAAGATAACCGGAAGAACTAAATTTTTTCTAAATGTAGTTGGGTCCCAACTTTCAGTAAATAAAATGAATGATGCCGTGCAGGAATTGGAAGAGAAATTTGATATAAAAATTCCCGAATTTACCTTGGCCGCTGTAAGAATTGACGGGGAATTTCATCACCACTGGTATTTAGGAACTGATGGTGACACTTCAGAAGAAGAACTAACTGAAGCTTTAGATGAATCTTTAAAAAATGCCAATAAGAATTATAAAGTAGCTCGGTCTAAAGCTTTAAAAGGAGTTAAGGTAACCAAAGTGCATCCTGAAATATTCCCCGAATGGAGTGCCGCGAACAAGAAAAAAGGCGGACAGGTAAAAATGGAGAAAGTGATGGACGAGGAAAAGTTTGCTAAATGGGAAAAATTCGTTAAAGAGCAAACAGCTTAATTGTTGGCTTCGTCTATTTCGTCAATCAGGGCCATAATTTCTTCCTGTGAGAGATAAAGTTTCTTAATTCTCGCTTTATAAGCATCGGCCAGATGTGTGTGATTCAGGATAAAATCTTTAGTAGCAATAATATACTTACCAAGGCCGTGGTTTACCGCGTAAGTATCTGCGGCTCTTTCTGCCTCCTGGATATAATTTTTTGAAGTAAGATATTTAATTCCAAACCAAACCATATTTATTGCACTGCGTTCGCGGTAATCCATAATATGGCCCAACTCGTGTCCAATCCATCCTATTAATACCTCTGAAGGGACCTTTTTCACATCAAAGACTTCATCTTCAATTTTTATGTGCTCGCTTATCATAACGAAGTACGAACGCTTTTTTTTGTTCTTTAGTAGACCTGAAACTTTTGGCTGTGCCTGCATAAAAGATTTCTGAATCTTCGATTTAAATTTGAATTCAATAGGCGTATCTTTTAATTCGGGGTAGTGGGAAAGTGCCACGTAGGTTTCCCGCCAAATTTCATCAGGGACTATTTTATTTTCAAATTTTAAGCTGTCTTTTTGTTTCATTGTTTCTTGCGCATAGAGGGTGCTACAATTCCATTGACTTACGAGAATTGCCGTAATTAATATAAGATGTATTTTAGGAGTGAGTGTCAAATATAGTTATTCTTGATATCTGCTAAAAATATAGCATATTTGCAGTTTATACCAAAAATCAAGTTATAAAATAAACATAAAAAAAGACCATCCTTAAAAGGTGGTCTTTTCTTATAAAATTTCTAAAATCTTCAGAAATTATCCTTGCATTAACTGTTGTAATCTCTGTTGTAGTTCAGTATCGGTTTGAAGTGCCATAGCGATCTTTTCATAACGCTGAACGTCCAGACCTTGTTCTGAGATAGCGCTTTCCATTTCTTTCTGAAATTCGCCTTGCATACCTTCAATCTCTGCAACAACCTCTGCGTGCTTAGTCTTTTCTTCTTCAGTAACTTCAACCTCAGCATTTGGGTCTAAAGATGCCTGATGGATTTCATTAAAACGTTGAATGTCAAATCCGCTGTCTTCTACTTTCTTCGCCATCTCCTGCTGCGCCTTCTGGTTTACCATTCTTATCATTTGGTAAGCATCAGCAAATTTAGAAAGCTCTTCATCACTAACATCTACTTCTACAGCTTGTTGCTGTTGCTGAGGTAGCTGTTGAGTTTGGGCAAATACACCTGCTGTTCCTAATGCAAAAGCAAATAATAAACCTGCAATCTTTTTTGATTTAATCATAATCTTTGTTTTAAAGTTTTTTATTTTAATGGGACGCAATCTAAATATAGTATGCTGCGATGCAAAAAATATTAATAGGTAATTACTATTTTTTGGAGAGATTTAACTTAAAGCTATAGACTGGTTAAAATTCCTGGTCTAAAACCCTGATTTTTTCGTTTTGTTTTTCGATCTTTCTTCGGTGAAAGTCTAAATTGTGGTACACCTATTCTAGGTATATGTCTATGCTCTAAACTGTTAGTGGTTAACTTCATAACTCCAGTCATCGATCTTAAGGTTGTTTGAATATTTTCCTATTATGCCTCGTAGGCTTGCTCCGGGGTAGTTTACCTGTAATTCACGTAATGGGCTGGTGAATACTGCCGTAGGAATAATTTTGATTGAATTATTCAACTTTTTCACCAATTGCGATGAAAGTGGAAAAATTCTAAATTTTTAGATGATTCACATTTCCGATAAAATTTGCGATGACTGAAATTCTATCAAACAACTCATAAACAATAAGGCATTGTGTTATTAGATTATTCTTTTTTTAAGAGATTAGATAATAATTCACACTTCTAGAAACCCCGGGCAGTAATTACTTCCAAACTAATGGGTTCACCAATATCTTCCTCCAGTTTTTCTTTAATTTCCTTAAGTTGATCTCTTTCCAGATATTCTGGTCCCACGAGTGTAAGGGAAACCCTTAGTGGATCTCCAAACCTTACCTTTACATCCCTGATGACCTGTTCATTTATGGTAGATCCTTCTAGGTCGCGGGTAATACTGGCTTCTTTTTTAATTCGATTAAAGGAAAGGGAAAGTGGGACCATAACCATTCCAATTAAAATTAGGGTATAGATCAAGCCGAGTCTGGCTCTTTTAAAGGGAGCAAAGCCCAGGATAAGAAAAGTGATACCGGCAAACATGATAATTCCGGCAAGGTTGGTTAAATACAACAAAAATGCTCCTGAGAATACATTCCAGTCCCACCAGCCAATTCCAATTCCCGCCACGGCCAGGGGTGGTACCAGGGCAACCGCAATAGCAACTCCTGCAAGGCTTTTTGCGATACCTTCTTTGGCGTGGGCATACGCTGCAGCCACACCAGAGGCTACTGCAATTCCCATATCTAAAAGTGTAGGAGAAAGCCGTGCATCAATCTCAGAAGTAATTAGTTTAATAGGAATAATAAGGCTCACTCCAGCTGAGAATATTAAGGAAACCCCTGTGCCAATTAAAATGGTAATAATTCCCCTCTTGAGCATATTGGTATCGTAGCGCACCATTCCCATAGCGAAAGAGACTATTGGGGAAATAATAGGTGCCAGAATCATCGCGCCAATAATCACCGGGGAAGAGTCAGCGAAAAGTCCGAAGGTTGCGATAAGTGTTGAAAGGATCATCATTACCACGTACATGGAACTGGTTTTTGAATTTTCCCGAAGCACCTTAAATAACTCCTGAAATTCTTCGGTGGTAGCCCTGGGCAAGATAGGGATGGTACGTTTGGTTAATTCTTCCCGTTTTTCGCCTCTGGGAAGGGTATCGGTATTATTACTTTTTTTAAGGTCAGCTTCTTCTTTCTCGGTGCAATATTTACTTGCCTGTACAAGGCAAAGCGATTCATGCTCTACCCTGAGTGATATTTTTTCGGCCTCTTCTTTTTTGCCATCTACCGTAAATTCAATTGAAGAATTATTTTTGATACTTAAATTGGCGGTTTTTATTCTTCCTATAAAATAAGGAGTTTTATCTAACTGCTTTCTTCCGGGAATTAAACTGCGTAATAAAAACCAAATTAGTTGTAGTAAATTGGTGGGCGAAATAATAAGGGCGGTAAACATCCCATCGTTTAAAGAACTGTCTGATACTAACCTATTTGCTACAACGGAACTAAAAGCGTGCTCCACAATTATAATCCCCAAGGCCGAAGTTTGGACAATTTTTTCATCTTCAGAACTGATCTCGTAAGAATTATGGGAAAGGGAGGATAAGCGTCTAATATTTCTAAAGAAGGTATAAACTTCCCTGAAAAAATTATTATTCTGGTGGTCTTCAGTTAAAACAAAAACATTTCCAATATTCACCGACTGGAATACGGGAATATCGTTACAGAAGAGCATATCTAATTTATGCGCTTCTTCGTTCTTAAGGATTTCTTCTAACACCGTTTTAGGATCGCTGGCAATACCTAAGCCTTTAGTCGTATAGGTGTTTTCAGGATGCGGTAAAATGCCGATCTTAAGATTTTTCTTCGCTGCTTTTGGCAAGAATTCACTTAAAAACTCATCGTTTAAATAAGTGACTACGATATCACCATCACCAGTTTCAAAATCTGTTTGAGGATAATTTATAGTTTGTTTTTCGGTATTTTCTAATAATGGAAAAATATCTTCTTCAACTTTTTTCCTATCATCAGGATGATGTAAAATGTACAGCATAGTTACTTATTGCGATTGCAGTACCAAGATAAGGCTTTTTGAAATCGGCACTAAAAGTTTAACTTGAGATTTTGAATTAAACAATGAAATTTTTCTAATTTCAGTAAAAATAATTCAGCAAAATGAGAGAAGAGAATCGCAGTGCAATCATATTATTTGCTGCTACTTCGGCAACAAACCGTTTTAATTTCAGGAAAGACCACGATACTATTAGGGTAAAGGATTTAAAGACTTCAGTGAATTTCTACGGAAATATCCTGGGGCTGGAGCAAATCTCTAATGGAGGACTTGGAGACCATATAAAATGGTTTCAGTTAAACAATAAGGTACAATTGCACCTGGTTGAAAGTGACGAAGTGATTGAAAAGAAAAAGGGCGTGCACCCTGCTTTCAATACCGGCAATTTATCAGAATTCATGGATTTTCTGAGGACTAAAAATATTCCTTTTGAAAACTGGAAGGGAGAAAAAGATACAGTGACTATCCGTCCAGACGGGATTAAACAAATTTATTTTCAGGATCCCAATGGTTACTGGATTGAAGTTAATGATAGTGAAATTTAGCTTTTTAAAGCATATTCTTCTTTAAGCAATCCGAGTTCTTCGATGGTTCTTAGAACTCCGTTTTCATTATTGCTAAAATTTGTCATGAATTTACTTGCGTTAATAATTTCAGGATGAGCGTTTTTCATCGCGTAGCTATATTTCGCATTTTGCATCATCTCCAGGTCGTTGAGGTAATCACCAAAAACCAAAGTTTCTTCCGGGGAGATATTTAGCTCTTTTTGAATACCACTAATAGCATTCCCTTTATTTGCGGTTATGGAAGTAATATCTATAAAAACATTGGCTGCAATGGCTACTTTGTAATCATTAGCGTATTCTTCAAAATGAGGATAAGTGTGTTCCTCAACCCCGTTAAAATTGCAAAAAGTGACTTTTAAAATAGTATCATCTACTTCAGTAAGATCTTCTACCTTTTCTATCCTTTTGTAAAATTTATTGATCTCGTTAAAGAAACTATCGTCTTTACTTTCTATATATGCAGAATTCTTTCCGCAGAGCACCAAATGCGTTTCGGGAAGCTCCCGGCCTTTCCTTACAAAATCCAATGCAGCTGATTTATTTAAAGGATTTACATATAGATCTTTTCCTTTATGAACTACGTGGGTACCATTTTCAGCAAAAAAAAGCATCCTGTCTTTAATCCTGTCAAATTTGCTTTCCAGGTTATAAAACTGACGGCCACTGGCAACAGAGAACATTATTCCTTTGTTGTTAAGTAATTCTTCTATTTCCCAAAAATCTGGGTGGATCTCGTGTTGGTCGTTCAACAAAGTTCCATCCATATCGGTAACAATCAATTTTATCATAGCGCAAAATTTAAGCGGCAAATATAAAATAATAGAAACCGGGAGAAGTTAAGAAAGCATCAAATGTTTTTGACTTTTTTCTTATCGTAGAAGATTTGTATATGCATCTCTGATTTCTGGAGAAATTAAGGAAAGAGGTAGTAGGCATTTCAAGCCTAATCTTTGTTTTCATGCTTGTTTCAGGAATAATACTCTGGTGGCCGAAAAAGCGAAAAACCTCAGGAAAAGACTTAAAATTAAATGTAATGCAAAGTGGCGGCGCGTAAGTCATGACTGGCATAGTATAACCGTTTATATATTTCGATGCTGGCCTTATTTATAGTAATTATGGGTATTTTTTTCTTATGAATGGATGAACCACGGACTTTATGATCTGGCTCGGACGCAGAAATAAGAAACCTAAAGCTAGTACATGAAAAAAATTGAATTTTTTATTTCTAAAAAAGTATCGCGTCTACAATTCCGCCTACAATTGCAATAAATACTGCCAGCCATAGGGAAGGGAGGAAGCCTTCTGTTTTAAAATCATCACTAAACTGGTCGGCAATCTCGATAATAATGGCATAGGCAATGACGCGGGTTATAAAGCCTAACCCCAGGAAATAAAAAATTCCGAAGGTTGCGACATTTAGTAATAAGGTGAGGACCCAACTTAATAGGAAACTAAGCACACCAATAATAAGCGCCACAATTATAGCTGTTTTGAAACCCTTAAGTTTTACTTTAGGCATCATATTGGCCGCAGCGAGTAGCACCAGGGCATCAATAACGATATGCACTACCCATTGAAGCATAATTTTTTGGTTTTGAAGTTAGTATACCTAAAGATAGAAAAATTTGCTTAAAGTTTTAATCAAGTCGCCTTTCCAGTGTCGTGGGTTCCTGTCTGGTGATGATCTCCCAAATGGCCTTAAAATTTGCCAGTTGTTCCCGGCGCTTAATTGTTTCAGAAGAAGTGTACGCCATTGGAGCAGCTTCAAAGCCTTTGTATTTAGCATCCAGGTTCCTGGCGATATAAAGACTTCTGGGAAGATGAAATTTTTGGGTAATTACAATAGCGTCATCAATTGCAAAAACGGCTTTAGCGCGAAACATACTATCGTAAGTATCAAATCCGGCGTGATCTAGAGTTATATCCTCGGGTGGGACACCTTTTTTGAGCAGGTAATTCTTTATCGCATTTACTTCGTCATAATCATCGGTTCTATGATCCCCGCTTACCAGGAAATTTTCAATTTTATTTTGCTTGTAAAGCTGATAGGCAGTTTCAACCCGATCTTCGAGAATTGGAGATAATTTCCCGTCTGAATGTACACTTGCTCCCAGAATTATACCCGTTTTGGCTGAAGGGATTTCTGTGATTTCAGAATAAATAAGATAAGAAGTTTCTTTCTGGATATAAGCTTCTAACCCAAATATGATGAGGATACTTAAGATAACGAAAAGTGCAAAAGCAAGGATTAGTTTTTTAAAAAGCTTCATAGGCTACGCCAATTATAACACGAAGATAAAGAATAATAGTTTATATATATGTTTAATTTATTGAGGATGCTTTTAAGCATTAGCTCTGATTGTTTACCTTTGAGAATCTTAAAAGAAGAATTGAAAAAATGAGCAATATTAAAGCTTTACAATGGCGTTATGCCACCAAAAAGTTCGATCCTGAAAAAATACTCTCCCTGGAGAAAATAAACATTCTAAAAGAAGCTTTTAATCTTACTGCAACATCTTATGGTTTACAACCTTTAAAAATGGTTATAGTTCGTAATAAAGAGCTTCAGGAGCAGTTAAAAACCGCTTCCTGGGAACAGCAGCAATTAAATACTGCTTCCCATGTTTTAGTGATTTGTATTGAAAAGAAAGTTGATAAGAATTTTATAGAGCAATATTTTAAAAGGGTAAAGCATATTCGGGAAACCCCAGATGAGATTCTAGATCCTTTTAAAAAGTCTTTGGTAAATAGTTTTGAATCTAAAGCAGAAGATGAAGTACACGCCTGGGCTATAAATCAAGCTTATTTAACCTTGGGGACACTTTTAACCGTTTGTGCTACAGAAGAAATAGACGCCTGCCCCATGGAGGGATTTGAGCCAGACAAATATGATGAACTCCTAAACTTAGATGCTCGTAATTTAAAATCGGTCCTGGCTTTACCAGTGGGTTATCGTGCAGAAGATGATATGTTTTCTGAATTTAAGAAGGTGCGAAGACCACTTAATGATATAATTATTGAAATGAATTAATAATTTACGTAGCGGGTTATTTCAAGTCCGTAGCCAATCATTCCCACACGTTTAGTTTGTTGGGTGTTGGAAAGCAACTTGATTTTATGGATTTCAAGGTCGTGTAGAATCTGGGCACCAATCCCAAAATCCTTATTATCCATATTAATAGGCGGAGCTTTTACTTCGCCTTTTTTCTGAAGTTCTTTTAGCTCGGCAAGTCGAGGCAATAAATTTAAAGATTGTCTCGCAGGATTTATAAAAACAATAGCGCCGCGGCCTTCATCGTTAATCGCCCTGAACATATTATCCAGTTTTTTGTCGGCATCATTGGTAAGCGTTCCCAGGATATCATTATTAACCAGGGTAGAATTTACACGAACCAAAATTTCTTCATCGCTTTTCCAGCTACCTTTGGTGAGTGCCAGATGAACCTGATTATTGGTAGTTTGGCGGTAAGCTCTTAATCTAAATTTTCCGAATCGGGTTTCAAGATCAAAATCTTCTTTTTTCTCGATTAAAGAATCGTGTTGCATTCTATACGCCACGAGGGCTTCAATAGAAACTACCTTGAGATCAAATTTTTGGGCAACTTCCATTAGCTGCGGAAGTCGGGCCATAGTCCCATCTTCATTCATGATTTCCACGATAACTCCTGCTGGCTCAAAACCGGCAAGTCTTGCGAAATCTATAGCAGCTTCGGTATGCCCTGTTCTTCTTAAAACGCCGCCTTCTTTTGCTTTAAGCGGAAATATATGTCCGGGGCGGTTAAGGTCTACTGGTTTAGTTTCAGGATCTATGAGGGACTGAATAGTTTTAGCTCTATCTGAAGCTGAAATTCCTGTAGATACACCTTTACCGCGCAAATCTACCGAGATGGTAAAACCGGTTTCCATAGGATCGGTATTGTTGCTAACCATCATTTCCAGTTTCAGGTTTTTGCAACGTTCTTCGGTTATTGGAGCGCAAATGAGTCCGCGGCCGTGAGTAGCCATAAAATTGATCATTTCTGGGGTTACCTTTTCTGCAGCTGCAACAAAATCTCCTTCATTTTCCCTGTCTTCATCATCTACCACAATAATTACCTTTCCTTCACGAATGTCATCTATCGCTTCCTGGATGCCGTGAAGTTTAAGGGTATTTTGGGTAGTGGTTTCCTGAGCCATGTTGTGTGTTATTTTGGGCTGCAAAGATATTTAATCTATTTTTCTTTTCGGCTTAATAATACCAGCTTTTTTAAGGCCTTTCCGTATAGGTTCGGTAATATTGTCGAAGGCAAAAAGTCCCTGGTCTGTAGTAGCCCTGTAAGTAAGATAAATTCCTAATGGGAGCATAATAAGTGTGGAAAGCCAGGTGGCCATAAATGGGCTGATACTGCCGTCTTCTGCACTATTCTTAGCAAATATGCCAATAAAGTGGTAGGTTAGAAAAAGCAGGATAGCAACAACCATAGGTAAACCCATTCCTCCTTTTCTAATAATAGCGCCCAAGGGTGCGCCTACAAAGAATAAGACAATACATGCCGCAGCCAGTACATATTTTTCGTGTAAGGCTATCTCAAATTTGTTGAGTATTTTGGTAGAGTTTCTTAACTCAGATCTTTTGATATTAAGATGTGAAAGTGCACCGTTTACCGAACCCAGCGATAAACTCACTATCTGAATTGCCTGGTAAGTGTCATATTCTTCCAGGATAGTATTTTTAATTTCCTTTATAGAATCTGCAGGATTCAAATTCATATCTATTTTGTCAAGATCTGTACGCTGGTACATATTTTCGGTTAAGGCTCTTTTCTTTTCATTATGGGAGGTAGAAAATGAATCTATACTCTGGCGAAGTTCAGAAATATTTAACATACCCTGGGTGTTGTTATAACTTTCATCTTCCAGGTCTACATTATTAAAATCGGAAAGATCGAGGTTTATAGTATATTCTTCGAAATAACTTTTAGCAAAGGGTTTATTTCTTCTTTTGGAATAATCTGAAGGTTGAATTTCGTCGTAATAATTTCCGTCTTTTAGAATAAGTGAAAGTACATCAGAATCTGTACTACCCATTAATTCGCCTTCTTTGGCTTTCATTACCGTAAAGTTTCCGCTGCGGGTTGTTTTTTTATGAATAATAACATCGGTTAGATATTGGCCATTATCGCCACTTTTGTCCTCAACTTTAATATTTATGGTTCCCAGATCATTGAAAACACCTTCGGTAATTGCCATCGCAGGTTTTAATTTGGCAATGTTTTTCCTAAGATTTATCGACTTATATTCAGCCGCAGGAATCACATTATTAGCAAAAAAGAATGCGGTGACGCTCACGAATAAGATGAAAAAAGTTAGGCTACGCATAGCCCTTTGAAGTGAAATCCCGGAGGATTTCATGGCTGCAAACTCATAATTTTCGGCAAAATTACCAAAGGTCATTATTGAGGTAAGCAGAATGGTAAGCGGTAAAACCAGTGGCACCAGTTTAGGAGAGAAATAGAGGAGGAATTTGAAAATTATTTCGGTATCCAAATCTTTACCCGCAAGTTCACCAATGTACAGCCAAATAGTTTGGAGTACAAAGATGAACATAAGTATTATAAAAACTGTAAAAAACGTTTTTAGGTAACTGGTAAGTATGTACCGGTCTAATATTTTCAACTTAGTCTAATCTATTGATGTAAAAATCTTCGTAACGAGCTTCTTCAAAAGTAAAAAGGTTTTTAGCCAGCTCCTGGTCGGTTTTAAAGCTTTTTACAGTAATGGTGATTTTTGTATCGTTATCCTGGGTTTGGATAAGGTTATAAATATGTTTGGTTTGACTGTCAATCCCTAACAGTATATTCTTAACCTCTGCATTGTTGTCTTTTGGGGTTAACTTTACATATTGAATTTTGCGGCCATTTAAATTCTGAGCGACATCCATTTCGTAGTTATACCCTTCTTCATAGAAACTGAACATTTTAGATGGAGTGATATTATTCTCTTCTTCTTCAACATAGGTAGAGATGTTAATCTCTTCGTCTTCGGGAATTATAGTATAGATTTTCTGCCCATCAAACATCTGTGTGGTTCCCATTAGGTTCAATACATATTTTTCACCCTTAATACTAACATCTCCACGGGTTTCCTGGTTCACGTTGGCGGCATTATTTTGTAGGGTGTATTTAAAGTCTATCACCATATTATCGTAGCCTTTAACCTTAGAAGAAACTTCGTTAAGAAGGCTTTCTGCTTTTGGGGAATTTTGAGCTTGCAAACTTATGGTGAAAATAGCGAGCGTAATAAAAATTAATTTTTTCATTTTAGTAATTAGGTATTATTCTTCATTTAATAATTGATCTAAGCCTGCCAGATCGGTAACTAAAACCTGTCGGGCTTTACTGCCCTCAAATGGACCTACAATTCCGGCGGCTTCTAACTGATCTATAATCCTGCCGGCGCGATTGTAACCCAATTTTAGTTTACGTTGCAGTAAAGAAGCCGAGCCTTGTTGAGCGGTAACGATTACTTCAGCAGCTTCTCTAAAGAGCTTATCTCTTTCGCTAACATCTATATCAACACCTGTGCCACTCTCATCTGCTTCATAAGCAGGAAGTTGGTGCGCCTCTGGATAAGCTTTTTGCGAACCAATAAATTCGGTTATTTTATCCACTTCCGGGGTATCTACAAAAGCACACTGTAAACGCCTTAATTCATTCCCCTGGGTGAATAACATATCTCCCCTACCAATAAGCTGATCTGCTCCCTGGCCATCTAAAATGGTCCTGGAATCTATTTTTGAAGTCACCCTAAAGGCGATTCTGGCGGGGAAGTTAGCTTTTATAATTCCGGTAATAACATTTACCGAAGGTCTTTGCGTAGCAATAATTAAATGGATTCCAATCGCACGCGCCAATTGTGCCAAACGGGCAATTGGTGTTTCTACTTCTTTTCCGGCGGTCATAATTAAGTCGGCAAACTCATCAACTACCAGAACGATGTAAGGCAGAAACTTGTGACCGTTTTCTGGATTTAATTTTCTCGCTTTAAACTTAACATTGTATTCCTTAATATTACGAACCATCGCATCTTTAAGTAGTTCGTAACGATTATCCATTTCAATACATAAGGAATTCAATGTATTGATCACCTTGGTGTTATCGGTGATAATCGCGTCTCCGGAATCTGGAAGTTTGGCGAGGTAATGTCTTTCAATTTTATTGAAAAGCGTAAGTTCTACTTTTTTAGGATCTACCAGTACAAATTTCACTTCCGCGGGGTGCTTGCTGTAAAGTAGGGAAGTAAGGATGGCGTTCAATCCAACCGATTTACCCTGTCCCGTAGCCCCGGCCATAAGCATATGCGGCATTTTTGCCAGGTCTACCACAAAAGTTTCGTTTGAAATGGTTTTTCCTAAGGCCATTGGTAATTCCATTTCGGCATTCTGGAACTTAGGCGAAGCGATTACAGAACGCATGGAAACAATGGTTGCATTTTTATTCGGAACTTCAATACCAATGGTTCCTTTACCGGGAATTGGCGCAATAATACGAATTCCCAATGCGGAAAGGGATAGCGCAATATCGTCTTCCAGATTTTTAATTTTTGAAATCCTAATTCCTGCTTCAGGTACAATTTCGTATAGCGTTACCGTGGGACCAACTGTTGCTTTAATTTGCGCGATCTCAATCTTGTAGTTTTTTAGCGTATCTACAATGCGGTTTTTGTGTCCTTCAAGTTCTTCCTGATCTACCGTAATGCCACCCCCATATTCCTGAAGCAGGTCCAGGGTTGGAAATTTATAGTTGCTTAGCTCTAAAGTAGGGTCAAATTCACCAAAATCCTTGACGATCTTATTGCTAATTTTATCTTCATCCAGCTCTTCTTCCTGCGCCGTTTCTACTTCCATCTCTACTTCTTCGGGCTCAGCCGGTTTTGGTTTTGAAGTAGGGGTGGGGGATTCTTCCTTTGGTGGGTTGGTTTCCAGTTTTATTTCTGCTGAAGATTTATCAGCCGCTTTTTCGGTTTTTGGTATTGATTTTTCTTTCCAGTCGGTTTCTTCCTCGGTAGCCGAAAATTCTTCTTTATTTGTTTGAAATTCTTTGTTGAGGCTGTTTTTTTTAGACTTTAGAAAGCTCCCTATCAATTCTGGAGTAACCTTTAATCTTAAGGTTAAATAAGCAATAAACAGGAATAACATCAATAAGATCGTTCCGAAGAAGCCTAAATAGTCCTGAAGAAAATCGTTCATTTCATAACCAATCCTTCCGCCTAAAAGTGGGTTTTCCGCAGCGAAAAATCCGAAAAAAATAGCCAGCCAGAGCGTGATTAAAATTCCCCAAAACCAGGATTCCCTGAGCTTGGTAGATTTTACTCCAAGAAAAAGGTGAAACCCACTATAACTCACTAAAATTGAAAAGATAAAAGCAGCAATGCCAAAACCTTTATACATAAAAAAGTCGCTTACTGAAGCGCCAAATTTACTCAACCAATTTTTGGTTTCTATTTCACGGTTAGAGAATTCGCCAAGCGTGCTTTGATCTACCTGCCAGTTGAATAAAAAGGAGATGAAGGCAACGCTTAAAGCCAGGCCGAATAACATTAAGAAACTGCCTAAAACTACCTTTTGTTGCCGGTTAAGTTTAAAGGAAAATTTGTTCGACTTTTTCCCGGTGCCTGTTTTAGTCCTGGTTTTCTTTTTGGCCATAGATGATAAGTAGGATTTTGAGCAAAAATACAAATTAGCCCCTTCTAAAATAAAGAAATCTGATTTCAGTTTAGCGGATGCTGTTTTGTATGCTTAAACGTTCAAATCTAAGCAATTATTTTTTGAGAAATAAACCGGAAAATCATTCAGCATTTAAAAGCCTTAGGTTCTGAAAGCTATGCTAAGATTATTTTAGAAAATATAAGGGAAGTAAATAAACACGCCAATTATTACCGCGGTAATTGCTGCAATAAACACAGCGCCGGCGGCAATATCTTTAATATGTCCAATCTTACTGTGAAAATCTGGGTGTACAAAATCTGCCATTGCTTCAAGTCCTGAATTTAAACCTTCAGCAGTCATAACGAGACCTATTGCCAAAACCTGAAACATCCATTCGGTTTCGGTAATTTCAAAGAAATAACCGGCAATACACATAATTATGGCAAGGACGAATTGCACCTGTATGCTCTGTTCGTGTTTTAATAACAACCAGGCACCTTTAATGGCATAGCCGCTTCCTTTAATTCTTTTGGCGAGGAAACTATCCCGCATTATAACAGGGTTTTTAGTGCGGCAAGATAATCAGGTTCGTCATCTATTTCAGGTACTTGTTGGCTGTGAACAACGTTTCCGTTTTCATCTAACACAATAACTACCCGGGAAAGTAATGCTTCATAAGCACCATCCATAATTTCCAGGCCGTAATCTTTTCCGAAATTTCGATCTCTAAAATCTGATAAGTTGGTGACGTTTTTCAAACCTTCATCGTTTACAAAACGTTTTTGTGCAAATGGTAAATCACGGGAAATGCATAGTACAACCGTATTATCAAGTTCGGTAGCACGTTCGTTAAATTTTCTTACCGAAGTTGCACAAACGCCAGTGTCTATGCTTGGAAAAATATTAAGAATAACGCGTTTTCCTTTAAAATCGTTTAAAGTTGCGGTGCTAAGATCTGATTTAATGAGTGCAAAATATGGTGCTCTCTCTCCTTTTTCGGGAAGGCTGCCATAGGTGTTGATTTTTTCACCTTTTAATGTTATCTGCGACATGAATGTTACTATTATATTGGATTGCTAAATTTAGAACATCTCTTTTAGGGATTTACTAAAATTATCATAAAAACAAAGGGCTGCCTTAATATAAGACAGCCCTTTTTAAGAATATTATAAAACGCGATTTCTAACGGTCTATAGAACCAACTACCTTTTGCATAAAGTTGTTACAGGCATCTTTTTCTGGAGTTCCTCCATCAATAGAATGCTTAACTTCTACAGCACCGCATAAGTTCGAAATCAATTCACCTATCACATCCATTTCCTCGTCTTTAACTGAACGGTGTTCAGTATAGCTTTCAAGTACTTCTATGGTATGCTCCAGTTTTTGAACTTCATTCTCGCGTACTAAATGTTTAATTACTGGTAACTTCATTTACTAGGTCTTTTAAAGGTTCAAATTTATTGGTTTGTACCTGATTTACGAGACTTCCGTTTTTGAAAGTGGCAAAAGTTGGTAGGTTATCTACCTTAGCCAGTTTTCTGGATTCCGGATATTTCTCAGCATCTACCAATAAGAACGTAGCGTTCTCATTTTCTGAAGCCAATTTCTTGAATTTAGGCTTCATCAATCGGCAGTTGCCACACCATCCGGCCATATACTGTACCACAACGGTTTCGTTATCTGAAACTATCTCGTTTAAATTATCCTGTTCTAATTCTTTTATCATAACAATCTCTTTCCCTTTTTTTAGTTTAAGCTCAAGTAAGAAGCAACTCCGTCTCTATCGGCGTTCATTGCATCTTTACCTTCTTCCCAGTTTGCAGGACAAACCTCACCTTTTTCCTGTACGTGAGTGTAAGCATCTACAAGTCTTAAAAATTCAGCTACGTTTCTTCCTAATGGCATATCGTTTACCCCTTCGTGGAAGATTTTTCCATCTTCGTCAATAAGGTAAGTTGCACGGTAAGTTACGTTGTCTCCTTCTAGAGTAACATCTCCGGTTTCTTCATCATAAGATTCGCCGGTAATGTCTAGAATTCCAAGACGGGAGCTTAGGTTTCTGTTAGAATCTGCAAGGATTGGGTATTTAACGCCTTCAATTCCTCCGTTATCTTTTGGAGTATTTAACCATGCGAAATGTACTTCTGGAGTGTCGCAAGAAGCTCCAACTACCATTACATTTCTTTTTTCAAATTCTTCCGCTGCTTTTTGGAAAGCGTGTAATTCTGTGGGGCAAACAAAGGTAAAATCTTTTGGGTACCAGAACAATAATACTTTTTTCTTATTCTTCTGAGCTTCTTCCAAAATATTTAGTTGAAAGGTATCACCCATTTCATCCATTGCGTTTACGCTTAAATTTGGAAATTTTTTTCCTACTAATGACATATTAATTCTGTTTTTTATTTGTTTAACTTTCTTTGTAATTCGTGTGCAAATTTAAGGAAAGATTCCCCTGAAAAAAGTTATTGAAATTTTAAAATACTATGCAATAATAAGTTTTGTTTATGATTAGTATTTGCTTAAATAGAAAACGCCTATTTAACAATTATAGGCCATATTAATATTGAAATTTTAAGCCGTTTGAGTTTGTGTAGATTGACTTAATTCCTTGATTTTTATACTGAAAGCAGCAAAAAGCAAGGTCATAAACGGACTCAAATAATTGAAGAAAGCGTACCCGACGTAGCTTAGCGTAGGTACACCTAAGACACCACTGTGGTATGCCCCGCAAGTATTCCAGGGTACTAATACAGAAGTCACCGTTCCGGAATCTTCCAGGGTACGACTTAAGTTTTCGGGAGCAAGACCTTTATCCCGATAAGCTTTGGCAAACATTTTTCCAGGAACTACAATGGCCAAATACTGGTCTGAAGCGGTTGCGTTTAAAGCCAAACAACTAAAAACTGTACTGGCAAACAAACCAAAAGTAGTGTGAAATAAATTCAGTAAAGCTTTACTAATTTTGGCCAGGGCACCAATAGCTTCCATGATTCCGCCAAAAACCATCGCGCAAATAATTAACCAGATCGTCCCCAACATTCCGGCCATTCCTCCTGAAGAGAATAGATCATTTAAATTCTCGTTATCGGTTTCAACAGCGGTGTCTACCGTAATAGCCTGCATCACACCGCGATAACCACTAATAAAATCGAGGTCGTTGGTTCCTGCAATTTGCGCTACAATTCCCGGTTGAAAGATCAATGCTGCAGCAGCTCCAAAAAGTGTTCCCAGCAATAAAGCGATTAGTGGAGAAGTCTTTTTGACAATTAAGGCGATAACAATTATTGGCACCAGGAATAACCAGGGCGTAATTTTAAAAGAATTTTCTATGGAGGCGAGAATAGCCGAAGTATCAGTGGTTCCTGATGTATCTAAATTAAGCCCGATAATCACGAAAATAATAATCGTTATGATAATTGTGGGAACCGTAGTTAGCGTCATATACCGAATGTGGGTGAACAAATCGGTTCCTGCCATTGCAGGTGCAAGGTTGGTAGTATCACTTAAAGGTGATAATTTATCTCCGAAATAAGCTCCGGAAAGAATTGCTCCTGCTGTCATTCCTACTGAAATCCCTAAAGCTTCAGCAATACCTATTAAAGCAATACCCACAGTTGCAGAAGTTGTCCAGCTACTCCCGGTGGCTACAGAAATTACTGCGCAAATTACTACACAAGCCGCAAGGAAAATCGTTGGATTTAAGATCTGTAATCCGTAGTAGATCATTGTGGGAATAATCCCCGAAATTAGCCAGGTTCCTGCCAGAGCACCAACCATTAATAAAATAAGAATAGCTCCGGCCGTACTTTGAATGTTTCCGGCAACTTCATCGATCATTTTATCGTATTCCACATTATGGAAATACCCAACAATAGCCGCCACAGCTCCGCCAAGTAATAATACAAACTGATTGGAACCACTTAAGGAATCGTCTCCAAAAACAAAAACATTAAAAGCGAGCATTGCAATAAGCGCAAAAACAGGAATTAAAGCAGGCCAAATACCGAGTTCTTTATTGCTAGGAATTTGTTCAGTTTGGGGCGGGTTTTGGTTTTCCATTCAGGCTTGAAGTATGTGTAGAAAACCCTACTTAAAAGGTTCTCGGTTGAATTTATTTTAATCAGATTTTTCTTTTCGCCTGTAATTTTACGATTTTACACGAAAATGAGCAAGTTTTCTATAAAACTATAAATTGGTTAAAATCTGTATCCAACTCCAAGTTGCACCCCAAAGGTGGTAAGTTTTTGATGGAAATTTTTCTCCTCGAAAGGAACTACCGCATATCTTCTAAAATTAGGATTTAAGTAGATACTGAAGTTATTAAAAGCATATTGGGCGCCTATTCCAAAACCAACCCCAATACCGGCTTGGGGGTCAATAGATTCACTTTCTGAAGCTTGAAAGTCCATTACCGGACCTCCATTTACAAAGAAATAATCCAAAAAAGTATAATTGGCAAAGATAGGAATGGAAGTGGTTTGTAGTTCTTCTGAGCGTGTAGTTTGTTCCGGCATTGGTGCTGAAGTAATCATCACATCTCCCTTCCAGTAGTTAAGTCCGGTTTCCAGGGCTAAATTATCTGTTATTCCAAGTAAATAACGAAATCCAAATTCGTAGGAATTTTCTATTTCTGAACTGCCGGCACCGTTAAGGTCTTCACTCCTAAGTAAATCACTATTTGTAAATCCGAAATACAGCCTAACCTCACTTTGGGTTTGGGAAAAAGCATTAAGACTGAAAAACGTAATAACTAATGGAAGTAGTAGTTTTTTCAAAATTATATTTTTTGTGAATATACAAAAAAGCGAAAGTCCGAAAATGTCTTCGTACTACAACAATTTGATTTTCGGACATTCTTTTTCTTCTAAACCATTTCGGCATCCAAAATTCCAACTTCTTTCATACAGGATTTCATCATTTTATAAGTTCGTTCTATATCGTTGTCCAAACCAATTGAGAAGCGAATCAAGCCATTGCCTAGTCCCATCTCTTCCTGCTCTTCGATTGGGATTTCAGAAGAAGTAGAACTTCCGGGAGCGCTGAATAATGTTTTATAGAAGCCCAGACTTACCGCCAGGTAGCCCAGGTTTTTTTCCTGCATTAATTCCATTAAGGCGTTGGCTTTATCGAGGCTGCCTACGTCTATGGTCAATAAACCACCAAATCCGTAATCTTCGTTCATCATCTTCTTAAAGGTTTCGTGGCCGGGATGATTTTTTAAGCCGGGATAAACCGTTCTCAAGCCATCTTCCTGAAATTGCTTAGCTAAAAACATCGCATTATAGCTGTGTTGTTTTATCCTGATGTGTAGCGTTCTTAGGTTCTTTAGAACCGAAGCCGCCCGCATACTGTCCATCGTAGGGCCAAGTAACATGTTGGCGCCATCGTTAACACTACGAAGCGCATTGATGAAAACCTGGCTTCCGCAGGTCACACCGCCAACGGTATCGCTGCTGCCATTAATGAATTTGGTCAAACTATGTATTATTACGTCAGCACCCAATTCCCCCGGACTAATGGAAAGTGGGGAAAATGTATTATCTACCACAAAGGTAAGCTGGTGTTTTTTTGCGATTTTCGCCAAAGCTTCAATATCAGCCACTTCTAAAAGCGGATTGCTAACCGACTCGCAATAAAGCACTTTGGTGTCCTTAGTGATGGCCTCTTCAACGCTTTCAAGATTGGTGATATCTACAAAAGAAGTTTGAATGTGGAATTTCGGAATAAAATTCTTCAGAAAGGCATAAGTTCCGCCGTAAACTGTGCGGCTGGAAACAATATGATCACCGGCCTGGCATAACTGAAGTAGGGTTGAAGTGATAGCGCCCATTCCGCTGGCAGCTACATTTGCGGTTTCGGTACCTTCCATCGCGGCAAGTGCTTCACCTAAATATAAGTTTGAAGGAGAGGAATGCCTGGAATATAGATAGCAACCTTCTGAATTTCCTTCAAAGGTATCGAACATGGTTTTCGCTGAAAGAAAAGTATAGGTAGAGGAATCGGAAATAGAAGGGTTTACACCTCCAAATTCGCCAAAATATTGAAGGTCCTGGATATTATCTGCCGGTTTATATTTCATCTTTATCAAATTTATAGTGCTTTCAAACTTACATTCTAATAGAATTAAAATCAATAGTAAGTTATTAATTCAGTAAATAAAACTATATATGTATAATTAAATAGATTTATAATCATTAAATGCTTATTTTCGTAGTTCAGCTTAGAAAAATTTTCACTATGAAATTAGACCAGAAAGATCTGCAAATCTTAAAACATCTTCAGCAGGATAGTAAAATGACGAATAAGGAGATTTCCAATAAGTTGAAACTCTCGGTTACAGCGGTTTTTGAAAGAATTAAACGCCTGGAACGGGAGGGAGTGATTTCTAAATATGTGGCACTTGTTTCGCCAGATAAAGTGGAAAAGAATTTTATGGTTTTTTGCCAGATAAAACTTATTCAGCATTCCCGGTCTTATTTAACCAAATTTGAAAGTGAAGTCACGAAACTCACTGAAGTTTTAGAATGCTACCACGTGAGTGGCGAATATGATTATATCTTAAAAGTTATTGTAAAAGATATGGAAGCTTACCGGGAGTTTATGGTGACTAAACTCACCAATTTAGATCATATTGGCAGTACACAAAGTACATTTATTATTAGTCCGGTGAAAAGTACCACGGCCGTTCCGCTATAAATAACAGTGAATTTTAGATTGGTACCATATTCTAATGCTAACAGAATCAAATATCTATAAAAATTAATTTTTTATTTGTATATCCGTTTAATGTCCACTTGCTGTAATGCTTGCTATGACTAACCTGTCAAATATTTTGTCCCCAAAATATCGTCTATTTAACTTGTAAACGAACTCATTGAGGTATAATTGCAGGTA
>Ga0307486_1000514_pt1 | contig 35458 bp, 27 predicted proteins | sample CBIW02metaG_FD_203663 | JGI IMG/M metagenome (GOLD analysis project Ga0307486, IMG submission 203663) | Sea-ice brine microbial communities from Beaufort Sea near Barrow, Alaska, United States - CBIW 0.2 | ecosystem: Environmental > Aquatic > Marine > Coastal | place: USA: Alaska | collected... | reverse complement strand
ACTCTTACACGCTCTGCGGCCTTGGCTTTATGAATCATTAAGTCAATATCTGTTTGTGAGATGCCCCCGTGATTGGCCGAATCCATCCTCTTAACCACACTCTCCGAACAGCCTATTAAACTTATCGAAGAAAATATGAGAAGTGTACTGACGGAAAGTCTAAATATGAACATGCTTACCCCTTTTAATCTATTTTTCAAATAATGATCATTTTAACGTATTACTTTCGATGATACAGCCTGTTGAGAGGGTGATTTTTAGGCATAAAAAAACCGCTTTTGACATACGTCAGAAGCGGTTTTCTATTAAAAGGCCGTTAACAAGAGAGTTAACCTACTGCAACGCCAATTTCTGCCAATGTTTTTGGCGACACGACGTCGTAATCAGCCATCTCATCAAACTGTAAGTAACGATAAACATCATCCCCCATGGTATCCAGCATCGCCACTTCTTTTAGATATTCAGCTGGCGTCGGCAATTTACCTAAAGCAGCACAGACCGCCGCTAACTCGGCAGAACCCAGGTAAACGTTTGCGCCATTCCCCAAACGATTCGGGAAGTTACGGGTAGAGGTTGAGAACACAGTGGCACCATCCATAACACGGGCTTGGTTCCCCATACACAGTGAGCAACCCGGCATCTCGGTACGCGCACCGACTCGGCCATAAATACTGTAATACCCCTCTTCAATCAACTGACGTTCATCCATTTTGGTAGGGGGTGCAATCCACAGACGCGTTGGTACATTACCCATACTCTCTAACACTTTACCCGCTGCACGATAGTGACCGATATTGGTCATACATGAACCGATAAAGACTTCATCAATTTTGGTGCCCGCTACATCAGATAATAACTTAACATCATCTGGATCATTCGGACAAGCTACGATCGGCTCTTTGATTTCGTTTAAGTCAATTTCAATCACGGCCGCATAATCTGCATCGGCATCCGCTGACAATAACTGTGGATTATTTATCCATGCCTGCATCTCATCACGACGACGTAACAAGGTACGCGCATCGGCATACCCGTTTTCGACCATCCAGTCGATTAATGCCATATTTGATTTTAAGTAAGCAATGATAGGTTCTTCAGATAATTTAACCACACAACCATTTGCAGAACGTTCAGCGGAGGCATCAGACAACTCAAATGCTTGCTCTACGGCTAGGTGTTCAAGCCCTTCAATCTCTAATACACGACCATTAAAGACATTCTTTTTACCTTTCTTCTCAATCGTCAATGAACCTTCTTGAATCGCTTGGTAAGGAATGGCGTTGACCAAATCACGCAATGTGACACCTGGCTGCATTTTGCCTTTAAAACGCACCAATACTGACTCAGGCATATTCAAAGGCATAACACCCAAAGTTGCCCCAAAAGCCACCAAACCAGAACCCGCAGGGAAAGAGATACCAATCGGGAAACGCGTATGAGAATCCCCTCCCGTACCCACAGTATCAGGCAGTAACAGACGGTTTAACCAAGAGTGAATAACGCCGTCACCAGGACGTAACGCCACCCCACCACGACTGGTCATAAAGTCTGGTAACGAGTGCTGTAAAGTAATATCGACCGGCTTTGGATAAGCGGCGGTGTGACAGAAAGACTGCATGACTAAATCGGCAGAGAAACCTAAACAAGCCAACTCTTTCATCTCATCACGGGTCATTGCACCAGTGGTGTCTTGAGAACCGACGGTGGTCATGTGGGGTTCGCAGTACATCCCAGGACGAACACCCGCAATACCACACGCCTTACCGACCATTTTTTGAGCCAAGGTATAACCGTGGTTTGCTTGCGACTTATCTGACGGACGAATAAATATTTCGGAAGGGCCCATTCCTAACGCAGTACGCGCCTTATCCGTTAAACCACGACCGATTATTAATGGTACACGTCCACCAGCACGTACTTCGTCCGGCATGGTCTCTGGAGCAATCTCAAAAGTAGAGAGAGTCTCCCCTGCTTCGTTAGTGACTTTACCAGCGTATGGGTGAATCGTAATCACATCCCCCATATTCATAGAATCAACATCACACTCAATCGGTAATGAGCCTGAATCTTCAGCAGTATTGAAGAAAATGGGTGCAATTTTGCCACCTAAAACCACGCCGCCTTGGCGTTTATTCGGGACATAATGAATGTCTTCACCAAAGAACCACATAACCGAGTTCATAGCCGATTTACGAGATGAGCCAGTTCCAACCACATCGCCAACATAAGCAACCGTATGGCCTTTGGCTTTTAATTGATCCATCACAGCGCCGACATCATCAATACGCGCCGCTAACATCTCTTTAGCATGTAGTGGAATATCAGGACGTGACCATGCAGCTGTCGCTGGAGAGAGATCATCGGTATTGGTTTCACCTTCCACCTTGAAAACGGTTACGGTAATTTCTTCTGGCATCTTTGGTTTATTGGTAAACCATTCGGCATTTGCCCACGACTGCATTACCTGCATCGCATAATCGTTAGTTTTCGATTTCTCGACCACATCATGATACGCATCGTAAACCAATAACGTTTTAGAAAGCGCCTTTACAGCAGCTTCTGCGACATTGGTTTTATCACTGTCTAGCAAGCTAATTAAAGGTTGAACGTTATAACCGCCAAGCATTGTGCCTAACAAAAACGTCGCTTGTTCAGCAGAGATTAAGTCATTGGTAATCGTGCCATTCGCCACATCTGTTAAAAAGCCAGCCTTAACATAAGAAGCTTCATCCACGCCTGGCGGTACGCGATTCGTTAACAAGTCCACCACAAAACTTTCTTCACCGGCTGGTGGATTTTTAATCAACTCAACCAATGAAGCAGTTTGTTCCGCGGTTAACGGTAACGGCGGCAGACCTTGCTCTGAACGTTCTGCAACGTGACTACGGTAGGCATCTAACATGATGAGATTTCTCCTGAAAATTAAAATTTGAATGCACGTATTTTATCACAGTAAAAAACGGATGGTTTCTGGATTGTCTGGGGTTTTTCATGGGATTAAAATCTATCAGGCCTTAGTAGATTGAGACCATGAATGAAAGAGACGTTTATTTTGCTTGCCTTATTACGAATTTTTGCTAACATAATAAGTGATTTTATTAAATCACAGAGTTATTGGCATTTAGTATATTGATACTCTCTTCCTACCTGCTGGACTTATATTCCAAATGCAGGTTATTCAAGTGTACACGCCAATCTGTAAAATTATTTATGACCAAGTTAGCCTCTGAATGGGTTGCAGGGGCCATGGTTACCCACTTGCATCAACCTCTATTTATAAGGAGTCAACCATTATGAAACACACATTGATTATATCTGCTTTAACTGGCGTCTTATCGCTGTCCACTGGTTATGCGCTAGCGGCAGGTCAAGAGAGTTCATCCACACAAGACACTGTCTACGGTAGTCAAATGATGACGCAACAGGAACGTGCAGAATATCGTAGCAAACTGAATGCCGCTAAAACGGCTACCCAAAAAGAACAGATCCGTAATGAGCATCACCAAAGTATGCGAGAACGTGCGAAATCACAGGGACTTAGCCTACCCGACTCACCCTCGATGCAAAAAAATAACATGAGACAGGGTAACGGCATGGGTTCAGGCAATGATATGAAAGACATGGGTTCAGGACACGGAATGAAAGGCATGGGTTCGGGCAATGGTATGGATGACATGGGGGCTGACGGAAACATGAAATCTGGCGGAGACATGGAATCGGACAGTGACATGGAATCAGGCAGTGGGATGGAATCGGACAGTAACAAGGGATATGGAAGAGGCATGGGAACTGGCAAAAGCATGCCATCTGGGGAGGATATGGAGTCTGAAGACCGCTAATTCTGACCTCTCCTGGAATTTTAAAGTTCGTATGCAGTAAAGAAGCTTGGACGGGACATCTTTTGTATGCACCGTCCATTCATTTTAAATCTAGAATCTGTTAACACATTGACGCTGGACCACTAGAGTCAATCAAATACAAGTCACTTGTCATTAATTGTGTCGTATTTAATACCGTGGATATAGCCTTTCACATTAATTAACTCTACTTTAGCTTACATTCCTAAACATATTGCTCTCTTTCCAGAGAAACTCTCGCATTCATCTGTACGCACTCTTAGGAGTGTAAAAAATCTTCCTCAACTCCGTCCCTAACGTGATGCATTTGTAACTAACCACGCCAGGTTGAGAATGCCTTATAAACTCATATTATAAGATAGGAAAATCAACCGTCATTATCAAGACTTTGAAGAAATTAGAGGTTAAAAAAGATCAGAACATTTTAACGAGCTAGTCCACTAAAAGGGCTTCTAAGCGTTCTGAGAAGATGCAAACCTGGCAGCATCACGTATGGCCGTCAAATCTTCAGTTATATCCAGTACAAGTTGCGCACGTTTCAGTGCCAGTTGACTATGATACTCGGCGGCCTCTCGCATTTCTGAACCCCCTGTTGATGCAAGAGAGTGTAGCGCTTTTTGTAACCGCACTGACACTTCGACAGTACTTGCGCCGTCACGGGCAATGGCCGTAAAAGCGTCATCGAACATATCACTCACCGAGACTTCAGGGACTTCTACTCGATCGTACTTTGGAACAGATTCATCTTTATCTTTAGCCTTATCGTCGGACTCAAACCCACTCCATAAGGCAAAAAGTCGCACCATGGTTCCTATAATATCAATGGCTGTACCCGGATCATTAACGGCTGGTGACAAAGCTCGTCCGGCAATTTCCGACAATACAACCAAACCAAATCGTGGGTCGTCATCAAACAGGCGATCATTTCCGATTTGGAACGAGTCAATAACACCTTTGTGGTTCATTTTAGGCCGGTCGCTAGGCAAGGTACTGACGTAGGCCAAAGCTCTTCCAGGCACGGCGAATGTGCCTGGCAAAGCCGCCACCACCACCCGCACTTCATATTCTTCAGCCCACGTTTGAAGTGCAGCAATATCGATGTGTTGAACATAACCCACCTTTTCCGCAAACACAGCAAATCCTAGCGCTTGTCCACTGACTGGCATGCCATAAAGCGTTGGGCCTTTTCGTCGACGTCGCAAGGCATCGGCAGTCGCCTTTTCAACCTTGCTAATCGTCGAGCCCATACGCCCCAGTCGGGCGACTCGATCAACCCAACGGACAAACATAATGATGACCAAGCCAAATACACTCGTTGTCAAAACAAAAAGAATAAAAAGACCTGCCGTCATAAAATATTCATTCTTGACTGCAGTGAGAGCCACTATGCTAAAAATAAAGGCACCCACAAAAGTAGAAAGCGCATTCTGGGACGCATCATCTGCGACGACCAAAGTAAATGAACGAGGAGTTGCCGTGCTGCTTGCCGAAGCGTAAGCAGAGACCATTGAACCTACCGAAAAGGTGGCGATCACCAACATACTGGTGGCCATGATGGACAACAGTGTCACAAGAGATTCTTCTGCAATCACAGGGACGATATTCGCTAAAGAAGTACCATCTGCAAATTTTGCGGTGAAGACCATCGCGATTGAGAGTAGACAAACGGCCAACGGCTTTACCCAAAGCCGGTCACGAAACCGATTGAGGATAACTCTGACTCGGTCCGATGAAAAAATAGAGGCCATCTTAAAGTCCTTTTTGCCGCTAAACAACAGAATAACCTGGCAACCGTTCAGTGGGTACGCTTTCCCGTTGAAACGGCAATCAGGTTATGTATTTACGAGCGACTATTGAGTTAGGCCCTCTTGACGAGACTGATTATAAATAACAAAATAATAGCGCCAATTGTGGCCATAATAATAGCACCGAATAAGCCACCCGTTATAACATTAAGCAAACCGAATATAAAACCACCCAATATAGCGCCTAGAATTCCGACAATGATATTGCCTATGAGACCAAAGCCTCTTCCCTTCATTATGTTGCCGGCAAGCCAACCAGCCAATGCACCCACAGCGATAAATACGATTAAGCTTATTATATCCATATTGCCTCCAATGTTATTTTCTAGCGAAAAGGAAGAGACCTACAACAAAACTGATCGCGCCAGTAATGTAGTATGTCATGACCTTATCTGTGTCTGCTCCTGTCACCGCTTCTGTTATCTGTGATCCGACAGAATCAGATAATTGAAACCCCCATACTGCAAGACCAATTCCTAAAACCATTAAGGCAAGACCCATAACTTTCATTGTCGCTGTTGAACCCATTTGTTGAACTCCTATCATTTAAAAAAGACTAAATATATTTAATATAAAAACTAACGCTTAACCTAAATTGTTAAGAGTGGGCGTTAGCCTTTTAACTTTCGATGTTAATAAAAACCTAATATTAATAAGTATTTTAACTAACTATTGTAAGTTGGTTCAATACTATCAAATTAACTATTGGTTTGGTAGCTTATTTTTTCATCTTATTGCCACACAGGCTCTTGTGAACAAGCCTATAAGCAACCAGGCCTGGTTGTTTTGATATAAATAGACAAGACAACCCCCTCTTTCAATAACGACACCTTACCACTGGCTCTTGACAAATGAATAGAATAATCTAGGTTCAATGACCCATTAACGCCGAGTGTTACTTATGGTTGTGATGTATTTTCATCGGACTCAACCGGATGGTATCGCAAGAAAAGCGCTTCACCTATTAGGATGAGTAACATGACTGTCACAGCAACGCCTACCACCAGTAAATCACTTGATATTTTTACCCAGAGGAATCCTGTCAGAACAATCAGATCAAGAATGATCGCGGTTATAAGAATAGCCCTATGGGCACCAATTTCTTGTCGGAGATGACGGAACACACCCCAATGGAGAGCAATATCCATTATCAAGTAAAAAATAATGCCTAACGCCGCGATGCGTGACAGATCAAAGAAAGCCGTCAATAACAGACCCAAAACGACGGTATAGACCAAGGTATGCTTTTGGATATTGCCCGGCATTCCAAAATGGCTGTGGGGAACAAGTTTCATATCAGTCAGCATGGCCAACATCCTTGAAACTGCAAATATGCTGGCAATCACCCCGCCCGCTGTCGCCAGCATAGCCAGCACAACGGTAAACCATACAGCATATTTACCAAGCGCCGGTTTAGCGGCTGCGGCTAGCGAGTAATTCTTCGTATCAATAATTTCCTGAAGCGATAAATTGCTTGCGACAGCAAAGCCCACCAGTGCATATATAACAACACAGAGCGCGATGGAAATGATGATGGCTCTGCCCACATTCCGGTGTGGGTCTTTCAGCTCCGAACCACTATTTGTAATAGTTGTAAACCCTTTAAAAGCCAGAATACCAAGCGCCGTCGCCCCCAAAAAACCCGTCAAAGAGGTATCAAGATTCTGAGCTGAGAAATTCACTTCGGTGGAATCGGCTACGACAACCCCAACAATGCCAAACAGAACGATGCCGCCAATTTTGATAAACCCAAGTACTGATGAGACCCCTTGGATCATACTATTAGCCGATAAATTGATTAAAAAGGCCACCACTAATAATGCAACACCCAATGTCGGTACCAGCAAACTTGAATCACTGATTTCAAATAACTGTAGAGTGTAAGATCCAAATGTACGCGCCAGAAAACTCTGGGCAATGACCATCGAAAAATACATCAATAGAGCAAAGAAAGCCGTGGTCAATGTACTGCCATAGGCCTTTTTTAGGTACATAGCTATTCCGCCAGCCGATGGATACGCATTTGACATTTTGATATATGAGTAGGCGCTAAAGGAAACGACCAACGCGGCCGAAAGAAACGCCAGAGGGAAAAGATTCCCGGTCATTTCAGCCATCTGACCGGTCAGGGCAAATATGCCTGCCCCAATCATCACCCCTGTGCCAAGGGCAACCGCTCCGACCAATGTCAGACTGTCTTTGCGGTATCGTGAGGTCCTATCTTCAGTCATGTCCATACTTTTGCTACTCTCTCATTGTTCAGGATTGATATTCTTTATCCTGGTGGTTCGAATGCCCGACTTTATGGGCCACTAAAGTGCAACCTAAGAACATTTTATATTTCAATAAAAACTCATTATTAAAGTTGAATCCTTCTGAAGGCCTGATTCTAATGCAACGGCTTTACGACTTCTCTACAGAAAAAATAATAGAGGCAAAGTAAAATTAACCTTACGACGAAACCTTAATCTATCCATATACGATCTATCCATATACGATTTTATTAAACTTTTACTGCATTAAACAGTTCATTGTTAAGTATTTTAACTAATCACATTGAGCCGCTCCAATATAGCAAATTAAGGAATGCTTTGGCAATGCGTATCCTGTGTATTTCCACACGGACGCGAGCAATAAAATCATACAATAATGACATTTTTGTTTTCAAATATGGGCATTGCAAGACTCTAAAATACATAATATTTAGAGCAGCACCCCTTCTACTAAGTCGCTTAGGCGCACATTAACAGTGGGGGGAGGAAAAGAGCGGTCTCCATGCCCTTCTGGCATCACTTTACTGAAGTAGAGCCAATGTTTATTTTTTACCCTTACCAAAGAGATTCAGGAGATCCTGTCTCAGGATTGGCAGAATATCTTTTACCAAAGATTCTTTAACAAGCTTGATTTGAAGTGCTTTTCCGTCCTTATGCAACGCTTTTATACAACTGTTTTTAAGCCTGTTATTTTGTATATATTTAAGCGCCTTAACATCTTTAGCCACCGCTTCAAGACAGATTTCTTTAGTCTGATGAGTGATATATTTAAGAGCATAAAAATTGGTACGAACGGCCTCTAAACAAATTTCGTCGGTTTGATTTTTAACGTAACCCACGAGTACCCCATCATGTCGAACTGCGATAAGACACATCTCTTCAGTTTGATGTTTTACATACTCAAGTGCGGCTCCATTTCGACGCACAGCGATAAGGCACATCTCTTCTGTTTGATCCTGTACGTGCCTCAGAGCAAGGGGACTTTTATGAACCGCTTCAAGACAAATTTCTTGCGTTTGCTTTGTAACATACTTGAGTGCATTGCCATTTTGACGAACAGCTTCCAGAGATATTTCTCGCGTTTGATTGGTGACGTATTCAAGAGTTGATCCATTCTGACGCACGGCTGCCAGGCATAATGCATCCGTTTTATGCTTTATAAACTTAATATTATCGGCGTCTTTAGTGATCGCTAATTGACATATTTCATCGGTCTGTTCAACGACATATTCGAAGGCGTATCCATTTTTAGTGACCGCTGCAAGGCATATCTCTTCTGTCTGATGTTCAACCATCCGCAGAACGGTTCCTGTTTCACGTACTGCCGCTAGACATATTCTATCCGTTTGATGGATAACATACATCAATGCCGTCCCTCGATGATGAACGGCTTCTAGACATATTTCTTCTGTTTGATTACGAACATACTGCAACGCCATATAGTCTTGCCGAACCGCTGCCAGACAGATTTCTAGCGTTTGATCGCTGACATATTCAAGAGCAGATCCATTTTCACGGACGGCTTCCAAGCAGATCTCTTCCGTTTGGTTTTTAATGTGCTTAAGTGCTAATCCATTTTCACGGACGGCGTTAAGGTCTTTTAGTTGCTCGGTCATCATGGCCTATCTATCGTTGATGCAAAATGAATGATGTCACTTTTTTAGGTGATAAAAAAGGAGACACTCTGTTTTAATTCTTTGTTGAATAATAAACAACTATTATGCGTTGTTCTACCATCCTTTTAAGATGGTCCAATATATCAAATTTACCAAGGATCTTGGTAAATTAACGCCTCATTTACATTCCATTATGACAATATTTCCTCCCACCTCTTTTAACCCTATTATTACGTTCTATAAAATTTGAAGACAGAAGCAGAGCAAGTGCAAATTACGAGCATGCAATTGAGCTTAATTCGATGTAGGTCATGATTAGGAGGGATTGTGATGCTGTGTACTAGAGATAATTTAAAAGAGAAAAATTAAGCGTAAACGGAATGTCGTTGATGCATTACGTCGGCGGGTCGTGATGAAATCAAATAAATTTCACTCCGTTCCCAAATTTATATAAGCTTTTTCATGATCTATTTTTAATGACATAACGTTAATGACATAACGGATGTGTTTGTCGGCTGCTTTATTTAGGTTTGCACGCAATATCCTATTTTTTACAAATTCGATTCCTTTCGTAAACCAATGACCAAGTGACACTCCTTCTATTTTCATTTAGACAATGCATTAAGCAACGGTTGGATGCCGTAGCGCCGCCCAGCTTTTTAGAGCCATGTCTTGTACTTGATCGAATTCTTCTGTGGGCAGTTCGATCATGTCTGTCTGCATTGGAATGGACTCGTCATGAAAAATATACAGGCGTGAAGCCAGTTCAGGGAACGGCAGAGATGCTTCGCCGAAACGTTCACCGTGTCCGTGGGTGGAGACCACCACACCATTACCCCAGTCCTGACCACTGTCATTATTGGGGTTGTAAAAATACACACGCATCACCTCACCCTGGTCGAGGGCAACGCGCAACAAAGTGATGGCATGCCAGCCCACGAATTGAGCATTACTGTCGGTCACCGCAATGCCCGCCGGCTGTGGATGAATCACTGGTTGATTGCCATTGTATAATGGGTGATAACTGCGATAGAACTGGGCGAGATAATGGGTATAATCCTGTTTCATCTTACCCGTAGCAACATCTACGGCAATGAAGAATTCGCGTCCCACCCACCAACCGTGAAATTCTGGGTTAATCCAACGGTGTGGGTCTTCTCCCCGTCCCACACAAGCCTCACCCATAGCGTGATACACCCGATCAAGATGAGGCACAAGTACAATCGAAACTGGATCGGTATCGAGTGGAATATCACTCGCCAGACCAGGGGGGAGTTCCGCGGAAGCAATGAGCTGGCCTTCGAAACTCATCTGAATATTATCAAAACGAGCCGCCTGTGCAATTAGGTGGAGTAAGAAGTCTGGATCGTTATATGACCACATAGAAATGGCGCGTGCCGACTGGCAAGTGGGGTTATTACCTTGACCCACACCCAGTGGCTGACCCAGAACAGAAATCACCCCCGCAAGCAGGCGTACCCTAGGCGTCACTTCATCGCCATAAGCCGTCTGCAGTGCCGTTTTGGCCTGTGCCGAGGGCTGTAAATTAAGCTGACGCCATAACCCTGGAGCAATGGGTGGTGAATAGAGAATACCGCGCTCCAGTAGCATCGCCAATCCATATACTGTCTGTGCGGTTTGCGGGTGAATGGCTTCTTCAATGAGCTTGTGAATCAAGTCCTGATAAGTGCGCAGAGCATCCAGCCCAGTACTACTCAGCCCCAAAGCATCTGGTATTAACTGGCTTTGCTCATGTTGCAGTAACCAACGCAGGTAGACGGCGTGGTAATCGGATACCAAACCAACGTCGAGCATTGCCCGGGAGAAACCATAGGCTTCCCGTTGCAGGGTCGGAAAGTCCATGACCTCCAATCGCAATAGGTAGACCTCCATCCCAGGATCATCTAGGCAGCCCTGGGTCGGACTGAACAGTGCACTGATCAATCGATCCGATCCCAATAAAGCTTCCCCAATATTACCCACTCCCTGTGTCAGGGTCAGGGCTATTTGGGTCACCATCGTTTTCACACCATCGACCTGAATAGGTCTCTGAGCCAATATGCGCCATATTTCTTCAATCAGGCTACCGAGAATGTTTTCAAAGCCAATGTGTTCCAGCAGATAACGAAACAGTGCTTGGAGCCCATCTCCCAAACGACCAAGTCGAGTCCGTTGGGTCTCATTCGCAAGCCCAAACTGATAACTGAGATTCAGTGCCAGCACCTGGGTGAGGAAATGGCGCGCCTGCTCGACGGAAATGCCTTCATGTTTGTGCACGCCCCTAGCAATTGCCAGCAGTCGCAATTCACTCAGACATTCCAATATAACCAAAGATTTACTGCCCTGTTCAAGCGTATTGTGTACCAGACTAGGCAACAGTGCACCTGGCTCAGCCCAATCAGTGCCGTCAAATAGTTCGGCATCATCCAGCCTAGGCGCCAGAGCATAGAGTTGTTGAATGCCACCCGGTTGTGCCAACATGCGCCCGGCTAATTCCAATACTGGCGACTGGAAGTTAAGCCTAGCGAAGGAGCTGGCCTGTTCTAATTGACCTATGGCATGCTCCAGCTTTTCTTGCAGCAGCCGAGTTTGTTCATTAGTAGCAGCCGGTTCCGCGTTGGCGTTCATCACGTATTCCTTCAGATATAATAATCGAGCTCTTCCTGGGCTTTTAGTAGATCTCGTAGACGATATGGATCCTCTCCAAAAAAGTATACCAGACCCCAGTGTGTGCCGAAGGCGCTACGCTTAGGCACTTTGTTTTGCATAGGCGACTGCAGTTCATGAAACTCAAAATAACTATCATTTTCGGTCGCTTCCGGTATTTTAAGTTCACTGATGACGCGTCGGCGCGGATAAACACCAAAGCAACCAGCATGTCCTTTGGCGTCCACCACTTCCCGTGGGAAAAACGCTTTAATTTCCTCATCGGTGGTTTTCGGGTCAAACATCATAACGAGAGCCTGGTAGGCGCTGAAACCATAGGCACGTTCAATCAGCTCGAAGGCATTGAAACCTGGTGGCCGGTAAGCCACCTCACCGAAGTACATTTTACCATCACTGGTCACAAAATATTCGGGATGTATGAAACCGAAGTCGATATCGAAGGTTTCGATCAGCTTTTCGATTTCCGCAACCACCTGGGGTCGCCATTTTTCCAGGTCGGGGGTGGCGGGTACGAACACCGAGTACCCCAGAGTGACATACTCAGATATATTTAGAAAATGGATCTTTCGGTTTTTGATAAACGCCTCGACGGCAAATTCCCATCCGTCGAGGTGGCTTTCCACCAGTGCGGGAAATTCTTCATCGGGTATATTAGCCACATCGTCTGGGGTGCGGATAACATAGTGCCCCAGACAGCCAGCTTTGTTGAAGGCTTTAAGGTGAATCGGGTCATTGGGATCACCATCCAATTTTAATAGAGCCTGATTGACCCGTTTGAGAAAATGGATAACATCATCCCTGTCGTGCGCCTCTTCAAAGATGCCGACACGAATGCCGCCAAGCTGCGCACGTCGTTTCATCATTGCCTTGTCACGGAACAGTAATGATTGACCCATAAGACGTGGGTTGTTCAGCAATACTGAGTTGATTGCGCCAGCCCATTCCACCGTTTCTTCAAACAGTGGAATAGCGACATCGACGCCCTCCTTTTTTAATTGTTCGGCAATCTCCATGGAACACTCATTTAGCTGTTCGAAATTCCAGGAAATGAAAGGTATGCTGTGTTCCTTAGCATATTCTTCTGCCCATGATGGGGCGACAATGACATAACGACGGTCAAAGTTTTCAAGGGCATTAATGGCATTTACACTCCAGCCAAGAATGGCTACATAGCCTTTATCAAGATTTTTTTGTGTCATATTAAGCCTCCTTAGGGGGGTAGAGGGTATCTATAATGCTAAAACGTGAACCGTGCAAAAGTTGTACTGGTAATCCACATCCGCGTTATCGGATTGAAAATAAGTTTTGAGTGGAAAAAGTGAAGATGGGGCAAAAATAAATGCAGGACTCCGCTAAAGTTTTAGGATTTACGACCGCTAACGTTTGACCAGACATGCAAGTAAAACACCTTATAAATAAGTAATTTAACGAACACTTTTACCTTCAGCTAATATATCAAACTAATGACTATATAGGTAATTTATCTTACTGAACAATTCCCACTTTCAATGTGGAAATACATCATAAAAGTAACCAAACCTGGTTGATTTAGAAGAATGGCACTTCAGGAAAGAGATAGACGAATGGCTTTAAAAGCTCGCTTTTTTCACAATGAGGCAAGCATGAAAATGGCTGTGTGAATAGGATTCACACAGCTTTCAAGGCATCAATGGTCAACATAATCAATAGCCAGAGATTCAATGCAACAATAACTGCCGTGGCCGACCAAGCTGTTACTTTGGTTTTTAGATCATTCGTCAGATCCCCCATTAAGTGTGGATTGGAGGTCATCCTCACTAAGGGAATCACCGCAAACGGCAGCTGCATTGATAAAACGACCTGCGACAATACCAACAGGCTTAAGGGTTTGGCACTCATCAATATGGCTAAAGCGGCTGGAAACATGGTCGCTAAACGAATGTAAAGACGAATTTTAAGAATATTCAGGGGTCTTTTTTTAAAAAAGGATTCAAATACAATTTGCCCAGCCAAGGTTCCAGTGGTCGAACTGGCAATCCCCGACGCCAATAAAGCGATCGCAAATGTGAGTGCGGCGGCATCACCTAATAATGGTCCTAGGGTTTTATAGGCCTCATCAATATCGGTTATGAGTAAACCTTGTTCATGAAATGCTGCTGAAGCCATGATTAAAATGGCTGAATTAACCAGCCATGCACCGACTAGAGCGATAACCGTATCCCATTTCATCATTTTGTAGAAACGTTGACGCACCTCTTTAACATCTCCATTGCCTTCTCGACGGCTAATCACTTGATGCGAATGTAAATAGAGGTTATGTGGCATAACAGTTGCCCCTAAAATGCCCATGGCAATAAACAGTGCGGTGGTATCCAAAATAGTTGCATTGGGTATGGCCATTGCAGAAATGACCTCCGCCCACTGTGGCTCTGCCAACCAGAGCTCCACCACGTATCCCAAACCGATCGTCACTACAAAGGCCATAATGGTCATTTCAACCCAACGAAAACCAAAACGCTCCAGCCACAAAATCAGTAACACATCAAAAATAGTTAGAAAAATCCCCACGACCAATGGAATATCAAACAGCAGATTTAAAGCGATCGCGACCCCTAAAAACTCCGCCAAATCCGTTGCTACCATAGCGATAGCGGCAGAGGAGAGCAATAAGGTACCGCCATTTCCTGGGTGTTGTTGGCGAATCATTTGTGCAAGATTTTTACCCGTTGCAATACCCAATTTGGCACTCAATAACTGCATTAAAATGGCTATTAATGAGGCCAAAGTAATCACCCACAAGAGGTCATAACCATAACGAGAGCCCGCCTCCAATGAAGTCGCCCAATTTCCTGGGTCCATATACCCGACTGAGACCAAAAATGCGGGTCCTATGAAAAACCAAAACGAACGTTTGGTACTCAAAGATGTGTTTACAGAATGGCTCATAGTGATCTTACTAACTTTATTGTTTTATAATTCAGTCATCTATTATTAACCTAAAAACAGATTAATTAGACTAATCTAATCCATAAGTTAGTCATAGCTAACTTTAGTCAATGACTATAACAAAAATGAATAAGCAATACAGATATTTCAGTCACTTGGAAAGTTTTTATATAAAAAAATAAACAATTGTTTGTCAGCGTTATTTAAGAGGCAGCATCCAACAAACAATAAAAATCAAGGAAACGATGAACAACGCCTTTAAAACCCCTTTCAGAGTTGGTATTCGATTCGTAAAGTCCATCCATACAATCACCAGGCCTGGTCAGCGTTTGTTTTTTTGATGTTGAAAGAATGAAAACAGCAGGGAAAATGATGAGTTATCTATAGGATGTAAAACGACCGAGTTAACACTCACCCGACAGACGGGTTAAAATAAGTAGAATTTAACTTTGGCTCAATTGTGTTTTCACTCTCACGTCATATTTCAAGGTCAACGTCGGCTTAATAAAGCGATGCTATTGGCATGAAATAGCGCCGCCTCCTTCACCGCAGCGCAGCCATCATCTATCGGCAGTATATTGATGTCCGTGATAGTGTTTCCGGCCAGTGCATTGACTACCGCATGTCCGCTGTCACCTAATGCTTTGGCGTTGTACCCCCCTTCAAGCATCAGGACTAACCGTCCATCACAGAGTTCATCGGCTAGAGTACAAACACACTGAGTAATCGCAGCATAGCCGGTCTCATCCATGGCAAACGTCATGTCGAGATAATGGCAATCAAAACCCGAAGAAATCAACAGAATATCGGGTTGAAACGCCCGTGCGGCCGGACTCACTATCTGCTTAAACACCTCCAGCAATGCCGCATTACCACTCCCCCTTGGCAAGGGTACATTAAGGGTGTAACCCACACCGGCTCCCTCGCCGATTTCAGTAAGCAACCCTGTGCCGGGATAAAAAGGTGCCTCACAATGGCTGTCGATCAGCAAGACGTTCGGATTAGCATAAAAGATGGCCTGGGTACCGTTGCCGTGATGCATGTCCCAGTCCCAGATCATGACCCGAGCATCACCGAGTGCGAGGCGGGCATGCGCGGCAGTGACCGCCATATTGTTATAAAGACAGAAACCCATCGCGCGATCGGCCATGGCGTGATGCCCGGGTGGGCGCACGATACAAAATGCACGGCGCGCTTGACCTGTGGCTATGGCATCTATGGCGCAAACCCCCGACCCTGCAGCCAGGCCAGCGGCCGCCACGCTGTGCGGCGATACGGCGGTCGTGTCCTGGAATAGCCAGCCCGACTGACCTTCTAAGGATGGAATATAAGCCACATAAGCAGCATCATGTGCCTGTTCGAGTTGAGCCACACTCGCAGCGACTGGCAGCATCCAGCGTACGCCTTCAATAGGTTCGAGAAAGAGTCGATCTACAATAGCGGTCAAACGTCCAGGACGCTCAGGATGGTCGTAGGTCTCAAGATTAGTGTCGGGAGATTGCAGCGCTATCATGGCCTTGACCGCATCAGTCCATTCGGGATGCCCCGGGTCCCACCCTTGCGGATTATGGCCGAGCATGCCTGGATCATAATAGATCAATACTGGGACCTTTATGCCTGTCATCCGAATCCCATCTGTAACGCCAGCGTGCCCTTGACGAACTGCAGCGGCGTGTTAACCCGGTTGAATACAATGCTTTTAAAAATCAGCACAAAACTGAACGTGTGCTTATTATTTAACAAGTTATGTGGAAAATATAACATGGTCAATTAACCTTATTTTTAGGACCTTGTCTTTAAAAAAGGAACACTGTTCCGTTTACCTTTAACGCCATTAAAAACCACTTTATTAAGTATTTTTACTACTGAGATCAAGCTCGGCCAATATATCAAATTAAAGCTGGGTTTGGTAGTTTATTCTGTGATGACACACCTGCTTTGGAATGCTTTTTAAAAGTAACCTAGCTTGATTATTTTTAAAAAGGACATTTAAAATAACTCAAAATTAGCAGGTAACACCCTTCTTTTACTTGGTAATTTTATTTTTGAGTGGTTTTTAAGGATAGAGGCCATCCCTAAACAGAAGTTGGGGGGAGTAACTTTTTTCATGATAAGTGGCTTGTTGGTATTGGAGATTTTAGAACATTCTGAAATGGTGGGTCCCGTTGGATTCGTTATCGTAGGTTAGCTAAAGGTTGATTAAAGTCTTGATACATTCCCGCGAAACATGACCTAAACCTTAAGATGTCAATAATCAAATGATGAACGGTTAATATCTTATTTCATTCGGCGTATAGTGAAGGTGAGTGCGTAAATTCACTCAGGATTATTTCAATTTTATTCTATGATTCATTCAAAGGTGACATATGAAAAAACAACTGATTGCACTACTCATGGGCGTGGCTTTTACCTCCTCCGCTTTCGCATTAGATCAAAGTCCAGTTGACGTTAAAGGCTCAGGCGCCGCGATGGAACAGGGCTTTGAGGCTTGGGCAAAAGATGTTTTAAACTATGGAGGAAAAGGCGGACAGGTTCTTGCAGGTGAAGTGAAGGCATGGGTTCAGGACTATAATAAAATGCCTCACAACTAAGATAAATGCCCTCTTATTTCACTCTCTCTTTTAAGACCGCAAAGACGATATTAAGAGCGACCCTATTCTATTGACCCTGTACTATTTACTATTAATAAGGAAGCTCATCATCCATTTCTAGAATGGTGCATTTAACAAAGTGGTGGTTTTGAAACTGACCAGGCCTGGTCAGATTTAAAACGAAACGTTTTTTGAACTATAAAACGGGTAATGTTTGATTACATCCTTCTTTATATGACCTAGCAAAACTTAAAAATCGTGCCTGCCCCCATTTATTCTGATGGGTATCATAACCTATGGTTTTTCAAGGATTCTCATCCTGCCTCTATCCCGCTTAATACCTTATTAAACGCGTCATACAAATCCCTCAACACTTCCGGATCGATAACGCCTTTTTCTATGGTGAATTCTAAGAAAGGCTCCTTCTCTTTTTGACCGTCTACAGGATGATGTGTAATGTGTAATGCAAACCGGGATAGTGACTGAAATAGCTCTCTCACGTTTACGTCAGAGAATATCCGGCGCGTTCGTTCCCGGTCATTCGTTTTTATGATGAGTGCTTCATCAAATTCCGGGTAACCAATCACCACATCCTCCATGCCGAAAAATTTTTCGACAGTGTCTATGAAATCCTGGTGATGCAGGGCAAAACGAAAGTCATGTTCCGATGTAATAGGCGCCTTAAAAGAAGTAAACTCATAACCGCCTTCAAAACCACCGCCCAGATCAATATCAATCACCAGTTCCACTTTCCTCCCGCCTTGCACCAGAAAGACAGTGTAATCATAAATTTCTTGGCCAGATAGGTCGTCAGATAACTGCTGCCAGATATCATCTGTAGTGTTACCGGAGATCTGTTTTGTGGCTACCATATCTTTTATCCTTTAAAAATATCTAAATAAACTGAGTATCGAGTTTTACCTTCTTAAACTAGACACACATAGGGGGAGCTGAACAGCAATGGCAGCAACCACTACGATCCAAAATAACCAGTCAAGGTATAGTGGTGTTGTAACTTTTTCCAATTGCGTCTCCGCTTTAGCGCAGTCGGCTTAACTGAGTTGTTAGACAAACCCTACAGAAAAATTGCGGTAATTGTGCGTCCAAAGTTCAATGTTTTATTGTTGTTAACTGGCTATTAACTGTACAGATAAGTACGTAACTTGTAAAGAAGGTATTTATAAACTGACCAGGCCTGGTCAGTTCTTGCGGGCTTTTGATTTTTGAATAAATTAAAACGTTAAGAGAAACAAACGTGTCGTTTTTAGAATTTGAAATTAAAGGGTAGCGTCCCTTTTTCCTACCTTTTTCCTCTTTGAATACCTTGTTAAACTTCATTTCACCCAAATTGGTTTATTAATTAAAAATGATGAATTAGCAATATTATGATCTCTGTCTAACTTATCAGATACGGCATGGACAATTAGCAATCCTTTATTGTAGAAATCGACGGCATCCATCATAGTAATTGTAGATTCTGCATACCGTAAGGAAATTACATCCTTAGGTAGAGAATTTACCAACTCTCGGTTAACGCCAACAAACTCTATACCAGTTTCTTTTACTGCACATTTATATAAATCTTTTAAACTGTGAATTTGTTGAAAACTCCCCACCTTCTGCTTTAGGTAAACTTTGAATACTTTTTCAATTGCCAAGTGTATTTCCCAACAAGCTGTGGCGGCCCTTTCAGAATCATATGACACTATATCAATAGTTGCTTTTTCAAAATGACCAACGATACTTCTTGCCATTTTCCATGTTATTTCGTCAATTGTAAGCACATTCAAATTTATGGAAAGACTACGCAGTTTTGATACTAAAATGCTTATCTGCTTTTCAACATTTGCTTTATGTGGTTTATCCAATTTATCTAATGAAATACTACGCCCTTGTATCATTTCTTGGATATTTTCAGTACTGTCTAAATGATCTACAAATTTTAGCCAAGCACTTTTCCCTTCCTCTTCCACAATTGATATTGATGAAGGGAACTTTAATAATATAGGTTGCTCTCTAATTGTTATTAATCCCTGTAAAATAAAACTTTTAGGATTTGTAGCTAATGACTCATAAGATTCATCGTACCAATTTTTTACTAGCGGAATAATGCATTCATAGAACCTCTTACTAGCTAGAAAGTCTTCCTTACTCCCAATCGATGTACTCACTACAAAATCTTCAACAAACAAATAAGATGCACGTAGGTATCTATCATATATTGGAACATCTAAATCAGAAAGGTGCTCATCAATAATCGGAAGGTGCTCGTCAAGATAACTTTTAATACTGGAATCTACCACGACACCTCCATTGAAGTTTAACTATAATTGGAAAAAGCGGGAAAAGGAAAAAGGGGACGCTACCCTTTTAACTTTTGTTGTAATTAAAAACAACCCATCCACAAGTGATTTCACCATCCCACTTAATGTCATCCAATGTAACAAACTAACCAACTCTTTAATAGGTTAAGGCTCTATTTAAAATAGTTAATATCATCCCCTTCTCTCACTACTATTCATTGTTTCTCTTTACCCTTTAAAGCATAAATAGCACAAGGTCTTTTAAGGTATAATAAGCGCCATTAAATTTACTGAACTTTATCACTCAAGGAACTTCACCTATGCAACTTTCAGAATTAACCGCAATCTCTCCTGTTGATGGTCGATACGGCCCGCGTTTGGACAATATTAAAGCCATTTTCAGTGAGTTTGGTTTGATTAAAAACCGTGTTAAGGTCGAAGTTTTTTGGTTGCGTATGTTGGCGAATCACCCTGGTTTCCCAGAGATTCCTAAGTTAAGTTCTGATGCAGAACAGCACTTGTTTAAGTTGGTCGACGAGTTCACGTTAGAGATGGCGCAACGCGTTAAAGAGATTGAGCGTACGACTAACCATGATGTAAAAGCGGTTGAATACCTGATTAAAGAACATTTTGCGGGTAACGATGAGTTGCTTGCGATTGCTGAATTTGTTCACTTTGCCTGTACTTCTGAAGACATCAATAACCTGGCTTATGCGTTAATGCTTAAAGATGCGCGTGAGTTTGCCATTATTCCTGAGATGGATAAATTGATAAACCGTCTGGTCGAGATGAGTGTTGAGATGGCCGATATCTCTATGATGGCACGTACTCACGGCCAGCCAGCGTCTCCGACGACGGCGGGTAAAGAGTGGGCGAACGTTGCTTACCGTTTACAGCGTCAGGCTAAGCAGTTAATGAATGTGCAGATTATGGGTAAAATCAACGGCGCGACCGGTAACTATAACGCTCACTTGGCGTCTTACCCGGATATTAACTGGTATGAGTTGTCTGAGACATTTGTACAGAGCTTAGGTCTGCTTTGGAACCCATATACCACTCAGATTGAGCCACATGATTACATCGCTGAGTACTTCCACGCGATGTCACGCTTTAACACCATCGTCATCGATTTTGACCGTGATGTTTGGAGCTATATCTCGGTTGGTTTCTTCAAGCAAAAAACCATTGCCGGTGAGATCGGTTCTTCGGCAATGCCGCATAAAGTTAACCCGATTGATTTTGAAAACTCTGAAGGTAACTTGGGTATGGCGAACGCCATCTTCGAACACCTTGCGATGAAATTACCTATCTCTCGCTGGCAGCGTGATTTAACGGATTCGACCGTGTTACGTAACCTAGGGGTTGGCGTTGCACATACCATTATCTCTTTACAGTCGACCATGAAAGGTTTGAGCAAATTAGAAGTGAACGCGCAAGCGATGGCGAATGACTTAGACAGTAACTGGGAAGTCTTGGCCGAAGCGATTCAAACGGTTATGCGTCGTTACGGGTTTGAGAAGCCGTATGAAAAACTTAAAGATTTAACACGTGGTCAACGCGTTAATAAAGAGATCATGCAGAACTTTGTGGATAGCCTAGAAGGTCTTCCTGAAGAAGCGAAGCAAGAGCTACGTGATATGACTCCGGGTTCTTACACCGGGAATGCCGCGAGCCAAGCCAAAAACATTGAACTCGCTATCATGATGCTTAAGGGCCGTTAATTACGTTTAGTTCACCGCTATAGCACGTTACTTCTTCGTCAGAATCGGTTGTGTACACTTGTACACGCCCTCTTTCTTCCTCGATTTAACGCACTCTATCAACGAACTAATTCGCAATTTAATATCCTAGTTTAGAAGATTTTAAAACCCACCAGGCCTGGTCAAACAGCTTGAGTGGGTTTTTTGTTTGTTTCACCAACACACTACTTGAATGAGAACTCCTGATGATTCAATTTAACGATACTGATTTAAAAACTTTTTTGAATGAATTCTGGCAGAAGAAACCCTTAGTGATTCGAAATGCCCTGCCTGATTTTGAATCGCCTGTTTCGGCTGAGGAACTTGGGGGGCTGTCTTTAGAGGAGGAAGTTGAAAGCCGTATTGTGATTCAGAATGGCGAACAGGATTATCAGCTTTTAAAAGGGCCATTTACCGAAGAGACTTATGAAGGTCTGCCGGACAGCAACTGGACACTGTTGATTCAAGGGATGGATCGTTTGGTACCGGAAGTTACGGATGTATTGAATGATTTTGATTTCTTACCACGCTGGCGTATTGACGACATTATGATCAGTTACGCCACCAAAGGCGGTAATGTCGGCCCGCATTTCGATCACTATGATGTGTTTCTACTGCAAGCGGCGGGTAAACGTCAATGGACACTTACCTCGCAAGACTGCTCTGAAGACAACTATATTCAAGGGGTCGATTTGCGCTTGATGGAGACCTTTAAAATCGAAGATGATTTTGTTTTTGAAAAAGGCGATATTCTGTATATCCCGCCTAAATGGGGACATCACGGTGTGGCGTTAGATGACGAGTGCATGACCTACTCAATCGGCTACCGCACCTACCGTGGGCAAGAACTTTGGGACAGCTTTGGCGATCACCTATCGGAGATGGGCTCTTTTAAAGACCTCTATATGGACCCGACTTGGACGGAAGATTTGAATCCAGGTGAAATTACCGATGCAACCAGTGAACGGGCGCAAACTTTACTGAAAAGTATCTTAGATGACAAAAACCTGATGAAAACCTGGTTTGGTCGCTTTGCTACCCAACTCGATCCTGTGGCAGCACAACAGTTGCCAGAACCTTTGAGCGAAGACGAAACCCCTGACATTGAAGATTTTATGGGGGCAATGCAAGTCGAAACGGGTTTAATCAAAGACCCGGTTTGTCGTTTTGCTTATAGCGAAGTCAATGGCAATACGCTGCTGTATATCAATGGCGCGATTTGGGACACCTTTGGCGCGAGCAATGCATTTATGGCTAAGTTGGCCAACCAATCTTATTTAACACAAGATGAGTTGCTGCTGAGTGGCGATAATGAAGGGAATATCAAACTGTTGTTTGATTTATGGAAGTTGCAGTATTTGGTCTTTATTGAGTAATTTTTTAAGCAAAGAGCAGGCAAAAAAAGGGGAATAAAATTTCCCTTTTTACTGTGAACGATTTGGTCTTTCGACCAAGCCTAAAATTGAAATCCAGCGTTAAACAGACGGCGATTTTTTAGCATAACTCATTCCATCCATCTCAATCACTTCAACCGTAACGACGACGGCTTCGCTTAAACCGATTTGTAATGCAACCAATAAGCTCTGACTGAGTAACAATTTTTGGACATCCGTCTTCCCAATGTGAATTCGACACATTGCGTGTACAAAACCCGTATCAGGCAGGCCCAACCGATAGTCCATCACCGGATGAGCGCGTACTTTGATATTCTCAGTCTCAAACAAACCCGTTGCTTTAACGGTTTCAAAAGCACCATCCACCCAATTTTTTAGTGTGATTGCTGGAACGGTATCTTGGCTGTATTCGATAATAATATGCGGCATAGTTACTGAACACCTAATTTAAAGCGTAATAATGTCAAATTTGCTGTCTGCCAATAACTCAGCACCTCCGGTGTTGGTTAACACCACCGATGAAGCATTATCGACACTTAGGTAACGATCTGCCATCAGACGCAACTCATCCAGCGATGCTGAAATCACACCATGGCGATAGGCCATACGCACGTCCAAAGTCCGGCCGTACAACTCTTGGAAAAAGGCTTTCTTGACTTCACCTGATGGTGAACCCGGAGAATCCATCGCACTGATGACATTCAAAATGGCTTCATCCACTTTCGCTTGGGTCGCTTCAGAACTCATTAACCAATCTTTAGCCAATTTGAAATCGGCATAGGTCTCTAACAGACGAGGATCACGGTATGAGAAGAAGATAAACGCGCTGGCTTCGGCGTTATAAGTGGCACCACCACCATAAGCACCGCCCTTTTCACGAATACTAGAGTGCAAGAAACCATTACGTAAGCAGGCACCCAATACCGCCAGTTTAGGCGCATCTTCGTGATCGGCCATGACCGCTGGATAGGCCATGGCGCAGAAGTTAACTTGTGTACTCGTTACCCAGGCCTGGTTGATGGGTTGTTGCGTTGCTTGAATGGCAAACGAATTCTCTTCCGTACTTGGCATACTAAGCGCTGGCCACTGCTTTTCTAAGCCACTCAAAGCAGTCGATAGACCGGCTTCATCACTGACGAGTAAAGCTTGTTTAGGCGCTTTGCAAAGCTTGTTTTTAATCCCTGCCAAACCTTCTGCAAAGTTTTCAACGGCTTCAGCTGAAGCCTGTAACTCATCATTTAAGCGTTTGATGTACTGAATGCCCGCGAAACCTGAGCGTTGGAAGTTCCATTGCGCCGTTGGGGTAAAGTTTTGCGTCGCCGCCATCATCGCTAAACCATGACCGTTACCGGTAATACCATGATCGACAGACGCTCGAATTTGACCGACTAAATCTTTTAGACGTGCCGTTTCATCAAAACGCGCAGTATAAAGCGTCTCTTCAATCAATCCAGACATGGCGTCTTGATTACTGTTCAATGCCTTAGACGACAACATAAAGTGGCTATGACACTCATTAGGCGCTTGGAGTTTAGAATGCACGGCTGAACGTGCCGATATACCACCTGATATTGCAGCATGGTAAGACTGTGTTTCAAGGTAATCACGACCACCACTACCCACCTCGGTGAAGCAGTTATTGAACAAAGGCATTAAGATTTTTTCGGCATCGGTTAAAGCGGGCAGATCAATAATCACCTGCTCATAGGTAAGACCATTCGTACCGCACTCATAACGAGTCACCGGTACAGCACCGACCATTGAATGTTCAGAACGATACGTTTTAATGGTTTCTGGAATATCGTCTTTAGTGACTTCTGGCAAAATATCAAAATCATCAATCTCAGTCTGACGTTTTTCTAAGGCCACGGCTTGATTTACAATTGCCTGCTTTTCTGTCTCGGTTAATTTGGCTTGAATATCGGCTAATTTATCTTTTTCAGCTTGGTCTTTTTTAGCAGACAACTCAGTGTCTGGCTGCATGGTTAAACGCACACGATGCGGATTATCCAATAACAAGGACTTGACCAGGCCTGGTATAAACTGCGGATCTTTAACTTCGCTTTCTAATATCTTAAGCGCTTGATCCGTGTCTAATAACGCAATCGGGTCACCTTCGTGCAGTGCGCCAGGCAAGGAGTGTAGAATCAATTGCAAACCATAAGGATAACCATCACCACCGACTTCGCGCTGAGAAAGTTCCACTTGATGTAACATCGCGTCTACTTGTGACTGCTCAACCCCCTCTTCAACAATGCGTTGCAACTCATTCAAAATCAAATCTTCGACGGCTTGGGCATGTTCTAATTCTGAACCTTGCACACCGACCACAAATGCCATCTCTTTATTAGATTCTTCAAAGCCGCATAAAGGTGAAGGTGCCGATGCGAATGGACACGCTTCTAACGCCATACGTAATGGTGAGGCACTGTTATCAAGCAACACCGCAGACAACAAGTGACCTTTTAAAACCTGAATTGGATCTTTGTTTTCGCCAAGCAACCAACCTAAGACAATGTGCGTTTTGCTTTTCACATCCTCTTCATCTAACGCATAAAATGCATTGACGACTTTAGGTTCAGTCATTCTCTGTTCAAGACCAACATGCACTTGTTTGACCCTGTCTTTAAAAGCCGCCAACGCCAACTCTTCAAACTGAATTTGATGTTGCAGTGCCGGAATATCGCCGTACGTCATAAAGACTGAGTTCGAAGGATGATAGTGATTTTTATGGAAATCGACTAACTGCTGATGGGTTAAATTTGGGATGTCTTCTGGCTCACCACCACTGTTATAGTGATAGGTATTGGTCGGATATAACTCGGCTGAAAAAGCCTGCCACAACGTCGAGATTGGCGAACTCATTGCCCCCTTCATCTCATTAAAAACCACGCCTTTGTAAGTTAAAGTAGATTCTGGGTTCGTCATCTCTTCAAACTCAAAACGGTGCCCCTCTTGGGCAAAATCCAACGCATCTAATTTAGGGAAAAATACTGCATCCATATAGACTTGCAATAGATTTTGAAAGTCTTTTCTATTCTCTGTTGCAAATGGATAAGCGGTCCAATCACTGGAGGTAAATGCATTCATAAAGGTATTTAAAGAACGGCGAATCATCATAAAAAATGGGTCACGTACTGGATACTTTTCACTGCCGCACAGCGTGGTATGTTCTAAGATATGGGCCACACCGGTTGAGTCCATGGGTACGGTTCTTAAGGCGACTAAAAAGACATTCTGCGGGTCATCTGCGGCTAAGTGATAATGCGTTGCACCCGTCACCTTATGTTCGTAATGCTCTACTGTGAGATTCAAAGAATCAATAGTGTGTTGACCAATGTATTCAAATGCTGGATGCGGTTTAGACATGTATTATTCCAATTTTTGTATGAATGCGGAGAATGCTTTGCATAGTAATTCAACGGCAAAATTCAACGTTAAACGTCAATTATAGACTTAATATTTGAGCTGAATTGTTATGCAAAAAACTCTGTGGCATATTTAGTTTGTAGGTAATTAATGGGGATTTATTCTGATTATTCAACTATAAAAAAGGCCATTATTAAAATGGCCTCATCATCGCTTTTTAACGATTCAGATTGCCTCTAAAACAGTTCAGTTCAAGGCGAAAAATGTAAGTGTACAAATTGTACACGTCCATTTTTTAACGCCGAAATGGGCTGTTTTAGAGGTGATATGAACGTTAAAAATTATTTGTCTGCGTCTTTTAGTGATAACTTCACGCGACCTTGCTTATCAACTTCGGTCAGTTTAACGCGAATCTCTTGACCTTCTTTCAGGTAATCTTCAACGTTTTCTACACGCTCATCTGCAATCTGAGAAACATGAACCAGACCTTCACGACCCGGCATATAGGCAACAAAGGCACCGAAATCAACGATTTTCTTAACGACAGCATCATAGGTTTTACCAATTTCTGGCTCAACGGTAATCTCAGCGATACGTGCTTTCGCGGCATTTGCAGATTCATCATCTTTCGCTGCGATCTTAACGTTACCTTCGTCATCAATCTCGATGATACAACCGGTTTCTTCCGTAATCGCACGGATGGTCGCGCCACCTTTACCGATGATTTCACGTACTTTCTCAGGCTTAACTTTCACCATAAAGAAACGGGGTGCCGTTTCAGCAACCCCGGTGTTAGAAGAGCTAATCGCAAGTGCCATAGATTCTAAGATAGTCAAGCGACCTGCCTTAGCTTGATCTAATGCGATGTGCATGATCTCTTCCGTAATGCCGGTGATTTTGATATCCATCTGCAAAGCGGTAACGCCTTGTTCAGTACCGGCTACTTTAAAGTCCATATCACCTAGATAATCTTCGTCACCTAAGATATCAGATAATACCGCAAAACCAGCGTCTTCTTTAATCAGACCCATGGCAATACCTGCAATCGGTGCAGCAATTGGCACGCCTGCGTGCATCAATGACATGGAAGTACCACACACCGATGCCATTGAACTTGAACCATTAGATTCGGTAATTTCAGAAACCACACGAATGGTGTATGGGAACTCTTCAACCGTTGGCAATAAAGCGGCCACACCACGACGTGCCAACATACCATGACCAATCTCACGACGACCCGGCATCCCAACACGACCACACTCACCAACTGAGAACGGAGGGAAGTTATAGTGCAACATAAAGCGATCATGATATGAGCCAGCTAGATCGTCAACAATCTTAGCGTCTCTTTCAGTCCCTAAAGTCGTGACAACCAACGCTTGTGTTTCACCACGAGTGAACAGCGCAGAACCATGAACCTGAGGCAATACACCCACACGACAAGTGACCTGACGAACGGTTTGAGTATCACGACCATCAATACGTGGTTCACCTGCAATCACACGGCCACGGACGATCTCTTTTTGAAGTTTACCGAAGGCATTATGAATATCCTTCGCTTCAAAACCGGTTTCGTTGCTTTCAGAATCCGTCAACTCAGCCATCGCTTTGGCTTTCGCGGCATCTAATGCCGTATTACGATCCATCTTGTCAGCCGTGCTATAGGCGATTTCGACGTCAGGACGTACCAAAGCATACACAGCAGCCTCCAAATCAGCATTGGTCGCTTGTGCTTGCCAATCCCACATTGGTTTACCGACTTCCGCAGCAAATTCAGCAATCGCGCTAATCGCAACTTGCATTTGTGCATGACCAAACATGACCGCACCTAACATGATCTCTTCAGACAGCTCTGCCGCTTCAGACTCAACCATTAGAACGGCGTCTGCTGTTCCGGCCACACTTAATTCCAAATCAGAGGTCTGTAGACTTTCTGGCGATGGATTTAATAGATACTCATCATTACGATAACCGACAATTGCAGCACCTAGAGGGCCTGCGAAAGGCACACCGGAGACGGCCAAGGCAGCAGACGTTCCCAACATGGCAGCGACTTCAGTGCCCACTTCAGGATCTAAAGCAAGCACTTGTGCAATGACCTGTACTTCGTTTTTGAATCCCTTAGGGAATAAAGGACGAATTGGACGGTCAATCAAACGCGATGTAAGCGTTTCTTTATCGGAAGGACGTGCTTCACGCTTTAAGAAACCACCCGGGATTTTTCCAGCCGAATAAGCTTTTTCTTGATAGTTTACAGTCAGAGGGAAAAACTCTTGGCCTTCTTTAGCCGTTTTGACCGCAACAACGGTCACTAAAATTCGGGTATTTCCCATACCGATCATAACTGCGCCGTCTGCTTGACGAGCGATTTCACCTGTTTCTAGTGTGACTTCATGGTTTCCGTACTGGAATGACTTGGTAATCTTAGCCATGTTTGTTCCTTTAATTTTTTATCGGTTTCGTTTGTTCAATACGCTATTTACAACAGATTGACTGAAACCTGAATCCCTAAATTAATCAGATAAAGTCACCACTGGTTTTGACCAGGCCTGGTTAACTTAGGGATTCAGGTTCAAATGGTTTGCAGACAATCCTAAAACAGAGAGGCCTTAACGTGTGTAAAAGTCTCTTATAAAGAGCGGTTAATTCATTCCTGAATTTAACCCCACCATTCTACCCTTTATTGCCAACTCTTCTAGGTCATTTGAGCCCTTTTTCATGAATTTTGAGCACAAAAAAACCCTCTTTCGAGGGCTTTTTTTAATCCAACCGTTTGATTACTTACGTAAACCAAGACGCTTAAGGATTTCTAAATAACGCTGTCCGTCTTTTCTATGGATATAATCCAAAAGCTTACGACGACGACTGACCAAACGTAATAGACCTGTACGAGAATGGTTATCATGCTTGTGAACTTTAAAATGCTCAGTTAAGTCCTTGATACGTGCCGTCAAAAGTGCAATCTGAACTTCTGGGGAACCTGTATCGCCTTCTTTAGTCTTAAATTCGGCTACTATTTTTGCTTTATCTTCTGCGGTAAACATACTACTTTCTCCATATCGGTTTTAAATAAAGTTCGCTTCCACAACCGATGATAGGAGCGAACCCGCGTATTATACTGATTTTAAACAGAAACACCAACGTCTTTCATCAAAAAGCAATGAAAGACGTTTAGTTAGAACACTAAAATTGATTTTCAGGTCAGATTGCCCCAGAAATCGAGTCAGTTCAAGGCGGGAACAAGGCGCTTACAAGCGTAAGCAACGACTTCCCAACGAAGAAATGGCCGATTTAAGGGGTAAACTGAACTAGAAAATCAGCGCTTGCCGTAACCGTGCACGTAGTGCCCTAGCGCGGATATATCATTGCCCATATGGCGTACAAGGTGATCCAAACTTACGATCGCATTTTCAAGGATATTCACCGCAATATACGGTTCTTCTACTTTCAGACGGTCATACATCGGACGTGTTAGCACTAAAAACTGCACACCTTTTTTACTGGCACTCATTCTTAAGTTACGTGGTTTACGGTCAAAAAATGACATTTCACCAATGAGGTTACCAACCGTTTGCTTGCCTACGGTGTTATCAGGCTCATCTGCTACTGTGAATTCAACCTTTCCCTTTATGATAAAACCAAGCAATTCACCAATATCTCCGGCATCAAAAATAATTTCACCACCTTCATGGGATTTCTCTTGTAGGTAAGCCATTAATTTGCCGACTTCTGGTAACGTAAGCGATTCACATATTGAGTTTGTTTGAAAAAAGTTAAACAACTCTTTATCTGACATTGAAATCATTTCATCTCCTTGAAACAAAACCTGCATTAGATACTCTTCACTCTGCAGGTTTTTGGGCTATAAAGGACGCCATTGGGCGCCCATCTTCTAATGTATCTATTCTATCAATAATAATTCGATAAGCTGCAAAAACTTCACTCAACTCGCCCTCTTGCAAGATAAAATTAGGATTTTTAGGCGAACCAAATGCTTCAGCTCCACAACTAAAGGTTTGGTAGACAATATATCCACCGGGTGAAATGGCGGCGTCAATTTGACTGAATAGATCCCGATTCAAATATCGAACCACGGTCACCAAATCAAATGTACCCTCTGGAAAACAGTCAGATTTCTTTAAATCACAGCATTTGAACTTAATGGAAGCACCCGACTTTGTGGCAAGCTGCTTTGCACGTTTCAAGACACGAGCTTCTTGGTCTATAGCAGTCACCTGCCAACCATGGGACGCCAAAAATACGGAATCACGTCCACCGCCACAGCCTAAATCTAAGGTTTTCGGGCGAGGTTTCATCGCTTTTGGATCATAATCAAGCTGCTGCACGAACTCATTAACCAACGGACTTGGTGACCATAGATTCTTGGACTCTTTTCCTGAAACGACCAGGCCTGGTAACTGCTTTGCCCAACTTATCATTGCCTGCGAACTTTCAATCACGAGAGAACCATTAATCTCATAACCTTTGGCATCCAAAAAGAGACTCGCGGCTTCAATCTCCTGTTTATCACCGACCAAAAACAACTTGGCAGGCGTGGCTGGTAACTCATTTAAGCACTCAGGCAAGGCCTGCCAAGTTAACCAGGTGGAATCTTGAAGGTGTCCTGCTTGGTACTCTTCTGCGGTGCGTAAATCTAAAATACCATCTGCTTGCTGAAAACGCATTAAGATGTTTCCTCAATAGCAGCCAACTTAGTCGCATCAATTTCGTCGTTTAAAACTTGGAGTGCATCGAGCTTCTGCTGCTCTTTCGCCAGATGTAAATTGAAGATCCGCTTAGCTTTGAGCATCTGTTTTTTATCAGACCATTCTCCGACTGCAAAACACTCATCTTTATCATACAGGCGCACGAGTTCACCTTCTGGTTTAGGATGATCCAGCATTTGACCATGCTGGATCAAATCCACTTCTTGAGGAGTCAAGTCGATCCGCTGTAGATGGGTTAAGGCAATGTCAATCGGATGAATACAGGCCAACTGTTGGACTTCAATCTCTTCAAAGGTCAACATATCATCGTCTTTTAAGTCACCGGTTTGAGTACGATGTAAGGCAATCAGATGTCCTACCGTGCCCATCGCTAAGGCCATATCTTCGCCTAAGGTTCTGACATAAGTCCCTTTAGTGCATAACACATCAAACACGATTTCATTTGCGCTAAAAGAGACAAGATTCAACTCTTTAATGGTAATCGGACGCGCAGGACGTTCAATTTCAATGCCTTGACGGGCATAGAAATATAACGGCTTACCTTGATGTTTTAAGGCGGAATACATAGGCGGAATTTGTTCAATTGCCCCTTTGAATTGTTCAAAAACGGACTCGATAAACTCAGTCGTTAAGGATGGAACGGCAAGCTCCTTAATGATTTCGCCTTCTGTATCACCGGTATCACTTTGCTGCCCAAGTTTAAGGGTCGCGGTATAACGCTTATCTGACTCTAACAACAGCCCTGAAACTTTAGTCGCCTCTCCCAAACAGATTGGCAATAATCCGGTTGCAAAGGGATCTAATGCACCCGTATGGCCGCCTTTCTTGGCTCTAAAAATACGCATCACGCGCTGCAGAATGCCATTAGACGAAACACCAACGGGTTTATTGAGTAACACAATTCCGTCTATGTGTTTTTTAGGTGGGTGTTTGAACTGAGCCATTTACGAATTTAGTGCCTTTTTAATGAGCGCTTCCATATGCTGTGCATGTTCTGGAACACTGTCATAAAAGAATCGTACGTCTGGCACGATACGTAAACGCAAGCGCTTACCTAACTCACTTCTAAAGAACCCTTTGGCTTTTTCTAAAGCTTCTAACGTCTCTTTCACTTCAGGGTCCGCTTCATTAAAACCAATTAAAGCAAAATGGATACGCACAATACTGAGATCTTTGCTGATTTTGCAATCGGTAATATTGACTCTTTGAAAGCGAGGATCTTTCACTTCACGCACTAATAACTGCGATAAAGTTCGTCTGATTTCTTGAGCGACCCTTGTCGGACGACTCACTGCTTGATTACTCATTTTTAATTCTCTTTTAAATACAAAATGCCCCAAATGGGGCATTTTAGATGCCAGCCTAATAAAATCGACCAGGTCTGGTCGTTTTTATTCAGCTGATAATGAAGATGTTTAAGCTAAAGTACGCTTAACTTCAACACGTTCGTAACACTCAATCTGATCACCGACTTTAACGTCGTTGTAATCTTTAACACCGATACCACATTCCATACCTTTGTTAACTTCTTGAGCATCATCTTTAAAGCGACGTAGTGATTCTAAATGACCTTCATAGATAACTACATTGTCACGCAGTACACGAATTGGGCTGTTACGCTTAACGGTACCTTCTGTCACCATGCTACCTGCAATTAGGCCAATTTTCGGAGCCTTAAAGACTTCGCGAACATCAGCAACACCCAAAATATTCTCATGAATTTCAGGCGCTAACTTACCTTCAACAACACGCTTAACGTCATCGACGATTTCATAAATAATGCTGTAGTATTTTAAGCCAATCCCTTCACTATCAATGATTCGCTTAGAAGCCACATCCGCACGCACGTTAAAACCAAAGATAAGAGCATCGGAAGCAATCGCCAAGTTCGCATCGGTTTCAGTGATACCACCCACACCTGATGAGATGACACTTACTTTGATTTCTTCATTTGACAACTTAATAAGTGCATCGGTAATCGCTTGAATAGAACCTTGTACATCCGCTTTAAGAATGATGTTAACGTGCTGCATCTCTCCTTCAGCCATTCTGTTGAACATGTTTTCCAGCTTAGATTTCTGCTGACGAGCAATTTTCAACTCTTTGAATTTTCCTTGACGGAAGGTGGCCGCTTCACGCGCCTTACGATCACTTTCAACGGTAATCATTTCGTCACCAGCGACGGGTACTCCAGAGAGTCCCAACAGTTCAACCGGAATAGAAGGCCCTGCTTCCAATACGGTTTGACCAGCATCGTTGATTAAAGCACGAACACGTCCGTATTCCATTCCACAAAGTACGATATCACCCTTTTTCAAGGTTCCTGATTGAACAAGAACCGTTGCTACGGTTCCACGCCCCTTATCAAGACGAGATTCAACAACGACACCTTTAGCAGGACCTTCAATCGCGGCTTCAAGTTCAAGCATTTCTGACTGGAGCGCAATCGCATCTAACAGATCATCAATACCCAGTCCGGTTTTGGCCGAAACTGGCACAAACTGTACATCACCACCCCATGCGTCAGGAACGACTTCTTCTGCCACTAACTCTTGCATGACGCGATCCATATTGGCCGCTTCTTTATCCATCTTGTTGACGGCAATCACCATACCTACACCAGAGGCTTTAGCATGTTGAATCGCTTCACGTGTTTGCGGCATCACACCATCATCCGCTGCAACCACAATAACAACCACATCAGTGATTTTAGCACCACGAGCACGCATTGCTGTAAAGGCCGCGTGACCCGGAGTATCGATAAAGGTAACACCCCCCTTATCCGTGTCTACATGATAAGCACCGATATGCTGGGTAATCCCACCGGCTTCACCGTTGGCAACTTTTGCTTTACGGATATAATCCAGCAAAGAGGTCTTACCATGATCTACGTGACCCATAATGGTCACCACCGGAGAACGGGTTACCGTTGCACCGTGATACTCTTGGTTTACAACTTCATCTTCAACCGTCACTTCGTTAAAAGCGAATGCTTTATGACCCATCTCTTCTACAATCAACATCGCTGTTTCTTGATCTAAGATTTGGTTAATGGTCGCCATAGTACCCAATTCCATCATCATAAATTTAATGACTTCACCGGTTTTAATGGACATTTTTTCAGCCAATGCAGACAAAGAGATACTTTCTGGAACTTGAACTTCCTTAATAATCACTTCTGTAGGCTGCTGGAAACCATGTTCGTTATCCATCTGCAATGGCGCACGAGATGCTTTACGGCCGCCTTTACGGCCACCACGTTGTGGACGACGGTTACCTGCGCCACCAGGTGCTCCACCACCACCACGATGATTGTTAGCAGCTGCTTTTTTAACAGGCGCTTTAGGACCATCTACACCATCATTCACTTTACGAGTTTCATGATGCTTTTGATCTTTGGCTTTTTTAGCGGCCTTAGAGTGATCTTCTTTTGCCGCCATAGGCGCTTCCGAAACAACCACAGGTCTTGAAGGCATTCTAACCGGATTTGGCTTGGCTTCGGTCTTAGGTGCAGGTGCTTCAGCTTCAGTTTGAGTTTTTTCAACCTGAGTCTCTGTTACCTTAGTCTCAACAGTAGGCGTCTCGACAGGTGCTTCAATGTTCGTTTCAGTAACCGCTTCAACAGGCGCGATGACGTCTTCAACAACAGGCTCTTCTACCGCATCGTCTTTTTTAACGTAAGTACGTTTTTTACGAACTTCAACTTTAACATTACGTTTGTCACGTCCTGAACCAGCAGAAAGGTTCATCGTTTGAGTACGGCGTAATGTCACCTTTTTAGGTGCGTCACCCTCTTCACCATGCAAACCTTTTAGATAACCTAAAAGTTTAACTTTTTCATCATCATTGATTGAATCGCCGGCTTTTTTGCCTTTAATTCCTGAAGCTTCGATCTGTGTTAATAACTTATCTACAGAAAGGTCGAGTTTTTCCGAAAATTCTTTTATTGATACATCTTTCATTGAGTCTCTCCCTTTTATTCTTCGAACCATGGAGCACGTGCTTTCAGAATTAATTCTCCAGCGGTTGCTTCATCTAGTTCTAGGAACTCAAGCACTTCATCAGTGCCTAATTCTGCTAAATCTTCTTGTGTAATGATTCCGTTACTGGCTAATTGCTTAGCCATCTCTTCGGTCATGCCTTCTAAACTAAGAAGGTCTTCTGCAGGTTCTGCTAATGCGATTCTTTCTTC
>Ga0307486_1000511_pt1 | contig 35563 bp, 30 predicted proteins | sample CBIW02metaG_FD_203663 | JGI IMG/M metagenome (GOLD analysis project Ga0307486, IMG submission 203663) | Sea-ice brine microbial communities from Beaufort Sea near Barrow, Alaska, United States - CBIW 0.2 | ecosystem: Environmental > Aquatic > Marine > Coastal | place: USA: Alaska | collected... | reverse complement strand
TAACAAGGCAAACTGGCCAGAGATGATCCAGTGGCTGGTTGAACATATGACCCGGCTAGAGCAAGCCTTGAGTGGCCCCCTGGAAAAAGCTCGACAGGAGCTGAGGACTGCAAACCTGAATAAGGAAGCGGTTCAGGATGCGGAATAACGTCGGGATCTCTGGTAGCTTTGGATTTCGTGAGTAATATGCTTCGTTATAAGGAACCCGAGACAAGGAACTGTCATGACTGAACAGCAGGTACGGATTTTCACTTCAAGCGATGGTCAGGCCCAGCTAGAAGTGGCACTAGAGCGGGATACAGCTTGGTTGAGCCAGGCACAGATGGGCCAGTTCAAAGCGCGCAACCCAGTTCCGCCAATGGGCCACTGAAGTCCTCAAAGATCACTTGGTTCAATATTACACCCTCAACCAGCTCCGGCTCACGGAACGAGTCATCGAGTTCAAGCAGGCCATAATCTGCCGGAGTTCAACACTGAATTGAATCTTACTCCGGAGGTGACAGGTACAAGACAGCTCAAGACATCAAACCTCAACCAGCACCTTCAATTGATTCTCAATAGCGGTATAGAGTTCAACATCAATTTCTGGAGCAAGAACTGAGATGATCAGAGAATAATTCGCTCTCTGATCATACCTTTCAAGTTTTTGCCTGGTTTTCCACCAACCACTCACCGGATACACAGCTAACACCCCTCGGCTGGCAAGATCAGCTGCACTTCCGCGCCAAATGTCTGAATGTATGCTACCTCTGTGCCGGTTACTGGGCCCAACCAACCAATGCGGATCGTTTCCAGTGGTAGTAGAACCACCCTCATCAGCATCTTGTGCAGCAGCATTAATCCGACTACGAAATGCATCATCGCCTTCGTCCGGTCGTTTTACCTCAAATCGTAAGCCATGCGACTCATAGCGATAACGGGACTTTACCCCACGCGCCGAGGGGTTGGGCTCGATGAAGTAAGACAGTGTAACCCTCATCGCGACTTCCACCTCACCAAGGGCTTCCAGCTCTTGCAAAGGCCAAGGTAACCTATGCAGATTCATGTCTCTCAGTGTAGGAGCTCTACTACCGTCTCGCTTAAACGGATGCAAAACATCTTCGCAGATCAATGTCAGCGAATTTTCGACGCTCCATAAAGCACGCTCCAGATCTGGCTCGCCAAAGCCACAATGCCGAATGAGACGTGCGACATCACTTTTGTTAGGGCGAGTCGGATTGGGGAGCCACTGACGTTTCATTGTTGCAGTCCAGTCAGCCGAGTGAACCATCAATCCACGAATGGTTTCAGCTCGTAAATCTGGATATTCAGCCATTACCTGAGCAGCCATGCGCGCGGCGAGCGCAGTCGCAGCACTGGTTGCGTTTGTCGTAGTAAAACTTTTTGCGGTTGGTTCGAAGTTGGTGGTCAACAGGCTCAGACTTGCCATAGTTGAAGCATAAGGCTTTTCGTACATGTGAGTAACTGCCGCATTCCCACCCTCAAAAACGATGTCAGGCTTGTAGGGCCAGAAACCCGCCCAGACTTGGGAGGTCGTGCTAAATGGGCTCAAGGCTCCTGCTTGAGCTACCGGAGAATAATCAGCCGTATCTGGCTCGGTAATATTAACTAGGTCAGTACTAGCGCCAACGGTGATTGCATTCCAAGCTTGCCCTGGGTCATGCACCCCATCCGTTGTATTACTGTCCGGGTAGTTGATCCATGCATTCGGATCATCGACATTTCCAGCAGAAATACAAAACAACCTAGGGCTCTCACCTTGGTTGTCATAATCAACAGCCAGCCGATCAATAGTGGCTGACCATGCAGACGGACGTCCTCTATCACGGGAGTCCTTTGCTGTCACAGACATGCTAAAAACCCGGAGCCGATGAGGTGCTGTAATCTCTGGTCGGCCAATAGCTTGAATCGTTAGATATCCGTGATGTTCCGGATCACTGCCATTGGAATGACTGTTTTCGAGAAGCTTTACGGATTCAAGGCGGTGGCGCGAATTAATCGGATTCGAGGATGATAAAACTAGAGTCAAATTGCCAAGTAGAGCAAGTCCAGCCATCTCAGTTCCATGGCCCTCCCCATCATCAGTACCCCAACCAGGTTCAACTGTATGGCAATCCTCCATAGAAAGCCCTCTGGCGAGAAGAGGGTGCCCTTGATTTATTCCAGTATCCAACACACAAACGTGTGGCACTCCCGCGCCAGCTTCGGGTATCGTGAGGCGTGATAGCAGTTCCTGTATCCACTCCGGCTGGTCAGAGGTTGACAAAGAGTCAAAGAAATCTGCAGTTTCTTTGGCGCGCCTTAATTCTGCAATGCTGTTGAGGGTCAGCATGGAGCGCTGCATCTGATCTAGAGAGCCCTGAACCAAGAGTATTGTGCGCTCAGGGAACTCTATCTGCCCCTTTGCCACCCGGAACCTTAAGCCTTCTGCCAGTTCCCTGAATTGCGCGACGGTTCCAAACCGATCACCGCGCAAAGGCAACCAAACCTCCCACCAAATTACTTCCTCAGTCTCTGCGGGGAAAGCCTTTGGATCGTCAGTCCAAAGTGATCTAATACTAGCTTTTCGTATGCTCTGAATCGCATCAATCAATATCTGGTTTTTAGGAGATCCGCTAGCGTTGCTCTTCCTTAGATAGTCGGTAATCTTGCTCTCAAGAAGATGCATTTTGCCATCGGGAACGAAAACCGCTGCAAACGTTTTGCCATCCTCATGTCGAACATTTAGCAATTCGATCTTCGACCGCTCAACTGCCAAACGCTCAAAAGCCAATTCGATATCAGGAAAGCTCTCGAATTCAATTTGTAGCCCAAAACCATCTTCCAGTCCCGCCTCCTCTTGGAGCTCTCTAGCGCTCTGAATATCGGCTTTGAGGCCTTCAACCTGTTGCAGTAGGCTTTGCCCGTGCGACTGACGATTTTGCCTCGGAATTTCGTTTCCGTCACCACCACCTCCCCGACGACGAAAACTTTCAGTTTCCCCTGATTTTTTAAATATAAAGTGATGTTTTGGCTGGCTTTCTCTTTCGGCCATGAACTACTACTTTCCCTATAGAAATTCTTTCCCACTAAACCGCGCCTTGGACTGTTTGCGTTCATCTAGGGCGTATCGTATATCAGCAACTCCGATCGAGTCTTTACCTTCGATTAACGCTGCTTTTAAGGCATCATCACATGCTCTCACAATTTCTGCGTAGCTGAGGCCTCGGGCGTTCTCAGAAAGTTTCTTCCATGAGAGGCTCGACCGACTGTGATTTCCTAGGCGTGATCTGAGCAACTCTGCAGTCTTCGTCTCATCCGGAAGGTCATAGTACAAAATATCGTCGAAGCGCCGAAACAAGGCATGATCCAATATTTCGGGATGGTTGGTGGCGGCGACTATGAGGCTATGGGAGTCATCTTGCTCAATCATTTGCAGAAAGCTGTTGAGAATACGCCTTATTTCACCAACATCATTAGCAAGACCTCGCTGTGATCCTATGGCATCGAATTCATCAAAAAAATAGACACCACGAGCTGTCGCGGTCAAATCGAATACCTGGCGAAGTTTCGCTGCAGACTCACCCATGTATTTTGTAATAAGCCCATCAAGTCGGACTTGATATAAAGGTAATCCCAACTCCCCCGCCAAAACGGAGGCAGTTAGAGTCTTCCCCGTGCCCGGAGGACCTACCAAAAGTAATTTACGCCGCGGAGCGAGCCCGTGTGCCAGCAATCGTGATGCCTGGCGTTGCTCTCGAACAACCCTCTTCAACTGGTAATCTAGGCGATCATCGAGGACCATCTCTCCTAGACGATTCTTCGGAAGGGACGCACTGAGTAGGCCAGCAAGATCCCCCTTTGGTCGACCAATGGGAACAGTCTTTTCTTGGTCTTTGGAATCCTTGCCTCGCTGCAACTTCGCTTTATCAACAAGATCTCTAAGCTCTTCTGCCAACTTACCATGGCCGGCCTTCGCCTCATGGGCTGCCAGTTGTATGGCGACAGAATAGAACCTTTCGTCATCTCCCTCAAGATGAGATTTAACTAGGGCTTTCAATTGGTTAGCGCTGGCCATACTTAGATCCTCCGCGGCCATCATACGTCACTGAGGTTCACCGTAATACTCCCAAAAAAACAAACTGCAAAATCGACCTGAAACGATGCCGACTTTACCTCAACAATTCGGTTCAGCATGATCTATAGCTCAAGTACATTATATCCACCATAATCAGAAGCAAATCAAATAGAAGCTTGGCCACTCGCTGCGAAAGGAACTCACCTTCACTGACAGCCAGCCTGCATTTAATATGGAAAAAGGTAGTACAGAATGACTGAGGATCAGCTGGAACAACAGTGCCTTGAGTGGTTTTCCGAGGGTGGCTGGGAAATCGGCCACGGGCCAGACATAGCGCCGGACGGTCCGTCACCGGAGCGAGTCGACTATCGACAGGTATTGTTACTGGCTGATCTTGAAGCGGCCATCCGCCGCATTAATCCTCACCTGCCCCAAAGCGCCGTTGAGCAGGCTGTAGATGTGGTGCGCAAACCAGAGAGCCTGGATTTGGTGATCAGCAACCGGGCCTTTCATCGCCTGCTGCTGGAGGGCGTGCCGGTTGAATACAAGCTGCCGAGAGCCTCTGACAAAGAGCACGACAGGGTCATCCACGACCAGGTATTTCTGGTGGACTTCAATGATCTGACCACCAACCGCTTCCGCGCCATAAACCAGTTCACCATCGAAGGCTCCAAACAGCTGCGCCGGCCCGACATTGTTTGTTTCATCAACGGCCTGCCCTTTGCCGTGCTGGAATTGAAAAGCCCCAGTGCCGAGAACGTAGATATCTGGGATGCGTTCAACCAGATTCAAACTTACAAAGACGAAGCGGCCGACCTGTTCGCTTACAACGAAGCCGCCATCATCAGTGACGGCTACTTCGCCCGCGTTGGCTCCCTCACCGCCAGCCAGGAGCGTTACATGCCCTGGCGCACCCTCAGGCATGAAGACGACAAACCACTGTTGTCATGGCAGCTGGAAACCATGGTGCGGGGCTTCTTTGATCGGGAACTGTTCCTGGATTACATCCGTTACTTCGTTATCTTCGAGTCGGACTCCGACAAACTGATCAAAAAGATTGCCGGCTACCACCAGTTCCACGCCGTACGCGAAGCTGTGCGGGCCACGGTGATTGCCGCCCGAGATATGAATGCCCATGGTATTGGCGAGAAACGCGCCACCTACGGTGACGAAGTAGTATCTGGCAGCAAGAAGGCCGGTGTGGTGTGGCACACCCAGGGTTCCGGCAAAAGCATCTCCATGTGCTGTTACGCCGGCAAACTGCTGCAACAACCAGAAATGAACAACCCCACTTTGATTGTAGTGACTGACCGTAACGATCTGGACGGCCAGCTCTTCGCCACCTTCAGCGCCGCGAAAGAACTTTTAAAGCAAGAGCCGGTGCAGGCAGAAGATCGCGACACCCTGCGCCGATTGCTGGCGGAGCGCGAATCTGGCGGGATTATCTTCACCACGGTTCAAAAGTTCGCACTGCTTGACGGCGAATCAGGCCACCCTGTTCTGAACGACCGCCATAATATTGTGGTGATCTCAGACGAAGCCCATCGCAGCCAGTACGGCCTGAAAGCCACCCTGAAAAAAGACGGCAGCTACAAGTTCGGCTACGCCCGCCACATGCGAGACGCCGTGCCCAACGCCTCTTTTATTGGCTTTACCGGTACACCCATCGCCAATGAAGACAGAGACACCCGTGCCGTGTTCGGCGATTACGTGTCCATTTACGACATTCAAGACGCCGTGGACGATGGCGCAACCGTACCCATCTTCTACGAATCCCGCCTGGCCAAGCTGGACATCAACCGGGAGGCCATCGAAGCGCTTTCTGACCAGGTAGAGGAAGTGGTTGAAGACGAAGAAGACGTTGGCAACCGCGAGAAAACCAAAGGTGAATGGAGCCGGCTGGAAAAGCTGGTAGGTTCCGGCCCCCGGCTGAAACAGGTGGCGGAAGATCTGGTCAAACACTTTGAGACCCGCAACAGCATCATTGAAGGCAAGGCCATGATTGTGGCCATGAGCCGGGATATTGCGGCTCAGCTGTATAACGAACTCGTGGCTCTGCGCCCGGAATGGCACGACGAAGATCCAGAGAAAGGCGCCATTAAAGTAGTGATGACTGGTTCCGCCTCTGACAAAGCCCTGCTGCAGCCCCACATTCACAACAAGAAAACCAAGAAGCGGCTGGAGAAACGCTTCAAGGACGCAAACGACCCGCTCAAGCTGGTGATCGTGCGGGACATGTGGCTGACCGGTTTCGACGCGCCTTGCTGCCATACAATGTATGTAGACAAGCCCATGAAGGGCCACAACCTGATGCAGGCCATCGCCCGGGTAAACCGCGTGTTCAAGGATAAGCCCGGCGGCCTGGTGGTGGACTACATCGGCATCGCCAACGAACTCAAGCAGGCCCTGAAAACCTATACCGACGCCAAAGGCAAAGGCGCGCCCACCCACAGCGCAGAAGAAGCCTACGCCATCCTGCTAGAGAAACTGGACATCATCCACGGCATGTTTGCGCCCGGCCCCAAAGGCAAAGGTTTCAGTTACGCCGGCTTTGAAGAAGAACCCCACAAACTGCTGGTTCCAACTGCGAACTATATCCTCGGCCTGGAAGACGGCAAGAAGCGCTTCCTCGATACCGTGTTGGCCATGAACAAAGCGTTTTCACTGTGCGCCACCCTGGATGAAGCCCAGACCGTACAGAAAGAAGTGGCTTTCCTGTCCCAGATAAAAACCGCAATTACCAAGTTCACCAGCGTGGACAAGAAACTAACCCAAGAAGACAAGAACACCGCCCTGAAACAGATTCTGGACAATGCTCTGGTGTCCGAAGGCATCACCGACGTGTTCGCCCTATGCGGCCTGGACAAACCCAATATCGGCCTGCTGTCTGACGAGTTCCTGGAAGACGTTCGGCAGATGCCCTACAAAAACTTTGCGGTAGAGCTTCTGGAAAAGCTACTGAAAGACGACATCAAAGCCAAGACCCGCAATAACGTAGTGCAGGAGAAAAAGTACGCCGACCGCCTGCAGGCGACGCTGCTCCGGTACAATAATCGGGGTATCGAAACCGCTCAGGTCATTGAAGAACTCATCGCCATGGCCAAGCAGTTCCAGGCGGAAATGGAGCGAGATGCCGCCCTTGGTCTAACCCCCGACGAAGTAGCCTTCTACGATGCCCTGGCAAATAACGAAAGCGCCGTGCGCGAACTGGGCGATGAAATTCTGAAAAAGATCGCGATCGAGATCACCGATAAATTGCGAAAATCGACCACAGTAGACTGGCAGGTGCGGGAAAGTGTGCGGGCCAAATTGCGGATTCTGGTGCGCCGCACGTTACAACGTTATAAGTACCCACCAGATAAGGCCTCTGAAGCCATCGAGTTGATAATGCAGCAGGCGGAAGTTTTGTCGAATGGGTGGAGCCGTTGAATCAGAGGAATAACGAGACGCGGGATTTTTAGGAGATAGTTTATGTCTACAGACTTGGCGCCCAAGCATCTCAGGTTGTCGCATGCTCACGATGGCGGGGCCATGTTGACCTCAGCCGAGGACGCTATCAGGGGTGAAGAACATGTTTGTCCGAGCTGCAGCGATCCGGTGACACTCAGACGCGGTGACGTCCGGGTCGCACACTTCGCACACCGACCAGGGACAAATTGCAGTCCAGAAAGCGCAATTCACAAAATAGCGAAGCTCCTAATTGCCCAAGTAATCCACCTAAACGCTCTTGGTAGTGATCGGGCGATAACAATCGAAAATAGCTGTGAGCACTGTGGCTGTGCGGTCACTCGCGCCTTACCTCCCGGTACTTTTACAGGCGCACAAGAGGAGGTGGCCGTCGGAAGTTATTGGGTAGACGTTGCAGGATACAACGGTGCAAAAATTGCCCTGGCAGTCGAAATCCGACACACACACGCCGTTGGCGAGGAAAAAGCTGGCTCCCTCGACGGATTCTGGGTTGAGCTAGTTGCAGCAGATGTCATTGCGAACCCTTTTCGTTGGGTGCCGCAGGCGTCAAAACTGAAGGTCATGCTGTGCGAACCCTGCAAAAGACAGATCAAGACAACCCAGAGGGTATTGAGCCAGTGGAACGTCGATAGAAACAACTGTTCGCCCGTTTTCAACCCAGAACGTGCAAAGTACATCGCTGCCACGGAAGAGTGCTGGAAGTGCAAGAAGGTCATTCCCGTGTTTTGGTGGCATGGCGTACCCTTCGCGGAAGATCAGCCGCCAGAGCCACGACCGGCAAGCGTTCAGTATCGCTACTCAAAGAAATACGAAGGGAAATACTGGGCAAATACGTGCCCAGGGTGTGAATGCATGCAAGGTGACAACTTTCTATTCCTTTTTGATGATGCGCCACTTGCTAGCAAGCACCTGCCGCTTCGTCAGATCAACAGCCAAGGGGGGACTGTGAGCATAACGACGGGCCCCGGAGCCGTGAACAGTTTTTTGAAAACTGTCATGGGGAAGTATCGTTAACCTAGCCAAATACAGCGCCGTGAGCGTGCGCAATGCTCACGGAAACTGAGCTAGGCCACGGCTAAGCTGTTGGGTTAAAAAGCAGCATGTCTAAAGTCCCTGATACCGAAAGAGAAAAATATGACTGATCAATCACAGATAATGGAGGCGCTGCGAGCAGAAGTAATCGCGGCGGCGGTTGAGTTATTCGAAGGGGATGCTGAAACTACCGAATTATGGCTCAACACCCCTCTTAGGGCTATTGGCTATGACACGCCTTATGGCTATATGGATACCTCTGCAAAGATTCAGACGCTCAGGGATGTAATCGGGCGGCTGGAGCACGGTATCTGGACCTGAATGAGCCCTACGTTCTTGAACTTTACAATCAGTTCTATGGCTTCCCCACTGTACTTCTAGCGAACCTCTAGTGAACCTGCAGTGTACCCAACCGCTGCAACGCAGCGCCTGATCGAGAATGGAACATACACAGGTACACTCACGGTACACTTTGAGTACACTCGAAGCCTTCCCTGCTAGATTTTCCCGAGCACTGATCATCGGCTAAACGCACTAAAACTGCATTTACTGCTGTGGACATCGGCGACAATATTTCAGACAATATCCGTGTATTGAGGCACTGCCTCGACTGCGTCTAGCTGGGACCATAAAACAAACAGCATGAAAAAATGGATCAGCCGATCCACCCTAAAATGCCCTATGGGCGCTTCCGAAAGAGTTCTTCACGACCTCCCCCCTTAAACGCCATTTTTGGCATTGATCGCAACCAACATATCTCGATTTTTCTGTTCTGGTTTTATAACCATAAATAATTGAGATGCATAAATTTTGGATTGAGCTCGCCGCCTGCTATCAGGCATTCCGAAGCTCTTTCCAACGCCCCGAGTAACGAAACCCTGAACGAAACCTTCAGGGCTGGGTGGATTGCCATGCGATCAGCGGTGCGTCATCACCGCTACCACTCATTTTTTGTTCTCGCCCCACCCCGACCACGAACTGTGGTGCCCATACCTCACAATCTATGCTGACTGCATGACGCCCGCCCCGACCAGAAATGGTTTCGCCGGTTTGTGAGGACAAATCAATCGCGCTTGCAGCAGCGCAAACGGAGGCCCGGAGCCATGATCTGGACATGGTTAAAACTGACTTAGCGTACGGGGACAGGGCCTACGCGTGTGGAAAACCGAGAGGTCCTGACCCCATATGCTGAGGGTTTTGCCACACAAACATGCTGCACACACTGACAGGAGATATATCGCCAACTAGGAAACTACGAAATGAAAAAACAGAAATGCTTTAAAAGGAACAGCTCAAAGCGGAATTTCGGTCTGGGCCATCAGCCTGGATACGCAGTTAAAGTGGCTCTCGCGCAAGGCTATGGAGAGAATGACCACCACAATACCCGCTTTACACATCATTCCAGATTTGAGCACTGCCTTGTTTGGCTGTCGAAACTCGACCCACCGATTCGCGACCTGCGTAAAATCACACTGCCGCATGCCATTGAATACTCTAAGGCTCTCGCAAGTTTTGTGGCATCGGGTGATATGGAGGTCAGCTATGCACAAAATCTTATCTCGACATTAAATACCGTCATGCGGGCCGTTCGCCGGGACCAGACAATTTGGCTTTCACCGGCAGATGCCGTCGGCAAACGTTCCTACATCAGAACGACCCTCCCACTGGCAACGTGGGACAAGGTCCTTGACGCAGTCCGTTTAGCCGAAGCCATGGGCAACTATCGAGGTGCAGCGCTAGTTCTGCTCTGGCGAGCGTTCGGTATGCGATTTCGGGAGGCAGCCTTAGCAGACCTCCACAGAATGAAAGCTGAAGCTGACATTTATAACGCAGTCTGGATATTGGAAGGAACTAAAGGAGGTTTCAAATCTGAAGATCGGCGAATTCCAGTTGAAAGCGTGCATTGGCAGGCTCTGGATTACGCGCTCCACAGCATTTCCGGCACCGGCACGTGCCTCATTGACACCAACAATTCGCTCAAAGAATTTCTCAATCGGCACGCGAATCCCTTGCGCTCGATTCTCAAAAACGTCGGCATTGAATGCCCTAAAGACCTGCGGGCTGAAAATTTCATTGAGATCTACGAGCGAACAAGCGGGCAATTGGCTCCACTGAAACAAACCGGGGGGTTTGACAGGGAAGCGGATTCGGCAGGGAGAGGGGCTGTCGGTCATCAGGGCGGCCACAAAAGGTCAACAATCTCATCATCCTATGTTGGCAAACGAGATCGGACCAACCGTGGTGGAGAGGAAGTCAGACAATGAACCTCAATGGTGTGTACAAGCGTATCAAGACCAAGGAAGGCGCCCAAAAGACCCGTGACAAGCATTTGAGCCGTATCGAAAAAATGGCAGTGGCTGTCGAGAATCGATTTCCTGAGGTAAAACACATTCAGCAGATTCGGCTGAAACATTGCCAGTGGCTCTTGGCGCACTGGTGCAAACCATCCACCAAGAAGGATTTTCGGAGCTCACTGCGCCTGCTGATTGAAGCCCTTGATCGGGAACAGGATTGGCGAAAGCCACTGGGAATGGCGCCAGCCTCTGCTGGAGGACGCCCGAGGGACATTTCAGTTGTACGTTCCCGATCATCGAAGTATTGGATGGATTGACGCAGCCGCAGGCCCAGCACAATATGTTGAACCGGCATTAGTAATATTTAGTAACTGGACTTACTAAATTAATAAAACCGCTACTAATGCCTGATGATGGAGACGAGTCCGATTGTTTCATCAAGCACCGGCCAAGTTAATTGTCGCGCTATAGTCTGAAAAGACTGATCGAACCGAAGGATATCATGGTCATTCAGGTCTTCATAACCGGCCGCCACGCGCAGACCCGTTGGGCAATCATTATATCCAGCGGGAGCTATCGCGCTGATCCACGAGAACGTTGGCCAGTCGCTGGGTCAGGCGATGTTGTTTATCGACTTCTCGGAACAGGAGTAATCCGGCATCGGAGGTTTTGTGGCCACCGGAGAAATCGGCTTCGATTTGACGGCGTGAGAAAAGGTCAGTTTTTGAGGGACCATTTCCGACGCGGCTGTTGGTACTGGTGGACTCCTTTGTTAACCCCTTGAAAGTTACATGTCGTTAGTTTAACTTGTTGATATTCGCCTTTTCCGCCGACTTTAAAATGTCTAACAAAACGCCGCTCTCATAGCGCCCCGCTGCTAGATCACTTCAGCTTGAATTCCGGAGAAACGTCATGGCAAAACCCAAGGTATTCGTAAGTTATGATCATTCAGAAGACGTGCATTATAAGCGCCTCCTTCAAGCTTGGGACGCCAATGCCCACTTTGAATTCGAATTTGATAGCCGCGGGCCAAACGTGCCGGTAGATAGCGCTGAAGCAGGCCCCATACGGGCGTCGCTCACCAAGAAGATGAAAGAGGCCACGCACCTATTAGTTCTTGTGGGTCAAGAGACCAATGACAGCCATTGGATAGAGTGGGAAATAGCGCGCGCGAAGAAAGACGACGTCAAGCTCAAGCTAGCAGCTGTAAAACTTGCCAGAGCGAACAAGACTCCCACGGGCCTCCTGAATGTCGGCACATCTTGGGCTACGAGTTTCAACCGTGATCGCATTGTCGAAGCCCTGCGAGCAGCCAAGATCGGCTATTGATGATAGACAAGGCGCCCGAGGATAGAAAATGTTCCGCCGTTGTAGCTCTGGCAGGTCGAAGAACTGATGCCTTTGATGCAGAAGTTAAACGCTTCCCACTCGACCGGGTACCAATCGTCAAGGATGAGATTCTTCAGCTACTCAAGAACGAGGCCGTCGGAATTTTAGTATGCTCTGCAGCTTGCGGAGCAGATCTTTTGGCTCTGGACTCTGCGATAAGCCTCGGCGTTCGATGCCGTGTTATCCTTCCCTATAATACTAAAAAGTTCCGCGAAACGTCGGTAGTAGATCGGCCAGGAGAGTGGGGACCACTCTATGATCGTGTTATAGCCAATGTTCAGGCGAAAGGCGATCTGATAATTCTCGGCGGTTCCCCTGAAGGAGATCAAGCCTTCAGCGATGCGACCAGAGCCATTGTGCAAGAGGCAGAAAATGCTGCGGGAATGGATCGCGCTACATCGATTTTAGTCTGGGAAGGCAGCCCTCATGGAAGAAAAGATGCGACTGCGGAATTCCGTCAACTAGCACTAAGCGCTGGTATGAAGGAACTGACGGTGCTGACTTGCGCAAACTGATCAGGCGCATGACGCCAAGCACGGGTGAGATTTCACCGTTTCGCGTTGATCATCGCGTCAACGATCAGGATGTCGCGCTAATACTTGTCCATGGATTCTCCGGCGACACAGGAGCCACTTGGGCAGCGTTCGTTAATCTGCTCTTGGGTGACCCAGCCCTGACCTCTTGGGACTTATTTAGCCTAGGCTATTCTTCAAGCTTGCGCATTGATGTGCCTAATGTTTGGGCTGCTGATCCAGATATCGAAACACTCGCAAGTGGTCTGAAAACAACTCTATCTCTTCCCCCATTCAGCCACTATCGTTGTGTCGCGATTGCCGCCCATAGCATGGGAGGACTCGTTGTTCAGCGTGCCATCCTCATAGACCCAAAACTGGCCGACCGACTGAGCCATGTCTTCCTCTTCGGCACACCTAGCGCCGGCTTGTCGAAAGCTTGGCCATTCTCAGGTTTGAAGCGTCAGGTTCGTGACATGGCAGCGACGAGCTCTTTTATCCATTCGTTGCGGCATGAGTGGAACATCCGATTCGGTTCTGGCAGTCCTTTTGCACTGAAGGTTGTGGCTGGCGATAGGGATGAGTTCGTGCCTGCTCGATCCTCACTTGAGCCCTTCCCGGGCAATGCGCGAGAAGTTGTTCCAGGTAATCATCTCGAAATCATCAAGCCAACAGGACCCGATCACCAGAGTTATATACTTGTAATGCATGGCCTCAGTGGTGGTACACAAAGTCGCTCTGTTGTAGATGGTGCCCGTTTATCAGTTGAGCTGGGCGATTTTCGAGCCGCAGTGAAAGCCTTGCTACCACATTCTGGAGGGCTTGATGACAATGCGCTCGCTACACTCGCCTTAGCCCTTGATGGCCTTAACAGAGGCGAAGAAGCTCTTCTTATATTGGAACAGCATGGTAAATTCGAATCAACCGATGCACTAGGTGTCCTAGCAGGTAGAATAAAGCGGCGTTGGCTAGTTGAGCGGAGCTCTGCAGATCTTCATCGGGCCCGAGAACTCTATTCAGTCGCGCTTGACCAAGCCGAAGCTAGCAACGATCCCGAGCAATCTTTCTACCACGCTATAAACATTGCCTTTCTTGACCTAATAGCCTCGCCTGCCTCCGCAGACATTCCAACCTCCGTTCGTGGGATGGCTGAACGAGTCAAGGAATACTGCTCAAACGCTAGGGAGACTAACTGGCGTGTAGCTACCGAGGCCGAGGCTTGTCTAATGCTAGAAGACTTTAGCCAAGCGGTGAGCTTGTATCCCAAAGCCATTTCCTTGACGCAGTCCCCTCGTGAAATTGAGTCGATGTATTCCCAGGCAGTTCGTGTTGCTACCCGTGTTTTCGGCAGGAAAGGTACTAAAGGTATTGAGCAAGTTTTCGGTGCGTCACCCAACGTCACGCGCTAGGCACTGTCGCGGGTTATTCCTGAATGGAGATGAATGTGATCAGAGATGAACGAAAAGTTTGCTTTGTCGTGATGGGATTTGGCAAAAAGACGGACTACGAATCAGGCCGAACTCTAGACCTCGACGCTACATATGAAGCAATCATACGTCCAGCCGCAACGGACTTAGATCTACGCTGTATCCGAGCTGACGAAATCATACACTCTGGGACTATCGACACTGAGATGTACGAAATGTTGCTCAGAGCGGATTTAGTAATTGCTGACATTTCAACCGGCAACATCAATGCCGTCTACGAGCTTGGAGTTCGTCATGCACTGCGGCCATTTTCCACTCTGATTATGAAAGAGGCAGAAGGAAAACTCCACTTCGACCTTAACCATGTAAACACCTTCGAGTACAACCATCTCGGCCAAGACATTGGCGCTAGAGAAGCTGTACGAGCTAGACGTGAACTTCGAGCATTAATCTTTGATGTTATGCAAAAGCAGAAACCTGACAGCCCAGTCTACACCTATCTGCCAAAGCTGCAGCAACCGCGATTCAGTGATGAGGAATATGCTGAGCTATTGGACGAGACCGAAGCTGCACAAGAGCAATTATCCGGTCACATGCGCTTGGGTGAAAAGGCCATGAGCGAGAGCCGCCACACAGACGCCGCGCTCGCCTTTTCTGCCGCCGTAAAGATGAAACCAGGCGAACCTTATATCATTCAGCAGTATGCTTTAGCTACGTATAAATCAAAGCAACCGTCAGAAGTTGAAGCCTTAATATCTGGTCTTCGGATACTTGATGAGCTTGACCCAGACCATTCAAATGATCCGGAAACTCTTGGTATTACAGGTGCTATCCGAAAGCGGCTTTGGCTGACTACCGGAGATCGGTCGCAGCTTGAGAGTGCGCTCCGTTATTATGGCCGTGGATTCGAAGTTCGCCGAGACTATTACAACGGCGAGAACTTGGCAGCTTGCTATGATTTCCGAGCCAAAGTTCAGACTGACCCCGCGGAAGCCAAATACGACGAGATGAGTGCGCGAAAAGTGCGACAGTCAATCATTGAGGCCTTAACCGAAGCTATTAGTCTTCCGTCCTTTTCTGAGCGATCTGACCAACGCTGGGTTTTCGCAACTTTAGCAAGTTGCTCATTTGCCCTTGGGGAATCAGAAGATGGGACGAAGTATGAAGCTGCCTTCTTAGCTGAGAATCCCGCAGACTGGGAAATCGAGACATACAACGGCGCAAAGCGTGGACAAGCTGGTTAACCAAGGCCAAGAGTCATCCTTGCACAGTGCGATAACCCGCATCAGCCAGACATTCTAGTAGATTTCAATTCGGTGAGCTGAAAAAGCGCTTTCGGATGTTGGTTACTTGGGTAAGCCCTTCGATAAACGTGGCATGCTCTCACTGGTGGCGAAACGTTGCAGCTGTTCGGCCTCAAGCAGGCTCTGAACAATTCGTCTCTGCCGGACGAGTTTCAGACTTGATCTCAAACTGGCTGACATCATCGTCATGCCAGCGCGCAACTGACGGACTGCTTTAAAACCGTCCGTGGAAACGAGGTAGTGATTACCTTTTCAGAGATGAATCCAAGGTGAACGAAGGCAAGGCCGCACACAGAGACTTCTTTATTTTCTCCAGCGTCAACCAATGTTTTGTTCATTAGCTGCTGCGGAGGCTGCAGCTTTTAGAGTTAAGGTGAAAAATCATCGCCCAATCTGATCCTATCAGCCGTTACGAGAACGCAAGCTTCTGTTGTTATCGATCAAACTTTTAGAGGTGCCGTTAGCAAGCTCGATATGGCGACGAAGGCTATCGTGGCTTGCAGTTAGCTCCGCCCATGTGGCAAAGAATGCGTAACCAGAATTCAAGTTATTGAACAGTCTGTCAGGGACTGCGTATTTGCCATTTATAGTTTTTGGATTAGACGGTAAATTAACCCCGATCAAGCCGTGAGATTTATCGAGAGTTGCCTTTATTTCCCAGTCGACAAACTTTCGTTGCGGCGTATCTTTCCCGCACAACACCAACGTACAGGAGCTTCCTGTTATATATCGTTCCCTGATTGCTCTAATGACATAATCAGTGTCGTTACTCTGTATTGAACGCTCGACAGAGTTATCCTGAATGACTTCATATGTATCATCGAAGAGAGCAATTAAGCGTTCATAATAAAACCTATCACCCCCATGGTGGTAGCTTACAAATATTTTTCGGCGAATATTTAGACCAATCCCAAACGTGCTAGCCATGCTAATCCCTCAGTTGTTAGGTTTTCATTTTGTGGGCAGGGTTCTACTCCGTTTGCACGGACGGGTTTAAAGAATCTGACAAACGCCTTTCTCAGTGGCTGAAAGGCTGAAAGCAGAAATTTCTTCCAAGCTGTCAATCTACCACCATAACGACAAACCTACACCGCCCTTCAGCTGGCCTTTCCCGAGAGTGCTTACCGGAATGCTGCAGAGAGGTGATGCGGGTAACGCCTAATTACCCGCATTGTCGTGAGTGGATGTGGACTCATCTATACTTCAGAGCCCCCGATCTGGCCTCGTTTCCCTTCGGTTCTGGCGACTCACGAACGAGTTGCAGACCTGATCTCAAACTTCTTGATATCCTCTTCATGCCAGCGAGTAACTGACGCGCCAAACTTATAAGGCTGTGGGAAAAAGCCGTCATTTACCCAGCGCCAAATGGTGCATGGGGCAACATCGAACCGTTTCGAAACTTCGCGAATGTTTTGGTACATATCTGTCTCCTGATTACGTTGGTTAGAATAGATATGATAGCTAGTTCGGAGAAGCCGGTGTTTCGTCAAATTGCCGTTATTCTGCAATTAGACGGGAAAAGCGATATTTTCGCGAGTATAGCGTTGTAATCGAAGTAACTCTTGGATTTTGCTGGATGTAAGTCAGACCACATCTGCTAGACAGATTGGTCTCGGCCACTACCAACTGTTAAAGAATCGGGTTGAAATTAGAGGGGGGAGCCGAGAAAAGACTTGCGGGAAGCTGCCGAACATCTGGTGCTGTGACAGTCTCCCAACAATTGGTAAAACTCATTTTTGAATTGAAGATTTAACCTCAAACCGTTTGAGCTCTTCTTCATGCCACCGAACAGTCGAAGGCCCGAACCGATATGGCTTCGGGAAGCTACCCTCACTCACCCATCGCCAAATGGTGCTTCGATCAACACCGAGGCGCTTTGCTACGTCACGAACCTTAATGTACATACCTGAATCCTTATTCTGTTAATTGATACAGATACGATACCGAGCGCGACAGTGCAGGTGTTGGGTCAAATTGAACTTATCAGGCGTTTAGGCAATTAAATGAGCGAAATAGTCGACCTCAGCTTGGTGTAGGCCCTAAATCACATAAGACCAAACAAATTCGTCGGCATGGTTGACATAACAAGCGATGGCTCATACTCTCGTACTTGCGTAAACGTACCGTTTACTCGTAAAAACCGGATCAAAGATTCACCTCCAGTTTGCTCGTTATGAGCGTTCGGTGAAAGTCGAACTTGTTGGACGGAGCCCCGCAGGGTCCGCCGCCTCTGAACCCAGAGTAGGGTCTCCCTCCTCTGTGCCCAGAGTCGGGAGAGACGGTGGAGCTGGCTGATGGAGCTAGGTGGCATTAGAGGTTGAATCTCCGGTGTATACGACACCTAAACTCGTACCCCTATTGTATGGGAAGGCCAGCTCCATATTGAATTTCGGATAATTGTCATGGATGAATTTGAATTCCACAAGGTATCTTCAGCATCAATTTCTAATCTAACCAATCTTTGCTCAACGCTGAGCATCACCCGAGAAGAGCTCGATAAGGCCTTATCCCTCTCCCCACCTGACCGCTATGAAGAAGTTCAAGTTAACAAATCGGATGGCTCGCTCAGAACTGCATTTAAGCCTCACTATCTTATTCGACGCATTCAGAGAAGAATAAACAAGCGAATATTCGCCCCCCAAAAATCTGAACCCAATACGGTACAATGGCCGAGTTATCTTTATGGCTCAATACCTAACCAAATAATTGATGGTGAAGAAGTTCAGAAAGATTATATTGCTTGCGCACGCAAACACTGTAAATCAAAAAGTCTTCTAAAAATTGACATAAAGTCATTTTTTGACAATGTCCATAAAGACATCGTCTATGATATCTATAAAAACTTCTTCAAATACCCAGATTCGGTTTCTGAGATTTTGACCAATCTATGCTGTCATGAAGATCGTTTACCCCAAGGGGGCCTCACTTCGAGCTACCTCGCATCCCTAGCGCTTTATGACACAGAGCCATCAATACCGAAAAGATTATTAAAGAAAGGTCTAAATTATACTAGATTAGTAGATGATATCACCGTCTCGTCAAAATCACACAATTACGATTTTTCATTCGCACAAAAAATAATTATGGATATGCTATATGAAAAAGATCTTCCTATTAACGAGAAAAAGACTCGAATCGAACGAGAAGCATCAACGCCATTAATGGTGCACGGCCTTAGAGTGTGTTTTAAAGAGCCACGCCTTGCATCAAATGAAGTTAAAAATATACGAGCAGCGGTCAAAAATATTGAGATTTTGGCAAAAGAAAGACACTATCGAACCACCCACTCTTATAGAAAAGATTATAATCGATGCTTAGGGCGAGTGAACAAACTAGCCAGAGTCGGCCATAACCAACACTCAAAACTAGTGGATAGGATAAAGAAAGTTGAGCCGCTCCCATCAAAAAGAGATATAAAAAGATGCTGCGCGATGGTCTTGAACCTAGAAAGGGATCATCCATCAAAGAGCTCAAGGTACTGGTACTGGCGACGCTACCACAAGGCGCACCAGAGAATAAACATCCTCCAACGAACCTTTATGCATACTGCGGCTGACCTCAGAGCTAGATTACGTTTTTTGAAACCTACATATGAGAGCTGAAATGGATGCTGACGCGTTAGAAGGTAAATTTCGAAGAGCCTCCGAGGTTTCTCTCGGAATATTTATAGTCGGAACCTGCATATCAGTATTTCTTTTTTTTACCGGGCTTCAAGGTTCGGGGGCTTTTCAAAGAGATCTCTGCATTAAAAAAAGTTGCATAGAAAACTTTCTCGATTTTATAGAACTATCGACAGCAGCCTTTAGCACTACTATTTCCTTAACCATTACGGCTTTTACAGTACTTGGAATATATTTTGCTGTTCTTAACTACATAGCAACTGCCAAGACTAACGCCATCTCTAACCACCTGCTAAATCTGAACACATTCAAAGATTATCTGAATGATGAATTAAAAAGAAAGGAAAGAGTAAACAAAGGGTCCATAGACACTTTCAAGTGGTATAACTTAGTTTTTCCTTCCTCAAAAACTGGACAATTGACGCCAGGCTATAAATATGAATTACTCCTAAAAAAAATCAATGACTGCATCAAATATTCAAATAGTGAATACTCAAGTTCGAGCACTCCATCATTTGAATATAAACCGCATCAAAGGCGCATAATAGAAGCCATGGCGGCAATCGGAATAAAAATTGAATTTATGCCTAGAAATGATTTTAAAGCAGCGGAAAAGGAAATTATTGACCTCATAAACACGACAAATCAAGAGTTTTGCGGCGAGCAGTCTCTTCAAAAATTAACTGAACCCGAGTATTTGTAGAGAAACACTTCCTTGTGTTTTTATCTTCTGACTCCCGAAAGTTTTCCGGTCAACCTCAATTACGTTGTAACACTTACTAGGCTGCACACATACTTTTCATAACTATTCATCAGCTTCCGCCGCTTGGGTATCAACTGACCCCGCTTATAAGCAGATCGGGCAGACGATGTTTCCAGGTGCGACAGCGCAAGCTCAGAAACATAGTCATCAACATTCACCTCCTCAGTAGAAAAATCTTTAAATGCAGACCGCATGCCGTGGGCAGTGCCAACTTTGCCGGATTCCACGTCTACAAACCCCGGCCCGCCGGCCTTAATATCAGCTTGATGAATTTCTTTCACGGTCAAATTGAGTGCATTTTCACTCATTGTTTTTTTACCACGATATCCGGGAAAGACATAAGCCCCATCATCTCGCGGCATCATCTTTAAAATCTCCATAGCCCTTTTTGTCAGGGGCACTTTGTGGCTCTTTTTCTTATCTTTCCGGCCTTTGATTTTCCACCCGGGAACAGTCCAGACTTTCTCCTTGAAATCGATTTCCGCCCATTCAGCAAAGCGCACTTCACCAGGGCGAGCAGCGGTAAGCGCTTGAAACTCCAGTGCCCTTGCTGGAATCGTGTCGCGCTGCTGTAGCAACTCCCAGAATCGAGGTAGCGCCTTATAGCCTACGGTTGGCTGGTGTTCCTCTTCATGAATAGCGGCCGGTGATGCAAGAAAATATTCCAGGTTACCCCGCCAGCGCCCTGGGTTTAGCCCATGCCGGAGTACCCCGTCATTCTCAACCATTTCACATATGTTGTTGATAGTAATTCGGACGCGTTCTGCGGTGGGTGTTTTCTCTAACCAGATCGTGTTGAGTGCTGACACAACATGCCTGGTTTCGAGGTCTGCCATAAGAATACTTCCGAGAACGGGTAGGCAATAATCCTTAAGGTGTTGCTCAAGTCGACGCGCTTGCTTCTCTGGATTTACCCCCCCAAATTCAAGGCATTTTTTCTCATAATATTGCTGTGCAACGTCTGCAAAGGTCCGCTGTTTCGCTTGATCGGCAACTAATTTAGACCTAACGGCCCTTTGTGCTGCAATTGGGTCATATCCCTCGAATCGGATCTTATCTTTGATTTCTCGCGCTTTATCTCTAGCCTGCGCCAGAGGCACCTGAGGATATGACCCAAGACCAAGATCGGCACGCTTATCCCCAATGACTGTCCGCAATATCCAAGAGCGCGCTCCTACCAGCGCCGACTTTGTTGGTGGGCGACAATACAGATACAACCCTGAGACCCCACCCACTGCATGCAGTGTCGTGCACGGGTCGCCAACTTTTTTACCGTTCTTCGCTTTTTTAACTGCTCCGTGAGAAAGCCGCTTTACCTGAAGCGCTCCCAGTTCCGCTGCCAATTTCGGCATTTCCCTATCCTCCAAACCTAACTGTCCCATCATCTGCCCCATCATTAACCGCGCTACTAGGTGCGGTCTGATAGGACAGAAAGATACAGGGAATTTGGGCTACAGGAATTTTTCATAATACAGATCAGACAGTTAGCGACATCGCGAGACAGCATGCGACACGAAATTGGTGCCGCCTCCGGGCACCATTAGATTCAATAACAAAACCTGCCTCGTGCGGGTTTTGTTATTTCTAAAGATCTAAATGTAAGCATCCATTGCAATTATCCTGCCCTCATACTCCATCAAGCAGTAAACAACATACTCATTACTATAAGTCAGTGATTTTCGATATTTGTAGTCAGGACAAAAACACCGCTACCCTGCAAGGCTCTACTCAAGCCCACTAGTGGCCGACTGTCCCACGATCCGTTTACTTGCCCTTCTTATCGCACCCCACCGGGGGGAACTTCTAGCGAAGGTGGTGGGGATCATCAAAGCTACCCATCTCCCAACTGATCAACTCCCACAGCATCGCCCCAACTAGTAACGCAATGATGAGATTAGCCACCCACGCAGAAGCCCGTATGCTTCGAAAGCTCTTACCGCAATGTTCGCATTCGACTGCGGCCTTATGTATTACCTCGTTGCACATGGGACACTTTCCAATACTGATTTTTTATAACCATCTAGCTTTCCCTTTTCGGCTTATTGTCTCCGAAGACTACATGTCGTTACGGGTCCTTTCCACTGGATTTAGCCACCGGAAATCATTACAGGTAGAAGTGGTGTCACTGGTAATGTGTATTTAAGTTTAAAAAAATATTGGCACCTGAACACGACTCTTTATCTCCGTCAATTCAGAGTTTGTGGCCCTTACTACGCATACCATTTGCTCAAATCGCTTGACCTGAAGGCTTTGAACTCAAGGTCTGCGGTGCCTAGTCTCAACAGGAACTTTGTTCATTCTACGGATACGATAAAACCTAATGCTGAGTTACTGTCCAAGTTTGAAAGCACCGCTGGCTCCTTTCAGGCGAACTCACCATCCCCAATGTTGAAAACTGCGTAGCCGAAGAAAAGAAAACGCCGATGCTTAAAATCGACCCGACTGCCAACCGCATCAAACCACTGGAAGTAAAACGCTTCACCGACCTCGGCTTTACCGCCTGTGATTAAAGCGGTTTCAGAACATCGTCAAAGATAAATACATGCGCCTACTGCAAGCTTGCATGGAATGCTTTATGTAAACTCAATGACTTGTCGAACGGCTTTACCCGCCGCAAGCTTCTCAAAACCATCGTTTATCTCATCGAGAGTCAGCACTCCGCTGAGTAGACGATCGACGGGCAGCTTGCCTTGCTGAAACAGTTTCACATAACGGGGAACGTCCCGCACCGGTACACAGCTGCCAACGTAACTACCCCGTAGCGTTCGCTCTTCAGCCACCAAGCTGACTTGTTGGATGGCGACTTTTTTGTCCGGGTGAGCCAGACCACCGGTGACTGTAATGCCGCCACGGCGGGTGATCTGATAAGCGAATTCAAGGGCTTTTTCGGAACCGGCCATCTCGATGGCACAGTCGACTCCACCGGCCGTGATGGCCTTAATGTTTTCAACCGCTTTGGGTTGTCCACTATTAAAGGTGTGGGTGGCACCTAATTCTTTTGCCAGCGCGAGCTTCTGGTCATCTACGTCAATTGCGATGATCTCGCTAGCACCAGCCACCAGCGCCCCCAGCACACTATTGAGACCAACGCCGCCCAAGCCGACCACGGCGACAGTCTGACCTGCCTGTATGCCGGCCGAGTTAATCGCTGCACCGACGCCGGTCAGTACGGCACAACCGAACAAGGCTGCGTGGCAGAACGGCAGGCGGTGATCAATTTTCACCAGAGAGTGACGCGAAACAACCGCATGGTCCGCGAAAGCTGATACTCCCATATGATGGTTGATGGCTGTGCCGTCAGTCCGATGCAGGCGATGACCACCGTCAAACATCGTACCCTGATTATTGGCCTTAGCGGCCGGTTCGCACAGGGCGGGGCGGCCTTCAGCGCAAGGGGTGCAATGGCCGCAACTAGGCACAAACACTGCTACCACGTGATCGCCAACGGCAAGATCGGTAACGCCGGAGCCAACAATTTTAACGATCCCCGCTGCCTCATGACCAAGTGCCATGGGAACCGGTCTCGGTCTGTTTCCATCAATCACTGATAGGTCTGAGTGGCATAACCCGGCGGCTTTGATTTGAATCAGAACTTCATTGTCACCGGGCGGATCCAAGTCCAGCTCTTCTATTACCAGTGGTTGTGATTGCTGATATGGGCGTTGTGCGCCAATAGCTTGCAAAACAGCGGCTTTTATTTTCATAACAGCATCCTTAATGGGCGTGGGTGCCAGAGCTTTTGCCTCAGCGCAGTCTATAGATGAGTGCGCATCTGCTCGTGCAGTTCCACTAACCGTACACGGCCACGCCATTCCATGCCAACATAGCTAGCGATTATTATTTCCCCCAACTATCATTTTTTGGTACCACGTTATTTATGAAATAAATTTGTAACGCATGCTAAGTGGCAGTCGCGCTACCTGTATTCGTGAGCGCAGCAGTGGCCTGAATTGCGATGGTAAGCTCCAGCAATTAGATGGTGTTTTCTGTGTCGGTTTGGGCTGACCAGTACGTTGCCACTGGATGTGTTGTTGGGCGCTAAGGTTGACAAGCTCCAGTCTAAAGCCCTTTATAGATTTTTCATCAAACTCTACACTTTCCAAATCAACAGAGATCATTATGGAGGCGCGCTTGAGGTATTGGGTATTAGCCTATGTTCCTTCAATTGTAGGCCAATGGCCAAACCGAAGGTGGCTCCCTGAATCTGGGTACTGCAACGCTGCGCAGCTTGGACGCGCCAGCAAAATTGCCCCCCCCGGATAGTGAGTGCAGGTTCTGACCGATTGCTGTGCGACAAACCTACGCTGGGAGCAATCGTTTTTCGGTTCTTCCATTGGCCATTTAATACGGCGATTTCCGAACCGGCCTAAGGTTGCTTGAGTTGATGGTGATGATATAGGCACTGTTCTAGGCACTGTCACCAATCGACAATTCAAACCCGACATCGGTCTGAACATTTTGGGGATGCCGACCTTCAATGCGGGCGATGACCTGCTCAGCGGCCACGCGGCCAATCGTCCGGCGAGGCGAAATTATAGTGGTTAATGGCGGGGTTACGTGTTGCCCGATGGGCAGCCCGTTAAAACCGGCGATGGCGATGGTTTCAGGCACTCGGATACCCTGGCGCTGGGCGTGCAACAGCGCACCGGTAGCAAGATCGTCATTGGCAAAGTGAATGGCTGTGACGGCCGGATAATCGGCGAGCACCATATCGAGCGAGCGAGCACCGGTTTCAAATTGGCCTAAAGGATCCATATCGAACAGCGGTGCGTTCAGACCAACGGCCTCAAGCTCCGTCTTGTGGCCTTCATAGCGTAATCCGGCACGGTAGTCTTGTGCTATCTGAGCAGCCACATAAACAATATTTCGATGTTTTTTCTCCAGCAGGTAGCGCGCCATACAGCGCCCAGCCGCTCGATGATCAAGCCCGATGTTAAGATCTATGGCATCACCCAATTCCATGATTTCAGCAATCGGACCGTCCCATTCTTCCAGTATCCGCTGGCAGGGGCCGTTGTGACGCAAACCGGTGATCACTAGGGCTGACGGTGACCAGCCCAGAAACGTTCTGACCAGTTGGCACTCACGGTCAAGGTCGTAGTCAGTGTTGGCCAATAGAATCTGATAGCCTTGCTTTTCGAACTCACTCTGCAGACCGCTAATCACTTCGATAAACACGATGTTGGACAGCGAGGGTACGATCACCGCAATGAAACGGGAACTGGCCGACGCCAGACTCCCGGCAAGCATATTGCGGACATATCCGACCTTGTCAATTGCCGCCTCAACCCGCTCCCTAGTTGCCGGACGCACTGCACCGGTCGCATTTATGACTCGCGAAACCGTAATTGCCGATACTTGGGCCTCCAGCGCTACATCCGCAATGGTTGGGTGCATAACGCCTTTGCGATGTCGCTTGGGTTTGTTACTGGACGCCGGCATTTAATTCTTTCCTTGCTATTGCTTCGGTGTGGATAATAATCTATTAATAATGTTAGCGCTAACATTTCATGGTTACGCATCGCGTTGTTGCAACTTGCCATAGTTCTTCACGATGAAACCGCCACTCCGCTGCGAGGGATCATTTCAGTGCCAAACAACAATAATTCAGTCGTCGGTGTCGTCGGATTGGGTGCTATGGGGCTGGGCTCTGCCGTAGCCATATTAAAAGCCGGACTTTCAGTGATAGGGTGCGACATTTCTGTCAGGGCGCGCGACGTATTCGTATCAAAAGGTGGAAGGAGTGTGGCCACACTCGCTGAGCTGGCCGCTGAGTGTGACATCGTCGTGTTGCTGGTGGTTAACGCCGAACAGGTTGAAACTGTGTTGTTCGGTGAGGGTGGCTTAACGGCCGTGCTGGCGCCGGGCAGCCTCGTAATACAGTGTGCAACCATTGCCCCGAGTTACGCTAGAACGCTGGGCACTCGCTTGGCAGAGTTCGGCCTGCTGATGTTGGATGCTCCTGTCAGCGGGGGCACTGTCAAAGCAAAAGCAGGGCAACTGTCGGTGATGTCCTCCGGTGGGCCGGATGCTTACGTCAAAGGCGAAAATATCCTGGCTGCGATGGCCGCGACTGTGTATCGATTAGGCGACAGCCCGGGGGTCGGTTCTAGCGTCAAACTGGTCAACCAGCATCTGGCAGGAGTTCATATCGCAGCGGCGGCGGAAGCTATGGCATTGGGCATGCGCATGGGAATCGACGCCGATACGTTGTACGAAGTCATTACCCATTCCGCGGGCAACTCCTGGATGTTTGAAAATCGTGTACCTCACATCATCAAGGGCGACTACACCCCATTGTCTGCCGTCGACATCTTCGTCAAAGATCTGAACATCGTGCATCAAACTGGCCGTGAGCTTACTTTGGCTATGCCTGTGGCCGCGAGTGCTCTTCAACAGTTCACGGCGGCAAGTGGCATGGGCCTAGGTCGCGAAGACGATTCTGCCGTGATCAAAGTTTATCAGAGACTGTCCGGAATTGAATTGCCTAAAAGGAAGGTAGCTCAGGGTGAGGAGGTCAATCAATGAGCCTTGTATTGGGGGTAATTTCTGACGATTTTACTGGCGCAACGGATCTGGCTAACAATCTGGTTCGTGCAGGAATGCGGACATTGCAAGTTATTGGAATACCAAAGACTGATTTGACGCTTGAAAATATCGATGCTGTCGTAGTGGCGCTCAAGTCCCGCTCCTGTCCTATGAGTGAAGGCGTCAATATATCATTGGCGGCATTGGAGTGGCTGCAAGATCAAGGCGCCCGGCAGATCTATTTCAAATACTGTTCCACCTTTGATTCCACCGACGCTGGTAATATTGGTCCGGTCGCGGATGCATTATTAGAGCGACTTGAGGCCAAGCAGACAGTAATGGTGCCGGCGTTTCCAGCCAATAATCGAACTGTTTACCAGGGCCATTTGTTTGTTGGTGACAGGCTTCTAAACGACAGCGGAATGGAAAACCACCCGCTTAATCCAATGCGTGATGCTGATCTGGTTCGCACATTGTCGCGCCAGACTGACCACAGTGTCGGCCTGCTGGCCCGGTCGGAGCTCTCTGCGGGCGTCCAGACCTCATGGGACCATCTCGAACGATTGGCGACGCAGGGCGTTCGACATGTTATTTGCGACACGCTCGACGAAACTGATCTTGCAACCTTGGCTGCTGTGGTGGTGAAGCTACCATTGGTCACTGGTGGCTCTGGACTTGGTCAGGCGCTACCCGCTGAGTATAGGCGCCTGGGTTGGCTTGACATCGTGGACCAAGCTGGCCGTCTTGAACCGGCAAGTGGTGGAGCACTGGTGTTGTCGGGCAGCTGCTCTCGAGCGACCCTAATGCAGATCAAACACTTCCTAGCCAGCCATGGGGGCTTTGCACTCGACCCACTTGCATTGGCCAAAGACGAAACCCATATCGGGCATGCTCTAGATTTTGCACGGCAGCGTCTGAGCAGTAAAGCGCCTGTTCTGATCTACGCCTCGGCAACGCCGGATAAGGTCCGCCAAGCCCAGGATCAACTTGGTGCCGCGGTCGCCGGTGAATGTATTGAACAAGCATTGGCGATAATCGCTAGCGAGTTGGTTGCTGACGGCGTAGGGCGCTTACTTGTTGCAGGCGGGGAGACTTCTGGCGCGGTGGTGTCTGCTCTTGGCATTTGTGAACTGCGTATCGGCGATCAAATTGATCCAGGTGTGCCATGGACCCAGGCTTACCTGGTCGGAAAACCGGCGCCGCTGTCGCTAGCGCTTAAGTCTGGTAATTTTGGTGGTGTCGATTTCTTTTCACGGGCGTTTGAGGTGTTGTTATGAGCAAGATTAACTCCCTGCGTGACGATATAACACGCTATGGAAAATCTCTGTTTGATCGGGGTTTGACTATGGGCTCCAGTGGCAATATCAGTGTGCGTCTGGACGACGGTGGTTGGCTCATGACTCCCACTAATGCTTGTTTGGGATGGCTTGATCCAGCTCGCATCTCACAGTTGGATCGTCATGGTCAACTGGTCGCAGGAGATCCCCCCACTAAGGAAAGCTTCTTGCATCAGGCTATGTATGGTGAACGGCCGCAATCAGGCGCAATTGTGCATCTGCACTCAACCCATTCGGTTGCGGTTTCCTGTCTGCCAGATGTTGATCCTAATAATTGCATCCCCTCCTTGACCGCTTATTACGTGATGCGAGTTGGCAAGTTACCTCTGGTGCCATATCACATTCCCGGGGATGCAAGTCTCGGTGATGCGGTGAAGGGTTTAGCGGGTCAACACAGTGCTGTGTTGCTGGCCAATCACGGCCCAGTAGTAGCGGGCAAGTCGCTGGAAGCAGCGGTATATGCCACCGAAGAACTTGAAGAAACCGCAAAGCTTTTCCTGCTGCTGCGAGACCAGAACCCTCGTTGTCTGACTGACGATCAGGTCCGGGAACTAGAAGCCCGCTTTCCTCGCAGCTGAAATTGTTAAAGGACTCGATATGATACGACTGGCCGCTAACTTAAGTATGTTGTTTACCGAGCATGCGTTTATTGAGCGTTTCTCGGCTGCCGCAGCAGCGGGTTTTCGTGGTGTTGAGTATCTTTTTCCCTATGAGTTCGAAGCCAATGAGCTGAGAGCCGCGCTGGATAAAAACAAACTAACCCAAGTGCTTTTTAACTTGCCACCTGGGGACTGGGAAGCTGGCGAGCGAGGCCTTGCCAGTTTGCCTGGGCGTGAACAGGAGTTTCGCGATTCCGTGACTCAAGGCATTTATTACTCGGAGGCACTAAACTGTTCGCAAGTGCATGCCATGGCTGGCTTAATGCCGGTAAACGCGACCGATGAAGTTCGCAAGGCGCACCTGATGACCTATGTAGAAAACCTGCGTTACGCTGCCAAGGAGCTGGCAAAAGTCGGAAAGACCCTGCTGATTGAACCGATTAATGGTCGTGATATGCCTGGATTTTTTCTTCAACACCAGGCCCAGGCAACGGACATACTTGCGCGTGTTGGAGCAGATAACCTGCGAGTGCAGTTTGATATCTACCACTGCCAGGTTACTGAGGGTGACCTGATCCGGAATCTGGAAGCCCAGTTCCCACACATTGGCCACATCCAGGTTGCTGGCGTCCCCGAGCGGCATGAACCAGATTCGGGTGAAGTGAATTATCCGTCGATTTTGAGCCACTTGGACAGCCTCGGTTATCAGGGCTGGGTGGGGTGCGAGTACCGGCCTGCCGGCAGCACCCGGGCCGGCCTGCGCTGGGGCGAAGAATATGGGCTGACAACCTGAAAAGCCCCGATGATCAATCCAACAACAACATATATTGAACGCAAGAAAACATTCATAACAATAAGGAATTAGCCATGCACGTCCTGATCACCGGTGCTGCCGGTTTTCTTGGTCAACGCCTGACCCGAGCGCTGGTTGTTCGCGGCGAACTCAGCGGCCAGCCGCTAACGCATATCACCCTGATCGACCAAGTGAAGCCTAAGGTGCCTACGAGCTCATCTCTTGAAGCCTCCAGTCATGCCATCGATATTACTTTGCCCGGCGCGATGGATGCTGTTCTGGACGGGCGTCCTGATGTGATTTTCCATCTCGCTGCTGTAGTCAGCTCTGACGCCGAGGCTGATCTGGATCTGGGCTTAGCAGTCAACTTTGACGCCACTCGGACATTACTGGAAGGGTGCCGATTGCGAGGGTTATCGACCACACGACTAATCATGGCCAGCTCGGTGGCAGTTTATGGTGGCGACCTGCCGGAAGTGCTTGACGATCTGACAGCCCTGACGCCACAAAGCTCGTATGGTACCCAAAAAGCCATGAGTGAACTTTTGATTAACGACTACAGCCGTCGCGGTCTGGTCGATGGACTGGCATTGAGACTGCCAACTATTGTGATCCGTCCTGGGCTTCCCAATGCGGCAGCGTCCAGCTTTGCCTCCGGCATACTGCGTGAACCGCTTAGTGGAAAGGACGTTGTGTGTCCCGTATCAGTTGACCTTGAACTATTCGTGATGTCACCGAGAAGGGTGATCGAAGCACTGATATATGGCGCCGAGATACCGGGCCACGACTTGGGCAGTCGACGAAGTTTGATGCTGCCGGGCATCACTGTATGCGTGGCTGAGATGTTAGAAAGCCTGCGTCAGGCTGGAGGCGATGAGGCGATGGCTCGGGTACAACACAAGCCCGATGCGGGTATTGAAGCTATTGTCGCCAGTTGGCCAGGACGGTTTAACAATCAGCGTGCCAACGCGTTGGGATTCAAGGGCGATTTCGATTTTCGCGAAATTATCAAGGACTTCCTTGACGAACGCGACTAAACCCTTTGACTCCAAGTCAGAGGAAATCATAAGTATGCAACTACAAATCAAAGGATCAACAATGAAAATAAAATCCCTACGAAGCATGCTCTCACTTGCCATGGGTGGTTTCACCGCTACGCTGTCTTTGATTACGATCAATGCCCAAGCTCAACAGACCATTAATTTGGGGCATACATTATCGGACAGTTCTCATTACTCAGTCGGTGCTGACGCGTTCAAGAAAACTCTGGAACGCCTTAGTGACGGCGAATTCAAAATTCTCGAGCACCCCTCTGGGTCCCTCGGTGGCGAGCGCGCTATGATCGAGGGTTTGCAGATCGGAACCGTCGATTTAGTGATTACCTCCACCGGACCGCTGGGTAACTTTGTACCGGAGACCTATGTACTGGACCTGCCGTTCCTGTTCGAGAGCTATGAGCAAGCCCGCTGTGTGCTGGATGGCAATATTGGTCAATCCCTGCTTGACAAGATGGGAGAGCATAATCTGGTGGGCCTAGCTTGGTCAGAAAACGGATTCCGTCATATTACTAACAGCAAGCACCCAATCAGGACGCCTGAGGATTTGGCCGGTTTGAAGATTCGTACTATGGAGAACAAAGTACACATGGAGGCGTTTAAGCAAATGGACGCTCATCCAACGCCAATGTCGTTCCCAGAGGTATTTACTGCGTTGCAGCAGGGCACTGTGGACGGTCAGGAAAACCCTAGTACGGTTATTGTGGCTACCAAGTTCTGGGAGGTTCAGGATTACCTTTCACTAACTGGCCATGTCTATTCGCCAGCGATTGTCCTGGCTTCTCCGATCTTGTTGAACGACCTGAACGATGAGCAGCGCGGCTGGTTTTTCGAGGCAGCTAAAGCCTCGGTAGCGGCCACTCGTACCGAAGTGTCTCGTCTTGAGTTAGATGGTGTGAAGCTGCTTCGTGACAAAGGCATGGAAGTAGAAACTGATATTGACAAGGCGCCATTCCAGAAAGCAGCGGAGCCCGCGTACAAAATATACACAGATCAATATGGCAGCAAAATGTTGGGCCTTATCCAGGCTAGCGATTGCTAAGTGAGCTGTCATGTCAGCCCGGTATCAGTATACCGGGCGTTTAACACCACAGGACCATCCCAATGGTGAATTATTTCCTGCGATTTGAACGCTGGACCACCCGGTTGTCAATGTTGGCAGCTGCAGCAATGCTAATTATTTCGGTGTCCCTCGGTTTTTATCAAGTAATAACTCGGTTTTTTTTGAACTCACCATCAACTTGGTCGGAAGTTATCTCCCGCTCTGCCATGATCTGGTGTGTCTTTCTTGGTGCGGCCGCAGGCTTTCGCGGAGGCTTTATGATGTCGGTGGAATTGATCTACAGATTGCTGCCCACACGGCGTCTGATCTGGATAGAAGCATTCGTTGTCCTGTGTTGTGTAATCGTGTTCCTTGTGCTGGTCTACTATGGAACAGCCATGACTTGGCGCGTTCGTTCGCAGATGCTGTCTGGCCTTGGAGTTTCTATCGGCTGGGTTTATGCCGCTATGCCAACTGGTGCGTTATTAGCGCTAGTCGCGATTATGGCCCGGTTGATGGCACAGGCCACGGGACTTGAGGCCATAGGGCCGGTAGACAGTGAAGTGCCGGCCGATGAAACTGTATCGGCAGTACCTGTCGCGTCCTATTCAAAACTAAAACCAAACGAATCTGAACCGAGCGTCAAGTCATGAACGCTGCGATTGGACTGTCCTTGATTATACTGTTCAGCTTGGGTGTGCCGATCGCGGTGTCGATTGTGCTTGCTTCAATTATCGGTATTGAGTTTTTCTCAGGATTACCTCTCCTACTGGTGCCTCAGCAAATGTTTATCGGCATCGACAATTTCCCACTATTGGCCATTCCCTTCTTTATTCTCGCCGGGAATCTCATGGCTGCAGGCGGAATTTCTCGGCGCCTTGTGGATCTTGCTAAAGCAATGGTGGGCGGCGTGCAGGGTGGATTAGCGATGACTTGCGTACTCACCTGCATGATGTTCGCGGCAGTATCTGGTTCCAGTGTGGCGACAACCTTCGCCATCGGCTCCATTTTGATTCCGGCGATGGTCAAACATGGTTATCCTCGTCCACTGGCAGCCTCGATTCAAGCTTCCTCCGCAGAGTTGGGCGTACTTATTCCGCCATCCATTCCGCTGATTTTGTACGGGGTCAGCACTGATACGTCTATTGGTAAGCTGTTTATAGCGGGTATTGGTCCGGGTCTTCTTATTGGCGGCGCCCTGCTGCTGTTTCTCTATTTGTTTTGCAAAGTTCGGGGCTATGGCTTGCGAGATCATGAAGATCGCCAAGACCTCCCCGTGGCTGTGAAACGCGCTTGGATCGCTATGCTTATGCCGGTGATCGTGATTGGCGGGATCTATGGTGGTGTATTCACTCCGACCGAAGCATCCGCCGTGGCAGTGGTTTATGCGGTTATCGTGGGCGGGTTTATATACCGGGAACTGAGCGTTAAGGAATTGATACCAATCCTGCGCAACAGCGTTATTTCCACATCAGCCGTAATGTTGATTATTGCGGCCGCATCATTGTTCAGCTTTCTGATCAGCCGCTCTGGGCTGCCAAATGAGATAGCCGGTTGGGTCACGGTCGTGTTCGACAACCAAATTTCGTTCTTACTGGCAGTGAACGTCATGTTGTTGATTGTGGGGATGTTCATTGAGACCTCCGCTGCGATTCTGGTACTGGCGCCAATTTTCACCCCAATTGCGATAATGTACGGGATTGATCCAGTGCACTTTGGGCTGATTGTTGTGGTAAATTTGGCGCTCGGTATGTTTACTCCACCGTTGGGCGTTAATCTATTTGCCGCTTGCGCGGTAGCCAAGCTATCGGTTGACCAGTTATTGCCATGGTTGATACGTTTTGTGCTTGTAGTACTAGCTTGCTTGATTGCCATTACCTACATGCCATGGATATCTATGGGCTTAGTTGACTTATTTTACTGACGTTTGAGCAGATCCATAAAAACTTCCAGCGGTGCCTTGAAACCCAGCCGCTTTCGAGGCCGGGTGTTGAGCTGGAAAGCGATGGCATCCAAGTCGTCCTGGCTCCACACGGACAGGTCTGTTCCCTTGGGCATGTATTGGCGCAATAGCCCGTTGGTATTCTCGTTGATCGCGCGCTGCCAGGGGCTGTGCGGATCGGCAAAGTAGATCGCTGTGCCGGTTCTCCGAGTGATTTCTGCGTGACGTACCCGTTCGTGTCCTTGATCGTAGGTGAACGTCTGGCGCATTTCCAGGGGCACTTGATTGAGTGCTGCACTGAAGCCCTGGACGGCGGCTGTGGCAGTGGCCCCATCCATCTTGGCGAGGAACACCCAGCCACTGACGCGCTCGACCAGTGTGCCCACGGCAGAACGGTTGAAGGCCCCTTTAATCAGGTCGCCTTCCCAATGGCCAGGCAAGATGCGCTCATCAACTTCGGGCGGGCGCAGATGAATGCTGACCAGGTCCGGGATTTGTTGACGGCGATCCACACCTCCCGCTCTCGGACGGCGCTGAGTGTGCCCCTGACGCAGGCAGGCGACCAGCTCCTTGCGAAGTTCACCGTAAGGCACAGCATAGATCGTCTTGTCGACGGTCTCGTGAGAGACTTGGTACTCGGGATGATTGGGAAACATAGCTTTCAGTGTGCCGCTGATCTGCTGAGGAGACCATCGGTTTCGGAGCATATCGAGGACAACGGCATACAGGTCCGTGCCTTCGATCAATGTGCACCGGGGGCGGCAACGTGTTCTAGCTGCGCAGACCCTTTCGACGGCTTGGCCTGCATCGTAAGTGCGACCTTCGCCGGTATGACGCACTAGCTCCCGGCTGAGGATACTGGGAGCCCGGTGCAGCTTCGTGCCAATGGCTCGTAGACTATAGCCCTGGCCCCGCATCAGCATTAGCATTAGCGTGGCCCGATCCATGTGACTGAGATGGTGGTCGGTTCTTTTCATCGCAACACGATACTCGTTCTGAGGGTGTTGCACTTAGTTATTGAGGCCGCGGTGTATTAAGTTGTTAACGAATATAAAGGTCAATGTCAGCATTCTTGAAAATATAGATTGTGGCATCATTATGAACGATACCTTCAAGTCAAATAAAGTTCGTGAAAATATATTTGAAACTATAATTTATTCTACATCAGGCGAAAATAGTGACAGTAAACCATTTAATTGATTTGATGATTAATTTTTACCGTGGATGCAGGACGTTTTACTCTAATGGAGCCTATCTGGCCCCTTAAATAGTCATTATATAGTGAGTTTCTTGAATGTCGCAATCTTTGAAAGGCCAGCTATATGAGGCGCTTAAACGAAGTATAGCTAATGGTTATCTTGAGCCCGGGCTTGTACTACTTGAAGGGAATATTTCTGAAATATTTGGTATGAGTCGATCTCCTGTTCGTCAGGCATTACAGCGTTTGCATGAAAACAAGTTTATTTTTCGTTTTTATGGACGAGGATATATGGTGGGAGATTTTTCCGTTGAACCTATCAGGCGGAATTTAACCGCTAACGATTTTCGCGCTTTGGATGAGTATTCCAAGATCGAACGAACAGATACATGGCGTGGCATTGCTGATATTATCGAGCATGATGTAGTTTTAAGTTCGATAAAAGGTAGATTTGAACTCAACGAATTGCAACTGGCTAAGAAATATAATGTCAGTCGTACGATTACTCACCCAATTCTTCTTTATCTTCAATCGATTGGAGTGGTCGAAAAAGTTAAGTATTCTAGCTGGTCAATTGTGCCTTTGGATAGTGAACGACTGCGAAATCTCTACGAAGCGCGTAGGCAGCTTGAACCTTTTATGATTTCAAGGGCAACGCTCAATATGTCCGAACAAGAAATAAAAAAATTCATTGAGAAACTTGAAAAAACAGCAGAGAAATATCCTAACGTTGAGGGCGGGACACTTGATGAGCTCGAAAGTGACTTGCATAATAAAACCGTTCGCATGGGTGGCAATCTGGAGATATTTAATATGCTAAAACGCACCTATCCCGTGTTGCTTATTAGCAAGCATATACTGGGTTCGACTGTCGCACTCCCAGATCAAGATCCGTTTTTTCATGATCACCTGGAAATTTTTACAAGAATGCTTAATAAAGAAGGTGAATTGGCGAGTCAAGCGCTCGCCGCTCATCTGGCACGATCTGAAGCCAAGGTACAGGAGCGTCTTAGCGATTTTCGTGACAATGGCGCCCTCAACATTCCTGACTATTTGCGTTAGCGTCATTACTTTATTCTTGGATTCATAGAATAAGTGCAGCACTTTGGATTAACAGGTAGAGGTAGGAGGGCCGTTGCCGGTACCCTCATTCGCTTTACCGACCAAAGTGAAGAGAATCATGGGATACCGACAACTGACCCA
>Ga0307486_1000510_pt1 | contig 35566 bp, 35 predicted proteins | sample CBIW02metaG_FD_203663 | JGI IMG/M metagenome (GOLD analysis project Ga0307486, IMG submission 203663) | Sea-ice brine microbial communities from Beaufort Sea near Barrow, Alaska, United States - CBIW 0.2 | ecosystem: Environmental > Aquatic > Marine > Coastal | place: USA: Alaska | collected... | reverse complement strand
CTAGGGATGCATGCTATTACCTGTTCCTTCCTTATAATATTTAAGTTTTCAATTAACCATTAATATCTTGTTTATCGAACATGTTTTATTTTTTAAAATTATCTTGCAACAAACATACGAGGGGTGCCGGGGTGAAACATAATCAAGTTCCTAACTCTTTTTCCGCTTTACCCCTCCCGACCATTCGGGGCTAAAGGTCGGCGGAAAAAGTATTCAATTTAACAAGGGAACTTTTTACTTCAAAATTCCTTCCTCCCCTTTAGGGGTGCAGGGGTGAACTAAAATCAAGTTACAAAACTCTTTTCCTCGTTTATTCCTTCCTAATGTTAGTCGTATAGAATTCTCTTTATTCCCTCCTCAAATTTTTCCAGGGTATATTCTTGTGACCAGGTTTGAGCGGCAAGGGATATTTCTTTCAAATTCTCCGGGTTTCGTATTTCCTGTTGAATTTTTTCAGTAGCCGAAGTTACGTTTTCATCAATTAAAATTCCTCTTTTTCCATAATCAACCATCCAAGGAACACAGGAAACCGAAGTTACTATAGGGATGCACCCAAAAAACATAGCCTCGGCAACCGCTTTTGGCCAGCCTTCCGATTGAGATGCCAGGATCAAAAAATGTGAAGCTTTATAAACTTCTTTCAATTCTTCCAGCTTACAATTTCCCTTAAGCCTTACAAATGGATCCAGATTTTTTGTGGCTATATATTCCCGCAATTCATTTTTTAGCACCCCGCTGCCGTAGATCTCAAGTTTTACCGGAATGCTCTTTCCCATCAAGGCTTCGATCAATTTAATGGCGAATAATGGTCTTTTCCCTGCAGACAAACTGCCCACGAAAACGAATTTAAAAGGAGAACTAAACTCTTTATCGATTTTTATTTTTTCAGATTCCGAAAATGAAGCCGTAAAAAAAGGAACAATATTATTTGATTGCTCCAGCCACTCCCCATACACCAACACCTTTATATTCCTGCTAAGAAAAGTATTGCTCAAGATCCACTTTTGCAGTCTGTAACTCCAGGGCTGTTTGGAATTGGGGTCCCAGTTCCCCGCATATTTTACGGTTTTTAGTTTTCCCGGGAAAAATATTTGAAGCACCGAGGCAATTAAGCCGATATTCCCCGGACAACGAAGATGTATATGATCTGCCCATATAAATGAACGGATAATTTTAATTTTCAATAATGGTATAAAAAGCAAAAAACGAAGTATCTGAAATGGATTAGATAACTTTAAGAAAGGAAGTTTAAAAAAATTAATATCCTGACGATCAAAAGCTTTTACATATACAGATTCTGGATATGTTGCAGGGGAAATAACCCCTACTTCCTTTACATTCTCAAACCAAATATCCATTTCATTTACATAGGGAGCATAGGCAACATATTTTCCGTCTGTCTTAAAGGTAGGTGCATTTGTGACAACTAAAAATTTCATTAGATATAATTTTCTGAACTGTTTTCACTTACCTTTCTTGCCGGCACACCAACCACTGTAATGTTGGGCTCTACGGATTCAGTTACCAGGGAATTGGCACCTACCACCACATTATCCCCTATACTTATATCTCCGGCAACCACTGCATTGGCACCTATATAAACATTATTTCCAATTATAGGAACTCCTCTTTTTATTCCTCTCCCACTTATGCCAATGGTAACCCCTTGAGATATATTGCAATTATTGCCGATTATTGCTTTGGAATTAATTATGATTCCCCCAAAATGACCTATATAAAAATGATTGCCTATTTGTGCTGAATACGGAATTGAAATTCCCGTAATAATTTCTGTCAATTTTTGAAAGAACATACCAATAAATAGAAGTGAATTTTTTAGGATATTCGGTATGCCAGCGCGATAAATAGAATTGTTTATCCTGTAAACCAAAATTGCCCAAAGACCTTGTTGAGTTAATATCAAATTCAGGGCAGATGAACCGCTATAGCGCTTATACTTGTACAAATCGGTTTTGAAAGTTTTTAGCATCTCGATGAATTCTGACTTATTAAAATTATTAAAAATGAAGCCCCTCTAATCCCTAAAATAATTATAAATATCGATTAGGTTAAATTTAATGGTCCGTTTGTACAGAAACTCTGCTTCCCCGTTTAAATTCCGATCTCCGTCATATACCATATAATATTCATCCCCGGAATTTTGAATATCAAGATGATGCATCCCTCGGTTAAACCATTTTACTTTCAGTTGCGGCCCTAAATACATCTTCTCCGCGAGCTTAAATTCCAGCCGATTATCTTCCATTTCCAATTTATAAAGTGAGATTCCTGTACCATAACCCAAAGTGCGGTTTTGAAGGGGAAGGTACCAGTTATTGTCCACTTTAAAAAACCTGCCTCCCGGCCTAGCTTCATTGCCCCATCGCTGTTTGTAATTTTTCGCTTCCGTCCAGTTGCCGTTCAGGGAATCGGCTGTAAACATATACTGTTTTAGATCGTCATCAACGGCCACGATCAAATTTAAGTCTTCGCTTATCAACAGGGATGGGTCTTTTAAACCTATATTTTTAATAAGGGTATCGCTAATTCTCCAATCGTAGGGAAATTTTTCTGCCTTGTATAGCAAAACCTGCTTGGAACTACTGGCTTCCGGTAACATATAAAATTCCCCTTCGTGTTTAAAAACCTGTGGATAGGAAAGGTGAAAATCTTCATCCAGAACAATTCCTTTGTACCGGTAATTTTCTCCATCGGTGGAGGTCAACAAGGCAATATCCGCATTTCCTTCTCCTTTTAGTTCCACAAAAAGATAAAAGCCCCCCCCTTCTTTGATATAAAAAGGATCTGCTATATAATCAATGCTTTCCCAAATGAGACTGTCAATATACTTATAGGTAATTATATTCCCGGTATTTACTTCAGCTGTCGGAAAAACCTCAGAAGAACCTGTAAAACCAACAGACCAATTCCCAATAGATGGAGTAACTAAAGGGTATCGGTAATTAAAAATTATAAGAATAAAAATCCCGGTAAGAACTATGATCCCCAAAAAAATATAGATCCTATTTTTCATATTATAACTGCACTTTTGGTTTATTCCACATAAGACTCCACCATCCTGCTGTTCTCCCAAGACTTTCTGAAAATGCTTCCTTTTTCTCCTTGGTGGTAAGGGTATTCCCAAAACGTACAAGTGTCAAAGTTAGGAAAGTGAGATGCCATTTAAGTTGCGCTTTAATAGTAGGATTTGGATATTTGACTCGCCAGACATACCAACCGTTTCTAACCACCATTTTCCCATAGATGAACTGGTTTGGCCTTCCAGCTTTCTCGTGATAATGATATAACTGTGCGGCTGTATTAACGTATAATTGTCCAATTTTAGAGGCTCGTAGGCAAAAATCCATATCCTCATAAAGTCCGTACCCCTCAAAATAAGAAGAAAAGTTTATTTTTTTGAACAATTCTTTCCGATAAGAAGCCACTCCGCCCATAAAGAATTCCACTGGATAGGTTTTGTCTGAAGGGGGTAAAAATCCTATGGACAACCCATTGGAAAATTCCGGCATTATACCTGGAGCCTGATCGCTTAGCAAGCCCAGTTTTTTCCGGAGTACATTCCGGCTTCCCAATTTGCGAACATAGCCATCCAATTCAAATTCGTCGAATTGTACTGCCTTTTCATACGAATTTATTTTCCACTGCACCTCATCAATAATAGCACCTCCTACTCCAATGGCATTAGGATTTTGGGAATAAGTACTGATCAAATTTTGAAAATACCCCGGCGTTAATAAGATATCATCATCCAAAAAACACACAATTTCAGAAGTCACAGCTACTTTTTGGATCCCAAAATTTCGCTGCTTTGTCAATCCACGATGGATTGCATCAACTTTAAAATACTCCAGTTTATAATAATTATTATCGTAAAGGATTTCTTTGGTGGCATCTTCGGGAGAACCATCAATAATCAGGATTTGATCTGGATACAGACTCTGGCGGACTACAGATTCCAACAATTTTAACAAGGCATCCGGACGTTTATAAGTACAAACAATAAGACTGAAGGGAATTTTCTTCAGGATGGATGAACTTAAAATAGTTTTCCTTTCGTCTTTCATCGTTTCATTTCCCTTTAGATAAATCAGCCAAATTCCTTTCTTCCAGAATTAATCTTTCTGCCCACTCCTCGCTCTTTTCCCATCGCTTCCTCATTTCACGAATATAGGTTATAGGATTTTTTATTCCCTGTTTATTATAGAATTTTAAAAACAAAGAAGTTTTAAAACCCTTGATTTGCTGCGGCGTATAATATTTAAGGGCGAAAGCCATCAAAGTGGGTGAAGGCTTCGGCAATGGTTCTTCCTGTTCCCATGCTAATACGGGTTTCTCCCGAAAGCCTCCCAGCTGGGCTTTTAAGTGCAGAATTTCAATTTCGGGATGGTAAATGATATCGCATCCCAACTGTCGTAACTGCATCCCAAAATCAGCATCCTCTCCGTAGCCGTGTTCATAAATTGAGGAAAATATGGACTTTTCGATAAATTTTCTTTGAATAATTCCGTTTCCCGCACCAAAAGTTCCCCATTGTTTCATAATTTTAAAAATCACTTTTTCCCCGGGTTGAAGATAAGCTGTGTTCAACATTTGAATACCATAACGCCTAATTTCTGATAATGATTTAGCCAAAACCTCTGGCTTTATTCTATTATCATCATCACAAAAAAATACCCAATCAGAATCCACTTCTTCCAAAGCTATATTTCGGGCATTACAGGCTCCGGTTTGATGGATAAAATGATGTGTAACTTCAAAAGGCCAGGTTTTAGAATGCAGCTCCGGTAATTCAGAAAGGCAATTCACATCCGGATTTTGCTCCACCACGATTACCTTTTTTGGGAGCAGGCTTTGAATACTCAGGTCCTCTATTACCTGAATCAGGTATTTTGGCCGGCCCATAGTAGGAATGATCACATCTATGGAATTTGAAGTTTCGAGAATTTTATTGGATTGAATCTTAATTGCTGACAGATCTACTTTTTGCCAAAAGCATTTTTCTTTTAGGAAAGCCTGTAAATAAGCCTTGAGAGGAAATTTGTTCTCATATTTCCAGTAACACCAAAACAAGACCGAAAGCCAGATTGTGTTGTAATAGCTATATACAAAGGAAAATAACTGACTTGAAGTCGCTGTGGGTTCGGGTTTTTTATCTGAGGTCCGGCTCACCAACCTGGGCGCAGAATAACAGAACAACCCGTTTTGTTGCCCGATCTTAGCGATGGAATTCAACAAAAGATCAAAGTCGCTGTTTCCTTCAAAAAGGGATTTGAATTTCAAAAGTGTTTCCCCTTTTATTCCTCCCACATCGCTACTCATTTGCCAGGTTGCATACAAAACTTTTCTGTTTACGTTTACGAATGGCAACTGGTCTATATAGCCAATACTATCTGGAAGAAATGCGTTTTCAACAGCATAGGAAGCCATAATAAGATCCTGGTGGAATATCTGTGACCACTGGGCTATATTTAGATCAGCACTATATTTTTCCTCACACCAGGCGATGATCTCTTCAGGGAATTTTTCTGCCAATTCCCAAATTGCAGATGTGCATTCGGTGCTGTTGATCTTTATTTCAATTTCATCTTTTAAAACCCGTACAACTGTGCGTGCTTTTTTATGGATGAGTTGTATCATTTAATCGATTTGAGATTTTTTCAAATGTAGTGTTTTTCCACGGAGCGCAGCAACAGTGATTTCGAGCGTAGCGCGGCAAACCCGTGAATAGAAGGGAACGGAGCGAAGCGAACGTCATTGCGATCCCGATTTTTGGGTCGGGGGCGGCAAACTCATGAAATAGAAGTCCCACAAGATTCCCCCTCCCACCCACTTGAGATTGCTTCAGTCGCTAAAAAAGCCCCCCTGCCTACCGGCAGGCAGGTTCGCAATGACGGTTCCAAAACGGTATTGCGATCCCGATTTTTGGATCGGGAGAAGCAATCTCATTTCTTTTTCGTATTTTCAAAATATGAAACAATCCTGGGTTTATATGACCACCAATAAAAATCACACTGTGATTTATACAGGGGTTACTTCAAACCTTGTCAATAGAATTCATCAACATAAAACCAAGTTCAACAAAGGATTTACCTTTAAATATAATTGCGATAATTTGGTTTATTATAAGGAGTTTACAAACATTATTGATGCGATAAAATATGAGAAAACCCTAAAAGCCGGCAGTAGGGCAAAAAAGAGAAACTCATAAATGAAATGAACCCGGAATGGAAGGATTTGTCTGATGGATGGTGGCCCGCCTCCATATGAGATTGCTTCGGTCGCTAAAAAAGCTCCCTCGCAATGACGGTTCCAACAGGCGGAGAAAACGAAGCGAAGCGAACGTCATTGCGAGCGAAGCGTGGCAAACTCATGAATGTAAGTTACCAACATGATGCTACCTCTCCTCCCCTTCCGGGTCGGCTGGGCTAAGGCTTTTCTCCTTCAAAAAATCCCACTGCTTCAAATCCCTGTTCAATTTCTTGCCAATCACCTCCTCAAATCTCGAAGCCTCCATTCCAAAACCTTTAGGTTTCTTCGCCTCCAGATCTTCAAACCTCAACACGTGCCCGGCCTTCAAATCCTTATTCACCGCCAAAGACTTTTCGAAAATATTCTTTAACTCGGTAAATTTGTAATTATCGCTCTTATCAACCGGATTTTGCAAAGCAGTTTCTAGCTTCCTCACAGCTTCCACCAATTGAGTCACCTCCTCAATTTCCAGGGAAGAACTCGCATCCGGACCTAAGCTGTTCCTGCTAAAAACAGCATGAAATTCCAAGATCTCTGCGCCCAATGTGGCAGCGGCAATACAGGTTCCAATTTTAGCGGAATGATCGGAATATCCTACCGGGACTCCATATCGTTCCTTTAATTCCCCAATCACGTTCAACCCGAAATTCTCTGGTTGGGTAGGGTAAGCCGTGGTACATTGTAAAATAGCAAGATTGACATTTCTCTCCTTTAAAAATTCCACTGTTCTATCCAGTTCCTCAAACGAACTCATTCCCGAAGACAGGATAACCGGTTTCCCGGTACGGGCGATTTTTTCCAACAACAAAAAATTATTCACCTCCCCCGAGCCAATTTTGTAACGCTTTATTCCTACTTCTTCCAAAAGATTCACCGCTGCATTGCTGAACGGTGAAGCCAAAAATTCCACTCCAGCTTCATCACAATGCTTTTTTAATTCTATCCATTGTTGCAAAGTAAATTCCATCCGCTTCCAGTAATCAAAACGCGTTTTATCCTGCGATGCCAATTTTACCCGAAACGGCTCATAAATACTGCTCTCAGCCTCGGCTATATGAACCTGGAATTTCACCGCATCCACCCCTGTTTTTGCGAGGGCGTCAATGTATTTCAGGGCAAGTTCAAGATTTCCTTCATGGGCTTGTGCGATTTCAGCAATTACTAACATATATTTTAATTTTACATAAACAAGAGCTCTTTACTCCCCCTTCGGAGCCTGTCCCGAATTTATTTCGGGAGGCTGAGGGGGGAGGCTTCTGCAATTATGACATGTTTTTCCGTTTTCTTTTCTCTTAGCGTCATTGCGAGGCGTAGCCGTTGCAATCCGCGACTTCATCTCATCATCACATTATCTCAACATCATATCATCCCAACTTCATAACTATATTAATACTCCCCGCCGTTAATTCATCATCGGAATACTTTTGATAATCCATATGCAAAGGCACGGTTTTGAATTTTTTATAGGTTTCAGAATCTATAGGTGCACATTCAAATTCCAAAAGTAGAACCTCATATCCCAAATCTTTAAATATTTCCAGATATTGGGGCAATCGCAACCGATTATGATAATCAAACCGGGTATGTTTCTTCTTCCATTCCTCCTCATTGAATCTCAAAAAATCCTGATTCGAAAGGTTCTTATCTACATAAGCCCTATGGTCACTGGGGGAAATCAAATGAATGATATAAGCACCCGGGATTTCCTTTTTGAATTTTTGGTGCATTCTTTTAATATCCAACGGATTTACATGCTCTAAAACAAATCTAGAGAACACAAAATGCACCTTCTTAATAGCGATTTTGGTTAAATCTGTTTTGGGGAAATAATGTATACCTTCGGGTAAATCATATTGATTGGTTTCCTTTTTAGCAATAGAAATTTCAAATTGTTTTGAAAATTCCCTGTTTAGGATTTTAATGTTTTTTTTATTGTAATGCTTGTTTAAATCATAGGTTTCAACCATAGAAGCCTTACCCATATATTTAAAAAAATACGGCATTAACGGCAACCAACCGGAACCAATTTCAATCACACTTTTATTTAAAATGGAAATATTGGATTTTTTGGTCAGGCGCTCAAAGGTTAAAAAACTGCTTTGGGAAGATTTAATCTTATAATGAATATTGCTACTATCAAACCACTTCTGCACTTTATGGTATATGCTAGTTCCAACCTTCTCCGGCAGCATATTTAAAATCTGAAATAAAGTGTTTTTCGCTTTTAGTTTTACAGACATTCTTATAATTTTTTACAACTAAAATTTAATAGTGATTTCTATTTCCTTTAAATCATCCCTTATTTTAAAAGTATAGGGTTTATCACGGTAAAAAGATATAATATGAAGTAAAACCTTATCGTTGATTTGTTTTAACGTATAATATTCAGGAACCTTTTTTCCCATTAGTTTTTTTACACTGGATTTAGGAGAATTTTGAAAGGGATCTTTTCGAATTGTGATTTTCAAAATTTTGCCTTTACATCGGGGCATGAGAACAAACATCAAATGATCAATTTTTCTTTGTTCGTTATGCAGAACAAAATTAACGGGGGCTTTTTCCAATTCATTAAATTCCTCTAAGGTGATACATTCTCCCCAATTTTTCCGGTTAACTTTTGTAGTTTTATATTGAACTGTATATTTAACATGTTGATGATTCATCTGCACAATTCCACTTAATTGTAACTCCTTACTTAATTTCTTGGATTCAGTACTCCTATAACTGGGATGCCATTGATGAAGCATCAAAACTTCCTCGTCATAAAAATCAACCTCATACCCAGCATTTTTTATACGTACGTGTATATCAGTATCTTCCGCGCCCCAAAAATGATAAAATTCATCAAATCCTCTTAATTCTTTCAAAATATTTACAGGAAACATGCTTAAGCCTGTTGCTTCATGATTACTAAGCCGGTAATTTTTGTAAGAAGAAAAATCATTCTCTTTTGAAGTTTCTTCAGGCTCAAGAAAACCAACCTGAAAATAAACAGTTTTATTTTTAATTTGAAATTTTAGTGCCTTTTCAACAAATTGAGGATGAAAGATCAAATCCACATCGGCCACAAAACAAAAACCTGTTTTCAGTTCTTTAATTACATTGTTTAAAGCCTTGCTTTTATTCCAAGGCTGGAATTGGGCAGGAAGATATTGGTAGGTAACAAATTCATATTCTCTACAAAGCTTTACTGCGGCCTGGGCTTTTTCCAAATGTGACCCGTAATCCACAAAAAAAACCTCAAAATCTGAAACAGACTGATTTTTTAAGGAATCTAAAGAATTTTTTATTCTTTTTAAATCCCGGTTTCGGTAGGGATAGATTATAGAAAGCAACTTTCCCATTTTTTAATTATTCTGTTTCTTTTTTCCGTAAATCCAACTGTCCAAAACTTTATCCCCGGTTTCCCTGTAATAAATTTCGAAATTGTTTTTTGTAAGAAATTTCACTATTTTATTTTTTATCTTTTCATCTTTTCCATTGGACAGAAAATCATGACACGAAATAGCAAGATTTTCTATAATTCCTATCGATTCCTGCATTCCATCAATCATTTCATATTCCGCTCCCTCAATATTTACTTTTAAAAAGTTAATATTAGATATTCCATTTTCTTTAATAAAATTATCCAAGGTATAACTACATATTTCCACTCCTTTTGATTGATCGTTGATCTTGCTTATTCTATAATTATCCTGTTCTTCCATCCATATTTTCCCGTTTCTTCCCGAAATGGCAATGTTACGGTTAAAGCAATTTTTATAAGCATTCTTATTTGTTAGCAAATCCAATTTCTTGAAACAAGCAGGACTCGCTTCAACATTATATAATTTCCCCTGTTTCATAATTTTCTTATAAAAAAAAACCGATTGATCACCAATTCCTGCCCCAATATCAAGAACTATGTCTCCGGATTTTGGAATATAATGTTGACAAAAAAAATCCCTTGCCATTTCATCAAATCTGGTTTTATCAAAATCGAAATTTGGATTTTCTACAGATAGTAAATACTCATTTCCATTTTTTAACCAAAATATGTTATTAGTGGTATCATACTCAATTTTATTTTTACTGTCTACGAATAATTTCGTGCTTAAATTAATAAGCCATAATCTAAAAGCATCACTTTTAGTGAGTTTATAAACCCTGGCGATAAACCTATTTATAAATCTTCTTTGAAGGTTGTGCATTTTTTGTTGAAAGTAAATTTCTCGTTAATTTTAGGAAAATCCCTGTTATAAACTTATCTAAGTTATGAATTTATTTTATTTTCAATTAACCGATATTTCTCAAGGACCAGATTTTTGACAATTTCTCTCTGCAATTTTGGTTTGACATTTTTATTATTATATTCAACGCCACTTACTAAAAAAACTTTATTATTTATCGCTTTTTGAATCAAATCACCAATTTCAACCGCATCCTCGGGATTTTTGATCAAGAGCCCATTTAATCCATCTACAATGATTTCCTCCGTTGCGCCTCCTGGATTTGACTGTATGGGAAACGCTCCCATAATAATTGCTTCAAGTAAAGTATTTGGCATTCCATCTGAAATGCTGTTTCCTATATAAATTTTTGACTCTCCCATCAGCTTTAGGACTTTATCATGAGGTAACTGTTCGTAGATCATTATGTTTTTCCATGTATTTAATCGAAGCTCTTTGGTGTATTCTATTACAGCAGTATTGGCCGAAAATACTATTATATCATAATCTGCCAGCCGTTCTTTCAACCGGGATATTGCCTCTAAAATTTTGTTGCATCTTCCAAATTGATGCTGGTAACCTTTAATTAAGATTATTTTACGTTGAGCAAAATTTTTTATAAAAGGATCATACTTTTTAAAATCATAACCTCCTCCGGTTGGATAAACACCTAGGAATTTCCCTCGAAATCCAAGCTGATGTGCTATTTTAGAATCCCTTGAGCAATCTGCAAACATATAATCAAGATGGAAAAAGACCTCCTTTATATTTTTTAATGCCTTTGGTTGGTTCTTAAAAAAATAAAGGTCATTTCCCCAGACAGAATAAATCCATTTTATTTCAGGGTGGTTTTTGATTACTTCTAAAATAGGTACACAGGCAGAAAACATCTCGAAACTTTGTACAATATCAGGCTGAATTTCTTTTAACTTTTCCTCGAATACATCAGCTAAATTTCGCTGATTAAATTTATTTATGAAATTGTATATTCCGGGAAATTTTCTCTTTAGCTTATACCTCCAGGGGTATTTTGTTTTATTGCGCCACCCTATTATTTGGTGAACAAAATCAATTCTTTTTGTATAGATATTGGAATCATATACATCTATCCAATAAATTTCATGTCCCGCTTCCTCCAATTGTTGTGTCCAATTAAAAAAATGACTGGAAAACATCGAAACCATCAAAATTTTCATAAATCTTTTTTATATAGAGCAGATTCAATTGTTTCCTTCAAGTAATCCGGAGAAAGATAAACCTTCAGATCCGGTCGATTGAGTTTTAATTGGGTTGGATCATTTTTCCATTGACGGTATAACTTTCCCAGGTCTGCCGCAATTTTATCAACATCATCAATTTCCGCCCAATATAAATAATCTTCTCCTAACAATCTTTTGGATTCACTTAAATAAGGCCCTAACAATAAAATTGGTTTATTTGCAAAAATACAATGCGGAAACTTACCAGGGAGAAATGGACTTATTTCCGATTTTGCCTCTAAAATAATATTTACGGAACTCAAATTTTGTATTGCCTGAACTTCCTTAAACGGAACATTGTCTTCACTTACATAAAACTGTGGAATTTTAGCCTTGTAGTCAGAAAGGATTGATGAATAATGATTTTGCCCACCAAGAAATAAAAGTTGGCTCTCCGTTTCGGCTTTGGGATTTAATTTCAAAAATTTTATGAATCCCTGAATTAATCCTTCCGGATCACGACCCCAAAGTAAATTTCCAGCATGTAGAATATTGAATTTTTTAGGATTAAAAAATTCAGGTATTTTTGTTGCGATTACCTCTTTAAAATCAATTTGATGAGGGATTACCAGTCCCTTTTCCTGATACCCTTTAAAATAACTTCCCATCCATTCCATTAACAGCTTACTTGGAAAAGCGTTGAAAGCGGCTTTTTCGGATATTTCCTTCATAAATCGCTCTTTTTGTGAATATCCGGGTTCTTCCCAGGTATAAGGCGGTGGATACAAATGCATGGGATAGGGATCATGAATATAAGCCATCCATTTTTTATGTAATTCAGGCATCTTCAATAAAGCATGATGAGGCCGGAAACTTCCTCCTTTGCTAAGGGTCAATACCAAATCTGGGTTAAAATCCTCAATTTTTCGTAATGCAGCAACTATACTGTTTCGGTCATTAAAAAGTGTAAACGAAAATCCGAAAACTTTTTCCAGGGGTTTACTCAGTGATATTTTAAAAAGATTACGAATATATCTTTCCAGCCTGCTCAGGAAAAATAAAACACCCCACCTTTTTTCCTTTATTGCTTCGCAGGTTATTCCGGGTAGCTGAATTTCCTTTCGGGTGTAGTGATATACCTTTACATCACACCCTATTTTATGTAGGTTTTTAATTAAGGCGACCCGCCCTTTTGTACCGCTGCTGTCTTCTACATCAATTGATTCGGCAACAACTAAAATTTTCTTTTCGACTAGCAAATTCAATAGTTTCATTGGTTTGCTGTAAAATTATGAATTTAATTTGTACGAAGAATAAAATAGACATTAATGAACGACTAATTTGAAATCATTCTTCGAAAAAAAAAACAAAAAACTTATAAATCGATTTCAATCACTTGAATTAAACTCAAATTCTAATATTTCCATTAGATTTGTTTTTAATATTCTGCAAAATATGAAAATCGATTTAATCGCCGGCGCTCGTCCCAATTTTGTTAAAATAGCCGCCCTTATTCACGCTATCAAAAACACATCGGTTAAAATCGATTTCCGGTTAATTCATACAGGGCAACATTATGATGAAGCCTTGAGCGGAAGTTTTTTTAAACAGTTGGAGTTGCCCAATCCTGATATCAACCTTGGAGTAGGTAGTGGCAGCCAGGCAGAACAAACTGCGGCAATAATGATAGCCTACGAAAAAGTCCTCCAAGAAAACAAACCAGATATTTGTTTGGTTGTAGGAGATGTCACCTCAAGTATGGCCTGTGCCATAACATCAAAAAAAATGCATATTAAAGTCGCACACGTAGAAGCCGGCCTGCGTTCTAATGACTGGAATATGCCAGAAGAGATCAACAGGGTTTTAATTGATAGTATCTCAGACTATTTTTTTACTACTACGCTTGATGCTAAGACTCTATTACTAAAAGATGGTAAAAATGAGAATCAGCTTTTTTTTGTAGGTAATACGATGATCGACACCTTATTAAGATTCCGTCCTTATTTTAAACAGCCTAAAATATGGACAGAATTGGAACTTTGCGAAAAGAAATACATTGTTCTAACCTTACATCGTCCCGGGAATGTGGACGAAATCAATCAACTCAAAAGTTTGCTTGAAGCAATAATTAAGCAGTCAAAAGGACTTTCAATTGTTTTTCCAGTTCATCCAAGAACTGCAGAAGTACTTAGGAAATTTGATCTAAAAGCGGTTAACCTTTTTCTAATTGAACCTCTTGGCTATTTGGAATTTAATTATTTGGTTGAAAGGGCCAAAGTTGTAATTACAGACTCCGGTGGAATAACCGAAGAAACTACGGTGTTGGGGGTTCCCTGTATGACCCTTAGAAACAACACTGAAAGACCTGAAACAATTACTTTGGGAACTAATGAGTTGTTAGGCACAAACCCTGCTGCAATTGCTCCGGCAATGGATAAGCTATTTCATGATAAATGGAAAAAAGGAGAAATCCCTCAATACTGGGACGGTAAGACAGGAAAAAGAATAATTGGTGTTTTACAGGCTTATGCGCAAGCTGTTGAACTTTAACACAACTTTTAAAAGGAAGCTTTTATTTTTTTAAGCTCATGAATTAACGGAGCCATTTTTATAGCTACGCGGCGGGTTTTCCAAACAAAGGAGTGTCTTCATTAATTAGAGGTGCTTTAATTTTTTTAAAAATTTAAAAACAAATTTCTTAAAAAAATAGGGTGCGAAAATAATGTGGTTTTTTATGGTTAAATCTTCAAAAATAGCAGGATCCAATAAATGATCCTTCTCATAAATATGATTTTGCGCTAAATCATCCATCTTATTACCTATATGATAAGCATAAGTTTTAGTTGTTGACAATCTATACAATCCTTTTTTATCTGTCAGGTTATCTATAAACATTTCCTCATATCCATTTGAGAATTTAATTTCAGGAAATGTAGTTTCGTTTTTAAAAATCGAAGATTTATAAGTTGCCACAAAATGTGTTGCTCCAATTATAGCTTTTATTTTTCCGTTGAGATAATATTGTTTTTCTTTCCAATTGAATTTTCCTCTTCTGTTTATTAACGCCAAATTGTTAATTCCCTGAATATACAAATCAGTATCCTCGTCCTTTACCATTTTATTGTATTTAATTTTTCCACAAAAGAAATGATCAAAAAAAACAGAGACATTATTATGAAATGAGGAATACTGCGCAGGCAATGGGGTAACTGTTCCTGCTTTAGGATAGTTATTGAAAACATCGAAAACAGCTTGCTCCCAACCGCTAAAAAATAGGACATCACAATCAGCAATTGTAACAAAAGTCTCGTAAGCACCTCTTGCTTCATTTATAACCGCATATACTTTACCTTTATTTTCTGTGTTTAAAACATATTTATCTATTTGCTTTTTATCAAGGTATTTATCAACAACATCTGCTACCTCTGCAAGCGAATTGTTATTGATCAATGTAATGTTCGTGGTTTCAAAATTGATAGAATTTACAAGGGAATTCAAACAGGCATCTAATACCTTTAAACTTTCTTTATAATAATCTTCCTCCAAATTTGGAATATAAAAAACCACCACCACCCGATGTTCTTTTTTTATATTTTTTTCACCTTTAAATTTCTCCGGATTTACACCATCTCTCATGAATTATATTTGATTATCAATTAAAAATAAATTGTCTAAATTTCCACTGATAACAAATTTAGCTATCAACCAGTAATCCACAAAATTAAGATATTGAACAATTTCCTAATTAATATCATTTTCAATGGAAACATTTGTTACTGTAATTTTTAGGTCAGTATTCAATCCAATTATTTTGATTTTAAAACTTATAAATCAAATCCTTGATCAATATCAAAAAAATCCAATCCGTCAATTTTATTAATATGTTTATTTAAAAGGGTTTTTAGGCTTTGTAAAGGAACATTTATTGCACGCTTAATCTGATTTTCTAAATAGTGCCTTTTTATAAAATTATAATTTAAAGTGTTCATTGTACTACAGTTGTCCTTGATTTCTGTCTATATTAAGATTAAATTATCTAAAGAGAAAAGTTGGAAAATTATCCATTTGGAGCTCTGCAGAAAACAATTTCACAACTTATTTACCAGTTTTATAAAGTTTATCCTAAATGCAATAAAAACAATAAGTATTCCTTTCAATAATTTTAGCTTGAACCCCAAATTGTTTTTGTCCTTATTGATAACATTTAACAATTCTGAGTAAATGGCATTATCGAAATTATAAAAGACAAATTTTTTAATCATTTCTCTTATTAGAAAATAATTCCATAAATCATTAATTTTAAGAAAAGTGTAAAAATTTAAATCTGATTTATAACGAGCTGTTTTTTTTAAATTCCCTTCATATCGGTTACTCGTATTGGACACCAAATGTTTTCTGTAATAAAATAATACAAAATCAATATTCTTGAATTTTGGCTTTTCTAATAAAAACAGTTTTAAATACAAATCCCGCTCTTCTGAATAAATCAAATCCTCATCAAATCTATATTTAAAAATTAAGTTACTTCTCCATATAGGTCCAAGTGAATTAATATTTACTTTTCTAGAAAAAAAATCTTCAAATAAATGCTTAGTTGAAATATTGCATACTTCATCTTTAAGTTCAAATTTCAAAACTTCCTTTCCGTAATAATGCTTGTATTTACAAGTAGTAAATCCCAAGGATTCATCAGTCAAAAATGGTTTTATTTGCAATTCCAATTTTCTGGGATGCATTATATCGTCATCATCAAAAAACTGGATATATTGGGCATTGATTTCCTGGGCTAAATCAAGCCCATAATTTCGTGTTCCGGAGAGCCCTTTTTTATAATTTTTAGTTCGCTCGTAATAATTAAACCGTGAATCTTTCAGCAAATAAGGCTTAAGGATCTCTTTTGTGTCATCTACACTCCCATCGTCTACAATCAAACATTCCCAGTTTTTATAAGTTTGGTTGAGAATTGAATCTAAGGATTCCCCTATTAAATGAGCACGGTTATAAGTGGCCAATAATATGGTTACTTTTGGATTTTTTAATGACATTTTTTTAACTTATCAGGGATTTAAAAAATCTAATTGGTCTTAAAATAGTCCTACCCAATCTAAAATCTATTCGTTTTGTATTCTTGATTTTCTCTAGTTCTTCTATATTGATTTTATTCAATAAATCTTTTGTAAATAATTCAAAATTCTCTTTATATAAATCGGCGTGTTTCAGGTAAATATATTCCAGCAATTCATACTTGTTTTCATTTGCATAAGTAGTTCTTGATTTTTTTTTCTTCCTGTAATGAAATAAAACTTCCGGAATCACATAAGTCCCTCCCCCATTTTTATGCAACCTGATGAAAAATTCCCAATCTTCAAAACCTTTTTTCATTTCTTCATCATAACATCCAGCCTCCAAAAAATCCTTTTTTAAATACAAGGAATTTCCAATGGAAGAATTTTTCATTAAAAAATCTTTTCCTTTACCTCCTTGGGGTTTATAAACCTGTAAATTGGTATTATTAAAAAAACACTGAGCATAACAAGTAACATTTCTTATATCAGCTTGAATTTCAAAAACATTAATTGCTTTTTCACAAAATGAAGGTTCAAAATAATCATCGCTGTCCAAAACCAAAATATAGGTTCCAGAAGATGCTTTAATTCCAGCATTTCTGGCCGCACTTGTTCCTCTATTTTCTTGTGATATAAGAAGGGTTATTTTTGGTTTAAGTGTTTTTAAAACCTCTTTGGTTTTTTGATTTGAACCATCATCCACAACAATAATTTCCTTGTTCTCATAAGTTTGATCCAGGGCAGATTGAACTGATTGCTGAATGTAACAGGCATCATTATAACAAGGGATAATTATTGATATTTTTGGCAATTCATTCATCTTTAACTTGACCTTAATTAACTTTGTAAGCAGGTTTATACAAGAATTTTTTTAATCTTTTAAATCTAAGTAATTCCTACAACTTTTTCTGCATTCCTCAATATCTTTACTAAAATCCAACTTTCCTATCAACTCACTTTTATGAAGATTCAATTGAAAATTTTTAATGTCGAATTTAAACAAAGCTTTCAAAGAAATTTTAAAATAAAACCGTTCAAGACTTTTAATATCCTTAAACTCATTTGTATTAACATTTGCATATCTAATTTTAATTAGATTCAGGAATTTCTCAAAATATTTATCACTCCCTTCTTTTGGAAGATTCAAATTATTGTTATCACTGTCGTGAACTATATAGGCTGAAGGCACAACTCCTATTTGTAAACCGTGATATAAAACACGCTGACAATAATTATCGTCTTCACCATATAAAAAAAACATAGGTTGGAAACCACCTACAATGTTTAATGTTTTAACAGGTAATAACCAGGCTGCTGCATTAATCATGTTCAAACAATATATTTCCTTTATTTCTTTTTTCAAAACATAATCAGAAATAAACTTATTTTTATCATCTTTTTTAATATAAAAACTAAAACTTTGATCCAATTTATCGCCGGTTCCATCTAAATGAACCGGACTTATAATTCCGTAATTTATATTTTTATTTGCTACTTTTATTAGTGTGTGAATTGTTTCCGGCGAAACAAAAGCATCCTGGTTCAATAAAAAGATATAATCACAATTCTCCTTTATCGCAAGGGATAAACCAATGTTATTCGCAATCCCAAAACCCAAATTTTGTGGTTGTTCCAATAAAGTTACATCCTGGTAATTTTTTCTTATAAACGCAGGTGTTCCATCAGTACTGGCATTGTCTATAACTATTACCCGGTGTTCAATAACACTTTTAGATAAACACGATAGGCACTTATCAATCCATTTCATCCCATTATAAGTAACAACAATAACACTGATCTTCATTTTATATATATTATAATTTTTTTAATGATTTTTAAATGCATTCTGGACGTGGGTTTGAGAAAAAATAATTTAAACCAATAGTAAAAGAACCATTTTTTTTCTCTTAATTCCATGCATTTATCAACCAATTTTTCACAATTAAAAATTTCAGAATTTATTAGATCCACCTTATTTATATAAAGTGGTAGGGATTTTTTATATAATTTATGCACCTGGATCACCGATTTTAACCAAGCAAAATTTAAGTTTCCCAAAGAAAAATGTTCTATTAAAATAGAGTTTGTGACACCAATTTTATTTCCTGTTTTTAAAACCTCAAAACTAATATTCAAATCATATCCATGAAAACCTAGGAGATCCTCGTTAAATGAAACTCCAATTTCCCTTTTTAAGCCTAAAAAAACACCGTCAACCACAACCACCTGATGCAAGTTTCTACTTTTAAAACCAATATTTTGTTCTTCAAAGCCTCCATTTGGAAAATGCTGAATAATGTTTAATGCATTATATTTTTGATCACAATCCCACCAACCGGAAGGAATTTTGGTTTTTATTTCTGACCCGGCTATTCCAAATAGTCCGAATTCCGGATTATCCCGAAATAAATTAATAAGGATATTACCCCAGTTCTCGGTATGAAATAAAATATCATCATGGAAAAAACATAAATATTTTGCCGTACTTTTTTCAATTCCCTTATTGTAAGCTTCAAAAATAGAATATTGGCTCCCTGAATTATCTATAACAATTAGTTCATATCTAGATCCAATAGTATTTTTGATGTTTTTCGCCAGGATTGGAGAAATAGTTTGAGTTCTGGAACAAATTATAATAGAAAGCACTCGCCTAAAATGTTAAGGTTATAATTATATACTACAAATGTTTAATGATTGTTAATATTGCCAGGAAATTATTAAAAACTTATTTTATTAAATAGATTAACAAATTTGATCATAAATAACTCTCTTTCTGTAAAATCCTGAATATATCATATTTTATCAAACTAAATTATATTTTTATATGCAAAAACATTTATTGCCATATCAAATTTTTCATTTACATGTACTTTATCTATAAATGGTCTTTTTTGTGAAAAAGATTCTTTTAAATGATATCTGAATCCTTGCCTTTTTAAAATATTTAAAAGATCATCTAAATGTTGTTCCTCATCATAAAAACTGTGATATTCAATAAAAATATTACAGACATTAAATAACAAATCCTCACAATCTATAAGTATCAAATATTCCGGCCCTTCAATATCTATTTTTAACATTTCAACAGGTTTTTTTAGAAAATTTCTTAGACTTACAGATTTGATGATTTTTGGTATTTGATTTCCAAATTCTTTTCCTACTCGCCCACCCAACCCATTATCTGTATAAAATGCTAATTCAGTCTCCTCTGTCCAAATGGCTTTTTTATGGAGTTTTACATTCTTTAAATTATAGGATATTATATTTTTTTCTATAAAAGGCAGTACTGTTTCATCGGGTTCAAAAGCAATAATCTCGGCATTGGGAAATTTTTTTGAGAAATACAGGACACTTAAACCCATGTTCGCACCACAATCAATAATTAATGGCTTGATTTTTTTTGTATTAAACTCATATATGTTTATCTCAAAAACCTCCTTATATGTATTATAAAAGGCTAATCCATGATGATAATGGAACTCTTTTTCAAATAGGTTAATTTTACCTTCTTTATTTCCTTTTGATTCAATAAGTTTTCTTTGAAACTTAGATTCCTTTAAAAAATATTTACACAAAAATCTAAATAATCCCTTAATTGAGGCCATAAATATTCTTTAATTAGTCGATGTTTATTTTAATTTATTAATCCAATGTTTTTTAAATTTCCCAGTTTATCAACCCTCCATGCACTTGATTCATTGCAAGTTGCAAAATAGAACATTTGCTCTTCCGTCAAATTTTTAGTATCTAGGTACCATCCGCCATGCCTTGCCTGATAAGGTTTTTCGGTTCTTATAGCCCTTAAAAAACTTTGTTCGTTATATTCATAATTAGGTTTATATAAAGCAAAAGTTGTGTCTATTGCAGCCAAATAACATCCCTTCCTATTTTTATTTTTCCAAAACTGGGATTCCCAATTTATCACTTTTTGTTTGTTCGGGTTTGTCTCCGGAATATCATCTATTTTTAAACTGAATCCAACTTTGGTAATTTTCTGATTTCTGTCTAAAATTTTTTTAAAATACCTCACAAAATCTGACGGACAGTCAGGATCAGGAACAATATCAGCATCGGTTACAATATAATATCCTTTTGAATACTCATCGTATAATTCTTTGCTTTTCCAAAAAACCAAATGCCCGTGATTATCTTTTAATTTGTGCAAGGTAACAGATGAGCCAATGCTTTCAAAATAATCGAGAAGAGGTTTGTAAGTCGAATTATTATCAATGATTACAATTTTGGTGTATTTATGTTTCTGTAAAAATGTCACTAATTGCTTCAAATAATACAACTGATTGAAACTGATAATAATGATGGGGATTGATTTATAATTTATACTTTGCTTTATTAGAATTGGTTTAAATAGAATTGTGACATAAAATGCATAAGTCACCTTTACCCTTCTTGCTATCCTAAAAAGAATTAGTTTCAATCCTAAAACATTTAATATTTTAGCAATTAATTCTTTCATTATTTTCTCTTCTTTTTATAGCGATTCCCTTCAAAAAGAATTGCTCCTTTATTAAAAATTGTAATAGAAAAAAAGGCTATAATCATTTTTATCTTATACTGAAACCGAATATCTCCAATGGGCATAATATGATTGAGTAGGCATTTAAAGGCACTATACATATTTCCGTTAAACATAAATCCCCTAAAATGATTTAAAAAATAATTATCCCGGTAACGCTTTAATTTTTCTGAAATATCATTGTTTTTTATCAAATAAAATATTTTCCCCCTTGCCTGGTAATAATGTAATTCCCGAAATGCTAAGTTTTTATTATATGAGATACTTTCATTATGCTGCCTAATATATACCAATGGTTGTTCGATCCAATCGTAAACGTTACAATGAAATAAAACCCTGCAATGAAATTCCCATTCTTGGGCAGCATGTAAACCTTCATCAAATTTAAAATTGTTTTGAAGCAAAAATTCTTTCTTCCATAATGGCGCTTGAGTTAACCAACCTATTTTCTCAAATAGATAATCTTCAAAAGGATTATTGGAATAGATTTTCTCATGTCTCAATCCTAAAATATTGGACAGATTATTTTCAAAAACCAGCGTCTGGCAAACCGTGAAATAGTGCTTACTTTGCTCCAATCTCTCAACCTGGATAGAAAGTTTGTCTTTGTGCATCAAATCATCACTGTCAAACCAGTTCACAAACTCTCCCTTGCTCAACTCAAATCCATAATTTCTACAAGCATTCGCTCCTTTTGGACGACTTTTAGGCCTGTGATGATATTGAATCCTGGAATCCTTCTTACAATAAAACCCCAATAACTCAGCGGTAGCATCAGTAGAACCATCATCCACAACAATACACTCCCAATTCCGGTAAGTTTGTGCCAGCACACTATCTAATGTTTGTCCAAGTAGGTAAGCACGGTTATAGGCGGGTATAACAATGGAGACAAAAGTAGTATCCAATTTCATTATTTTGTTTCTATGATATTTCTTTCTCAACTTTTTCAAAAGGAAAACTTAGGACCAGAAATTTATATCCCTTTCCAACCAAAAAATTAGAAATAATGCTAAAATTAAATAAAATCATTTTTAAAAACCCTAATTCAAAAGAAATGAATTTTAATAAAGAAAAGTACTTTGAAGTTAAAACCTTTTTCTTCGCTAGTCTAAACGAAAAGGATTGACATCTTTTTAACAAAAAGACACGAACATCTTGATTTGCATATCTATGAATATCTTTGTAGGTAGTATAAAAAATAGAATATTTATTCAATAAATAAAGTTTATTATTTTTTGCTTGTTCAGCTTGTATTGACTCATTATGTAATCTGCGATAAGACAAACTTTTATTTATGAAAATCCCTTTCGAATTGTTGAACAACAATAATTTTGAAAAAAAATTATATTCTTGTCCTGACATTAAATGTTCACTGAACCTCATGTTTTTAATAATATTTCTACGTAATAGAACATCGTTAGTGACCCAAAAAATATTCATCCTCAAATAATTTTCAGCATTAATTTTAAAATTTAAATTCTGATCAAATCCATTCTCCGGAATAATATTACCGTTTATTATATTATCAAATCTTGAAACAGAAAAATCAAAATTTTTATTAGTTAACGATTCAATTTGAAACTCTAATTTGTCAGATAGCATGATATCGTCACTATCAAACCAAATAACATATTCACCCTTACTTATTTCAAACCCAAAATTTCTGCAAGCATTTGCCCCTTTAGGCCTGACTTCAGGCCGGTGATTATATTGAATCCTTGTGTCCCTCTCGCAATAAAACCCCATCAACTCATCGGTTGCATCAGTAGAACCATCATCCACAACTATACATTCCCAGTTTTGATAGGTTTGAGCAATCACAGAATCCAAAGTTTCCCCAAGTAGATGAACACGGTTATAAGTAGGAATTATGATGGAGACAAGTGGTTGCAAATAGTAGTGAGGTTTAGGCCTGCAAGATAAGAAAGAAATTGTAATTGAGTAACGGAGTGATGTCTCGGGTTTTCCAATTTTCATTTTCGTTTTCTTCCTTATAAAAAAATAGGCCTAAAAAACCTGTCACACCATAAAAACATTTTTTTTGAAATAGAAACAAAGCTAAAAGAAGAGTGCCAAGGCTGTCTGCAAAAGGGTTTAATTAGTCCCTTTTAAATGTGGTAAATATCCACCCGTTAAATTCACGCTAAACGAATTTCTAAGGTTTAAATATGGTTTATTTTTTTATAGAATAAAATGTTTAGGTGATTTTGTTTGAACAGATTTTTTAATTTTTAGCATGGGCCTTAACCGCTTTGTCAATTAATTCATCTAACAATTTGATATGCCTGTCCATATTAAAATTTTCCTTGATATTTATTTTCCCTTTTGCTCCCAGTTCTTTTGCAATTTCAGTATTTTCCATAAGTTTGATCATGTTCTCTGCCATGCCATCTACATCATGCTCTTCCACCAAGAACCCGGTTTCCCCATGTATAATCACATCAGGTATTCCTGCATGTCTGGTTGAAATCACTGGCAATCCGGATGCACTGGCCTCCAAAATACCAACAGGAGTTCCTTCTGAATCTCCATTTTCAGCCACAATAGAATGCTGAACAAAGGCCAAAGATTCCCCAAGATATACCCTGTATTTTTCGGGAGTTATAACGCCTACAAAACTTACATTAGATTGTATCTTGTAATAACTTACTAAATTTTTACAGGTTTCCAATAGTTGTCCATCGCCGGCCATGATCATCTTTGCTTCAGGAAATTTCTCGATAACCTTTAAAAAAGAAAGAATTGAATAATAAGGAGCTTTTTTATCCACAAACCGTCCTATTGAGATAAACTGTTGTTTAGAAAAATTAGGCTGTACTTTAAAAAATTCATCTTGTGGACCGTAGACATTATAAATAAGTTTATGTTCGGGACATCCCAAATGTAAAAGATCCCGGTACATTTTTTTTGAAACCACCACCACGTAACTGGCTGTTTCAAAAACCTCCTTGTAATTGTTGTTACTCTTTATTATTTTAGATACAGAAGCATCATACCCGTGAAAATGAACTATTAATGGTAGATTTAATTGTTTTATAATAGATAAATAACTTTGGGCCGTAGTTCCGTACTCTGCCAATACCACATCAACCTTCTTTTTTTTAAAGGATTCTATGATGAAGCGTTCAAAATACCATGTATAGGTTTTTTTAAAGAGCTCTCTTTTCAATTTGAAAAAGGAAGTTTTTCCTATTTTCTTTAAACTTCCATACCCTTCCAATGATGTACGATCAATACTGCCATTGTAAAAAAACACGTTTCCTTTTAGTAAATTTTTATGTGCCTGAATAAAGGTTTCTGAATAGGCATTTTGATTGGGAGATAACAGGGCAATGTTCATTTAAGTATAATATTTTTTATTCTATTTATCAATCCTGACTTTTTGATTTAAAACTAAAGATTTCACTTCCTAGCCACGCCATAAAGTCCTGATATCATTAATCCTTCTTTAAAAGTAACCTGTTCGGGTTTATCAATTTTAATTAAATATTTGATAATTGGTTTTATGATAACCGAAAGCAACCTCCTTTTTGTTTGAGGGATCGGGCTTCTCCTAACCCATAAACCAAGCATTTGTGCCATTGAGGCATGCCATCCGCCAGTAGCTTTAATTTCAATATTATTAAACCCCGAATTTTTTAAATGGCGCTCCAGAGAAAAAGGCGTATATCTATATTCATCATTGGGTACTTCATGCAAATTCCATAAAAAAGGAACGGTAAAAAAGAAAAGCCCACCTGGTTTTAAAACTCTTAATACTTCCTTTAGAACAACTTCAGGGTCCGGGCAATGTTCTAAAACTTCTGTAGCAAATGCACAATCAAAAGATTTTTCCCCAAAAGGCATTTTACTTCCATCCCAATAAAAATCTGGCAAACAATTTTCATCATAAATTAAAGCAGATTCTATATCCAAACCAACATATTCATTCAATGCTGAGTTTTTTAGAATATACTCTTTGTACGGCATTTTACCACAACCTACGTCTAAAAGCCTGCCGGAAAAACCACTTAAATTATTTTTAAGGGCTTCAAAAATTGCTGTACGAATAACATATCTATCTAAGTTGGCATGATTTAATTTTATATCGATAAATTGATTATTCATAATTTTAAGTTCATTCTAAATTTTAATACCAATTCTACAAGTATAATCTATTCTAATCAATAACAATTCAAGATTTTTTTTATCAATATATTCGTCTACTGCCTTTTTACAACCTTGCCAATGACCATAATCATCTATTATTATAATCCCTCCTTTAACCAGTTTTGGGAATAAATATTCCAATTCATGTAAAGTAGATTCATACCAATCTGTATCTAATCTAAGTACCGCAATTTTATCAGGAATCTTAATATTAGGAATTGTCTCTTCAACTTTCCCTTTAATAAAATGAATTTTTGCAGTTGGATAATTAATAGTTTTTACGTTATTCTGAACTTCTTGAAGAGGCGAAAGACATTCAATTCTATTCCAAAATTCATTTTTGGTCAAATAAGCAGTAGTAGCAGATTCTCCTTTAAAAGACTCATCCATCTCAGTTGGCTCACTCATTCCTTCAAAAGTATCATATAAATAAATATTTCTATCAAAACTATTTAAATCCTTCAACACTTTTAAAATAGCCATTATGCTTCCCCCCTTCCAGACGCCACATTCGACAATATCACCATCAATTTTATTTTTTTCTATATGCTTTACAGCCCGAATAAGACTAACGATTCTTTCAGGACTAGTTAATGTAAACTTAGAAACTTCGTCAATAATTTTTCTTTCATCTGATTGAATATCAGAATAATTTATTTGTGTTCCGTATCTATTTTGGTATTCTTTAAAAAATCTATTGTAAATTTTTTTCTTAATTTTTTCTATCATCCTTAATTTTGCTTGTTAACTTTCCAGGTTCCCTCTTCAATATATTTACAAGTTCCTTTTTGCCATTGATAATCCTGTCGAACACTTTTCATCATTTGAATTTTAAAACTACAAACAGAATCTAAAAAATCAAATTTTTCCTTGGATTTTGAATCGGATAAATGTACTCGTAAAGTATAATTTCCCATATATAATTTCGGCTCTTGAATACCACATATAAATTCGTATTCCCCAATTCCCCTATTAACATTATTTTTAGAATCGATAATCCAAAGATGAGTTATGGGGTTCTGGGTTTCATCTAAAATTTGAAATGAAAGAGCCAGGTTATCCACTTTGAAGGGTAAATTTATATTAAAAACAAACTTTATTTCTTTTCCATACTCATGAATGCTACTGGGTAAACTTGTATTAACAAATATTTGAGTAATTTTTGGAATATTGCTTAAACCTTCAAACTTATAATTACTTTCACTTCCTTCTGCTTTCAGGTATTCTTTTATTCCTAAATCAGTATCACCATCAAAATGTAGTAAACCATTCTTTAAAACAATAACCCTATCCGTTAATACTGAAATAGAATCCATATTATGGCTCACAAACAACACGGTCCTGCCCTGCCCAATAGATAGATCCTGCATCTTCCCAATGGCTTTTTTCTGGAATTCGGCATCGCCAACCGCCAACACCTCATCTACAACCAGGATCTCCGGTTCCAAATGTGCTGCCACGGCAAAACCAAGGCGCACCGTCATCCCGCTGCTATAGCGTTTTACGGGAGTGTCTATATACATCTCACACCCGGAGAAATCTATAATTTCATCCAGTTTTGTCCTTATTTCATTTTTTGTCATTCCCAGAATGGCACCGTTCATAAAGATGTTCTCGCGGCCGCTTAATTCCCCATGAAACCCGGTGCCCACTTCCAGCAAAGAAGCAATCCGGCCCCTTGTTTTAATACTTCCGGTGGTGGGGGAAGTAACCCGTGATAAAATTTTAAGCAAGGTAGATTTCCCCGCACCGTTCTTTCCAATAATCCCCAAAACCTCCCCCGTTTTAACCTCAAAATTAATATCCCGCAGCGCCCACACATAATCTTCGGTAGCCTTTGCGCTGCGGTCGTTAACCGCGCCAACTTTTATGTAGGGATCTTCCTTCCCGCGCAGGCTTGCCCACCAGCGGTTAAGGTCGTGGTTTAGTGAACCGGTGCCTACCTCTCCGAGACGGTATTGTTTACTTATATTTTCTGCTTTTAATATAACACTCATTTTTTAAAGATAATAATTCTTGCTTCAGGGCCGCCAAGGTAAGGGTTAGAAAACTTGGTTTCTGCTTTTAAAATATCACTCATTTAGAAAAAAAACTTTTGGTTAGGAGGTCATTAAGAATCTTGAAAGATACAAAATTACTTCCTCAAGGTTATGTGGCCTATAATAAAAAAATAAGTCACTATTGAACAAATTATTTTGAAGGTTTAATTATTTGGGGCAACAAAGAGGCATGACTATAATAAGAAAAGCATAAAAAGGAATATTGAACTAAAGAGCAAAAAGTAAATTCAAAAAAACAAATGGAAACCGGTAAATCCTCTTCTCCCGTGCGTTAACGATTTATATTATGAATAAGTGATCCTACCGGTCTGCTCACACTAACTATCCATTACATAAAGAACGACTTCAACTCAAATTGTTTTTTCTATATTTGGTCGTGTCAAAACATATAGCAAATTTGAAACCAAAAAAAATCTTCATTCTCCTCCTAGACGGCGTAGGCCTGCGAAATTTCGCTTTTACATCTTTTGTGTAAATTGGAGAAAAAATGGGTTGGGAATTAGTATTCTGGAACCAAACTCCTTTCGATCTTACCGAATTGGGTTATAAAGAAATAAAACTAACAGGAAAACCAAGAGCCTTTACCGATCTTCTAAAACGTGCAAAAATTAGTGCGGAACTGGATTATTTTGAAGAAAAATTTGATGATCAAGTTTACCAATCCTACAAATTTCCTTCTTCCAATAAAAGCATAAAATCAAGAATCAAAAACGCGATAGTCACTCAACTCACCAAAACCTACAAGGGAGAAAAAGGACTGCAAAAATTTTGGGGAAAATTAAAAGCTTCAGAAAGAAAATCTGTTTTCTACAAGCATTGTAAAGATGTCCTGGAAAGAGAAAAACCGGATCTTGTTTTTTGTACCAATCAGCGGCCGGTAAATGCCATTGCTCCTTTAATCACGGTATAAGCGTGGGAATTCCCACAGGTACTTTTATTTTTTCCTGAGACAATCTACCAAAGGCTATGATGTTTGGTGGGAATTGGAGTTTTGTCCTTCCAACCCAGGATGATTTAACATTACTGGTCAATACTATTTTGCATACCAAAACAGTGATCAATCTAAGATCTCCCATGGTATTTTGCAGTCTTTGATAAACCTTGCTTGTTCCTTAATTATAATGTTGAGCATAAAAAAAAGGGGAATTTTATTGTGCATAAATTTCTTATCTATTTTACCAGTTTTCTCCCCAATCGACATTTTGTTTGACAACCATTGCCGGATTTCCTGCAACAATATTTCTTTTTGTCAATATTGATTTACATATTACACTTCCTAGGCCAACTAAGTTATCATTCTCTATAGTGACACCTGGAGATACGCTGGTATTAGAACTAATATAAACATTGTTCTTAATATTAATTTCTAAATCCTTATTTCCTTTTTTCGTATGAATTGATCCGTGTGTCCAAAATTGACTACCTCGCCCAGAAATCCAGGTGTTATTACCAATAGTGACATTATTCCAAAGGTCTATAAAATGATCATTTATAATTCTTGAGTTTTCTCCAATGGAGAATGATGATTTTCCAACAATAGTATTTCCACTATGAATCTTGGTATTGCTACCAACAGAAAACATATCACATGAAATGTTGTTATTGTGCCTAATTATTACGTTATCCCCCACTGTTACAGTTTTACAATTTATTAAACTTCTTCCAATCTTTACATTATGCCCAATATTGTAATTTAATAACCATTTATAAAAAAAAACTCTTAAAGTATTGGAAGGAGTTCTTTTAATAATTTTTACTATTAAAAATTTTTTCACCTTTTTATTATTGAATATTAAAAATATTTTTTTTCATTTTTCTCTAACTTATTGATAAATCTAACCCATCTACCTCTAAAATTCAAAGATTCGGATAAATTTAAAATATTACAAACTTAGATAAAAGATAAAGTGTGTAATATAGTACCAATTCAAATATATAAATTCAAAATTTATATATTTGTTAAATAATTAACAAATAATAATTGAAAACCAAAAAAATATTTATTCTCCTCCCCGATGGCGTTGGCCTACGGAATTTCGCTTTCACCTCTTTTGTGGAGATAGGAAAAAAAATGGAATGGGAAGTGGTGTTCTGGAATCAAACTCCTTTTAATCTAACTGAATTGGGTTATAAAGAAATAAAACTTCCAGGAAAACCAAGGGCTTATACGGATCTTTTAAAACGCGCGAAAATCAGTGCGGAACTGGATTATTTTGAAGAAAAATTTGAGGATAAAGTTTACCGGACCTACAAATTTCCTTCTTCCAATAAAAGCATAAAATCCAAAATCAAAAACGCGATAGTCACTCAACTCACCAAAACCTATCAGGGAGAGAAAGGACTGCAAAAATTGAGGAGAAAATTAAAAGCTTCAGAAAGAAAATCTTTTTTCTACCAAAATTGTAAAGATGTCCTGGAAAGAGAAAAACCGGACCTTGTTTTTTGTACCAACCAGCGGCCGGTAAATGCCATTGCCCCATTAACCGCTGCACAAGACATGGGAATTCCCACAAGTACTTTTATTTTTTCCTGGGACAATCTGCCAAAAGCAACCATGATAGTAGAACCCGATTTTTACTTTGTGTGGAGTGAGTATATGAAGGAGGAATTAATTAATTATTATCCTTTTATTAATTCAGACAGCATTTTTATTACCGGAAGCCCGCAATTTGAACCTCATTTCAACCTGAAATTAAGAAAGACCAAGGAAGAATTTTTTGAAGAAAATAACCTTGATCTCACAAGAGAATATATTTGCTTTAGCGGGGACGATAAAACCACAAGCCCCGATGATGCCCATTATTTGCAGGATGTTGCCGAGGCAATTCAAAGCCTGAATAAAACTGAGAAAACTAAGCTCGGAATTCTTTTCCGGCGTTGTCCGGTAGATTTTTCTGACAGATATGATACCGTGCTGGAAAAACATAAGGATCTCATAGTTCCGGTAGCTCCCAAATGGGAACAGGTTGGCAAGAATTGGAATTCTGTCCTTCCAACCCAGAAAGATTTAACATTACAGGTCAATACCATCCTGCATACTAAAGCAGTGATCAACCTGGGATCTTCCATGGTTTTTGATTTTGCCGTTTTTGATAAACCTTGCTTGTTCCTTAATTATAATGTTGAGCATAAAAAAGATGAAAGCTGGAACCCTAAAAAAGTGTATGATTTTGTGCATTTTAGAAGCATGCCTACAGGAAATGAGGTGATCTGGTTAAAATCAAAAGTGGAAATAGGACTTAAACTTGAAACTGCGCTTGAAAATTCTCACAAAACTGTGGGAGAAGCCAAAGATTGGTTCGAAAAAATAAATCTTTCCCCGGCGGAAAATGCTTCTGAAAGAATATGTAATGGGATTGATGAAATATTAAAAATTAAGATTAACAGATTTTGAACTAACGAAAAATCAAATATTAATAAATAATCTGCCATTACTAATTTATGCTTTTTAACTCCATCTCCTTTTTAATTTTTCTGCCTGTTGTATTTTTACTTTACTGGGGGTTGTTTAAAAGGTCTTTAAAACTTCAAAATATTTTCCTGTTAATAGCCAGTTACCTTTTTTATGGCTGGTGGGATTATCGCTTTCTGGCCCTGATTGCAGCAAGTACTTTGGTCGACTTTATTATCGGCAGGTTTTTGCAAAAAACAGGGAATGAAATTCACCGAAAAGTGCTGTTAGTACTGAGTCTGGTATTTAATCTGGGCCTCCTGGGCTTTTTTAAGTATTATAATTTTTTTATAGAAAGCTGGATGGATTCCTGGGCAAATTTAGGAGTTGATATGCAAGTCTCAAGCCTTAATATTATCCTCCCGGTAGGGATTTCCTTTTACACTTTTCAAACCCTGAGTTATACTATTGATGTTTACCGTAGGAAAATTGAACCTACTTCTGATATTATAAACTTTTCTGTATTTGTAGCCTTTTTTCCGCAGTTAGTGGCGGGTCCTATAGAAAGGGCAAAACATCTACTGCCCCAGTTTTCAAAAAAAAGGATCTTTATTGAAGAAAGGGCCATTTCCGGAATTCATTTGATTCTTTGGGGGTTATTTAAAAAAATAGTGATTGCCGACAGCTGTGCGATTTATGTAAATGCAATTTTCGATAATTACGAGAATATGAATTCCGCAAGCCTGCTTTTAGGCGCGGTTTATTTCGCCTTTCAAATTTATGGGGATTTCTCGGGTTATAGTGATATTGCCATTGGTACGGGCCGACTTTTTGGCTTTGATTTGATGCGAAATTTCAACTTTCCCTATTTTTCAAGAAATATAGCGGAGTTTTGGCGAAGGTGGCATATCTCGCTCTCCACCTGGTTTCGGGATTATTTGTATATTCCTTTAGGTGGTTCCCGGGGTTCAAAATGGCAACAGGTTAAAAATGTTTTTATCATCTTTTTGGTTAGTGGATTTTGGCATGGAGCCAACTGGACTTTTGTTATTTGGGGTGGCTTGCACGCCTTATTCTTTCTTCCTTTATTATTGGGGGATCAAAACAGGAAACATCTAAACCAGGTTGCCGAAAATAAAATATTGCCTTCCTTCCGGGAACTCCTGCAAATGCTGTTCACATTTGGCCTGACCAGCTTTGCCTGGATATTTTTCAGGGCCGATAGTTTAGTTGACGCCGTAAATTTCATTAAAAAAATATTCACCGATCACAGATTTGAACTCCAGTATTTGTCAATTGAGAGATATAATGTAGAAATGCTGCTTATAATTGGAATATTCGTGCTCCTGGAATGGTTTCACCGGCATTTGGAACATCCTTTTACGGGAAGCTTTAAATGGGTCAAAATAATCGCGATCATTTTAATGTTGCTTACTTTAGGGGTTTATTCAGATCAACAGGAATTTATTTATTTTCAATTCTAATGAGGAATTTTTTCAAAGTTTTCTTGATCATTGTATTTATAACATTGCTTCTTATGTTTTTTTTGGATAGGAGTTATACTTACATATTTGAAAATGGGGAACCCCGTTCAAAAATTCAAAATATGCTACAGTTAAAAAATAAACATTATGACATAGCCTTTTTTGGCTCTTCCCGAACCGAATTTCACATAGATTGTAAATTAATAACTAAACTCACGGGAAAATCCTGTGTTAACTTTGGAATTTCCGGAGGTTCTCCAGGGGATATGTTGATTTTAATGAAACTTGCTAAAAACAGAAAGGTTACTTTTAACCAGGTTTTTATGCAGGTGGATTACAATTATAACAGTTCGGGAATTACGGAATATTTTAAAGCCAATTTAATCCCATTTATGGACAATCCCATTGCTAAAGAACAACTCTTGCTTTATAAAGAAGAATTCTTTTATAGACGTCTCCCATTTTATAGATTTATGGTTTTTGATAAGGTAGTAGGTATTAGAGAAGCAATGGCCTCTTTTCTAAAAAGGAAAACAAATATAGATTTAGAATTAGGTTTTTCACCAAAACAAGGAATAGGCAAGGCTGTGGCAGGAAGTTTCCCGGAAACAATAAAAAATAACAGCGGGGAATTAGATCAAATGCTGGAACTTTATAAGGATACCAATACCAGGCTTGAATTTTTTACCGCACCTTATTGCAAAGAAGTTAAAAACAGGAATTTTATTGATAAAGTCCAATTAAAATTACCCGGGTTGCACAATTATATTGACCTGTTTGATGATAAAGATGAATATTTTTTTAACTGCGGACATTTAAATGAAGTCGGAGCCGGGGTTTTTACAAAAACCTTAGTTGAGGATCTGTTACAATAAAATTAGAAAAAACTATGCACCTGGCCTTTTTAACCCCCGAATATCCCCACCCTAAAACCAGCCCAGCTGCAGGGATTGGCACCAGCATCAAAAATATGGTTACTGCCCTGGCAGAAAAAGGGATTAAAGTTTCCCTATTTATCTACGGCCAGTCAACAGATGAAATTTTCACTGAAGGTGGAATAAAATTTCATTTGATAAAACAGCGAACATATAAGTTCCTGGGCTGGTACCTGCACCGGAAATTCCTTCAGAATTACCTCAACAAAGCAATTGTAAAAGATAAAATAGATGCCATGGAAGCTCCGGACTGGACAGGGATTACCGCTTTCATGAAACTCAAATGTACGGTAGTAATTAGATTTCACGGCTCCGATGCTTATTTCTGTCATCTGGAAAATAGGCCGCAAAAGAAAAAGAATTTCTGGTTTGAGAAAAAAGCCCTGGCAGGAGCAGATCATCTGCTTTCTGTAAGTGGATTTACCGCCGGGAAAACCGCGGCCCTCTTCAGCTTAAAAAAGAAAATTGAGGTCATTCCAAATTCGGTGGATGTGACGTATTTCTATCCGCGCAAAATGGCTGTGGAGGCAAATACCATTCTCTATTTTGGAAGTATCATCAGGAAAAAAGGCGTTTTGGAACTGGCAGCCATCTTTAATCTCATAGTCGCAAAAAAACCCGGGGCCAGGCTACTCTTTGCCGGAAAAGATGTAAAAGACCACCCCACCGGCCGTTCCACCAAACAATTGATCCTGGATAAACTTTCCCCCGCAGCCATAAAAAACACAACATGGCTGGGCGTGCTGCCATACGAAAAGGTGCTGGCACAAATAGCCGTTGCTAATGTGGTAGTCCTCCCCAGCTTCGCCGAGGCCCTCCCCATGACCTGGCTGGAAGCGATGGCGATGGAAAAAGCTTTGGTGACTTCAGATATCGGCTGGGCAAAGGAAGTGATGATAAACGGCCTCACCGGGTTTACGGTAGATCCAAAAGATCATCAGGAATACGCCGCGAAAGTTCTGGAATTATTAAACGATCCTGCTCTTGCCCTGAAGCTGGGAAAAGCTGCCAGGGAGCAGGTGGTTGGGAAGTTTTCAAGTGAGGTGGTTGTGAGGAGGAATATTGGGTTTTACGAGGGGATAGTGGAGAGACAAGAACCAAGATACAAGAATCAAGACAAGAGAAAATAGATAATAGATAATAGAAAAGAGACCAAAAATAAGAAGGGAGGAAGTATTTACTGCGAAAAACGAAATTACTTTGCGGCCTTTGCGTTTTTCCTCTGCGCCCTTTGCGTGAAAAGATTAACAAGAAGAAATTATCTAAGAGACGAGAGAAAATAAATAATAGATAATTTGGTTTTTGGCCCCGATCCCGAAGCGTCGGGACGGGATGGAGTTTGGAGTTTGGAATCTATTCCACTCCTCCCCAAAGCAATGCAGCTTTGGGACAATAACCCCTTCAACTTGTTAACCTGGCAACAATAAAAATAGCAAGAAGAATACTGCTTACTAAAAATAAATATTCAAAAAATCTGATAATACTACCGTCTCTCATCTCAATTATTTTTTTGTGAATTGTTTTGGATTTTATACAATTTAATTTACCCTTAAAAAGGGTCCTAATCATATAGGGGTTTTTCCCCATTTCCAGTAAAACTTTTTGAGATGTCCTTGTGCACCCTATAGAGTCAGGGACCAGGAAACTGTTTAGTATTGAGTAATTAGTAAAAACGAGGATTCCACTGATTTAAAAAAAGGATTGCGCGGATTTGGCCCCGATCCCGAAGAAGCGTCGGGACGGGGTGTGGTTTGGAGATTTGGAACGACTTTTTTAAAACGGAAAACAGCGTTTTTAGTCAAGCTATTGGATAGTTTCGGAAATTCTCATTTAAACAGATCTGAATGGGATCCTGCCCGCACCAATTTGATTTCTCCGGGTTCTTCTATTTGTATCCATATTATAAGCCTATCGGGTTTTATATGGCATTCCCAATTGTTTTTAAATTTTCCTTTCAATAGGTGAGGTTTCATTTTATCAGGAATCCCTTTCACTCCTTCGGCTTCCAGAATTTTTAGAACTTTTCGAACTTCCTCCAAATCCCCCTTAAATTTTTTTAGGTCTTTTTTGAATCTTGTAGTCGGGATAAGAAGATACATTAAATGGAATCCAGAAATTTATCAATATCTGTTATAGGCTTTAATTCCTTACTGTTAAGTGCCTCTTCCAACGCCTCGATAGTTTCGTCATTAGGTTGCTTTTCAACAACCTTAGAGAGGATTAACTCCACATAATTATTCAGGCTTCGTTTGTTATTTTTTGCCTGT
>Ga0307486_1000509_pt1 | contig 35581 bp, 35 predicted proteins | sample CBIW02metaG_FD_203663 | JGI IMG/M metagenome (GOLD analysis project Ga0307486, IMG submission 203663) | Sea-ice brine microbial communities from Beaufort Sea near Barrow, Alaska, United States - CBIW 0.2 | ecosystem: Environmental > Aquatic > Marine > Coastal | place: USA: Alaska | collected... | reverse complement strand
AAGGAGTAGTGAAATGGCAGATCCGGAACGCGCCAGAAAGATGGCGGACCGCATTAAGGTCATCGTCGCCAAGCGACTGGAACGCGGCCTGCGCGACCCACGGCTCGGATTCGTCACGATCACCGATGTGAAGGTCACGGGGGACCTGCAGCACGCCTCGGTCTTCTACACGGTCTATGGCTCGATCGAGGAGCGCACCGACAGCGCAGCCGCACTGAAGGCCGCCACCGGCCTAATGCGCAGCGAGGTCGGCAAGAATATCACCGCCCGGCTCACCCCGTCGATTGAGTTCATCGCCGACGGCATTCCCGAGAACGCCGCGCTCATCGACGATCTGCTTCGCGAAGCGCACGATCGGGATAGCGCGACGGAAGACGGCAAGGGTGCCGCCACGTACGCCGGCGACGCTGACCCGTATAAGAAGCCGCGCGAGTATGACCTCGAGGATGATGACTCGGAGAGCGGTGACTCGGAGAGCGGTGACTCTGACGACCGAGACGGTTCAGGCTCGGCCGGTACCGCCAAGCACTAGCACGACAGCGTTGAAGCGGGCCCGCGTTCCGGGCCCGCTGCGGTTTACCGCGCGGGTGTGAACTCGGTGGGGACGGTGGGATTCGTGGCTCCGCCGGCGGACGACCGCTCGTAGCGCACGAAACGGAACGGCAGCCCGGTGCCGGAGAGGTGCCATCCGGTATCCGGGTCAGTGTCAGTGGCGTTCCAACCGGCCGTGATCGCGGGCGCGAGGGTGTCGCCGGCAATTTCCGCGTCGATCTGGGTGACTTCAAGAACATCGGCAGAGGGCAACGCCAACCGATAGATTTCGGCACCGCCGATCACCCAGACCGGTCCCTCGGTGAGCGCGAGAGCATCGTCGAGGGCATGCGCGACGACAGCCCCGTCCGCGTGCCAGTCTCGCTGCCGCGTGATCACGACGTTATGCCGGCCGGGCAGCGGGCGAAAGCGTTCGGGGAGCGAATCCCAGGTGCGTCTGCCCATGATGACAGCGCTGCCGCGGGTGACGGTACGAAAATGGGCGAGGTCTTCCGGCAGATGCCAGGGCATGACGCCGTCGGAGCCGATGACGCCGTTCAGCGTCTGCGCCCAGATCAGGCCAAGCATCAGACGGCAACCCGGCCGCGGATGGCGGGGTGGTGCTGGTAATTCTCGAGCACGAGGTCGTCAAAGTCATAGTCGAACAGGCTGGTGCGGCCCGGCTTGATCCTGAGGTTGGGGGAGGGGTACGGGGTGCGCGAGAGCTGCTCGGCGACCTGCTCGACGTGGTTGTCGTAGATATGGCAGTCTCCGCCGGTCCAGACGAACTCGCCGAGCTCGAGCCCGGCCTGCTCGGCGACGAGCTGGGTGAGCAGTGCGTAGCTCGCGATATTGAACGGTACCCCCAGAAAAAGGTCGGCGCTGCGCTGGTACAACTGGCACGAAAGCTTTCCGTCGGCGACGTAGAACTGGAATAGGGCGTGGCACGGGGCGAGCGCCATGTTGGGCAGGTCGGCCACATTCCAGGCGGAGACGATCATGCGACGCGAGTCAGGGTCGGTGCGCAGGAGGTCGAGCACCTGGCTGATCTGGTCGATCGTATCGCCGCCGGGCGTGGGCCAGGAACGCCACTGCACCCCGTAGATCGGGCCGAGTTCACCGTTCTCGTCGGCCCACTCGTTCCAAATGCGCACGCCCTTCTCCTGCAACCAGGTTGCGTTGGAGTCGCCGCGCAGGAACCACAGCAGTTCGTAAGCGATCGACGCGAAGTGCACCCGTTTGGTGGTCACGAGCGGAAAACCGGCGGCCAGATCGAAGCGCAGCTGGCGGCCGAACACGCTGCGGGTGCCGGTTCCGGTGCGGTCGGCCTTCCGTGCGCCGTTGTCGAGGGTGTCGCGAAGCAGCGCCGCGTACTGGGCATCGGCGTCGGGAATGGCGGAGGAAGCGGCGGTCGAAGTCGTTGGTGTCACCGGTCAATCGTACGCGGCAAGCGGCATTACTCCGGCAGGGTGTATCCCTCGACCGCGACCATCGCAAGGCCGTCGGCGATGAGACTGGCCAGCGCGCGCTGCAACTGAGGCGGATCCGGCCACAGTGTGGCGATCTCGGCATCCGTTACCGAGCGGTGCGCGCCGCGCAATTCGGCCATGATCAGGCCGCGCACCTGCCGGTCGCTGCCCTCGAACTTTTTTTGCACCGCTTTTCGGGTTCCGGTGTACTCGGGGTAGTCTGCGGCGCGCCACGCACATTGATTCCGAATCGGACATAGCGCACAGTGCGGGTTGCGGCTCGTGCAGACAACCGCGCCGAGTTCCATGATGGCAGCGTTGAACAGGGCAGCTTCGTGGGCGCTCTCCGGCAGCAGCCGGTCCATCGCGTCGAGGTCGCGGCCACGACTGGGCGGCGAGGGCTCGCCGGCGCCGGCGATTGCACGGGCGATCACCCTGCGCGTGTTGGTGTCGACGACCGGATGCCGATGACCGTATGCAAACGCTGCGACTGCCCGCGCGGTGTAGTCTCCGATCCCGGTCAAGGCCAGAAGTTCGTCAATGTCGGAGGGTACGACGCCTCCGTGAATTTCGGTGATCTGCACCGCTGCGGCATGCAACCACAGCGCGCGCCTCGGGTAGCCCAGGCTGGACCAGGCTCGAACGGCTTCGCTCGACGGCACCGTGGCCAGGGCAGCCGGGGTCGGCCAGCGCGCCAGCCACTCCTCCAACCGCGGAATGACCCGGTTCACCGGGGTCTGCTGAAGCATGAACTCGCTCACCAGAACGCCCCAGGCGCCGAATCCGTCGCGACGCCAGGGCAGATCACGCGCGTTGGCCTGGAACCAGGCGTTGAGCGTGGAGCTGATGACAATAGCGTGCCAGGGGGCGGGGGTAGTGGAGGGTGTGAGGTTCATCCGTTCTAACCTAGGCTCGATTCATGAAGCTGGTTTCCACACCCCGCATCGATTTTCTGCGCACCCTTGCCGGGGAGATTCTGCACAACTACGGCCGCGGCCGCACGATCATTTCCATTGATGGAACGGAAGGCGCTGGTAGGGCCGCGTTCGCCGACGACCTGGCCGCGGTGCTGCGCGAAGACGAGCGGCACGTATTTCGGGCCAGTCTGCGCTATTTTCAGTACTCGCGCGCCGAGCGGCAGCGGATTGCATCCGAGTTGTCGGCGGCCGATGATCCCGACCTGCTCTACCGGATCGGCTACGACTACTCGGCACTGCGCCGGGTGCTGGTCGAACCGTTTCGGATGGGCGGCAGCACCGGATTTGTCACCGAGGAATTTGATCCCGACCGGGATTCCTGGATTCAGCCGACCTGGCAGACCGCTCCGGAAGACGCCATCCTCATCATCGACGGCGACTACATCAACCGGCCCGAACTGCGCTCACTGTGGCTGTTCAGCGTTTTGCTGGAGGGCCAGCCCGCAACCGATTCTCATTCGCGCTACCTCGCCGAGGTACACCCGCGCGACATCGTGTCGGCCGTCGTCGACCTGACGAATCAACAAGCCCCGTGGCGGGTGCTCAACGACAGCTGCTGAGCGTTTGCGTGCGTACCGGTCGATTCAGCGAAACCGGGCCAGAACGTCTTTCGGCGCCAGAAAGCGACCACTGCCCTCAACCTCGTGTACGAGCTCGGTCAACCGTGCATTCACCGGCGCCGCCACGTCTGCCGCGGCGGCAGCGCGCACCACGGCTCCGTTCAGAAAGTCGACCTCAGTGAGCTGGCCGCGTTGCAGGCTCTGCAGGGTTGAGCCCTGGTTCGGCACCGTTCCCATGCGCGAACGCATGCGCAGCGGCACTATCTGCCCCGCCCACACCGGCACGAGGCCGAATATGCGCAGTCGCCGGTGTGAGAGACCCTGCAGGGCGCCGAAACGCACCCCGCCGGCCAGTCCCACCCGCACGGTCTCGCGCATGCTCCGGGTCATCAACCGGCGAAGTGCACCCTGCCCGATCACTTCCTGCACGCTGAGCCCGGTGATGGCGGGAAGGGCGTTGAGCATGTTGACGACGAGTTTGGTCCACTGGGCGCCGATAAAATTGTCCAGGGCCACCGTCGGCGCCGCGGCGCCGAGAACGGCCTGCCAGTGCCGGGTCGCCGCATCGGCGGGGCCGTCACCCCGCCCGAGATAGCTGGGCGCCGCGGTGGTCACCCGCACTCGGCCTGGCCCTTCGTAATGGGCGGCAATGATCGTGATCAGCCCCAAACACTCGGACTGTGGCAGCAGCCGCTGAGCGGTAGAGACCCCATCAAGCCCGTTCTGAACGACGATCACCGGGGTGCCGTCGAGCACGGCGGCATTCTGGGTGATCGCAGCTGCGGCATCCTGTGCCTTGGTGCAGATCAGGGCTAGATCATACGGTTCGACCAGACGTTCGACGGCCAGGGGGCGCGCGAACAGATCACCGAAGCCACCGGTCAGGTGGATGCCATCGGCCAGTACCGCGGGCAGCGCTGCCCCGCGAGCGGTCACAACCACTTCGTGTCCCTGCGCCGCGAGCAGACACGCGAAGGTGCTCCCCAATGCGCCCGCACCGATCACCGCTATTCTCACGGCTCACATACTACGGGGCCGCCGCGCTGCCAGCTCACGGATTCGCACCAAGACCCCAGTCGCACGCTGATACCCTCAGGAAGTGACCAGCGGCCTTTTACTCATTGACAAGGCGCAGGGCTGGACCAGCCATGACGCTGTCGCCCGAACCCGGCGTCTGGCCGGAACCCGCAAGGTCGGCCACGCAGGCACCCTCGACCCGATGGCGACCGGGCTTCTTGTTCTCGGCGTCAACAGCTCGACGCGGTTGCTCACCTACGTCGTCGGCCTCGACAAGGAGTACCTCGCAACCATTCGCCTCGGCCAGTCGAGCACCACCGATGACGCTGAGGGCGACGAACTCACCCGTGCCACCGTCGAGCAGGTCGCCGGCATTGCCGCGACAGCCGTCGCGGCCGGCATCGCCGACCTCACCGGCTCCATTAACCAGCAGCCGAGCGCGGTCAGCGCCATCAAGGTCGACGGCAAGCGCGCGTACGCCCGGGTGCGGGCTGGCGAAGACGTGCAGCTTGCGTCCCGCGCGGTGACAGTGAGTGAGTTCGAATTGCTTTCGAGCACGCACCGAGACGGCTTTCTCGACCTTGAGGTGCGAGTGGAGTGCGGCTCCGGCACCTACATTCGGGCCTTGGCCCGTGATCTCGGTGCGGCACTCGGCGTCGGCGGCCACCTGACGGCACTGCGCCGCACCCGCATCGGCCCGTTTCGCATCGAGGACGCGGCCACTCTCGAACAGGTCGACGCCACCGCCGACCTCATTTCTCCAGCGGACGCCGCCACCCGGCTGCTTCCGCGCCTCGACCTGTCCGCTGAGCAGGCGATCGACCTCGGCCATGGAAAGCGCATCACCGTCGAGAGGGACGCCACCCGCACCGGACCGGTGGCGGCCATCGCGCCCGACGGCCGTCTCGTCGGGTTGGTCGAATACCGGGGAGACCAGGCCAAGTCACTGCTGAACTTTCCGCCGGACCTGCCTGACCCGGCACAAGCACCAGAAGAGCCCGGCCAGAGCGAATCGGCGGCCACCTCATGATCGAATGGTTCACCTGGCTGCAGCTGGCCATTGCCGTGCCTGCTGGCCTGCTCTGCGTCGTCCTCGGCCTTCTCGGACGCAAACCCACCGACCTCACCATGGGGGCGACCGCGCTCGTCGAACTGATGCTGATCGTGCAGCTCGCGGCCGCCATCGCGGCGCCGCTGGCCGGCAACAATGCCACGGGTAGCCTGCTCGAGTTCTACACCTATCTGGTCAGCGCCATCCTGCTGCCGGTCGTGGCCGGATTCTGGGCCCTCGTCGAGCGCAGCCGCTGGAGCACGGTCATTCTCGGAGTGACGTGCCTGTCGGTCGCGGTCATGCTCTACCGAATGACTCAGATTTGGAACGTGCAGGGCAGCTGAACCGTCCTGGGCGTGCTGCGGATACTGCAATAATTACCGAGCAATGATGAATGCCGAGCAAAAATGAATGCCGAGCGATGACAGATTCCCAGACCAGAGAACCCGCCCCCTCCACCAGGGTCAGCGGCATCGGCCGACTCCTCATCGCCGTTTATGGTGTGCTCGCCCTCGCTGCCACCGGGCGTTCCTTCGTGCAGATCGTACGGGCATTCGATGAGGCTCCGCTCGCGTACTCGCTGTCGGCCCTGTCTGCCGTGGTCTACATCGTCGCAACGGTCGCACTGATCAAGCGCAGCGCTGCGTGGTATCGCATCGCCTGGATCACGATCAGCTTCGAAATGATCGGAGTTCTCGTCGTGGGAACGTTGAGCCTCGTCGACCCCGGCCTGTTCCAGCACGCCACAGTGTGGTCGATCTATGGCAGCGGATACCTTCTTATTCCGCTCGTGCTTCCCCTGCTCGGCATGTGGTGGCTCGCGCGCCACCCGGTGTCGTCGGCCGTGAGCCACGCATGAAAACCTTCTACGGTGTCGACTCGGTACCGAGCAACTGGCTGGCCTCGGCCGTGAGCATCGGCAAATTCGATGGCGTGCACATCGGGCATCGTGCGGTCATCACCGAACTCAAGGCCATAGCGGAGAGGGAACAACTGGCGGCCGCCGTTGTCACCTTTGACCGGCATCCGCTCGCTCTGCTGTCACCGGCCACTTGCCCGAGCGCTCTGGTGAGCTCTGAGCAGAAGCTCACACTCATCGCTGAGACCGGGATTGACGCCACACTCCTGCTCGAATTCAACCAGGCGCTGTCCAGCCTCCCGCCGCGTGAATTCGTCGAGCGCATCCTGGTCACCGCCCTGCATGCCCGGTTCGTGCTGGTCGGGCGCGACTTTCGCTTCGGAGCCAGGGGCGCAGGCGATGTCGCCGTGCTCCGCGAACTCGGCACGCTGTTCGGCTACGAGGTACGAATCATCGACGACGTGAAGCCAGATGGCGAACGTCGGGTGTCGTCGACCTGGATTCGTGAGCTGCTGGGCGCCGGGGCGGTGACCGAGGCGGGCCGGCTGCTCGCACACCTGCCCACAGTGCGGGGTGTTGTGGTGCACGGGGCCGCGCGCGGTCGAGAGCTGGGATTTCCCACCGCCAACCTGTCCGCCGATTCCGAGGGGCTCATTCCCGCCGATGGCGTGTATGCCGGATGGTTGACGGACGGCGAATCCCGATACCCAGCGGCCATTTCGGTGGGCAACAACCCCACCTTCGACGGCGTGGCCCAGCGGCAGGTCGAAGCCTACGTCCTCGACGAGGTCGATCTCGACCTGTACGACCACGTCGTCGACGTCGCGTTCGTGGAACGCATTCGCGGCATGGTGGCTTACTCCGGGATCGAACCGCTGATCACCCAGATCCGCGACGACGTCACGCGGGTGCGGTCGATTCTGGTTCGCTGAAGCTCTAGTCCTGCCGCAGTCGGTCGCCGACGGCGAACCAGGCCGTCGCGCCGAATAGCGGGGCGAGCAAAACAGCGAGCAGCCAGTTCGTGCGCACAGTCGAACACAGATGCTCGGCGCGTCGGATCTGCACTATGGCCACGAGCGAAAGCACGAGTACGACCATCGTGGCCAACGTCGCCACGATGATGGCCGCCCAGTCGTTGCCCCCTATGTTCCCCATGCAAAAACCATACCAAAGAGTATGTTTATTGTATAGCCACAAATCGGTGCCTCAACGCTGATTCTTGTCGGCTGGTTCACCCCGGTACGCTGGGTACAAAAGCTTTTCCCTGGGGGTTTCATGCAACAAGCACGAGCGGTAGAGACGCGCGCGGCAATAATTCGCGGCGCTGCGGCGGCCTTTGAACAACGCGGGTACGGGAGTACCTCCCTCACCCAGGTGAGCGCCGCGGCCGGTGTCACCAAGGGGGCACTGTACTTTCACTTCGATTCCAAGGAAGCGCTCGCCGTCGCCATCATCGATGCCCAGCACGAGGAATCGGTCGGCGCCGGACGTCGGTTACTCGACGACAACGTGCCCGGGTTGTGGGCCCTCGTCTCGATGTCGTACGAGCTGGCTCGCCAGCTGCGTGATGATCTCATCGTCAGTGCCGGGGTGCGCCTGACGATTGAGGCCGCCAACTTCACCACGCCGGTGTCCGCGCCCTATGTTGACTGGATGGCGGCGTGCGAGGAATTCTTGCAGCGGGGGAAGGCCGCCGGTGATGTAGCACCCACTGTGGACGTGCAGGCAGCGGCACGTTTCTTCATTGCTGCGTTCACCGGAGTGCAAGTTGTTTCAGACGTCCTGACCAAGCGCGGCGACATCGACCTGCGACTGACCGACATGTGGTCGCTCATTTTGCCTGGCCTCGTTGCCCCCGAGCGCTGGGACGACCTGAAGAATCTGGCCGCCGACGTGCAGCGGGAACGGGCGACGGCCCGGCCCTAGACTGACCAAGTGAATACCGCCGACTCCCGCCGACTGTGGCCGGGCCGCGGCCTCGCCCTGCTGGGCATTATCCTGGTCGCGGCGAACCTGCGCAATGCGGTCGCCGCCCTCTCGCCGATCGTTGCCGAGGTCAACGTCGACATTCCTCTCGACGCGGTGTCCCTCGGAGTGCTCGGCATGCTCCCGCCAGTGTGCTTCGCGCTTTTCGGCATCTTCACTCCCATGATCACGCGCCGCCGAGGTCTCGAGCTGCCACTGATTGTCGCGCTCGGCGCGATCATGGTCGGTCACCTCACCCGCGGCCTGTCGGGATCGATCACCATGCTCATCATCGGCAGCGTGATCGCCTTCGCCGGGCTGGGCGTCGGCAATGTGTTGCTGCCGCCGTTGGTCAAGAAGTACTTTCCCGACCGCGTCGGGCTCATGACCTCGCTCTACGTCACCGTCGTGTCCCTGAGCACCCTTATTCCCCCGCTGATCGCGGTTCCGGTAGCGGAGGCCACGGGCTGGCGCATTTCCCTGGGCATGTGGATGCTGCTCTCCCTGCTCGCTCTCGTGCCGTGGATCAGTATGCTCATGCGGCAGCGCGCCGCGAAAATGCCGAGCCCGGTCGTTGAGGAGGCCGATTCGACGATCCTGGGTCGCCTGTGGAAGTCGCCGATTGCCTGGGCGCTCACCGGCGTGTTTGCGGCCTCTTCGCTCAACGCCTATGCGATGTTTGCGTGGCTCCCACGGTTGCTCGTGGACACGGCCGGGGTTACCCCCGCACAGGCTGGAACGTTCCTGGCCGTCTATGCCGGCATGGGCATTCCGTCGGCGTTGATCATCCCGGTGCTCACCGCCCGTTTGACCAACGTCGGACCGCTCGTCTACGCCGGTGTGTTTGCGTTCCTGGTCGGCGATCTTGGGCTGGTGTTCGCCCCCGATACCCTGACCTGGCTTTGGGTCGGACTCGCCGGCCTCGGGCCGATGTTCTTTCCGCTCGCGCTCGTGCTCATCAACCTGCGCAGCCGCACCCATGCAGGCGCTGTCGCGCTCAGCAGCTTTGTGCAGAGCATCGGCTACACCCTGGGAGCCCTGGGGCCGCTGGTTTTCGGACTCTTGCACGAACTCAGCGGTGGGTGGACCTGGCCACTGCTCTTTCTCACGGCCACTGCACTGCCTCTCGTCATCGCCGGCGCCGTCCTCGGGCGTCCGCACATGGTTGAGGACGAACTGCAACGTTCCCGCCGACAGTCGGGTTAGGGCACGAGTTCGGCGCGGTGAATCAGCGCCGCGGCGCCGATCAGCGGTCCGTCACCGGACAATGCCGAGGGCACCAGGCGCACTCGGGTGGCGTAGGCGAACTGCACCCGCCCGGCGATGGTGGTGCGGGCAAAATCAAGCAGGTCTGGTGTGACGTTGGAGAAGCCGCCGCCGATGGCGACGAGATCCAGGTCGAGCAGCGTCGTGGCGGAGGCGATCGCCTGGCCGAGCGCATGGCCGCTGCGCGCCACTGCCGCTATCGCGACCGGATCCGCGGCTGTGTAGGCCGCGGCGAGGTCTTCGCCTGACTCACCCGTGAATCCCTGCGTGCGCGCCCACGCGACTGTTTTCGGTCCCGACGCGACCGCCTCGATGCAGCCCACCCCGCCGCAGGCGCACGGGTCGTCGAAACCGCCGACCTCGATATGCCCGATGTGGCCGGCGTTGCCCGTCGGCCCAGACACCGTGACCCCGCCGAGGATCAGGCCGCCCCCGATCCCGGTTGAAACGATCATGCCCATGAGGTTGTCGATGCCCTTCCCTGCGCCCACCCAGTGCTCGGCGAGGGTAATGCACAGCCCGTCCATACGCAGCCGCACGGTCAGATCGGGTACCAGCGCGGCAACCAAATCTTTCAGTGGGTACTCGCGCCAGACCGGCAAATTCAGTGGCGACACTGCACCCTCCGGCAGGTGAATCGGTCCGGCACAGCCGATCCCGACTCCGATCAGCACCGCGCCGGCCGGCAGGCTCGCCCTGGTACGGGTAACGACGCTGCTGACAGCGGATGCGAGCTGCTCGCTTGAAGCCTGCGCCCCCGTTGCCGCGCGATGCCGGCTGGCCCCGAGCACGGTTCCGCGGTCGTCGACGAGGGCGGACTCGACCTTCGTGCCCCCGACGTCAATGGCGAGAACGAAACTGGACGCGGTGTGGCTCGTCATGCATCGATCGTACTGCCGACTCAGTGCACGACGGACTGATCATCCCCGCCTGCTCATCTGAGCAATAAGGCCGACAGCTGTTGTTCGACGCGGCAGGTCACCGTAGGCTGGGCTCAAACGATTGGACCGCGAACTGCATGAGCGACACCGACGAACTCCTGTCTATCCGCGCCGCCGAACTCTATTATGAAGAGAACCAGACTCAGGACGAGATCGGGGTGACTCTGCGCCTGACCCGTTGGAAAGTCGGCCGGTTGCTCGCCAGTGCCAAGGCCAACGGATTCATCCGCATTGAGATCGTGCATCCGCGCGCGCGCCGCCTGCCGATCGAGCGCCGCCTCCGCGAATCGACCGGCCTCGCCGACGCGATCGTGGTCTCCTCCGCCGGGGTGTCGAGCGACGCCGAAGTGCAGTCCCGCACCGCGCAGGCCGCCGCCGACTACCTCACGAGCCTCCGCCCGGTTCCGCGCACGCTCGGCATCAGCTGGGGTCGCACCCTGCACGACGTGTCCCTGCACCTGAAACAGGGCTGGGCGCCGGGGGTGAACGTGGTGCAGATCAATGGCGGCGTCAGCCTGAATCAGCGCACCGGTACGGCAGCGTCCACCGCAGTCACCATCGCGCACAAGGCCGATGGTTCCGCCGCTCTGCTGCCGAGCCCCGCCATCCTGGAACGCCTCGAAACCAAGCAGGCGATGGAAGCTGACCGCACGATCGCCGGTGTGCTCGCCCTGGCCCGCAACGCCCAGGCTTACCTGTTCAGTGCCGGTCAGGCGGATGCGAATTCTGCCCTCGTCGACAGCGGCTATCTCACCGTCGACCAGATCGACGATCTCGTCGCCCGCGGCGCCGTCGGCGACATCGTCGGCCGCTACATCGACAAGAACGGCCGTATCGTCGATCCGGAACTCAACGAACGCACCGTCGGGATCCAAATCGACCAGTTGCGCCGCGCCCCCCTCGCCATCGCGGTCATCGCCGGACAGTCGAAGCATGCCATAGCCCGCGCCGTCGTGCGCAACGGCTTGTGCACAGTGCTGGTGACCGACGAAGACACCGCGAACGCCCTGCTCCACGACTGACAGCCCCCTGTGACCAATAGATCCCACGCTCAAAAGGACACCCCATGACCAGTAGCCACTTGGCCGCCTACCAGCCCGATCAGCGCGCAGCCTCGTTGATCGGTGGGGAGGCCACCGACGCCAACCTGCGCCGGTACCTGCACGGTATCCCCGGAATCGACGCCGTCGGCCTCGAAGCCCGCGCCGCCGACTTCGGTACCCGCTCGATCAAGACCAGCTCCAAACGCTGGGCGATCGACACCATCATCGGACTGATCGACCTCACCACCCTTGAAGGCGCTGATACCCCCGGCAAGGTGCGTTCCCTCGTCGCCAAGGCCCGCGTCCCAGACCCGGGCGACCCCGGCTGCCCGCGCGTCGCCGCGGTCTGCGTCTACGGCGATCTGGTCGGGACTGCCGTCACGGCGCTCGGCTCGGCCCACGCCGTGGACGGCACGGATGGCGTGCGTGTTGCCGCCGTAGCGACGGCTTTTCCGAGTGGCCGGGCCTCGCTCGCGGTCAAGCTCGCCGACGTGGGCGACGCGGTTGCCGCCGGTGCCGACGAGATCGACATGGTCATCGACCGTGGAGCGTTCCTGGCCGGGCGGTACGGCCAGGTCTACGACGAAATCGTCGCCGTCAAAGAGGCCTGCCGCCGTGCTGACGGATCCTTCGCGCACCTCAAGGTGATCCTCGAGACCGGAGAACTCAACACCTACGACAACGTCCGTCGTGCTTCCTGGCTGGCCATACTGGCCGGCGGTGATTTCATCAAGACATCCACCGGCAAGGTCGCCCCTGCTGCGACGCTCCCGGTGACGTTGTCCATGCTCGAGGTTGTGCGCGACTGGCACCGCCTCACCGGCGTGCGCATCGGCGTGAAGCCGGCCGGCGGTATCCGCACCTCCAAAGACGCGATCAAATATCTCGTGACCGTCGCCGAAACCGTGGGGGAGGAGTGGCTCACGCCGCACCTGTTCCGGTTCGGCGCCTCCAGCCTGCTGAACGACGTGCTGCTGCAACGGCAAAAGATGACGACCGGGCACTACTCCGGCCCCGACTACGTGACGATCGACTAGGGAACGACCATGAAATTTCTTGACTACGCCCCGGCCCCCGAGTCGCAGGCACTGCTGAACCTCAAGAGCGACTACGGTCTGTTCATCAACGGCGACTTCACCGCCGGCCGTGGCACACCGTTCCAGACCATCAACCCGGCCACCGAGCAGCAGATCGCGATGATCGCCACCGCCAACGAAGCGGATGTCGACGCTGCAGTTTCGGCCGCTCGGCACGCCTACGACGGGGTCTGGTCGCGGCTGTCGGGCAGCGACCGCGGCAAATACCTGTTTCGCATCGCGCGTTTGGTGCAGGAACGCGCTCGCGAACTCGCCGTCGCCGAAACCCTCGACAACGGCAAACCGATCAAAGAAACGCGCGACGTCGACATTCCTCTCGTCGCAGCCTGGTTCTTCTACTACGCCGGCTGGGCCGACAAGCTCGACCATGCCGGAGCCGGACCGAACCCGGCCTCCCTCGGCGTCGCCGCCCAGGTCATCCCGTGGAACTTTCCGCTCATGATGCTCGCGTGGAAGATCGCGCCTGCGCTCGCCGCCGGCAATACAGTCGTGCTCAAGCCCGCCGAAACGACCTCGCTCACCGCCCTGCTGTTCGCCGAGATCCTGCAGCAGGCCGACCTGCCCGCCGGCGTCGTCAACATCATCACGGGCGACGGAAGCACCGGGCAGGCGCTGGTCGACCACCCCGGCGTCAACAAGGTCGCTTTCACCGGCTCGACCGCGGTCGGCCGGTCCATCGCCCGCTCGATCGCCGGAACCGAGAAAAAGCTCAGCCTCGAACTCGGCGGCAAGGGCGCCAACATCGTCTTCGACGATGCGCCGATCGACCAGGCAGTCGAAGGAATCGTGCGCGGCATCTTCTTCAACCAAGGCCATGTCTGCTGCGCCGGCAGTCGACTGCTCGTGCAGGAAAGCATCCACGACGACGTCATAGACCGGCTCAAACAGCGCATGCAGACGCTTCGCCTGGGGGACCCGCTCGACAAGAACACCGACATCGGCGCCATCAACAGTGCCGAACAGCTGGCTCGAATTCGGGAACTCTCCGACCTTGGGCAGCAGGAAGGCGCCGAACGCTGGAGCGCAGACTGCGTCATTCCGGAAAACGGTTTCTGGTTCGCGCCGACCATCTTCACCAACGTGTCGACGAGCCACCGCATCGCCCGCGATGAAATCTTCGGCCCTGTGCTGTCTGTGCTGACCTTCCGCACCCCGGCCGAGGCCATCGCCAAGGCGAACAACACGCCATACGGTCTGTCCGCCGGAATCTGGAGCGACAAGGGCAGTCGCATTCTCGCTGTCGCCGACAAACTTCGGGCCGGTGTGATCTGGGCGAACACGTTCAACCAGTTCGATCCGTCCAGCCCGTTCGGCGGGTACAAGGAGAGTGGATACGGCCGCGAGGGTGGCCGTCAGGGTCTCGCCGCGTACCTCAAGCCCGCCGTGCGTTCAGGCTCGCGGTCAATCGTCGCCGCCCCGGCGACGACACCCGAAACCAAGAAGTCCGCATCTGCAAAGAAGGCCGCCAAGTGAACCGCCTCGCCATTCCCAAGACCTACAAGCTCTACATCGGCGGCAAGTTTCCGCGCAGCGAATCGGGCCGCGTCTACGAGGTGCTTTCGCACAAGGGCGCCTTTCTGGCCAACGCCGCCAAGGGCAGTCGTAAGGACGCGCGCGACGCGGTCGTAGCGGCGCGCAGCGCCCTCGGCGGCTGGGCCGGAGCCACGGCCTTCAACCGCGGACAGGTGCTGTACCGCATCGCCGAACTGCTCGAGGGTCGCCGGGTGCAGTTCATCGACGAAATCACGAGCTGCGAGGGCGTGACCGCGGCAGTGGCAAGCGCCCAGGTCGACGAAGCCATCGACCGCTGGGTTTGGTATGCCGGCTGGGCCGACAAATATGTCCAGGTCGCCGGCAACGCCAATCCGGTCTCCGGCCCGTTCTTCAACCTGTCGGTGCCCGAACCGACCGGTGTGGTCGCGATCATCGCCCCCCAGGGCGGCGAATCGTTGATCGGACTGGTCAGCGCGATCGCTCCGGCGCTCGTGGCCGGCAACACAGTCGTCGTCGTCGCCAACGAGAATGCTCCGCTCTCGGCGATCAGCCTCAGTGAGGTGCTCGCCACGAGCGATGTGCCTGGCGGCGTGGTCAACATCGTGACCGGTTCCCCCGCCGAGATTGCTCCCTGGCTGGCCAGTCATGCCGACGTCAACGCCCTCGACCTGGTCGGTGCTGGCAACCTCGACTGGGTGGAACTGCAGATCAGCGCCGCCGACACGCTCAAGCGTGTGCTCCCGCCCGAGTCGGGAGCCGATGCCGCGGCCCCGGAACTGTCCCGCATCCTGGCCTTCACCGAACTAAAGACGGTCTGGCACACCAAGGCGATCCTGTAGGTTCCACCGAGGCACCGGATGCAACGTCGAGGAGACGTTCAGTCGGGTGAGGGCCGAGCGCGATAGTCTGCCCGCCATGACTTCACGGAGAGCACTCGTCACCGGCGCCACCGGTTACATCGGCGGACGCCTTGTTCCCAAGCTTCTCGAGGCCGGGTTCGAGGTGCGGGTGCTGGTGCGCACCCCGTCGAAGCTGCGCGATGTTCCCTGGGCAGACCAGATCGAGATTGTGCCGGGCGACCTCGGTGACCTGGCGTCGGTGCAGCGCGCCTGCGCCGACGTGGATGTGCTGTATTACCTCGTGCACTCCATGGGCGCAACCGGCGACTTCGAGAAAACTGAACATGCGGCTGCCGAGAACGTCGCGCAGGCGGCAGCCGCAGCCCACGTCAAGCGAATCGTCTACCTGGGCGGGCTGCACCCGGACACGCAGACGCTCTCAGCGCACCTGCGCTCCCGCATGGAGGTCGGACGTATCCTGCTGGGCAGCGGCGTGCCGACCGTGGCATTTCAGGCCGGCGTGGTGATCGGTTCCGGCTCGACCTCGTTCGAGATGATTCGCCACCTGACCGACGTGCTTCCCTACATGCCGGCACCCAAATGGGTGCGCAACCGTATCCAGCCGATCGCCGTGCGCGACGTGCTCTACTACCTGCAGGCCGCCGCTGACCTTCCGAGCGAGGTGAACCGCACCTTTGACATCGGCGGTCCAGACGTGTTGCGTTACGGCCAGATGATGAACGGCTACGCCCTTGAGGCCGGCCTCAAACAGCGGGCCATCGCCGCCCTGCCCGTGCTCACCCCGTGGCTGGCCGCGCAGTGGGTCAACCTCGTCACGCCCATACCGCGCAATCTCGCCATTCCCATCATCTCCTCGCTGCAGTACGACTGCGTCGTGCACGAGAGTGACGTCGACCGGTTCATTCCGCAACCGGAGGGAGGTCTCACCGGCTACCGGAGGGCTGTGCGCCTGGCGCTCGGCCGCATGCGGGACGGCGACGTCGAGACCAGCTGGCGCAATTCCTCGATCGAGGGCGCGTCGAGCAACCCGCTGCCCAGCGACCCGGACTGGGCCGGCCACGTCGTCTACACCGACCTGCGCGAGAAGAACACCACGGCCGACCCTGCGGCGCTCTGGAAGGTCATCGAGGGCATCGGCGGGGAAAACGGCTGGTATTCCTTTCCGCTGGCCTGGGCCGTCCGCGGTCTGATGGACAAGGCGGTCGGTGGGGTCGGCCTGCGTCGAGGCCGCCGCAATCCCGACCACCTGCACAACGGTGAGGTGCTCGACTTCTGGCGGGTTGAACGCATCGATCACGGCAGTTTTCTGCGACTGCGCGCCGAAATGCGTGTTCCAGGCCGGGCCTGGCTCGAGATGAGTGTCACGCCGACGGATTCCGATGGTTCGATCTACCGGCAACGTGCCGTGTTCTTTCCGCGCGGTCTCGGTGGACGGCTGTACTGGGCGGCGATTCTGCCCTTCCACGGGATCATCTTTGAGGGGATGGCCACCCGCATCACGACGACGGCCGCCGCCGAGGTGAACGCTGATGTGAACGGTGCGGTGCAGCATCCGCTGGCGTCTCCTCACTCCGACGAAGTCTGAGGCTGTGGGTAGAACGTGCGTATACTCGGAGAATTCAACCGACTCGGACCGGTTCGGGGCATGATGGAATACGAATAGGAGGCCACTATGTCAGTTTCTCTCGCCTTTGTGGGTGACGGCCTCGTTGCAGGAGGTCAGTGGGATGAATGGTTACCCGACCACGACGTGCACAATCTGGCCGCGAGCGGCAACACCACAGACGAGGTCATTTCCCAGCTTGATCAGGTGACTGAAATGCGGCCCGACGCCATCGTGATCGGGGTCGGAACCAACGACCTCGGCTGGCGCAAGTCGGACGAATACGTCGTGCGAAACCTTGAAACCATCCTGCATACCCTGCGGCGCGCACTGCCGGACACTCGCATCATGGTGCAGTCGGTTTTGCCTCGCGACCGCGATTTTGCCGAAACCATTCGCTCCATCAACCGGCATCTCTGGCAGTACGCTCCCACCGAGCACGCGCAGTACCTCGACCTGTGGCCTGTCCTCGCGCTGCCTGACGGCGAACTCGATCCGACACTGGGCATTGATCGTCTGCATTTGAACCCGGCCGGGTATGAGGCCTGGCTGACCGAACTGAAGCCTGCCCTGGTGACATTGTTCGAACGCTCGCCGTCCACGACCTCAATTCCTATCCAGCACGCCTGACCGAGCACGCCTGACCGAGCACGCAGCGACTCGTGCTGCGCCCTCGGTAGAGTGGAGTCATGCTCCGATCGGTTCGCCCAGTCCTTATCCTGACACTCGGTGCGCTGATCATCGGGGGAGCCGTGCTCACGCTCGCTCCGCCCGCCCTGGCTGCGACCGTCCCGACCGGCAACAACAGCACCAGCAACGTCAGCGTGGTGGTCGCGGACGTCAGCGACTTCAGCTTTGATTCCTTTGATGCCGAGTATGACCTCGGGCTCGACGCGGATGGTCGATCGACGCTGACCACCGTCGAAACTATCGTGGCCCGGTTTCCCGACATCAACCAGAACCACGGCATTCGACGTGCCATCCCCACAAGTTATGACGGGCACCCGACCGATATCGTCATTGACAGCGTCACCGACGAGAACGGCGCTCCGCGCTCTTTCGACACCGAGACCACGAGCGACGACGGCGACGGGGAATTTCTCGATGTGACGATCGCCGCCGCCGATTTCGTGCACGGTGCGCAGACTTACGTCATCACCTACCGTCAATCCAACGTCACCCTGTACCCCTCCGATGCGGACACTGAAGAGTTCTATTGGGATGTGAACGGGAGCGGTTGGGACCAGACCTTCGGGCTGGTCACTGCAACGGTTAGATTCGATCCGGCGCTCGTCGACCGGTTGGACGGAGCACCCCTGTGCTTTCAGGGGCCAGAGGGCTCCAATACACCCTGCGACAGCATCCGCGCGAATGGTTCATCGACTGAGCCGGTCGTGTCAGCCCAGGCGGCCGATCTGGGCGCCCGGGAAAATCTCACTCTCGTTGTCGGGTTTGAGCCGGGCACGTTCGTGCCACGCGATGATTCCTTCAGCGCCAACGCTTTTCCCAGCATTGGGCTGTTCGGCGCGATCGTGGGTCTGTTGACGGCACTCGTGGCCGCATATTTGAGGGCCACCCGATGGCGTAGTGCGGCCGGCCGTTTCACGATAATCGCCGAATACCTGCCGCCGCGGGGAGTGAACCTGCTCACCTCCGGCGATGTCTCTGGTGCTGCCAGCACAGCGATGGCGGCTCAGTTCATCAGCTTCGCGGTGCGGGGAAACCTGCGCATCGTGGAAGCGGGCGACAAGAAGAGTCACTTTCTGCTCGAATTCGTGCACGCCGACGGTGTCGATGAGACCGAGAGCCGCATTCTCGGCAAACTCTTTCCAGGTCTGCAGGTCGGTGACCGGCGCGATCTGAAAAAGAAGAGCGTCTCGCTGAGCAAGGCGCTGCAGAAGGAGCGCATGGCGGCCAGGGCCGAGTCCCTCCGACTGGGATTGCGGGAGAAAAAGAACGACGGGCTGCGCGTCTGGCTGTTCGTGCTGGCGTTCGTCGGCGCCGCAGTGGGGGTGGCGGCCAGTATCGGCGCCCTCATCAGTGTGGTGGGCGGATTCTGGCCCGTGCTGATCATCGCCGCATCCATCATTACCGCGGTGGGCACGTTCGTGCTCGCCGGCAATCTGCGACCGCTGACCGCAAGCGGTGCGGAACTACGTGATTATCTGAAGGGCGTCAAGTTGTATATAGGTCTCGCCGAAGCCGATCGGTTGCGGGTATTGCAGAGTCCGGAGGGCGCCGTACGTTCGGTGTATCGGCCGGAGGCGAGCCGGCCTGACCTGACAGGCGCCACCGGCACCACGCAGGCGGGTTCCGTGCAGATTGTGAAACTCTACGAACGCGTCCTTCCGCTGGCCGTCCTATTCGGGCAGGAGAAGAACTGGTCAGGCGTCCTCAGCCAGTATTACGCCGAGAGTAACACCCAGCCCGACTGGTATTTCGGGTCCGGCGTGTTCCAGGCGGCCTACTTCGCGGCGGCGATCAGCTCATTCTCGACGGCCACGACGGCGTCGTGGTCTGGCAGCGCGACCAGCTCCTCGACTTCAGGGGGAGGCGGCGGCGGTTTCTCGGGCGGAGGCGGCGGCGGCGGCGGGGGCGGGGGCGTCTGATGGGCACTCCAGTCGCACCGACCTTTACCCGCTCTGCCCTCGCACCGGGTCTGCTCGGCGCTATAGTTTTGCTCGCCGGACTCGCACTGCTCGGCAGCGACAGTTTCATCATCATCCGCTACGCGGTGAGTATCCTCGCGCTCATTATCTGCGTCTTCGTGATTCAGGCGAAGTCCTGGTATTGGCTGGTCGGCCTCGTCCCGATGGCGGTTCTCTGGAACCCGGTCGTGATCATCGATCTCAGCGGTCAGGGCTGGGTTTCGGCACAGTTCATCGCTGCCATCATTTTTGTTTTCGTCGGACTTCGCACCAAGGTGCCGGTTCGCACGGAGTGAAGCTCGGGCGTAGACTACTATCGCGTTGAGGGAACCGGGTCAGGTCCCTGCTACGCGCTCGCATCCGGTGGCGGCACCCAGTGAACCATCTGCGTTGAGAAAGCTGCGTTGAACCAACTGTGTTGAACCAGCTGACTTGACGACACCACCGCTGCAGCATCCGCTTGACCTTGGGTTCGGCGCGATGATCGCAACAATGCTGTTTTTCGTGAATCGATCGTTTCGGGGAAATCGCAAACGATCGGCGGAATTCAGCGTTCCGGTAACACCAGAATGCCGTGACCGGCACGCGTGGACAGGTACAGCCGGTACCCGTACCGTGCTGCTTCGAAGTGGAGAACAATGGCTTATACCCGCACCGATGCCTCGGGCAGCCGGAACAACCTCGGTCGCACTGGAGCCACCCGCAATCGGGCTCATCCGCGTTCGCGGGATGATGACGCGCCCATCATCCCGATTCTCGCCCGCAAGGTGCGCGAGGTCGAGGCGAAGGCGCAGTCCGGCACCAAGCTGGGGCCTACCAACCGCACGAAATATCAGGTCATCGCCCTCCTGATGCGCGAAGAACGAGCCCGTGTCAAAGGCGACAAGGATCTCTCCGACATCAACCGGGCGGAACTGCTCAAACGCCTCGACGGCATCGCCCAGATTCTGGCTAAGACTGCAGCCCGTGACACCAGCCTGATCACCCTGCTCGAGCCCGAGGCCGGTGTTTCCACCGTCGCCCAACGGTTCCGCCGCGACTGGCTGCTCGAATCCGGCGCCGAGCTGAGCCCGGACGAGCTCATCATCACCCGCGAGCCCGAAGCGGCACCCGTCGTGCTGCAGAACCAGGTCGTTCCGCAGTCGGTGAAAGCCCGGCAACTGGCCAACCCGTTCCTGGCCCCCGATTTCACCGTCGCCGCCCAGCCGATCGTGCACCCGCGCCGACTCGCCAACTGGGAGCTGCTCGGCCCCCTGTTCAAATCGTTCGAGTACGGCTCCGGCGGCCAAGCGGCCAGCATGGACATGCCGGAAGCTCCCAAACTGGACCGGCTCTCGCCCAACGGCATGGAGCTCATGCGGCACCAGGCGCGTTTCATCGAGAGCGCTCGTCTCGGCCACCGGAGTTATCTGCTCGCCGACGAGCCTGGCCTCGGTAAAACGGCGCAGAGCCTCTTGGCAGCATCCGTCGCCAATGCCTACCCGCTGCTGGCCATCGTGCCCAACGTCGTCAAGATGAACTGGGCCCGAGAAGTGGAATTGTGGACGCCGAACCGGCGGGCCACCGTCATCCAGGGTGATGGCGCAACGCTCGACGCTTTCGCCGATGTCGTCGTGGTGAACTATGACGTACTGGACCGGCATCTGGCCTGGCTGGGAACACTTGGGTTCAAGGGCATGGTCGTGGATGAGGCGCACTTCATCAAGAACCAGTCGTCCCAGCGTTCCAAGCATGTGCTCTCGCTGGCCGACCAGATTCGTCGCCGGACCCCGGGCGGCAACCCACTCCTGATGGCCCTCACCGGAACGCCGCTCATCAACGATGTCGACGATTTTCGCGCCATCTGGCAGTTTCTCGGATGGATCGACGGCGACAAGCCGGCCCCCGCGCTGTTGAAGCGCCTGGAAGAGACCGGCCTGACCCCGGCCGACATGGGCTTCTACAAGGAAGCCCGCGCCGCCGTCATCGACATGGGAATCGTGCGGCGCCGCAAGGTCGACGTAGCCGCCGACCTGCCGGCCAAACGCATCGCTGACCTGCCGGTCGAACTCGACGACGACCTCGGTCGCTCCATTCGCCAGGCCGAACGCGAGCTCGGTGCCCGCCTGGTCACGCGTTATCACGCGCTCGTCGCTGCCCGGCATACCGGCTCCGGCAGCCCGGCCCTTCCCGACGACGACCAGCGGGATGCCTACATCCGCGCCGTCGCCCACGCCGAGCTGGAGGACTCCAAGGGTCAGACCACCGGCGAAAACGTCTTTACGATGGTGCGCAAGATCGGGCAGGCCAAGGCAGGCCTCGCGGCGGACTATGCCGCGCAACTCGCGCGCTCGGTGGGCAAAGTTGTCTTCTTCGCCAAGCACATTGACGTTATGGACACCGCAGAGGAGATCTTCGCCAAGCGTGAACTGCGCACGGTCTCGTTGCGCGGCGACCAAACTGCGCTGGCGCGCCAGGCCGCGATCGACTCGTTCAACAATGATCCCGACGTCGCGATCGTGGTGTGTTCGCTGACCGCGGCGGGTGTGGGCGTCAACCTGCAGGCTGCGTCGAACGTCGTGCTCGCCGAACTCAGTTGGACCGCGGCCGAGCAGACGCAGGCCATCGACCGGGTGCACCGCATCGGCCAGGACGAGCCGGTCACCGCCTGGCGCATCATCGCCGCGCATACCATCGATGCCCGCATCGCCGACCTCATCGGCAGCAAGCAGGGCCTCGCGGCACGCGCCCTCGACGGTTCGCAGGAAGAATATTCGGCAGCCGATTCGGTGCAGGAGAGTGCGCTCATCTATGTGCTCACCCAGGCTCTCGACGGAAACCTGTAGGCAGCCCCGGCACGTCGTCGGGGAAGTCGATTTGAGTCGACCCGCCTCAGGCACCATGATTGTGGCACTGTCTATGTAAGAACAAATTTGTCGCCGGACGCATGTTGCGACATGATCGTCACGACAGAACTCGTCCCGCTACCAAGATCGGCCAGCTATGAAGATCGGTATTCTCACCAGCGGCGGCGACTGCCCCGGACTGAACGCGGTTATCCGCGGCGCCGTGCTCAAAGGTGTGCGCACCTACGATTTTGACTTCGTCGGAATTCGCAACGGCTGGCGTGGACTTGTGCAAGATGATTTCATGTCGCTTGATCGCCACAGTGTGCGGGGGCTCTCCCGCCAGGGCGGCACCATTCTGGGCAGCTCCCGCACCAACCCGTTCGAGGGCGAGAATGGCGGCCCCGAGAACATTCAGCGCACCCTTGACGCCAACGGCATCGACGCCGTGATCGCGATCGGCGGCGAGGGCACATTGACCGCTGCCCACCGCCTCACCGAGGCCGGTCTCAACATCGTCGGGGTTCCCAAGACCATCGACAACGACCTCGAGGCCACTGACTACTCCTTCGGATTCAACACGGCCGTCGAAATCGCCACCGAGGCTATTGACCGCCTGCGCACCACCGCCGAATCCCACGGTCGCTGCATGGTGGTCGAGGTTATGGGGCGCCACGTCGGCTGGATCGCCCTGCACTCCGGCATGGCCGGCGGCGCACACGCCATTCTCATTCCAGAACAGCCCAAGTCGATCGACCAGATCTGCGACTGGGTGGAGCACGTGCGTGACCGCGGACGGGCCCCGGTCGTTGTCGTCTCCGAGGGTTTTCTGCTCTCCGGCATGGAGGAGGCGCACTCCACCAAGGGATTGGACGCTTTTCATCGCCCGCGTCTCGGCGGAATCAGCGAAGTCATCGCCCCCCTGATCGAGGAACGCACCGGCATCGAAAGCCGGGCCACCGTTCTGGGCCACACCCAGCGCGGCGGAGCCCCATCGGCCTATGACCGCGTGCTGGCCACGCGCCTGGGGATGGCGGCGGTTGACGCCATCCACAACTCACAGTGGGGATCAATGGTGTCGCTGCGCGGTACCGAGATCGATGTCGTGAGCATCGCCTCAGCCACCATCGGCCTCAAGCGGGTATCACCGGACCGATACGACGAGGCTGCCGTACTCTTCGGCTAAGCCGCGTCGACGTGCCGGCGCCACGCCCGCTCGAGGCCAGACGAGTTCGGGCCACGCGAATTCAGATCAGGCGAGTTTGGCCTGAACCTGGGCCAGCGAGGGGTTCGTTGCGGCTGATCCGTCGGGGTACAGGATCGTCGGCACGGTCTGGTTGCCGTTGTTGAGACTCATTACGAGTTCCGGCGTGCCATCAACGTGCTCAATGTTCACCTCGGTGTATCCGATACCGGCCTTGGTCAGCTGGGTTTTGAGACGGGCGCAGTAGCCGCACCAGTCGGTTGTGAACATGGTGATGGTTCCGGTGGCAGGTACGAAGTTCATAACGGCAGCATATCCGAGGTGCCTTCGAATCAACTCCATGCCCGTTAAGATGAACTAATGACTTTGCCCAAGGTATGCGTGTGCTACCTCACTCGACTATCTCCCGACGGTAACCGGCAAGTACTGCTTGGCCGCAAGAAGAAGGGCCTCGGTGTCGGCAATATAGTCGGCCTCGGTGGCAAGCTCGAAGTCGGTGAGACCGCAGTCGATGCCGCGGTGCGCGAAATCGAAGAGGAATCCGGTCTTGTGGTGGCGGCATCCGCTCTCACCGAACTCGGGCATCTCACCTACCTCTTTCCACACCGTGAGGAGTGGAGCCAGGAGTCGACCGTCTTCGTCTGCGACGAATGGTCGGGAACGCCCAGGGAATCGAACGAGCTCAACCCCCTGTGGTTCGACGTCGCAAGCCTGCCGGTCGATGAGATGTGGGACGACGCCCGCCACTGGCTGCCGGGCGTTCTCGTCGGGGTGCCGGTGCGCGCCACGTTCACATTCGGCGCCGACCTGGAAAGTGTGGTGTCTCGTGCCTGAGTTCAGTCTCATCGTCGTTCTGGTCATCGCTCTCGCGCTCATTTTCGACTTCACGAATGGTTTCCACGACACGGCGAACGCCATGGCCACGCCGATCGCAACCGGGGCCATGAAGCCCAAGGTCGCCGTTGGCGTCGCTGCGATTCTGAACCTGGTCGGGGCTTTCCTCTCCACCGAAGTGGCACGCACAGTGTCTGGCGGCATCATCAAAGAGGGTGACGGCGGGGTGCTGATCACCCCGGAACTGATCTTCGCCGGTCTGATCGGCGCGATCGTGTGGAACCTCGTCACCTGGCTGATGGGTTTGCCATCGAGCTCGAGCCATGCCCTGTTCGGCGGGCTGATCGGCGCAACCGTGATCGGGGTCGGCGCCCAGGCGGTCGACTACAATGTCGTCGCCGCCAAGGTTATTCTGCCGGCGCTGATCGCGCCGCTGATCGCGGGAATCGTTGCACTCGTCGCAACACGGCTAGCCTACATGATCACCCGCCGCGACGTCGGCAAGCCCGACGGTCGCGGCGGTTTCCGTTATGCGCAGATATTCTCCTCCTCGCTCGTCGCGTTGGCCCACGGCACCAATGACGCCCAGAAGACGATGGGTGTGATCACCCTCACCCTCATCGCCGGCGGGTTTCAGGCTGTCGGCAGCGGACCCGCCTTCTGGGTCATCGCCGCGTGCGCTCTCGCGATCGCCATCGGCACCTACACCGGCGGCTGGCGCATCATTCGCACGATGGGCTCCGGCCTGACCGAGATCAAGCCGGCGCAGGGTTTCGCCGCGGAAACCAGCACCGCGGCCACGATCCTCGCTTCCAGCCATCTCGGATTCGCGCTCTCCACCACCCAGGTCGCCTCAGGTTCGGTGATCGGTTCCGGTCTCGGTCGGCGCGGCTCGACCATTCGCTGGAGCATGGCTGGACGCATCGCGCTCGGCTGGGCCATGACGTTGCCGGCCTCCGCCATCATGGGCGCCTTCGCTGCCGGACTGGCCCTGCTCGGACCGATCGGCATTGTGCTTGACATGGTCATCGGAACGATCCTGATCATGGCACTGTTTCGCTGGTCGCGGCGCAACCGGGTCACGCACAACACTCTGCTCAATGACATCGATGACGCCGGACGGGTCGTCGAGATCAAGAAGACTCCTCGCCGAGCCCGCCGCAGTAAGCGTAAGAAGGTGTCGCTGTGATCGACTGGATCGCATTCCTCATCGTCTCGGTCGCCTCAATGTTTTCCGCAGCCGTGCTCGTGAGCCTCTACTCACTGGGCTTGCGTCTACTGACCACTGCCGGCCGCATCCCTCTGGTGGAGCCGCACGAGTTCACCGGGGCGATTACCATCCTGCCCCCGAAGAAGGCCGCGAAGCAGCTTAAACGCGCTCGGAAGGCCGCTGCGGCAAACCCGCTGACGCCCGGTCTGAAACGACTGGCGCTGTACGCCGGCTATGCCTGCTTCGTGCTCTGCGCCATTGCCGTGCTCTACGGGGTCTACCTGATCGTGCCGGTTCTGCACGGATAGCGCTCCCGGAGTTAACCGCCTCGATTGGTCCGCTCTCGCCGCTTGCCCCGGGCAGGCGCGCTGTCTGTTCGGCTTGTACTACGCTGTGTGGCGCACTCGACCGATCCAGGTCATCAGGTGATAGATGGTGATGGCCGCGATCGTGCCGAGCGCGATGCCGTTGAAGCTCAGCGTGCCGGCAGTGAGGGTGAAGTCTGCGATGCCGATGATCAGAGCCGTCGCGGCCGTGAACTGGTTCACCGGTTTCGAGAAATCCACCTTGTTGTCAAGCCAGATCTTGACGCCGATGACGCCGATCAGCCCGTAGAGTGCCGTGGTGACGCCGCCGAGCACACCACTGGGAATCGTGAAGATGATCGCGCCCACCTTGGGGGAGAGGCCGAGCAGAATCGCGACGATTCCGGCAACCCAGTAGGCCGCTGTGGAGTAGATGCGGGTGGCCGCCATGACGCCGATGTTCTCGCCGTAGGTTGTGGTTCCGCTGCCGCCGCCAAATCCGGCCAGCATGGTGGCCAGGCCATCGGCGAACAGGGCCCGCCCGGTGAGGCGGTTCACCTTCGCATCCGTCATTTGGGCCACGCCCTTGATGTGGCCGACATTCTCGGCGATGAGCACGAGCACGACCGGGAGGAAAGCGGGCAGCACGCCAAGAACAGCGGCCGGGTTCTCAAATGGGTTGGCCGGGGCGGTGAACGGCGGCAGCCCGATCCAGGCGGCGTCGGCGACCGGGCTGAAGTCGACCTCTCCGGAGAAAACCGCTGCGACGTAGCCCACGAGCACACCGAGAAATATCGACAGTCGACCGAGGATGCCGCGAAACAGCACTGTGCACAGAATTACGGCGACGAGCGTGATGAGAGCGGTGAGCGGCGCCGTGTCGAAGTTCGCCTTAGCGACAGGGGCGAGGTTGAACCCGATCAGCGCGACGATGGCCCCTGACACGATCGGCGGCATGAGCCGGTCGATCCAACCGGTGCCGGTGATCTGTACCACGACGCCGACCAGCGCGAGCAGCACGCCGACGGCCATGATCCCGAACAGGGCGCTGCCCATGCCCGCGGAGGCGGTAGCCGCGGTGATCGGCGCGATGAACGCGAACGACGAACCCAGGTAGCTGGGGAGTTTGTTGCCGGTGATGAGTAGAAACAACAGGGTTCCGATACCGGAGAAGAACAGGGTCGTGCTCGGCGGAAAGTCCGTGAGCAGCGGTACCAGGAAGGTTGCACCGAACATGGCGACGACGTGCTGTGAGCCGATACCGATGGTCAGCGGCCAGCTGAGACGTTCACCCGGCCCGACGACTTCCTGCGCCCCGACCGTTTTTCCGTCGCCGTGCAGGGTCCAGGGCAGAGCCATTAAGTTCTCGTTTCGTTTATTGCGTGATCTGTGTCGAGCGTAGTCGCAGAGCATGATGCTGCAGGTACGTATCCAACGTGCAGGACGGCACCATAGACTCGGGCGCATGAGCCAGCTCGCCGATTCGACCACGGACGGTCTGGAGGTGCGGGTGGCCACCGGTCTGCTGCGCGGCGTGCGGGAGCGCGGCGTGCGTGCCTGGCGTGGTGTTCCCTATGCGGCGGCTCCGGTGGGCGATCGACGGTTTCGAGCCCCGCAGGCGGCGCCGGCCTGGCACGGTGTGCGCGATGCCAGCCAGTGGGGGTTGATCGCTCCGCAAAGTCACAAGGGTCAGTTTCGCGGCGCTCACCCGCGCATTCCACAGGGGGAAGACTGCCTCAACCTCAATGTGATCGCGCCCGACGACCCGGTACGTTCCGGCGCGCGGGTGAGGGACGCCCTCCGGCCGGTGATGGTGTTCATTCATGGCGGCGCCTATAGCGTCGGCTCCAGTCGTGAGGTTCCGCGCCAGGGCGAAGGACTGGTTCGGCGGGGCGGCATCGTCTACGTGAGCCTCAATTACCGGCTCGGGGCCCTGGGGTATCTGGACTTTTCCCGCTTTGCCACGCCGGAGCATCCGTTTGAGAGCAATCTGGGGTTGCGCGACCAGGTGGCGGCCCTGCAATGGGTGCGAGAAAATATTCGTGCCTTCGGCGGTGACCCGGATTGTGTCACCCTGTGTGGCGAATCGGCCGGCGGTAACGCGGTCACCACGCTGATGACAGTTCCCACCGCGGCCGGTTTGTTTCATCGGGCCATCGCGCAAAGTGCGCCGCCGAACGCGGTATACCCGAGCGAACTCACCGCACGCTGGGCCGGAGGGTTCGTCGACAGCCTGACCGAGGGCAGCGAACCCGGCAAGTACAGTACCGCTGAGGCGGCCCGGCTACTGCTCACCGCCGAGCCGGCGCGGCTGGCAGCTGCGACGACGGCGCTGACCGTGCGCACGCCTGACCAGGACCCGGGAACCATACCGCTGTGCCCGGTCATCGACGGCGATTTTCTGCCCGAACGGCCGCTCGACGCTTTTCGGGATGGTCGGGCTGCCCGGATCCCGCTGATCATCGGCACCAATGAGCGTGAGGGGTCACTGTTCAGCGGCCGGATCGACATTCTCGCCACGACGCCCGCGCGCATTCGCGCCATTTTCAAGAAGACGAAGAAGAAGGCCAAGAAAGCCCTCAAAGCACAGTATCCGGGCATTCCGGCGTTGCGAGCCGCACTCGATTTCGGCGGCGACTACTCGTTCTGGTACCCGAGCGTGAAGGTCGGCGAACGACACTCGCGGTACGCGCCGGTGTACTTCTACCGGTTCGATGCCGCTCCACGGCTGCTGCGGCTGATGGGCCTCGATGCCACGCATGGCCTCGAACTGTTCCCGCTGTTCGATCGTCTCGACGGCTGGTTCGGCCGCGGCATGACGGCGCTCGGCGGACGCCGCACCTTTCAGAACATTGCCACCCGGATGCAGGATTGGTGGCTCCGTTTCGTGCAGGGCGAGGTACCGTCGGCGGCGTGGCCACGCTACGACGAGACCTCCCGCCAGACGCTCATTATCGATCAGACCGACAGCGTGGAAGCCGACCCGCACCGTGAACGTCGTCTGGCCTGGGGACGGTTCGTGCCGCACGTTTGACCTGCCTGCTGTGTCTCGGTCCTAGACTGGAACCTTGCGTTTTGAGCCACGGCACCGGGAGTACACCATCAGCAGCACCGAAACACCCACCACCGCGGCAACGCCGCAGCCTACAGCGCGTGGCTTGAAAGCCCGCGTCGACTCCTACTTCGAGATCACACGTCGCGGCTCCACGTGGTCCCGGGAATTTCGGGGCGGTCTCGTCACATTTGTGACGATGGCGTACATCGTCATTCTCAACCCGCTGATTCTCGGTGGGTTCAGCGTTGATCAGGCGACCGTCGATGTGGAGGGCGGCTGGCTGCCCAACGAGCAGGTCGCCGCCGTCACCGCACTGACCGCGGGCGTCATGACGATTCTGTTCGGCGTCATCGCCCGACTGCCCTACGGTTTTGCTGCCGGGCTGGGCATCAACTCGTTCCTTGCCGTGAGCGTCGTCGGCCAGGTCACCTGGGCTGAAGCGATGGGCCTCGTCGTCATCAACGGTCTCATCATCGTGTTGCTCGCGTCGACCGGCCTGCGTGAACTGATCTTCAACGCCATTCCGCGTCCGCTGAAAATCGCCATCACCGTGGGCATCGGCCTGTTCATCGCATTCATCGGCCTGGTCGACTCCGGATTCGTGCGCGCGAGCGGCGCGAACTCGCCGCCGGTTCAGCTTGGCGACGCCGGATCGATTGCCACCCTGCCGACCGCGGTCTTCGTGATCGGCCTCATCATCATCGCCGTCTTGCTGGCACGAAAGGTCAAGGCTGCACTGCTGATCGGCATTGTCGCGACCACCGTCATCGCCGTGATTCTCGAGGCCATTTTCAAGGTCGGTCCCTCATTCGGTACGAACCCGGACGGCTGGAACCTGAACGCCCCGGTGCTGCCGACGAGCATCGTCGCGCTGCCCGACCTCGGCCTGATCGGCCAGGTCTCCTTCGGCGCGTTCGAGCGCATTGGCATGCTCGCCGCCGTCATGCTCGTCTTCACCCTCGTCTTCACGAATTTCTTCGACGCCATGGGCACGATGACCGGCCTGGCCAGTGAAGCCGGACTCGCCGACAAGGATGGCAAGTTTCCGCGCCTGAAATCCGCACTGATCGTCGAAGGCATCGGCGCCGTCACCGGTGGCGCAACGAGCGCCTCCTCGAACACGGTGTTCATCGAATCGGGGGCCGGCATCGGTGAGGGTGCCCGCACGGGGATGGCGAACGTGGTGACCGGAATCCTCTTTCTGGCCGCCATGTTCTTCACCCCGCTGACCCAGATTGTGCCGCTCGAAGTGGCGGCCGCCGCTCTTGTCATCGTCGGAGCGCTCATGGTGTCGCAGATTCGTCACCTTGACTTCACCGAATTCTCGAGCACCCTGCCGATCTTCCTGACCATCATCGTGATGCCGCTGACCTATTCCATCGCCAACGGCATCGGCGCCGGGTTTATCAGCTGGGTGCTCGTGCGCAGCATGTCGGGCAAGGGCCGTGAGATCAGCCCGTTGCTGTGGGTCGTCGCGATCGGTTTTGTACTCTACTTCGTGCGCGGCCCGGTCGAGGCGCTCATCGGCTAGCGCCGGCGCGACAGGCTAAATTTCGCGGCAATGCGTGGTGAGCATGCCGATCTTGTCGATCGAGATGGTCACCGTCGATCCCTGACCGAGGAAGATCGGGGGTTTGCGGCTGTACCCGGCGCCGCCCGGGCTGCCCGTGGAGATCAGGGTTCCGGGCATCAGCGTGGAGGTTTTGGACAGGTAGGAGATGATCTCCGCGACGGTGCGTACCATGTCGCCACTCGAAGCGTCCTGCAGGATTCGACCGTCGACGTGGGTCGTCAGCCAGAGGTTCTGCGGGTCACCGATCTCGTCGGCTGTGACCACGAGCGGACCCGTGGGGGTGAATCCGTCGAAGGACTTGCAGCGAGACCACTGGGCCTCGGAGAACTGCAGGTCGCGGGCGGTGATGTCGTTCACGACGGTGTAACCGAAGACATAATCCAGGGCGTTGGCTACCGATACGTTGCGGGCCGGTCGGCCGATGATAACGCCGAGTTCGGCCTCGTAGTCGACCTGTGTGGTGAGGTCCCGCGGCCAGGTAATGGTTGAGCCATGCCCGGTGAGTGAGTTCGGCCAGAGCGAGAACACGGTCGCTGCCGTTTCGAGGCGCAGGCTCAACTCGGAGGAGTGCGCGGCGTAGTTGGCGCCGATCGCGATGATCTGCGGCGGTCGCAGCACTGCAGAGGAATGCCGAAGTTCGTCGACCGGGGTCAGCACGGCGCCGTTGGAGACGGCGTCGTGGCTGATGGCGCGGATACGTTCATAGCCGACGTCGCCCTGTTCGAGCAGGTCTTGCAAATCGCGGGGGGCGTCGTCCATAACTTCATCGAGAAACAGTGCCGCTTCGTCGAAGATCACGGCCAATCGGGGAACGGAGGAGCCGTCAACTCTCAAATGCGCAAATTTCACTCTCCTAGGCTAGCTGGCCGGAGCCCGGGTTCGCCTGTGGGCTGCTCCAACCCTTAGCCGGTCTGCTTGGAGGAAACGAGCGCAGGCCGCCCGGAAGCATGCCACAGGTGCATTCCGGCGTAGCTGCGCCACGGAGCCCAATCAGCCCCGCGGGCAGCCAAAGCGCGCGGTTCGACGTCGAGGCCGAGGCGGCCGGCACCCTGCCGCAGCGCCAGATCGCTCGTGAGCAGAATGTCGGGGCTGCCGAGAACCCGCATGGCCACGTACCCGGCCGTCCACGGTCCGATCCCGGGAAGTGCCACCAGGCTGGCTTCCAGGTCAGCGCGCGTCTGCCCGAATGACAGGGTCAGATCGCCCACAGCCAGAGCCTGTGCGACCCGCAGGATCGTCTCGATGCGGGCCGCCGGCCCGCGCAGCACCGCGCGACCACCCGCAGCGATTTGCGCCGCGGTGGGAAAAAGCAGCCGCAGCTGCGGGCCGGGCAGTGGCTCGCCGAGTGCGCCGGCCAACCGCGTCAGCGTGGTGCGCGCCGCGGCGACCGAGATCTGCTGACCGATTAGCGCCCGAAATAATGTTTCCTCGGCATCCATGCTGCCCGGCACGCGGATGCCAGGGGTCTGAGCGACCGGTGCGGACAGCGCCGGGTCCGCCGCGAGGTGGCGGTCAATCGCCGGCGCATCGGCATCGAGGTCGAACAATCGACGCAACCGGCTGACCAGCGGCGCCAGGTCGGTGAGGTGCGCCAGACGGATGCTGCAGGCCAGAGCCGGGGCCGCATCCGTTCCCGACACGGTCGCCTCGACCGTGGCCGTACCGTGCGGCAGCTGCACGGTACGGGCGTAGCTCGTGGCGGTGGCCGTTTCGACGCCGGGCAGGGCGCGAGTTCCGAGAAAACGCAGCAGGCCGGCGCCGTCGAAGGGTGCCCGTGCCGGCAGGTTCAAGGTGATTTTGGTTTCAGCCTGGTCGACACCTGCTGCCGCATACTCGGGCTCTGAGCGCCGGGCTGCGCGCACCTCAGACGGGGTGCGCTCGTATACGGCGGTGACGGTGTCGTTGAACTGACGCACACTGCCGAAACCGGCGGCGAAGGCCACATGAGTGATCGGCAGGTCGGTGCTCAGCAGGAGCAGGCGTGCGGTCTGCGCACGATGGGCCCGGGCGAGGGCGAGCGGACCAGCGCCGAGCTCGGCGACGAGCACCCGGGTCAGGTGCCGGGGCGTGTAGCCGAGCCGGGCAGCGAGGCCTGCAACACCGTCGCGCTCCACGATGCCGTCAGAGATCAGACGCATCGAACGGGCGGCGAGATCGTCGCGCGTATTCCAGGCCGGTGAGCCGGGTACCGCGTCGGGCAGACAGCGTTTGCAGGCTCGCAGTCCGGCGTCATGGGCGGCAGCGGCGGTGAGGTAGAACGAAACGTTGCCGGGCTTGGGCGTGGTCGCCGGGCAGCTTGGCCGGCAGTAGATGCCAGTCGTGTGCACGCCGGTGATGAACTGGCCGTCGAATCGGGTGTCGCGGGAACACATGATCCGGTAGCGCTCGGCGAAGACCGGGTCGGCCAGCCCGAGTGGGGGAGCGGTGGGAGCGGTGGTCACCCTTTCAGCCTGCCACGCTCGACCGCGCAGCGGTAGCGGAAATCAGACATGGGGTGGATCTGTAGGCTGGGGCGATGAACGCACTGATGCGCCTCCAATCCATGCTCGGCGACATCGTCAGCGTTGAACCATCTGACCTCGCGGCCAGCCGCACCGACCGGTCCGGCTGGGTGGCCGATGGCACGCCGCTCGCCTACGTGCGCGCCGGCACCATCGAGCAGGTTCAAACCGTGCTGCGCATCGCCACCGAATTTCGAGTGCCAGTGGTGACCCGCGGCGCGGGAACCGGCCTGTCCGGAGGAGCCTGCGGCACCGACGGTTCCATCGTGTTGAGCGTCGCCGGGCTGACCCGCATCCTCGAGATCAACCCCGACGACCAGCTGGCCGTCGTTGAAGCCGGCGTCATCAATCAGCATTTGAACGACGCGCTCGCCGCACACGACCTCTGGTTCGCCCCGGATCCGGCCAGCAAAGCGATCTCCACCGTCGGTGGCAACATTGCCACGAATGCCGGTGGGCTGCTCTGCGCCAAGTACGGCGTCACGAGGGAGGCGGTGCTCGGACTGACCGTGGTGCTCGCCGATGGCAGCCTGCTGCGCACCGGGCACCGCACGGTCAAAGGCGTCACCGGTTACGATCTGACCGCACTGCTCACGGGGTCTGAGGGGACCCTCGGCGTCATCGTCGAAGCGACCGTGCGAGTGCGCCCGCTCACTGAGGGCACGGTGGCGACGATCGGTGCTGTCTTTGAAACTGTCACGGTGGCCGCAGCCGCGAGCGCCGCCATCACGGCCGCAGGCATCCGTCCGGCCGTGATGGAACTGATCGACCCGGTTGCGCTCGGCCAGGTTGCCGCGTATCTCGGACCTGAGGGCTCGGCCGGTTTACCCCTGGGCCGGGGCGCCTTCTTACTCGTGCAGACCGACGGGCCGGCGGCGCTCGCCGAAACGGAGGCTGCCGTGCTGGTCCTGCGGGATGCCGGCGGCGAAACCAGTGTGTCGACGGATGCTGCCTCCGGCGACCGCCTGCTGGCCATCCGTCGCGCGATGCACCCGGCATTGGAACAGCTCGGCCGGGTGCTCATCGAAGACGTGTCCGTGCCGCGCTCGCGCATGGCCGAGATGTTCACCGTGATCGCTGAGATCAGCGCGCGCACCGGCATCGCCATCCCCACCGTCGCCCATGCCGGGGACGGCAATCTGCACCCCAACTTCGTGATCCCGGACGGTGAGGCCGGCGATGATGACGTGCCCGATGAGATTTGGGCGGCCGCCGGGGAGATGTTCCAGGCAGCGCTCGCCCTCGGCGGCACGCTCACCGGGGAACACGGTGTCGGCGTGTTGAAGCGCCGCTGGCTGCGCGACGAGATCGGCGACACGAGCCTCGCCCTGCAACGCCAGCTCAAAGCGGTCTTTGACCCTCTGGGCATACTGAACCCGGGCATCATGTTCGAAGCCTGAGCCAGCTGCGCGCTCCGGCGGCCGGTATTCTCGACTAATGAGTTTCGACCGGTCGCCAGACCAGCACCTACCCGTGCAGACGAGTCCCGCTCCGGTTCAACCGGTGTGGAGCGGCCAGGTACGCCCCTCACGTATCGGCCCGATCGTGCTCGGCATCGTCGGCATCGTGCTGGCCGGCCTGGCCCTGCTCGCCGTATTCGTGTACCTGACCACGTTCCTCGGCACCGGCGCGCTCTTGTTCGGGCTGCTTCTGGCGCTGCTGCCGCTCGCGGTCGTACTGCTAGCGGTGCGTTGGATCGACCGCTGGGACCCGGAGCCCCGGCCGGCTCTGATCTTCGCGTTGCTGTGGGGAGCCGGCATCTCCATCGTCACCGCGCTGCTCTTCGACCTCGGCGTGCAGATCACGATTGCCGCCAGTGCGGGCGCGCTCGCCGGAAGTGATTTTGCATCCGCTGTCATCCAGGCCCCGATCGTAGAAGAAGTCGCCAAGGGCTTCGGCGTTCTGGTGCTGTTCTGGGCGGTGCGTCGGCACTTTCACGGCCCGCTTGACGGCGTCGTCTACGCAACGACGATCGCTGCCGGCTTTGCGTTCTCAGAGAACATCCAATACTTCGGCCTGGCCATGACCGAGGGCAACGCGCAGAGCCTCGGCGTGACTTTTCTGTTGCGAGGAGTGTTCTCTCCGTTCGCTCACGTCACCTTCACGATCTGCACCGGGCTCGCTCTCGGCCTGGCCGCACGGCGCAGCGCCACCAGAACCGGTGCGCTCGGTTATTTTCTGCTGGGGCTGCTGCCTGCCATCGCACTGCACGCCCTCTGGAACGGGTCGACGTTCGTACTCAGGGGCGATGCATCGGTGCTCATCTACTACGTCGTCGTGCAGGTGCCGTTGTTCATCGTGGCCATTCTCATCGTGGTCTTTCTCCGCCGGCAGGAGGCGCGCATCACCCTGCGCCGATTGCACGAGTACTCCCAAGCCGGGTGGTTCACATCGGCGGAGGTCTCCATGCTCGGAACCGGCGCCGGTCGACGTCAGGCGCTGGCCTGGGGCGCGCGCCAGGAACGGCCCAAAAGACTCGCTATGCGCAAGTTCATCTCGGATGCAACGAGACTCGCCTTCATTCGCGACCGGATGGTTCGCGGCCAGGCAACCCCGGCCCTGCACGCACGCGAGGCGCGACTGCTGGGCCTGTTGATGCAACATCGGGCGGATGTGCTGGGGCAGACGCTGCCGGGGCCGACGACGACGCGGTGACGGGCGGGCCCATCCGGTGCCGGTCCATCGGGCGCCGG
>Ga0307486_1000508_pt1 | contig 35722 bp, 38 predicted proteins | sample CBIW02metaG_FD_203663 | JGI IMG/M metagenome (GOLD analysis project Ga0307486, IMG submission 203663) | Sea-ice brine microbial communities from Beaufort Sea near Barrow, Alaska, United States - CBIW 0.2 | ecosystem: Environmental > Aquatic > Marine > Coastal | place: USA: Alaska | collected... | reverse complement strand
CGCGCGGCATCACCAAGACCGCAGTGGGAGCGACGGTGATCGCAATCGTGGTCACCGCGGCGCTCGCCGGAATAGTCATTGCGGCGGCCGCGGGTGACGGTGAGGCCCCGCCGGCGCTACGCGTGGTCCAGGACTCCACGCCCGCGATGGCTGTGCTCCTAGCCGCGGCATCGGCATTCTTCGCGTTCGCTGGCTACGCGCGTATCGCGACGCTGGGAGAGGAGGTGCGGTCCCCCGCGCGCACCATCCCGCGCGCGATTCTCGTGGCGCTTGGAGTGGTGGTCGCGCTCTACTTGGGCGTCGCATGGGCGCTCGCGACCTTTGGTGCGATGCTCGCGGTGATGGCAGGTGCAGGCCGCGCCGCGATGGCGGTGGCGCGGGAACGCGACCTGCCAGCGATGCTCGAGGTTCAAGGCAGGTCGGGTGCCCCGCGGCGTGCGGAGTTGGTCGTGGCGATCCTCGCCGTCACGCTGGTGTGGTTCAGCGACGCGAACTTACTTTTGGTGTCGGTCATGACGGTGCTGACGTACTACGCCATCGCCAACCTGTCCACGATACGCCAGCGCCACGCGGGCCGGACCGCCGGGCTGCGTGTGCCGGTCGTCGTATCGGGGTTCGGGCTGCTGGCTTCACTCACACTCGCAGAGGTGTCGCTGCCTACTGGTGCCTGCGTTGGTGATCGCCAGGTAGGTACCGAGGTGGCCGGTCGTCTCGTAGGCAATGCGCAGATAGCGCGGATACCCGACCGTGGTGCGGCGCCTACTGGACGTGAGTGAGCGTCACCGCACTGCTTCAGAGTGCATGCAGTTTCCACGTACTTGATGCTGGGTAGTGCACTATCCATAACAAATAGGAATTCTCCGCCAACTTCACATAGAAGCGGTGAAGCGGTGTAGTGTTGCCAGAACAGTTCACCATCAGATGCAGGCGAAGGAGTCTCGTGCCTATGAAGATTACGTCGGTTGAGATGCGGGTAGCCGAGATGTCGCAGTCGTGGCTCACGGAGAAGGTTGTGGCCAACCCGATGTCGATCTATGACGAGTATCAGGAAAGGAGAAGTTCCTGGTACGGGCGTATGACTTCTGGGGTTGTGATCGTGACGGCAGAGGATGGCACCGAGGGATACGGATTTGTCGGGGGGGCGCGCGCGTCTGCAGGGAAGGTAGTGCTGGAAGATCAGCTTGCAGGCCTCGTCGTTGGGAAGGATTGCTTCGCGACGGAGTTGATCTTTGACCAGTTGGTCCGCGCTTCGATGTTTTACGGCCATGGTGGCATCCCCATGGCTGTTATCAGCGGTATAGATATCGCGCTCTGGGACCTCAAGGGAAAGCTTATAGGCAAGCCGGTGTACGAGCTCATCGGCGGGGCGTCCGCACCATTCCTAAAGCCCTATCTCACGTCGTGGAGCCCGGAGGCGATCGTTGAATTCGGAATCAACGATGTCAAGATTGCAATGCCGTATGGTCCAGCGCACGGCGAAAAGGGCATGTTGGCCAACGAGGAGGTAGTAGCGCTTGCCCGAGAGACCGTGGGTCCAGACGGCTTCATTGCACTCGATTGCTACATGGCCTGGAACCCCCAGTACGCCGCGGAGATGATGCGCAGGCTGAGTGATTATGGGATTGCTTGGATAGAGGAACCAGTTCTGCCGGAGGACATCGAAGGGTACCGAGCAGTCAAGGACAATGTCGATTGTCGGGTGAGTGGGGGCGAACACTCGTTCACGTTGTACCAATTTGAGCGAATCATCCGCGAGGGCGGCGTAGATCTCGTGCAGCCGGACATTTACCGAGCCGGCGGAGTCACTGGCCTAAAGCGCATCGCGGCACTTGCGCGCGCTCACAGTACCGAACTCATCTGTCATGGTGTCGGATCCCCGACCTACCATTTCCTGGTATCGAACGGCCCTGATTTGTCGCCACGCTGTGAGTACCTGGACATTTTTGATGGTGGCAGTGCGGATTGGGTGTTGACAGACGATCCGCGACCCATTGCCGGAGAGCTTCGGCTTCCTGACGCGCCCGGCTTCGGATACGAGCTTAATGAAAGCGTGTTTGCACCTGGGCGCTCCGTGGCTCCGATCTGGTAGCCAACCTCATCAAGTAAGGGAAAGGATGTTGAAGTTGAATTTGCATGCGTTGCGGTTCAGCGGTTTCGTCGTGAATGAGCTGGGTAGTAACCTTGGAGGTGGTCGAGTATGACTTCAGTTGGCATCGGAGTGATCGGCACGGGATGGTGGGCGACCCAGTTTCATATCCCGTCGGTGCTTGCGAATCCGGATGCCAGCCTGCGCGCGTTGGCGGATCGCGATAGCGATCGACTCGATGCGGCGTCGGTCCGCTACAGCCAAGCTGCCAGCTACAACGACCATAAGTCGCTACTCGCGGATCCATCGGTTGATGCGGTCGTCATCGCTACCCCGCACTCTTCCCATTTCGAGTTGGCTCGCGACGCACTCCTCGCGGGTAAACACGTCCTTGTTGAGAAGCCATTGAGTCTCGATACTGCCGATGCGTACGAGCTCAAGAGGCTCGCGGTAGATGCGGGACTGGCCCTGGTTGTGGGCCACACTTATCACCACACGCGCCTTGCCCAACGAGCGCGAGAAATCATTTTGAGCGGTACCCTTGGGGAGATCACGTTTGTATCAGGGCTTTTTGCATCCATGGTCACCTCATATTACTCGGGACGACCTGACGAATATGATGAAGTTTTTCATTTTCCGGTTACGGGGCCGGCCGCTGACACATACTCGAACCCCGCTTTGAGCGGTGGTGGCCAAGGCTGGACTCAGATGACGCACCTGGTGGACATGATCTTCTGGGTAACAGGCCTTCGGTGCAACTCGGTATTCGCGCGGATGTCGGACGCTGGACTTCCGGTAGACTTAGTCGACTCAACAAGTTTTACTCTCTCCAATGGGGCGCTCGGTACTGCGGGCTCGACCGGACAATTATTGCCGGGGCAGTCGCAGCAACAGGAGATCCGCTATTACGGTACGCAGGGTTATATTTTGCAGGAATTGATCCACGGTACGTTGGAGGTGGTATACAACGATGGCACGAAAGAGAGCCTCGATCCGCTGACCAGCGAGGAGATTTACCCCGCTATGACTCCAGTCGCATCGCTTATTGACATTGCGAGCGGGCGCACTCCGGTACCGTCCGATGGCGCCGACTCCGCTATTGCGACCGTAGAGTTCTTACAATGTGCGTATCGGTCAGCCCGATCAGGGCATGACCAGGTTGTGCCGGCGCCACCGGCGGTGTGAGTCGCGGCTCAGCAAACACGGAGGGGATCGAGATGGCAGGCCTTCAACGCCAGTCCCTAGTCGATCAGTTGGCAGAACGCCTGCTCGACATCATTATCCGCGACAAGCTCGATGAGGGCGACGTGTTCCCTTCGACCTCTCAACTGGCGGCCCAATTCGACGTCAGCGTCATAGCTGTCAGGGAAGCTATCGCGATCCTCGTTGGACGTGGTGTGATTAGTCGTCGCCAGGGCAGTCAGGCGGTGGTACTTCGGCCCGGCTCCAACGTCATCGAGTCACTATTTCGTGTGCGCGCGTCACAGGACGGAATATCCGCAGAGGAGATCCAGCAATGCCGCTCCGCGCTTGAGTTGCAGGCCGCCGCACTCGCCGCCAGCGCACTCGATGAGGCGGGTCGTCGAGCGCACTTGGAGCCACTGCTTCAAATGATGAAGGATGCCCGCGAGATCGAGGATCTTGTCGCGGCAGACCAGAAATTCCACGAGGGCATTATCCAGCTCTCAGGAAATCGAGCGCTGGGCCTTATTGTTGCCGCGGTTCGAACCGCAGTGCTAGGAAGCGTGGATGACAACTGGCACAGGTGGTTCCTCGTGAGTGATGACGGCGCTCCTGGTCTGGCAATCCAGCGGCACGAGGCCATCGCCAACGCGATCATCGCGGGCGATCGCTCTGCGTCGGTTCGAGCTATGGCCGACCATTTCCTTGAATGGCAGGGCTACATAGATTTTGGCGGAATTGGAGATTTTTCTTCGGATGGCGTTCTCCACTTCACCGACTCCCACGACTAGTTAGACCCGTAGTACAGGTCAAGCCAGGGTGTGACCCGCCACCCCCGGGTTCACTATCCAGTGAAGTATTGATTCGCTTATCGTTCGGAGACCATCACCTGGCGCTGCGTGCCGAGCGATTCGATCCCGAGTTCGACGACATCACCTGCGACAAGGTACGGGAACCGTCCTGAAAGAGCGACGCCCTGTGGCGTGCCCGAGTTGATCAGATCGCCTGGGTCAAGAACCATGTACTGCGATAGGTGCTGGACGAGGTACGCGGTGGAGAAGATCATGTCAGCTGTCGTTGAGTCCTGCCGAATCTCGCCATTTACGGATGACCATAGGCGAAGGCTAGAGATGTCTGCGATCTCATCAAGCGGGACTAAGGCTGGGCCTAGTGGGTTGAAGGTTTCGGCAATCTTTCCTTTCGACCACTGACCGCCCGAGTGCTGGATCTGCCAGGTGCGTTCTGAAACATCGTGGGAGATCGTCAGGCCAGCGATGCAGGCGAGCGCGTCTGCTTGCGAATGCAGGTAACGTGCGGTCGAACCGATCACGATGCCGAGTTCAACCTCCCAGTCCACGGTCACAGCTCCAGGTGGGATGACCACATTGTCATATGCGCCGATGACAGTGTTTGGATGTTTAAAAAAGATGATGGGTTCCTCAGGCGGTTCAGAGCCCGACTCCGCGGCGTGGGCCGCGTAGTTCTGCCCAATACATACCACCGCCCCAGGTCGGGCGATGGGTGATCCGATGCGAAGACCTTCCGTCTCGATCGCGGGTAGTCTGCCGGCACGCTGAGCCTGCCTGGCGCGCTCGATGCCGTCGCTCGCAAGGAATGCCCCGTCGATATCTACCGTGAGACCTCGCAAGTCGAAGCCAGTTGCTCCTTCAATAAGGACGGGGATTTCTGCGCCGCGAGGGCCAAGCCGACGGAACTCTGACATGGTTATACGTCCATTCGTATGATAATTTTCCCGGGAACCGCATTGCCCGTTGAGAGCTCCTGGAACGCTGCGTCGCCGTCCTCAAGTGATACCTCTCTTGAGATCAGCTCGCCGAATCCCTCGGGCGCGTTCGAGATCCAGTTTGCGGCATCGACGAAGTCTGCCGCCGAATACGTGAAGCTTCCGACAATCGTGCGTTCGGCCACGCTAATGGCGAAGGCATCGACATCCACCCGCTTCGCTCCCATGCCGACTAGGCAGACCTTTCCACCGATCACGGTCGCCGCGAGTGCGTCATTAAGCGTGATACTGATGCCGACGGCATCGAACGCGATGTCGGCTGGGCGGCCCCAAGTCGCTTCCACAGCGGTCACGACGTCAGTTGCCTTGGGGTCAACGGTTTGCGCCCCCAATCGTTCGAGGAGATTGCGACGCTCAGCCGAAATCTCGCTGACTAATGGGGCGTCGATGCCTTCCATCCGTAGTGCGAGGACTAGGGATTGTCCAATGGGGCCGCCGCCGAGGACTATCACTCGCGAACCGGATGGCACCGCCGCGCGACGAACTGCGTGTAGCGCGACCGCCAGGGGCTCAACGAGCGCCCCATAGTTGCGAGGCAGATCGTCGCTCAAGGGAACCACATTGCGAGCGGGGATGGTCATGAATTCCGCCAGCGAGGACACGATGTCCTTAGCGACCCCGACCACGTACTTGTTCGCACTGTGTTGCTCACGCCCCGCGAAATCCTGGACGTCTTCATCCGGAACGACGACCGGGTTGAAAGTCACCCGCTCCCCAACGCGAAGTCCCGAATGTTTCGTTTCGGGACCCAATGCCGCGACGATCGCCTCACTTTCGTGACCCATCACCTGGCCTGGTGAGCGACGCCCACTCTCACCGGAGTATCCGTGGATGTCAGAGCCACAGATTCCGGTGGCAACGATCTGAAGAAGGATCTCTCCGCGGTCGGCCTCCGGCTTTGGTAACTGTTGTACTACCAGGCGGCCGATTTCTTCCAGCACCAAAGCGCGCATCTTAGTACCTCTCACTTTCGTTAGCGTGAACCATCATTCAGAAGGGCAAAACTTGTAAGCGTTTCACGCATGGGCTAGCCCCCGGATTCGGGCTCACCGAGCCTGGACAGAATGCCCTTAAGCCATGCACTTTGGTCAGGGTTTAGTTCTCGACCGGGTGTGCGAACCGTACGGCTCGTGATGACCCCTCGCGCCATGAGGATCTCCTTCTGCGTCGCGATGAAGGTGTCGAGTGAAGACATCTGGAACGAGAGCAGGGGAAGGAGCTGCTGAAACAGCCGCCAGGCTTCCGAAGAGCTGGACGCGGCAGCATCCCACACGGTGACGTTCCAGTCGATCACTCCAGCTCCTGGCATGACTGCCGTTGCGCCTGCAACGACGTCTTCGAGAAGATGTAGTGCCCCGAACCCGGAAACCGCTGTGAAGCCGCTCTCGCGCAAGGCCCGGATTTTCGCGGCGTTCGGCGGATTCTCGACTTTCACGTGGTCGACGTTGGGTGCGTGCGCCCGAATGCGCTCAAGCAACTCAACGGGTAGAGCAACGCCGGTCCAAGTCGGTGCGTCCTGAACAATCACTGTCCGGCCCAGGGCGACTTTAGCAACATCGACGTAGTACTCGATGACCGCGTCAGCGCTAGGGATGACGAACGATGGCGGCGCGACCATCACCGCCTCGGCTCCGAGTTCTACAGCCTCTGAAGTCCGGGCTACGGCCGTATGTGTGGAGTTCCCCTCGGAACCGGCGATTATCGGCAAACGGCCTCTAGCTTGGTCGATGACGAGACCCAGGATGCGACGCCTCTCGGCTTCGTCCAGTTTGTACACCTCACTAGCCAACCCGAAGCAGACGAGGCCTGAGCTCCCTGCCAGTATCGCGTGCTCCACCAACGAATCCAGCGAGTCGGCATCCACATCTCCGTTCGGCAAGAAAGGAGTGGGCAACACGGTCAGTACTCCGGCGAGGGATCGCGCCACGTAGGTTTCCGTCATCGATTCCCCACTTCTCATAGAACCATTGAAGATGCAGACAACGTTACTCGATGTAGATCTCGGCGTCATCCTATTTCCCGAATTCTCGGCGCACTTCACCTGTTTGCAGGGACAATCAAAGTGACGGCACCCAGCGAAAGGGGTCAGTGGGGTTAGGGCCTGCGTGAGGACCTGGCTGGCGTCTCCTCGCGTCGCATGGCAAAGCTCTCAGGCTCGCTAGTAATGACCGTCTGACCGTGAACGTACGAGGAGCGGGCCCACAGGTTCAACGATACTCTCGATGTCCATGCAGACGACCTTAAGTTTGGATACCTGTTCATCTGCGACGAGCTCGAAGAAAATGGTTATGAGGTGTATCGCAGCAACGCACATTCTCTGTGCTGCGAGGCAGGAATCGTTGTAGCACTGCACCGTCGTCGCGGATCAGGCAAGACGGCCGGCCCACCCGTGCATGATGGTTACGTCCAGCGGGTCTTCACCGCTAGTGTTCCAATTAGTTGTGGCTGACGGACATCACTGAATACTGGGCGAATTACGGCAAACTCAACCTGTGGGTGATCGAGGATGTGTTATCCAACCGCATCGTGGGCGATGCCATCCACCCGCGCATGAAGTCCTCTCTTGCCGTCGCAGCCCTGGAATGCGCGGTTGCCCGCGGGGCCGCCATCGCTATCAATGTCATCGGACTTACGTATCACTCCGGCCGGGGTCACAATTTCAATCCAGGAACTAGGTGAGCGACCTGAACCGCCACGGCATCCGCGGCTCTATGAGGCGTGTCGGAGCTGCCGGGGACAATGCGGCTATGGAGTCATTTTTCACGGTCCCGCAAAAGAACGTCCTCAACCGAGCCCGTTGGGACTGCTGTGACGAACTGAAGGTCGCTATCATTACGTGATTTGAGCGGACCTACCACCACCGCATACAAGAACGACTCGGACGCATGACTCCCATCGAATTTGAGGCCGTATTCGCTCACCAAACAACAGCCCCCGCAGCCGAACCCTATGGGTCAACTAGACCTGGGGCAGCCCCCAACATTGAGGCTCGGATAACGTGCGGAACTCAGGTTTCGCCATGGCTAGGAGCGAGGTATCTAAAACGTGTTTGACACCGTCGAGATCCAAACCCACGATCAGGCGCGCGGCACGGTTGGACACGTGGGCACCTTCTCAAATCTTGACCACGAGGGCGTCGAGGTAGATCACTGTGGGAAGCTTCCACAGGGGAGTGGCCGCCGAGCCAAAACCTGGTCGGCGATGGCCTCAGTGACGTTGCTAGTCGTTCAGTGTGAACGTTCAGCGATGAGAGTCGGCGCGAGATGATGTTGGATGTCGCGGAGCACTATCCCGCCCGTTTACAAGCTGATGTTCATGCTCTACAGGACACCGATGCGGCGCGCACCTTCGGGCACCGGGCCGGACGCGAACGGACCGTACCGATCCCGTGGCTGGTCCAAGATCATGTCGCCCAACTCGGCGCCCACTGTCTTCAGCGTCGTCATGTCACGCGAGTTGCGTGAACCGTGACCGAGCCGGTCGCCTCTGTCTTAGTCCAGATGGTTGCCAAATCAACAACCATGCTCGGCTCCAGGACGACTCTGATCATCTTGGGCAGAAGACGCCCTCACCTGTCAAGATCACCCCTTCCCCCGCTCATCCGACGCTTAGCCGGAGAGCGGTCTGGTTCTCGGGCCCCACAGGTGCGTGCGGTGAGAAAATCACGCTCTGTCGCGCCCACGGTGTGGCAGGTGGCATCGACCCGGAAACGATCCTTGAACGTGTCCACATACTGAATCGTCTCATCCTCGGACGGTCGAGTCCCGCGGTGGAAAGCTCGCACGCCGTCCGCAAATTCCGTTCACCCGTCATGATTCAGCGACGTCGCGTCGTCGCTACTTGGCCTCGGTAAACTCATTGCCAATCATCCCGGGCCGGGCCTCCGAATTGACATCGACACGTCGATGCCACCTTGCTAACGCCCTCTCGCCGTCCCCACTGTGCCCAACAACGTGGAGGATCACCGCTTAATCGGCCGCACGCTCAAGCAACGCTTCCTGAACGCACATTGCCGGAGTTGCGGCGGGAGCTGATGGGCATGATTCGGCCCCTCAAAAGAAGCGGAACCAAACCCAATGCAAATCAACCCGTCAGAGCCGTCCGGATAGCCGGGACAGGCCGCCCCATGAGTGAGTCTCTTCGGACCCTTGACAATGGCCGTCACCGTGGTACTTTGGAATCGTTTCCAAACATGAACGCATTTTCACCTCAAGGAGTCGACGTGGACTACCAAAGGCCCGTCAACTATCCACAGATCAGGATGTGGTTCGGCATGGTGGCAAATCGTGCGGTGCTGAAAGAAGGACGGTTGGTCCTTCCCGTCGGCGCTGGCCCGACCGGAGAGCTCGATGAGGTCGTCATCGAGCGCGACCGAGTTACGTTCTGTACAGAAGCCTGAACAAGCGAGAGGCGATGCCGCCTCGGATGGAGAAGCTGGATATGACGATGGTGCGTATTCGACAGGCGGTGCTCGCCGCGCTGGAAGATGAGATGAGGAGCGACGACTCGGTCATTGTGATGGGCGAGGACGTCGCAGTGGCTGGCGGGCCGTTCAAGACCTCCGATGGTCTACTCGCTGAATTCGGTCCGCTCCGAGTGCGGGACACCCCGATTTCGGAGATGGGATTCACCGGAGCGGCCGTTGGCGCAGCGGCCTTTGGACTGCGGCCGGTGGCCGAAATCATGTTCATGGAGTTTCTCGGGGTAGCCCTCGACATGGTCGTGACGGAGGCAGCGAAGTTCCGCTACCTCAGCGGCGGTCGGTTCACGGCCCCGCTGGTCGTGCGCGCATCAATCGGGAGCGGTCTCGGTTTCGGGATGCAGCACAGCCAGACCCTCGAGAATTGGGTTACCTCAACCCCGGGCCTAGTCGTCGTGGAGCCGAGTGACGCACAGACCGCCTACGGCCTGCTCCGTTCCGCGATCCGCCACAACGGACCAGTGGTGGTACTCGAATCTCGTGCGCTGTACGGCGTTCGCGGCGAGCTCGTTCGCGGAGAAGAGGGAATCATTCCTCTCGGTCAGGCACGGATTGTGCGCCCAGGATCTGCCGTGACCGTGGTGAGCATGGGCCAGATGGTCAGCGTCGCCGTCAAGGCGGTGGAACAGGCCTGCCTAGACGCCGAAGTCATCGATCTTGCCACTCTCGCGCCCTGGGATCAGCAGACCGTGCTCGACTCGGTCGCCAAGACCGGACGCCTTGTCGTGGTGGAGGAGGCCCCGGCGAGCGGCGGGTGGGGCAGCGAAATCGTCTCGACGGTCGTTAGCCGAGCGTTCGGCGATCTCAAGGTAGCTCCGTTCCGCATCACCACCCCCGACGTTCCGGTTCCCTACACCCCGAAACTCGAGCACCAGTTCTTGCCGACGGCGGAGTACGTGGGTACCCAAATTTCTCATTACCTCGAAACCGATCGAGTGCCCGATCCCTGGTGGGTCGAGGAAGGACGACTCTCATGACGGCCATTACCTCCGAGCAGTTAGAACGCCGCGGCGCCCTCTCCGAACCGGCGGAGGTCTACCGTCGCATGGTCGAGATCCGCACTTTCGAAGACCAGATATCTGGGCTCTTCGCGCAGGGTCTCATACACGGGACGACCCACACTTGTCAGGGCCAGGAGGCCCTTGACGTTGCCCTGGCCAAGGTGCTCGAACCGACGGATGCGGTCGCCTGCACCTATCGAGGGCACGGAATCGCTCTGGCGCTGGGGATGACTCCCGAGGAGGTTCTCGGCGAGATCATGGGTCGCAGCACTGGATGCGTCGGCGGACTGGGTGGTTCGATGCACCTCTCCGATCCGACCATCGGTCTGCTTCCCACCTTCGCGATCGTCGGTGCGGGCATCCCGATTGCGACCGGCGCCGCCGTCGCTTTCCAGACGCGTGGAGAAAAGCGCGTGGCCGTCTCCGTCTTCGGCGACGGCGCCACCAACATCGGCGGCTTCCACGAGGGCATCAACCTCGCGGCGGTTTGGAAGTTGCCGGTAGTGTTTGTGATCGACAACAACCTCTATGGCGAGTACAGCCGCATCAACACCACGACGCTGCTCACCGACCTCTCCGTGCGCTCACAGTCCTATGGCATCCCCGGCCGGAGCGTCGACGGCATGAACGTCGACACGGTGTCCGAGGCTCTGGCCGAGTGTGTAGAACGCGCCCGCTCAGGGGGAGGCCCTTCGGTGCTTGAGGTGCGCACCTACCGTTTCGCGGGCCACTCTCGGTCCGACGAGGCCACCTACCGGCCTGAGGGGGAGCTCGACTCCTGGTTGAAGCGCGACCCGGTGAAGATTCGTCGCGAGGCACTCCTCACCTCGGGCTCTCTGTCGGAAGTCGAATTAGGCGCGATCGAGAGCGAAGTCGACACCCGGATCGCAGAGGTGGTCGAGTCTTCGAAGGCAGCACCAGAACCCGGGGTCGCCTCAATGTTCCAGAATGTCTGGGCACCTGCCGACGAGGATTCGCGATGAAGTCAACGGTCAAGATGCCCCGGGTCGCCGAGACCACGGACGAAGTCGTGGTGGAGGCCTGGCTTGTCGAAGTCGGCTCCACCGTCAAGGAAGGCGACCCCATCATGCGCGTCGAAACTGACAAGGTCAGTGTTGACGTGCCAGCCCCCATCGGTGGCACGCTCGTCGAGCAGCTGGTGTCACCAGAAGAGGTTATCGTCGCTGGCGCGGGGATCGCAGTTTTCGAATCATAGGCGCCGCCACGTCCTCACGTCATCAAAGAAGCTAGGAGCCAAAGAATGCCAACGATCGAGTCGATCGAGACGATCCCCCTGACCGTGCCGCTGAAGCACCTCTACAAAGGAAGCTTTTACCAGATGCGTAATCGCTGCACGATCATCACGCGTATCCGAACCTCTGATGGAGTCATTGGTGAGGCCTACAACGCCGACTCTGACGAAGAACAGGCTGAGGTCCTGGGCATCATAAACGACGAGATTGCGCCGATGCTGATCGGCAAGAAAGTTCTCGCTGTCGAGCAGTTGTGGGACACGATGCTCCGGGTCACTCTTGACCAACTGCGCGACCGCCGGCTGGCGATGCAGGCGATCGCTTGCGTCGATAGCGCGATCTGGGATGCCGTCGGCAAGCACGCGGGGATGCCACTCTGGCAACTCTGGGGAGGCTTCCGCGACCGCGTCCCAATGATCGGCATCGGTGGATACTACGGATCGAGCGAGGCCGACCTCGAGAAGGAGCTCGGCTTCTTCAAGGGCGAGCACGGCATGGTGGGCATGAAGTTCAAAATCGGCGGCCAGTCGCCAGAGAAGGATGCACAACGGCTCCGCACTGCGAAGAACATCGTCGGCGACGACTTCATCTTCGTGGTGGACGCCAACCAAGGTTACTCAGTCGCCGAGGCGCTGAACTTTCTCTCGCTGATCGAGGACGACGTCAGCCTGCGGTGGTTCGAGGAGCCGACTCGCTGGCACGCCGATTGGCGTGGACTCCGCGATGTGCGGCTCCGCGGCAATGTGAACGTGGCTGCCGGCCAGAGCGAAATTTCGCGCGTGGGCATGCGGGAGATGATGCTCAACAACGCCATCGATGTGAGCAACTTCGATGCCTCGTGGGGTGGGGGGCCTACCGAGTGGCGGCGAGTGGCAGCGCTCGCCTCCGCGTTCGAGGTACAGCTCGGCCACCACGAGGAGGCGCAGGTCGCCTCTCACCTGCTCGCCTCGGTGCCGCACGGCACCTATGTCGAATCGTTCTCGCCGACTCGCGATCCGATCTACTGGAACCTCCTCGCGAACCGGCCGGAACTCGTCGATGGAGCTCTCCCCCTTCCGACCACGCCTGGTTTCGGATGGGTACTTGACGAGGACTTCATCAGGAAGTACCGCACGGACAAGTAGTTTCGATTGCCATGGATATCAGAGTCGAAAGCAGGTGGGTATGACGGCAGCCGCTCCCGTGCCCTTCGTGGACACGCACGTGCACTTCTGGGATCTCGCACATCCGACTCTTACCTACGGTTGGCTTGCGCCGGGCGTCGTGCATCCGATTCTTGGCGACATCGAGGCGATGAAGTCGCCACGGTACGACGCTCAGAGCCTGCTCGCCGAGTCGCGTTTCGCAGATGTGCAGGCCTTCGTGCACGTGCAGGCTGCAGTCGGCACCCCCGATCCAGTAGAAGAGACAGCTTGGCTCAACGACATGGCTGACGCGGTAGGCGAACCGAGCGCGATCGTCGCGCATGCAGATCTCTCCAGCGGCGATCTGGCGGTGACGCTCGACCGACACGTTGCCTGCGGTCGTCTGCGGGGGGTTCGGGACTTCGCCCTGGAGCCCGCTCTGGCCTCCGGCGAGACGACGTCATTTGAAACGGGTCTCCTCGAATTGGCCAGCCGGATGCTCGTGGTCGACCTGGACTGCGAGTGGCCGAATATGGCGGAAGCGGCTCGGCTGGCATCTCGGCATCAAGGGGTCACCTTCGCGCTCGAGCACCTCGGCTACCCGCGCAATCGCGACCCAGAGTATTTCGAGGGCTGGAAGACGGGGATCACCGCACTGGCGGCCAGCGACAACGTTTACTGCAAGATCTCGGGGCTCGGAATGGGAGACCACTCTTGGAAGACTGAGAGCATTCGGCCCTGGGTGCTGCACTGCATAGAGAGCTTTGGGACGGCGCGCTGCGTCTTCGGCACGAACTGGCCGGTCGACCGGCTCTACAGTTCCTATGACGCGGTCGTCTCGGCATACCGTGAGACCGTCGCCGACCTCACTCTCGACGAGCAACACGATGTGTTGCACCGAAACGCGGAGGCCCTCTACCGACTCAACGACGCGAGCTGAGGCTGAAATGGCGAACCTACCGATTGATCAACGGGGCCATGAGACTGCGCCTGAGTCGCCGGTCGACCTACTGGCGGGATCGTTGAGGGTGCAGCTGTCCGGCGTCGACCTCATCGATCTGCGCTGGGGCGATCGGGGCATCGCGCAGCGTATCTACGTCGCGGTGCGTGACGCCCCATGGAACACGATCCCAGCCGTCGTCTTGGCGCGCGAGATCTCGCAGGGCGACGACAACTTCACTGTCACGTTCCGGTGCCGACACCGCTTTGGCGAGATCGACTTCGAATGGAACGGAGTGGTCGAGGGTTCAGCCGACGGCACGCTCTCCTATCGCCTGTCAGGGCAAGCACTCTCCGGCTTCGAGTACTCAAAAATCGGCCTCAACGTGCATCACCCACTCGGCGAGTACCGTGAGTGCAGTTATGAGGCGACGACTGAGAGCGGGAAGTCGCTCACCGGCCGGCTTCCATCGGCCATCGAGCCACAGTTGATCCGAGACGGCATCCTTACCGCAATGTTCGACGAGTTCCGCCAGATCACCTTCGACCTTGACGGGCTCCGTGCCGAGTTTGCCTTCGAGGGCGACGACTTCGAGATGCAGGACCACCGGAACTGGGCGGATGCGAATTACAAAACCTACGGTACTTCGCTGAAGCGCGGGTTCCCCTTTACGGCGCACCGCGGCGACCGTTTCGAACAGGGAGTCGTTGTCACGCTCAGCGGGGCGCTAGGAATGCCTCCTCCCACCGTGGCACCCACAGTTCCAGATCTCGGGTTCTGGGAACAGGCGGCGAGTTTCCCCCAGCTCGGGCAGCTCTGGGTCTCTCCCCCGGCTCCGGATGCATACGAGCGGCCGCCGTCGAGCCGTCCCGATTTCTTGCGGCTCGAGGTAGACGAGGTCGCCAACGTGTTCGCAGCCCTCGAAGAAACGCGCGCAGCTTTTCCCCACGATCCGGTTGCGATCGAACTCGTGCTAAAAACCACTCCCAGTAATGCGACCGAGGACGCCCGCGCTCTCGCCGCAACGCTCGCCGACACGAGGATTTCCTCGGCCGCAGGGCCAGCCTTCGTGCCCGTGCTCCGGGTGATTGTGCTGGAGAGAACGACTGGCTTCAGCGCCACAAAGCTCGCGACTCCCGCTGGCCTAGTCTCGGACTTCGTGACCGCCATTCGTGCCGCTGGCTCGACGCTACCCGTGCAAAGCGGCAGCGAACAGAATTTTAATGAGATCAACCGCTCCCGGCCCAATTACAAGGGACTTAACGGCATTGCGTTCGCCTACAACCCGCAGGTGCATGCGGCCGACAACCAGTCCCTGATGCAGAACGCCGCCACGATCCTCGACATCGCCGAATCGACCCGCGCCCTCTACCCCGGAGTGGCCCTCTCCGTCGGACCGGTCCGGTTGCTTGGTCCCGACGGTCCGTACCCAGCGGGACCTATTGCCCCCGGCGAATCCCCGAACACCGTCGACGAACGGCAGCGGGGTCTATTCGGGGGGGCGTGGACCGTCGCCTTCCTCCGCTCCTGCGTCGCTGCGAGCGTAGAAGCAGTGACGCTATTCTCGCTCACAGGGGAGGGTGGCATCATCGGAACACCGATTGGCTGGGTTTTCGAGCGCTTGCGCGAGAGCCCTCCGGTCTCGAGTTCGCGCGTCTTTGTCTCCGGTCCGGTCGACGGCCACCTTGCCGGCATCCGCTGGACTACCGCCATTGGTAGCCGCACTCTGATCGCCAACCTACGCGACACGCCCGCAGTGGTGAATTCAACGGCGTTGTATTCAGGGGTTCCTTCGCGATCTGTCACGATGAGACTGTTTGATGAGCCGGTCACTCCGGCCGACTTCGATGCTGTGGAGGGGTCGGTATTCTCGGAGGCGTCACCGCCTCGAAACTCCACGACGATGCTCACCCCTTTCGCGGTTCTCTGCATCGACGAATCGGCAGGGCCCGAGGCATCGTGATCGGGCGGCGGATGGAGGCACTGGTTGGTGGATGAGGCATTCAAGCTCGCCCCTCCGACCATCCGCGATGTCGCGGCACGTGCTGGGGTCGCCCTCTCGAGCGTGTCCCGCGCCCTCTCGGGACATGCCTCTGTATCGGCGGGCATGCGCAAGAAGGTCGAAGACGCCGCTCGTGAACTGGGTTACGAGCCCGATCTGCTGGCCCAGTCGATGCGCAGCGGTAGCACGAACACAGTCGGCTTCCTGCTTCGCGACATCTCGAACCCGCTCTTTGCTAACATCGCTCGCCATTGTGAACAGGAACTCCGCAGGGTCGGATTCTCGATGATCCTGATGAACTCGGACGGGGTCGAATCTGCAGAGGCATTCAACCTGAATATGATGCGTAGGCGCCGTGTCGATGGTGTGATCGCCTCGCTCGTTTCGGAGACTTCCCCCACGACGGTTGCCGCTCTGATGGCACTGAAGATGCCGATCGTACTACTCGACCGCGAGGTGGCCGGTCTCGATTCCGCCGCCGCGCTCTGCGACCACTACAGCGGTGTGCGGAACGCGGTAGACGCGCTACTGGTCCGAGGCCACCGGCGCATCGTCCTGATCACTGGGCCGGTGACGGTGAGGACTTCGCGCGAGCGGGTGCGCGCCTACTGTGACGCGTTCGCCCAACGCGGTTTGCCGGTCGACGAGTCCCTGGTCATGGCGTCGAGTTTCGACGCGGACTACTCAAAATCTCAGGCTACCGAACTGCTCTCCCGCGAGTTACCGCCGACGGCGGTCATCGCGGGGGGGATCGCCACCACTGCTGGGGTGCTCGCCGCGATGCACCAACTCCAGTTAAAGCCTGGCAGTGACATCGCCTTGGTCGCTCTGGACGAGTGGCCTATGTTCGAGATTTTCACGCCACAGCTCGCTTCCGTCGCCCGCGACTCCGGTGAGATGGGAACGACCTCCGCACGCCTGCTCCTCGACATGTTGTCGGGAATGAAGCCGCGCACGGTCATTATCGACACAGTCTTCACTCCGCGTGAGAGCATCACTACCATCTCCGGACGCTGATTCCTGCTCTCCGCGGCCTTGAGCCGAAAGTTTTCGGGATCGTTTCCACCAATCGTGTTTCGCGCGCGCAATCGAGGCAATTTAGGTTCGAGACCCCCATTGCACTGACGTGTGGGTTCGTGTATCATCGTGGAAACGATTCCAAGTCGAATCGTCACAACACAATAATCAGTAGGAGGAAGTGAAATGCGCTCTTTCGTAACAATGACGTTTCTGGCAGCTAGCTTTGCACTTGTGGTCACGGCGTGCAGTTCCGCGGCTCCGCCGTCGACAGACACTTCGGGAACTTCGCCGTCGACAGACAGTTCCGAGACGGCGATCAAAGCAGATCTGCCAGCAGCCTCGGCCGCACTCGTAGCCATTGGTTACGACCAGATCGCCAACTCGGTAGACACGGTCGCTCCAGCTCCTGCCACGCTCGCGGACGGTAGTACGTTCACGCTCGCAGACAGTATCGCCACGAAGGTCAAGAGCGGCGATCCGCTCAACTACGTCCTTTCCTATCAGTCGACCGGAATCGCACTCTTTTCTGAGCAGTACAAAGCGGGCTATGACGCCACCACGCCGATTGCACAGTCGCTGATCAACACCAATTCGACGGCAATCGCGCCCGTTCCTGCAATTGACATCCCGGCGCAGATCGCCCAGATCGAGGCGCTACTGAACACTGACCAAATCGACTGCCTTGCCATCGAACCGCCCGACGGGAACGCCTTCACCGACATCACCAATAAGGTGATCGCGAAGGGTATTCCAGTCTTCACTGCTGGGGTCCAATCGAACGGCAATGAGTTCTCCAACTTCACCCAAGTGCCGCTCGAAGAAGGTAAGACCGCAGCCGAGACCGTGCTGAAGTGGATGGATACGTCCGGCAATGACCTCAAAGTGTTTTCAATGGGAGGTGGCGACCCGAGCGCGGAGTGGGCTCAGGGCCGTTTCCAGGGCTTCGAACAAACGATCATGGCTGCCATTCCCGACGCAAAGTTCATCAATGGCGCAAATAACCCGCTGACGGTGGATTATGACCCGGCCGCATCGTACGACACGTACAAGGCGCTGCTGACCGGTCAGCCCGATCTCCAGTTCATCCTGAATGTTGACATCGGCGCCGAAAACGCAGATCGGGCCGTCACCGATGCAGGTGTCGACGGCAAGGTCTTCACCGCTGGCTGGAACACCAGTGCCGGTCAACTCGACGCGATTGAGGCCGGGATCCAGGTCGCCGCTTTCGACCAGGGATGGTCACAGCAGGCCGGATTCGGCGCGGTGGCATGCGCCGTCTATCTCGCGACCGGCGAGGTAATGCCCAATACACAACATCTGATTCCAGTCACCGCAGACGGAGTCGACGCGGCGCGTAAGCTGCTCGGCGGATAATTCCAGCTGAGACCCCCGATCCGACAGCGTAGTCACAATTTAAGGAATCTGCTATATGAACGCTTCAGAATCCAGAGCCACTGCCCACGCGGCTCCACCTGATTTCAGCGTCAAGCACTTCTCGCGAACGTTTGCTCGGATCGGGGGGTTGCTCCTCACAGTTGCACTGGTGATGGCCGTCTTCTCCATCATCTCCGGGGGTTTGTTCTTGGTCCCGGATAACTTGCTAGGCCTGTTGCGCTACATGAGTACACTCGCGATCATCGGCTTCGGCCTCACGACCGTCCTCATCGTCGGGGAGATCGACCTCTCTTTCGCCAACCTCTACGGCTTGTCCGCCATGATGACCGCAGTGGCATGGCTCAACTGGGGTTGGCCGGTTTGGGCGGCCATACTGCTCTCGCTCGTCGTGGCCCTGCTCGTCGGTTTGTTCAATGCCTTCTTTACGACCGTGGTCGGCATCCCGTCGTTCATCGCCACGCTGGGGTCGAGCACGCTTATTTTTGGTGTGACGCTCCTGATCAGCGGCGCCCAGCGCTTCGCTCCAGCCTCGCCGCCAACTGGCAAAACCGTCGACCCAGGGGAAGTGGATTTCTTCCGTAGCCTGAGCAATGGCCAATTGCCGTTCGGCATCCCAATGCAGGTGATCTGGATGATCGGCATCGCGGCGATCTTCTGGGTGCTTCTCAATCTCTCTCTGTTTGGCTTCCGCCTCAAGGCGATCGGCGGCAACGAGACTGCGGCTCGCTACGCTCGGCTTCCCGTGCGCCGGTACAAGTTCTACGCCTTCATGATCGTCGCCGTCGTCACGGCCATCGCGGCGTTGCTCGACTTCTCGTTCATAGGTTCAGCGCAGCCCGGTGCGGGCCAGGCGCTGCTGTTCCCGGCCTTTGCCGCGGTGGTGATCGGCGGCGCGAGCCTCTCTGGCGGCCAAGGCTCCGTGATCGGCACACTGCTCGGCGCCCTGCTGCTCGCGATCATCGCGAACGGCCTGGCGCTGTTGGCCGCTGGCCCTTTCGTCCAGCAGATGTTCCTTGGAGTTGTCACGATCGGCGCGGTCGTGCTTGACAGGTTCTCTCGCAATTGGGGGAAAGTAAGATGAGTGCGGCGCTAATCAGTACGCTCGGTGTGTCGATCTCGGGTCTGGTAAAGCGGTACGGTGACACCGTAGCCCTGGATGGACTCGACCTGGACGTTTCGGCTGGCACGATCCACGGTATTGCCGGGCCAAACGGCGCTGGCAAGAGTACGCTGATCAAAATTCTCGCGAGTGAGGTGCAGCCCGACGCGGGAGCCATAAAGGTTTGCGGGGAAAAGTGGACAAGTGATAGCGGCTTGCACCAAATCGCCGTCGTGCACCAGGAGGCCGAGCTCTTTCCTAACCTCACAGTGGGCGAGAACCTGCTAGTGGGGCGAGAGGGCACATTGGGTCGACCCCAGACTGGCCCGCGCGAACACGAAGTGCTCGAAGAGATGGGGCTCACCCGCTATCGTGACATGCTGCTTGGAGACCTACCTCTTGGCCTGCAGCAGCGCACCGAAATCGGACGAGCACTCGTTCGTAACGCCGATGTCTTTCTGTTTGACGAGCCGAATTCCGCCCTCACCGCCGAGGAGTCAGAGGAGTTGTTCGTGCAAATGCGTGAGTTCGCCGACAGTGGCCGCACCGTGCTGTTCGTCACCCACCGGATCGAGGAGCTCGCATCCGTCGCAGACACCGTCACGGTTATCGTCGACGGGCGCTGCTGCACCACCATCACACGCGAAGACATTAGTCCGCAGCGGATCGCCCGCGAGCTTGTTTTTGGAGCGGTCCAACACGAGCGCAACGCGCCCAGCGAGATCGTGTTGGCCGGCGACGCAGTGCGGGTCGAGCAGTGGACTCACGCGCAACAGAAGTTTCAGGACATCTCGATGCACGTGAGCAACGGAGAGGTTGTCGCCGTCGTCGGCGTCGAGGGCTCGGGAGGACGCGAACTCGTGCAATCGATGGTTGGCCTTGAGCACACTAGCGGCCAGAGCTCGATTGAGGATTACTCCCAGGTGGAGTTCGTCGCGGCTGACCGGTCAGAGAGCCTGTTTTCCAACCTGACAGTGGCCGAGAACCTTTACCTCCGTCAAGATCGGCGCATCCGCAACCGATTCGGCATGCTGCGCTTCGCCGAGACAAACCGGCTCGCCTCTCAGGCGCGCGCCGACTTCGGCGTGAAGGCCGCATCGCTTTCGGTGCCCGTGCGGAGCCTCAGCGGAGGCAACCAGCAGAAGGTGGCGATCGCGTCTGCACTGGCTGTCGATCCGAGTCTTCTCGTGGTCGAGGAGCCCACTCGAGGCGTCGACGTCTCAAGCAAGGCGGAGATCTACCATCTGCTCCATGAGTACGCACGCGGCGGAGGGGCGGTACTTCTCTACTGCACCGAGAACTCCGAGGCCTTCGACGTGGCCGACCGTGCCGTAGTGGTGTCGTCCGGACGGATCGTGGGTTCGATCGACGTGAGAACAATCCCCGATGTCGAGACGCTTGCCGAACAGATCACAGTCCTGGAAGCCAAACAGTTGTAACGCGACGAGCGGAGTAGATTCATTATGAGCATCATTCAGACCGTCGAGGCTATCCCGGTTGCCTACCCGGAGCCGAACGACTTCGATGCGACCCGGTACCTCTGTCTCGTCAAGATTACGACTGACGACGGGATCGTGGGCTGGGGCGAGTCAATCACCCAGTTCCCTGAGGCCAATCCCGCCGTCGCGGCCATCATCGAAGGGCTGGCGCCGCTCATCATTGGGCGGAGCGCGATTGACACGACCGCAATTTGGCACACGCTGAAAGACCGGGCGTGGTGGTACGGCTATAACGGGGGCATAGCCTCTTACGCCGTGGCGGCGATCGACATTGCCCTCTGGGACATCAAGGGCAAGGCTCTCGGTGTCAGCGTGTGCGAACTGCTAGGTGGCCCGGTGCATGACCGGCTTCCAGCCATCGCATCGTCGCACGCGCATCACGAGTCGATCCCCGCCATGGCCGAAGAGGCGCTCGGTTGGCTCGATTCGGGACTGCAGGGCATGAAGGTCGGCTTCGGCAAGCGCGGGAATGCGCGTCTAGGCTTCGAACACGACCGAGACGTCGAGTACGTGCGCGCCATGCGCGAGGCGATCGGAGACGACCGGATGCTCATCATCGATCTCGGCTACGCCATCGAGTGGGATGTCGCTTCCGCGGTGAAAAGGGTGCAGGCTTTCGATCACTACAACATCGACTGGATCGAGGAGCCGCTCGGGGCCTGGGATCCGGAAGGGTACGCCACCCTGCGCGCGAAGACCACCACGCTGATCGCCTACGGCGAGCGGGAATGGAACGTGCAGGGGTTCGAGCGCGTGCTCGCGACGGGTACCTGCGATGTCGTGGGCATCGACCCAGGTCGCGCGGAGGGCATTACGGGGTTCAAACGGGTCACCGACCGGGTCGAGTTCTACCGGCGGCAGGCGAACGCACACGCGTGGTCGTCGGCGATCGTCAGCGCGGCCAGCCTCGCCCTGAGTTTCAGTAGCCCGGCCTGCAAGCTCTTCGAACTCAAACCGCTGCGCAATCCGATGCAGCACGATCTGGTGTCTGCCCCAATCGTTCATGTCGACGGCTGGGTGTACCCGCCGACCTCCGCGCCGGGTCTAGGCATCGATATCGACGAGCGAGTCATTGATAGATATCGCTCGTGAACGCTGTGAGAACCGCGCTGAAAATCGACGACCTCGACGACCTCGACGACCTCGTCGCGCTCGTAACCGCGACCGAGTTCGATGCGGGGGACGAGCGCGCACTGACACTCGTGCTCGCCGACTTCCTCGCATGTGTGGAGGCGAGTTTCGAGTCTGAGAAGTCGACTGGGGCACGATTCGGGGATACTGCTTCGGGGCTCGACGAGGTAGTCTCTGAACTGGCGGTGCGCTCCTGCCTCGGCGACCGTGACGACATCGACTGGCGCGGTACGGTGCACCCTGGTTCGATCGTCTGGCCGGTGGCCCTCGCTCTCGCGTCCGATCTCGATGCGGATGGCCCGACGCTCCTTGCCGCTGCGGTCGCAGGGTACCGCGCAACCACTGCGCTCGCCCAGCTGCTCGGCTCTGCGCATGCCGCACGTTATCACCCGACCGGAGTGGCGGGCGCATTCGGTGCCGCGGTTACAGCCGGCACGCTGCTTCGGCTCGAGCACGACGAACTCGTGGCAGCCAGCGCGCACGCCGTCTCCGCTGCTGGTGGGCTCGGGCAGGCAGCGCTCGAGCGTTCACGCAGCATGGTCTTTCACCGGGTAGCGGCGACGAGTACGGGTCTCCATGCGGCGCGCTTCGCTGCGCGCGGGTTCTCGGGTAGCAGGCACGTTCTCGATGGCCCCCGGGGAGCGTTCTCGATTCTCGGCGGCGGTGCCACGACGTCTGGTTCCTCCACCTTGGGTGAGCTCGATCTCGCGCCTTCGGGGATCTCGGTGCGCATTTTTCCCGTGAATGGCTTCGTTCAGGCGGTGGTCGCGCTGGCCGCCGCCGCCGGTGTCCAGGCGCGCAACTTGGGCGGCCGTAGAGCCAGTGACGATGGGCGTTCGGATAGCCATCTCGAGATCGAGGTCGGGATCACCGCCGGTGTGATTCCCGCGGTGAGTGGAGAGCATGGCGGCGACTGGTGGGATATCCGTTCGGCGGTCGCTTCGGCCTACCTCTCCGGTGACCCCTTCGACCTTGCGTTGAGCCCTGACGCGCGGGCCCTGCGTCACCGGGTCATCGTGAGAGCCGCCGAATTGCCCGTCGGCTATGGCCAGCTACGTATTGGTGCCGTGGCGCGCATGAGCGCAGCGCCCGTAGACGACGCGCCGCGTGAGGACGCAAGCTCAGCGGTAACTCCTCCGCCCGGCCTGGATATCGGCAGTGAAGCCACGAGGTCTCTGCTCGCGACAAAGTGGAGCCGAATGCTGAGCGACCCGGGCGCGCCCCAGCGACTGGTAGGCGAGGCATCCGCGTTGCTGAGCGAGGGAGGCGACCGCGTGCCGCAGGCGCTCGTATCGTCGATGCGACGAGACAGAACATCTGACCTGTGAAAAGAGGAGGAACCGAAATGACTGATGAGAAGCAGTGGGTGCTGGTGACTGGTGCAGCCGGTGGAATAGGAGCGGCGACGTGTCGCCGTCTGGCTGCAGACGGCCTTCAGGTTTGGGCGGTTGACCGCGACGGAGCCGGGGTGCGTGCCGTTGTGGAAGGGCTGGAGGGTTCGGGTCACCGGATGACTACGATCGACCTCACCTCTCTATCGAGCATTGACGCGCTGGTCGAGGAGATGAGCGCGACCGGAATCCGCCTCATGGGCATGATTCATCACGCTGCTGTGCTGCGGAGACGGGACTCGATCGACGAGATCACCGAAGACGATTGGGACTTTCAGATCGATATCAACCTGAAAGCGACGTTCTTTCTCGATCGCGCCGTGGCCCGGTTCCTGGTCGAGCAGGGAGACGGCGGAGCGATCGTGAACTTCACTTCGCAGGGCTGGTGGTCAGGCGGCTTCGGAGGATCGGTAGTCTATGCAGCCAGCAAGGGCGGGATCGTTTCGATGTCCCGCGGCCTGGCGCGCACACTCGCACCGAAGGGTATTCGGGTGAATACCATCGCGCCGGGATTCGTCGATACCGCCATGATGCGCGACGGCCTGAGCGAGGAGGCCCTCGCCGCCAACGTGGCGCAGGTGCCGCTCGGCTACCTCGCCTCTCCCGAGGAGGTGGCTGACGCCGCAGTCTTCCTGGTGGGCTCCGACTCCCGATATATCACCGGTGCGACCCTGAACGTCACTGGTGGGCAGCTGATGTACTGAACTGCGACAGTAATCCGAACCGTCATCCAATCGACCTCCCCGCCCGTATCCTTTCAGTTGAGGAATATCCCATGAAACCATTGAGTGACGTACGCATCCTCGCGATCGAGCAGTATGGTGCGGGGCCATTCGGCAGTGTTCATCTCGCCGACCTCGGCGCGGAGGTCATCAAGATCGAAGAACCTCTGAGTGGTGGCGACGTCGGACGTTACATTCCCCCGTTTCAGAATGGGGAGGATAGCCTCTTTTTTGAGACCTTCAACCGTAACAAGTCGAGTCTCAGCCTTGATTTACGGAGTGCCGAGGGTCGCGCGGTTTTCGAGGACCTGGTGAAGGTCAGCGACGTCGTCTATTCGAACCTGCGAGGTGACGTGCCCGCGAAGATCGGCATTACCTACGACGACCTCGCCAAGTTAAATCCGGCGATCGTCTGTTGCTCGCTTAGCGGCTTCGGGATGACGGGCCCTCGTGCCGCCGAGCCGGGCTACGACTACGTTCTGCAGGGGCTCGCTGGTTGGATGGACATCACCGGCGAACCTGACGGACCGCCGACGAAGTCGGGGTTGTCGTTGGTCGACTACTCCGGAGGCCTGGTCGCCGCGATATCGATCCTTGCGGGACTTCATCAAGCCCGACGTGATGGTATCGGAATGGACTGCGATGTGAGTCTCTACGACACAGCGATCGGCATGCTGAACTATCCGGCCACCTGGAATCTCAACGGCGACTTCTCGCCGCGCCGGACGCATCACTCCGCACACCCCTCGCTGGTGCCATTCCAGGCTTTTCCCGTCGCTGACGGGTGGATCGTGGTGGCTTGCGCGAAGGAGAAATTCTGGCGCAGACTGTGCGGGGCGATTGGCCGCGCCGAGCTCGGAACCGATCCGCGCTTCGACTCCTTCGCGACCCGACAGCAAAACGCCCCGCTGCTGCAGTCGATCCTCGAAGCGGAGTTCCTGCGCGACACTGTCGACAATTGGCTCACGAAGCTGACCGCCGCTGGAGTGCCGGGCGGCCCGGTAAATTCTGTTGAGTCGGCGCTAGCCGATCCGCACACCGAAGCGCGCTCGCTTGTGGTCGAGACGGAGCATCCGGAATTCGGTCGGGTTAGGCAGGTTAGGAGCCCGGTTGTTGTCGGCTCGCTCACGCAAGAGTACGTGCGAGCGCCGCGCCGAAACGAGCAGATGATGCCGATTCTGGGCGAGATGTTACGGTATGCACCCGAGAAGATCGCCAGTCTGATCGCATCGGGTGCGTTCGGCAAGCCGGACGTGACTCCTTGATGAGTGTGCCCGCCAGCTATCTCTACGTGCCGGGTGACGCCGAGAAGCGGCTAAGGGGAGCCAGCGCGCGAGGCGCCCATGCGTTGATCGCCGACCTCGAGGATGCAGTATCGCCCGACCGCAAAGACCTCGCGCGTCGCATCGTGGCTGCCTGGCTCGCCGCGGGCGGAGGGGAAGAGCCAAGAGCGGATCACGTGATCGCTCGGGATTCGGTGAAGAACTGGGTGCGAGTGAACCCAGGGGAGCCTGGGCTCGAGGACATCGAGGCCGTATGGGGTCCGAGACTCCACGGGGTCTGTCTGGCCAAGGCCGAGAGCGCGTCGGGGGTCGCGAAGGCCGCGCAGTTACTGGAGAAACTCGAGGGACCGAATCCAGTTCGCCGCGTTGTGCTGATGCCCCTGATCGAGTCAGCCACCGCGCTGCGAGCGCTCCGGGAGATCGCCTCGGCCCCGCGAGTGGGCATCCTTCACCTCGGAGAGATTGACCTGGCCACTGACCTCTCCATTGAGCCTGACGACGACGGTACTGAGCTGCTCTGCGCCCGGTCGAAGCTTGTGGTCGAGTCGCGCGCGAGCCGGATCGCAGCCCCCGTGGGAGGCATCCATTCGCGACTTGGCGACCCTGGCGGACTCGGGCGCACCACGCGACAGCTCCGACGGCTGGGCTTCGGCGCTCGCGCGGTGATCCACCCCGAGCAGATCGAGACCGTGAACGCGGTCTTTGCGCCCACGCGGGATGAGCTGGTTGCCGCCAAGGAGCTGGTGCGCCGCTACGAGGAGTCGAGCCGGCTCGGTCAGGGCGTGTACCGGGACGAGGGCGGTCGGATGGTCGACGAGGCCGTCGCGCGGAGCGCTCGCACGCTACTGGACCAACACGAGAATAGGGTTGTGGAATGACTGTGAAACAAGGCTGGGTGGGGAGGTACTTTGAGGACTTCGAGGTGGGGGAGGTGTATGAGCACCTACTCGGGCGCACGGTGACACCCACCGACAATGCTTGGTTCACTCTGCTCACGCAGAACACCGCCCCGGTGCATGTCGACGCCTACTACGCATCCCAGACCGGGTTTGGCCGGCCGCTCGTGAACTCGGCTTTCACGATCGCCTTAGTTACTGGGCAGAGCGTTTCGGACGTATCGCAGAACGTAATGGCGAACCTGGGCTGGGACGAGGTGCGGCTGCCGAATCCGCTGTTTGAAGGGGACACGGTCTACTCCCAGTCGGAGGTTCTGACGCTCAGGGAGTCGAAGAGCCGCTCAGAAGTGGGAATCGTTGAGGTGCGCACGACCGGCTACACGCAGGAGGGTACGGTGGTCATCACCTACCGGCGCACGGTCATGGTCTACCGCCGGGGGCATGGCCCGCACCGGCCACGACTGAACGAGGAGACCGCCCGTTGAGCGAGGGGCGTCCCGCACGCATCGCCGTGATCGAGGGTGACGGCATAGGACAAGAAGTCGTGCCCGCCGCAATCACCTGTGTCGATGCCGCGTTAGTTCGCTATGGAGAATCGGCGGATTGGTGCCCCTTCGATTGGGGCTCGGATCTCTACCGGCGCACCGGCCGGATGATGCCCCTCGACGGCATCGAGACGTTGCGCGCCTACGACGCAATCTTCCTCGGAGCGGTCGGTGCGCCCGATATCCCCGACACCGAGACGCTCTGGGGCCTTCTGATCCCGATCCGCCGCGAATTTGAGCAGTACGTCAACCTGCGACCAGTACGTGCCTTGCCGGGGATCGAGAGCCCGGTGCGTGGAGGGAACGACATCGATCTCGTCATCGTGCGTGAAAACAATGAGGGGGAATACTCCGATATCGGCGGGCGGATCTTCCGCCGCACGCCTGAGGAGGCCGCCATCCAGGAAAATGTCTTCACCCGCAAGGGGATCACCCGGGTCACGCGGTACGCGGCCGTGCTCTCGGCCTCACGCCGAGGCCTGCTAACCTCCGCCACCAAGTCGAACGGTATCCTGCACACGATGCCATTTTGGGACGAGGTTGTTGCCGAGGTCGCCGCCGAGTACGAGGAGGTCAGGCTAGAGAAGATCTTGATCGACGCCCTTGCGGCAAAGCTGATCCTCAAGCCTGCAGCGTTCGACGTGATCGTAGCGTCGAACCTCTTCGGCGACATCCTCTCGGATCTCGCTGGGGCGATCGCGGGGTCGATCGGGGTGGCCCCGAGCGCCAGTCTCAACCCCGAGCGCCAGTACCCCTCGCTCTTCGAGCCAGTGCACGGCTCGGCACCCGACATCGCGGGAAGAGGCATCGCGAACCCGATCGGGCAGATCTGGACCGGCGCAATGATGTTGGAGCATCTCGGATTTGCTGATGCAGCAGCCGACCTGGTCGCCGCGTTCGAGGCAGTGCTGCTCGAAGGCATCCGCACCCCCGACCTGGGCGGCGAGGCGAGCACCACGGATGTCGCTAGCGCGGTCGTCGCAAGGCTCGGCTGAGTACTCTAACCTGCCCCGCGCACCCCTCGCCGTCGGAACGGCGAACTTGAACCCTCGTTCGATTGAGACCGTCTGGCCCGTCGTTGGGGGTGCTGAAGTTTGAGTTGACTCTGTCTCCAGATCGAGCAGCGGGCCCGCGGAAGAAACGAACTTTCGGTATTATGGTTCAACCCGCAGAACCGAGGAGAGAGCATGCGCGAGCACGCCTCAGTAATGACTATCAATCCTGCCGAGCGTAGCTTGCAGTTCGGCGACTATGTGTCGTGTCTTGTCGGTTCGTCGTTCGGGCATTCCCTCCGCGGCGTTGGACTACGCTCTAGTGCTTCCGGACTCCTCACCGCGTTGCTCGGAGTGGTTTGGCTCGTACATGCCCCGGCCACTCGCCAATATTCCCTCGGCCTCCGGATGTGGCAGGTCAGCGAGCAGTATCGCGGCCATCGCCAACTAGCCCGACTGGCGACGCCGGTGATGGATCGGCTCCGCACTGAACTCGGCGACACGACCCGGCTCGCACAACTCGACGGCACCGACAACGTCCTTATCGGGATCTGCGAATCCGACCAGCCGACGTGCGTGCATTCCGCGGTCGAGACATGGTTGCCAGCAGACGAGACCGACTTCAGGAGGTGCTATCACGCTTCGACGGTGCGGACTTGCCCGAAACGCACCGAGCACGCCGTCGGCGGCGTCAGATCGATTGGTGGCACAGTGCTTCTCAACGGTGCGGTCATCTCGCGCACGAAGCGGTCTTGACGTGCTCGCGCTGCCGCTCGTTGATCCGCACCACCATCTGTGGGAGCTGAAGCGCTCATACCCGTGGCTGGAGGGGCGATCTGATCCTGCCCGATTCACCGGGGATGACTCGATGATTCGCGTCGACTACTTGCCCGTTGACTACGAGCGCGACTTTGCGGGGCTGGATCTGCGGGGCAGCGTTCATGTCGAGGCGGGCGCGGCCTACCCGCTCGAGGAGGCTCTGTGGATCCAGGGATTGCACGATCACGGCGGAGTTCCGGCCGCCGCCGTGGCAGCCGCTGATTTGCTGGCGCCCGACGTCGGCGAATATCTTGCCGCACTATCAGATCTTCCGACCGTCCGTGGCGTCCGCCACATCCTCAATTGGCACGCTAACCCTCATTACACATACACCTCACGCGCCGACATCATGGCCGACCCTGTGTGGCAACGGAACTTCGCGCGACTTTCCGGTCTGGGCTATAGTTTCGATTTGCAGGTCTACCCGGCGCAGTTGATTGAAGCGGCCAACTTGGGCCGCGCGCACCCAGACACCGCGATCATCCTCAATCACACCGGGATGCCGACCGACACTGACTCTGAAAGCGTCGCCTCGTGGAAGGACGGCATCGACGCGCTCGCGGCTCTTCCCAACGCCTCGATCAAGATCTCAGGCATCGGGATGACGATTCACCCGTGGACCATAGAGAGCGTCCGCCCATTCGTGGAGCACGCAATCGAGGCGTTCGGTACTAATCGCGCGATGTTCGCCAGCAACTTTCCCGTCGACCGACTGTACTCCGACGTCCCTACGCTGTACGCCGTATTCGACGAGCTCACCGCGGAGTTTTCAGTGTACGAGCGGCGCGCACTCTTCGCTGACACTGCAATCGCGACCTACCGCCTTCCCCCACTCACTGACCCCGTTAGAAAAATCGGACCTTGATGCACGCGCTCACACTTGCAGATTTCGGCCGTATGACCGTTACAGAGGTGCTGTTGCCGGCCGCCGGGTCAAAGCTAGTTCTGCTCGCGATTGTGGCAACTGACATCCACGGCTCGGACCTCGACGGATATACCGGAGACAACGGCCGCAGTGACCCGGGACAGAAAATGGGTCACGAGTCGGTCGGACGGGTGGCCTCCATCGGTGACGGAGTCGACATTGCGGACTTCCGCGTGGGAGCGGCAGCAGCTTTCAATTCTGTACTCCTGACGGACGACGAAATCGTTCCGTATTTGGGTCGGGAGCAGCACCAGCAGGGCAAGAGAGTCATAGGCGTCGCCTTGGACGACATCGTCTACTTCACGCACCTTATCGCAGCTCCGGCTGGCAACGCCGCGGTGCTTCCGGTCGAAATGTCGATCGCCAACGGTGCAATCGTCGAGCCGCTCGCCGTCAAATTCCTTACCGAAAGGTGGTCGGGAGGGCGCCCCTGTACCGAACTGCTAATCATTGGCTGCGTGCCGTTCGGCCAGTCTGCAGTACTCGCTGCAATCTCGGAAGGTATGACCGAATTTGTGTCCCGCGAGGTCGACGCTGGGTGTAGCGCGGTTGGCGTACTACTTGGCGCCGCCACCATCGATCCCATCACCAGCCCGGTGGCCGAGCAGCTCGTAGCTAGTTGGGACATCCCAGTTGACGTCTGCATCGACGCGGTCGGGGTCACCCGAACCCTGGGTGACCCTATGTCTGCGATCAATCCGGGCGGAACTGCCTGCCTTGTAGGCATGGGCTCGCCGCGCGTAGACATCAACGCCTACCGGATCTGCACTGGAGAGCAGAACTTGGTCGGGATCTTCACATACTCCGCCTGGGACTTTCGAGACGCTGCGGCCTGGATGGTGACCCCTCCGAACCAGGCGGCCAGTGTCTTCGCCCACGAGGTCGATTTCGCAGACGAATCATGCGCGTTCGCCGAACTCGCAACGGGCAGCTCCATGCCGAGCAAAGTGCTCGTGTACTTCGATCGCTGAGGCGGAAAGTAGTTATGCTCCACGAACACACCATCCGACAGGTCCGCGCTTATACGCTCCGTGGGGGCGGTGCTGATTACCACGACCAAGAGCCCGGCCACTGGATCGACGACCACATCGCGACGCCGATGTCCGTCTATCCGGAGTACGCTGAATCCCGGCAATCGTTCGGACTTAACGTGCTCGGCACACTCGTAGTGGAGATCGAAGCGGAGGACGGAACCATCGGCTTCGCCGTTACGACAGCGGGCGAGATAGGTGCCTTCATCGTCGAGCGGCATCTGGCGCGCTTCCTCGAGGGCGCCCGAGTTACCGACGCAGAGCGCATATGGGATCAGATGTACAAGTCCACTTTGTCTTATGGTCGACGTGGGGTTGTTCTCAATGCGATCAGTGGTGTCGATCTCGCACTCTATGACCTGCTGGGCCGCCTTCGGCAAGAGCCGGTGTACGCGCTACTCGGTGGCAAGGTGCGCGAGGAGCTCACTATGTACGCCACGGGAGCGCGTCCGGATCGCGCCAAGGAGCTCGGATTCATCGGTGGCAAGATGCCCCTCCACCACGGCCCGGCGGACGGACCCGAGGGTATGCGCCAGAACCTGGCCATGCTAGAGGACATGCGCACCAAGACAGGCGACGACTTCTGGCTCATGCTGGACTGCTGGATGTCGCTCGACCTGGATTACGCGATTCGCCTCGCGAAGGCGGCGAGCGAGTTTGACTTGAAGTGGATCGAGGAGGCACTGCTCCCCGACGACTATTGGGGGTACGCCGAACTGCGGCGCCGCGTCCCGAGCGGGATGCTCGTGACCACTGGCGAGCATGAGGCGACCCGTTGGGGGTTTCGCCAGCTGCTCGAGATGGGTTGCGCTGACATTATCCAGCCGGATGTCGGATGGTGCGGCGGGATCACCGAGTTGATAAAGATCTCAGCCCTCGCTGACGCGCACGGCACGATGGTCGTGCCGCACGGATCGTCGGTGTACTCGTACCACTTCGTGATTACGCGTACCAACAGCCCGTTCGCCGAGTTCCTGATGATGCATCCGACGGCTGAGCAGGTTGTCCCGATGTTCTCCCCGATGCTGATCGGCGAACCCGTTCCGGTGGAGGGACGCCTGAAACTGCCAGAGACTCCCGGATTCGGCGTCGAGTTGAACCCCGAGTTAGACCGCCTCCGCCCCTACCCCCACTGACCCGCAGCCAGAAAGAAGTTCCAAATGCAGGTCGAGCGACTCGGACCGGACCGGTCTGAGATCCCCGCCATCCGCGTAGATACGCAGTTGTTTGACCTGCGGCCACTCACCGGCGACATCGGGGGATTGTTCTTCAGTTCAGCCGGCGTCGCCCTCACCCGGCAGGCGGTCGCGGCTGGAGTTCTTTCTGTATTGGACGACACGGGGGACGCGAATGGGTGCATCCATCGCCGGTCAGAAGACCTAGCTCCATCAAGCGGGGATCCACATCTCCACCTACGTTCGTCGACCTGGGCGTAAACTTTCCAATATTCAACTCGACAGGTTAGACATACTGCTTCATCGTCTGGAGAACTCGACACTATGACGCCAACCACTGCCGATGACATTGTGGCGGTCCGATCGAGGGTCATCGGCTTCGCAGAGGCCCCCACAACTCTTCGACGCAACCTCGTCACGAACACATCGTTATTCGACGACGCTGCTTCAAAGCCGGGCGGTTGGATGGGGCCGGCATTCTGCACTGTGGTCGAGGTCGAGACCAGAGGGGGTGCTCGAGGTTTGGCGACTGCCGGGGGCTTCAACGGTGCGGCGAAGCAGGTCGTTGACGACTACCTTGCCGACGTCGTGCTCGGTCAGTCTGTGCGCAATCACGAAATTATCTGGCAGCGAATGTATCGCGCAACCGTGCGGTTCGGCCGCCGAGGACCCGCCATTGCTGGACTGTCGGCCGTCGATCTCGCTGCTTGGGATGCGCACGGCAAGATTGACGGTCGAACGGTCATTGATCTACTTGGGGGTCCCGCACAGGAGCGAGTTCCCTGCTACGTTTCCCGGCTGTACGCGTTGGAGGACCTTGATCAGCTTGCCGAGGAAGCCAAAGGCTATCTAGATCAAGGATTCACCAGCCTCAAGCAGAGATTCGGATTTGGCCCCGCCGATGGGCGGGAGGGCGTCAAACGGAACATTGAGCTCATTCGCACTGTGCGCGAGGTGGTTGGTAGTGATGTGGAACTGGCGGCCGACGCCTACATGGGTTGGGATCACGCGTACGCGTTCGAGATGGCTCACAGGCTACGGGAATTCAACCTGTCTTGGATTGAAGAACCACTCATGCCGCACGATACCGCTGGCTATGCAGAACTTCGGCGGCGCGTACCGTGGCAGCGGTGGTCGTTTGGCGAACACAGTTACACAAAATGGGACTTTGCCGAACTCATTAGCGCTCAGGCGACAGACATTTTGCAGCCCGACATGAATCGAGCGGGCGGAGTAACAGAGGGGCGCAAGATCGCGGCACTCGCGGAAGTTTCCGGTGTTCCGCTTGTGCCGCACTCGAACGAGGCACACAACCTTGCCATCACTTTTTCTCAGGGCTCGCAAGTGTGTCCAATCGTCGAGTATTTTCCCGACGTGGAACCTGATACCGGAAATGAACTGTTCTGGCGATTGTTTGACGGCAACCCAGTCGCTAGCGAGGGTTACATTCGGGCACCCGAAGGGCCGGGTCTTGGTGTGTCGCTAAACGAAGAGGTCGCAGCCAATCTTTTGGTGAGGGATGGCGAATGGATTCGGCGTTGATAGCCAATATAGTGCGTGCACGAAAGTTTGAACTGTCACCGGTTTAATGCAGTTTCCTTTCGAGCTTGGAAGTAAGATGCTGATCATGCTGAAGAGGGTTCGCGTGGAGACAAAGCAGCGCGTTGCATTTGGTGCTCGACAATCGTGATGAGTATCCGACGCTGACGTTCGCGTGTGAGACAGTTGCTGGCAGGTTCGGGTTCGGCGCAGAGTCGTTGCGACGGTGGGTACGGTAGGGGCAGGTCGACTTTGGCAGTTTTCTCGGTGCAACCACGGACGAGTCGGAGAGGGTACAACGACTCGAGCGGGACAAATGCGAGCTGTGTGAGGTGAACGTAGTCCTGAAGGGTGCGGAGATCTTCTTCGCCGGCTAACTTGAACCCAAACGGGCTCTTCACTATGGATCTTGTGGACCGGTTGGTCTGGCTTCTTGAGGGACATGGCGGCTCCGGCTCAGTGGATGCAGGATGGTCTGGTGGGCGGGTCTGACTCACGGCTTTTGTGACGTCACCTATTGGTGGCTGTCTTGCCTGCGACGTGTCGACCGGCTTGGCTCACTTTTCGAAGTGCAGCCCGGCGGGCCGTCATGTCCTGATAGGAGTTAGGCGAGTCCACAATAGTGAACTGACTGGCGCCCGGCCGGGCTGCGCACCTCACCACAAGGAAGGGCGCAGTTCCCATCATGAACGAAAAACAGATGAAGGTCTACGGCGGGATTGACACACACGCCGACACGCATCACGTCGCGGTGATCGACACCTCCGGGCGACGACTGGCCGATGTGCAGGTTCCTGCCACCGCGGCTGGCTATCAGGCGGCGTTACGGTTCCTAGGCTCATGGTCCGCACTGGTCAGTGTGGGCATCGAGTGCACCGGCTCCTACGGAGCTGGCGTCTCTCGTGCTCTACGTGAGGTCGGCATTGAGGTGTTCGAAGTGAACCGGCCCAACCGGTTTGATCGCAGACTCCGAGGCAAAACCGACGTCTTTGACGCTTGCTCGGCTGCTGAGGCGGTGCTGTCCGGTCGTGCGACGGCCGCCCCCAAGGGCAGTGACGGTGTTGTTGAATCACTGCGGGTGCTGCGCACATCCAGGTTCTCGGCACTGGTGGCCAGGACCGCGACGATCAACCAGATCAAGGGCATGCTGGTCACCGCACCCGAGCAACTGCGTGCACGCTACCGGGGTATGTCGAACACCAAACTGATAGCCGCACTGGCGGCGTCGCGACCGACCGTGACACCAACCACCGCGGCCGAAGCAAGAGCGTACAGTTTGCGCTTACTGGCGCGACGCTGGCTGGCTTTGGGTCAAGTCCCGTGGAGTGGCGTAGCGGTTTCCTTCGTTCGCTCACGCGCCCATCATCGCGCTTGGGATAGCGCACCACCCGACCATCGGGATAGACACGCCCGCGACTGATAATCGTGATCCCCTTGTCCCAATCAGTCGCAGACCGAGCATCAGCACCGACACGAGAGCGAGCTTGCGCGCGTGTGAGTCCCTCAGCGCGCAGCCGTAAAAACTTCTCCCGCCGAGGGTTGACCTTGCGGGCCTCAGACGTAGAGATACCGGCCTTGCGTGCCCACGCATAGGCCGTCGGCTTGTGGATACCCAGTTCGAGCGCGACCGTCGAGATGATTCGACGCTCTCGTACCAACGTTAAGAACTCGACCTTCAACTCCGGCGGATACTTTCGGGGAGCAGCATGCTGCATCGTGAGCCCAGAGCCGCGCAACCAGTTGTAACCCTGGTTCTCATCAACACCGACCCCCCGCGCCGCGGCCCTCACCGTCCCTCCGCGATCCAGCAGTCGAAAGAACCCTTCTCTCTGCTCATCCGTGTACTTCCTACCAGCCATCGCCCACACCATCCCCTAGGTATTGCGACGATCGCTGGAATCTAAGCGCGTGAGGGCAAACTGTACCTGGGTGCCGTCATGGACGTTTTCTCGAACAGGATCGTCGGTTAATCCATAACCGACTGTATGAAGCCCTCGCACGCCGTAGCAGCGATCGACAACGTCGTGGCAGGACGCGATGACGTGCGGTTTAGGTAATCACAGTGCTCCTCCCTTGAGGAAGAAGTGGGCTCGGAAAGGATTCCAGTCACCGCCAGGCACGACTAGTCGAGTGGCAGAGTAGATGCTCGCTCAGAGATACACTACTGATTCGATTACACACGAAAATGACAGTGGAACCCCCGTATCCCGTGGTCTGACGGTTGTCCCTTGCCAGAACGTGTGTCCGTGGATACACTAGAGAAACGTTTCCAGTCATTCGTTCAAGGGGTATCTATGCACAAGCCAATGAAGGCACCTGCTCCGGCCAGCACCGCGAACGAGAGCGGCCTTTTCATCACCAAGATTGAGACGATTCCGATCGTGGCGC
>Ga0307486_1000506_pt1 | contig 35759 bp, 33 predicted proteins | sample CBIW02metaG_FD_203663 | JGI IMG/M metagenome (GOLD analysis project Ga0307486, IMG submission 203663) | Sea-ice brine microbial communities from Beaufort Sea near Barrow, Alaska, United States - CBIW 0.2 | ecosystem: Environmental > Aquatic > Marine > Coastal | place: USA: Alaska | collected... | reverse complement strand
TCGGTGCGTTGATAACTGCCTCGTCTATGGTGTCTTCGCTGCTGACAGCGTCGTCGTGTGGCGCGCCGTCAAGCGGCGCAAGAATGTTCTTGCCGAACAAGCCCATGATGACGGCGACAGCGGCCGCCACAACAATCGCGATATCCGCGACGTTTCCCACGAACCAATTGTTGTAATTGAGAAAATCGACCACATGCCCCTGGCCAAAACTGGGAGCCCTGAACAGTCGATCAATCAGGTTTCCGATCGCGCCGCCAAGCCCGATGCCAAACACCCAGATCGCTGCGGTGGTCTGCGCGCGACGCGCGTAGTACACGATGCCCACGCTCACCAGCACTGCGACGATAGTCAGCAGCCAGGTGGTCGAGTTCGCAAAAGAGAATGCGGCACCAGAGTTAAAGACCAGTTCGATGCCGAACCAATCCCCGAGTACCGGGTGAAGCACGTAGGGGTCGAGGCTATTCAACACCCACTGTTTGGAGGTTTGGTCGACTACAACGACACCGGCCGCGACCAGCCACAGGGCTGGCCGCCGGATCAACGCCGCTCCTCGCGTTGCTTACAGATGACGCAATGCGTGGCGCGGGGGAATGCCTGCAAGCGGGCTTTACCCACGCCCTTACCGCACACCTGGCATGCACCGTAGCGGTGAGCATTCACGCGACGAAGCGCGTCAACACTCTGCTCGAGCATGTCACGCGTGTTATTCACGATGCTCATCTCTTGCTCGCGCTCAAGAGCGGTCGATCCAGCATCCGCCTGGTCGTCGCCAGCGCCCTCGGACGTATGCAGCAGGTCGTCCAGCTCGTTCTCGGTCTCCTGGAACTCGGCGACAAGGCGCTCTACGTCAGAATTCAACGTCTTCACGATGTCGCGTAGCTCAGAGATCTTCCACGGCTCGTCACCGTCGCGGACGGGGAGCTCTTTCGCGTCGTTCGCCTTAATGCCGGCGGGGTCGACCACGATGATGTTTACGTCAGTGCTCGTCATTCCTCATCCTCGATTGAGTCCAGTGGGGTGAGACTAGTCCCGTTTGTTCCGATACGCAAAGCGCCGCGCCGCTCAATGAACGGCACGGCTCCCTGCGTATAGCTACAGCTAGAACGTATTCGGATTGCGCGGCGACTGATCGCCGGAGCCTGCCACGTCGCCTGGGCGTACGATCGGCTGCTGTTGCGTCACCGGAGCGAACGGGTTAAAGGTCGCTTGCGCGTGGCCTTCGTCGCTCGGCGGTGCCTGGACGGGGGGCTGGTAGCCAAAGCTCTCGCGCACGGGAGGTGCGTTGACCCGATCAGGCTCCACGTCCGCCTGACGTTCCGGCTCGGATGCGAATTCTGAGCCAGCCTGGGCGGGCGCTTCGGTTGCCGAATCATCGGCGTCGGCCTCGTCGTCGCGAGACTCACCAACGGGCCATTCGATCTCGTGTGCGGTGGGAACCTCACCCGAGTGGTCATCAGCACCTACAGCGGCTATAGATTCGCCAGCGCGAGTGGTCCCGTGGTCCAGGTCTCCCAGAAGATTCTCAAGGAACGACTTCAACCGCACACGGTAGTCGCGCTCGAATCGGCGAAGATCGTCGATCTTGCGCTCCAGGTCGCTACGTTCGCCTGCGAGGTCGTCCATGCGAGCCTTCGCATCGTGCTGCGCCTGCTCAACGATCGACTCGGCCTTGGACTTCGCCTCGTCGACGATGCGGTCCTTCTCTTCTTCGCCTGCGTGCACGTACTCGTCGTGCAACTTCTGCGCCATCGCAAGCATGCCTGCGGGGCTCGGCGGATTGGGATCAGTGGCCGCGCCAAGCAGGCTAGAGGTTCCGGGGATCCCGCCAGCCTCAGTGAGCGGAGCTGCCTCGACACCCTGAGGTGTGCCAGCGTGGGCCTGCTGCAACCGGGCAGCGAGATCGTCGCGCTCGGCAATCAGGGAGGTGACGGTGTGCGCTACCTCGTCGAGGAAGTCGTCCACCTCGTCCTGGTCGAAACCTTCGCGGTACTTCGTCTTCGAGAATGCCTTATTAAGAACATCTTCAGCGGTGAGCAATGCCATCTCGTCTACCACCTCAAGCAGTCGGCCGGCCTAGGTTAGGCCGGTGGGGGTTACCAAACAGGGTCGAATAACAATACGTCGTTCCGATCAAGTCTACTGACATGTGTATCGGCACGCACTTGAGAGCGTCTCAGCCACTACACCGGAATCGCAGCCAGCATGACTCGTAGCAGGTACACACCGAAAAACAGGATCAGTACCGCAAGGTCGATGCGCACCTGGCCGAGCGTCAACGGCGGCACCACGCGCCGAATGGCGCGTATTGGGGGGTCGGTCACCGTAAAGACCGCCTCAGTTAGCACGAGCATGATCCCCGTGGGGCGCCAGTCTCGCGCGTACCCCATCACCAAGCCCAGGACGATGCGGCCAAAGAGGAACAGCGTGAACAAGAACAGAACGAATTGGGCAGCGTTGATGAATAGACTCACGCGCAGAGCCTAACTGAGACTAGGCCTGGTTGAAGAATGCCTGGTCCTCTTGGTGAGGATCTGAGTCCATCCCGATTTCTACGTGTGCCGGCGACAGCAGGAACACGGAAGTGGTCACACGCTCAATCGATCCGTGCAGTCCAAAGGAAAGACCGGCGGAGAAGTCCACCAGGCGCTTCGCGTCTGCATCGGACATCTCGGTGAGGTTCATGATCACGGGAACACCCTGGCGGAATGCCTCGCCGATCAGGCGCGCGTCGTTGTATGAGCGCGGCTTGATGGTCTGGATGCGGCGCAATTCAGAGGCAGACATCGGCGCGGGTGCAGCTTCGCGCTGGCGGTCGTGACGCTCGGGGCGCACAGACTTTTGCTTGACTTCTGATACGTCGTGAAGATTTGTCACAGGCGCGAGCTCCTCTTCTGCGTAGTCGTATTCCTCGTGCTCGCTTACGTCGAAGCCGAGGTACTGAATAGCCCGTCGCATAGCGCTCATGGAACTCCCCTTAATCACATCAGTTGCACAGAAATTTGTGTGTTCTCACGGTACGGCGCTATCGGTTCATCCTCGCTCCGACACGCCGCGCCACAATTCGGTTGCGGCTAAGGTGCCGGCGGACCGGCACACACGACGACACCCGCGTGCCGACCAGTGGCTCCGTCGCGGCGGTGTGAAAAGTACTGCGAGTCCTCGAGAGTACAGATTCGGGACCGTGAAACCTCACCGAAGCCCAGGTCGACGAGCCTTGACTCGATGGCCCTGGGGATGTCCAAGGCGGGCGTGCCACCAGATGTCTCGGAACGAGCTGCTGAGTGCCGCCGAGCGACACGTTCACGCATCTCCAACGGAACCTCGTAGCATCGGCCGCAGATGGCCGGTCCGATGCTGGCGGTCAGCAGAGCGCTGTGCGGCCCACACCCGCGAAGTTCTATCAGCGCGGTCACAGCGGCGTCGATCACGCCCTGGTAGAGCCCCTCACGGCCACAGTGAACCGCGGCGACGGCCCCGGAGGCGCCATCGTGCATCAACACCGGCGCACAATCCGCGGCGATCGCCCCAAGTGCTACGCCGGGAACTGTCGTGAGCAGCACGTCTGCGAGCGGAAGAGTGCCACCGCTCTTCCCCGTGATGTACGCGACGGTGATTCCATGGTCAGCCCTCAGGAACGTCACCGGAGAGCCTGCGTGGTCTGAAACGATGTCGCGGTTGCGCGCCACCGCCTCGGGCACATCCCCGACGTGGTCGCCAAGGTTCAGCTCACTGTACGAGCCGGTGCTGACTCCGCCCGTCCTGGAGGTAAAGAACCCCGGGACGGGCAGTCCCGCGTCAATTAGCCCCAAGAGAGTCATACGGACCTCCTCGGGTCGCAATCAGTTTCGTATCGCAGGACTAGCGAAGGAACTCCGGCACGTCTAGCGTGTCGTCGTCTTCCTTGGTAGCGGAAATATCGATCGCATCGGTTTCCGGTGCGGCGGCCTGTGCAGACGCGTTGAATGTCGCAGGAATCGCGTCGGCCTCGATAGGCGCGTCGACTGGTTCCAAGACTTGTGACGCGTTGATGACCGCGGACTGCCCGTCAATGGCAGCCAACGCACCTTCCTGCCGGCGGAAGGGAGGCTTCCCGCCATCAAAACCGGCCGCAATCACAGTGATGCGCAGTTCGTCGCCCAGGGAGTCGTCGATGACGGTACCGAAAATAATGTTCGCCTCGGGGTGAGCGGCCTCACGCACCAAGCGTGCTGCTGTCTCCACCTCGCGGATGCCGAGGTTTGATCCACCGGCAACCGAGAGCAATACGCCATGGGCACCTTCGATGGAGGCCTCGAGCAGCGGTGAAGCGATCGCTCCCTCTGCTGCGGCGAGCGCGCGGCCTTCTCCTCGTGCTGAGCTCACGCCCATCAGCGCCGTACCTGCGCCCTTCATCACGGACTTCACGTCGTTGAAGTCGACATTGATGAGGCCAGGGGTCGTGATCAGGTCGGTAATACCCTGAACGCCACCCTGAAGCACCTGGTCTGCAGCGGCAAACGCCCCCAGGACGCTCAGTTCTGCGTCCGCGATATCGAGCAGGCGATCGTTGGGGATCACGATCAGCGTGTCGACTTCTTCGCGCAAGCTCTTGATACCAGCATCGGCCTGGTCGGAGCGACGTGCTCCCTCGAAGCCGAATGGTCGCGTCACCACACCGACGGTGAGTGCACCCAGACCGCGAGCGATGCGGGCCACGACTGGCGCACCACCGGTACCGGTGCCGCCGCCTTCGCCCGCCGTCACGAACACCATGTCGGCGTCACGCAGCGCCTCGGCGATCTCTTCTTCGTGGTCCTCGGCTGCGCTCCTGCCGACCTCGGGGTCCGCGCCCGCGCCTAGTCCACGGGTGAGCTCGCGACCGATGTCGAGCTTGACGTCCGCGTCAGACATCAGCAGCGCCTGAGCATCGGTATTGATCGCGATGAACTCGGCGCCCTTGAGGCCCACGTCGATCATGCGATTGACGGCGTTGACACCGCCGCCACCGACGCCGACCACCTTGATTGCGGTGATGTAATTCTTTGGTGCTGCCATGATGCTCTCCCCTAAACATTAACCTTGTACGTGAAGGTTATAGTTATGTCAACTAGATCCACCATGAAGGTACTTCGGCCATACTCACAGGGGTCGCATTGGCGCGCGTGTCGCCGATAATCACGGCCGCATTTAGCCCTTGGACGTGATGGGCAGCGTGGGCGCGCTCACGTCAATGACCTCGGCATCGTCTGCGTCACCCGAACCGAGTAACACCTCCAGAACCTTCGCCTTGAGCGCCGACTGTTCGGCACTGCCCCACTCCACGCGCGGCCCATCCCTCAAGGTAAACGTTACGGAATCCTCGGTCTTCGCCTTGATGATGTCGACCCGCGTGCTTACGTCCACGGGGAGTTCGTCCACCACCCCGAGCACCGACTTCAGCACCCGCACGTGGTCCTCCCCGAGCGGAACCTCGATGACGGGCAGCACCGCGGGCGCCTCATCTGCATGTCCCACTTGGATGGCCTCGTCGTCCACGAGGATGAAGCCGCCATCCGCGTCGGGGATGGCCGCTACGGGCTCACGGGACTCGAGGCTGATAGCGAGCCCTGAGGGCCACTCGCGTTCAATGCTCACGGCGCGAACACCAGGAACTTCCCTAATTTCATTCGCAAGGTGTGTCGTGTTGAGAAGTGCAAGCGACGTACCCTTGTGCGCTGCCACGGCCACGGCTACCTCCGACGGGTCTACTACGGTCCCGAAGCCCGTGGTTTCTACCTTGGCCGTGTCCAGCGCAAAGAGCGGAGACAGCAGAATCAGCCATACCGCCAGCACCCCGATGGCCACGTAAGCTGCGCGCTTGGCCCACTTGATCGCCGCGACGCGATGCTGCGCGCGGGTTCTTTCCCTCAAGCGATCCTGCACGCGCGTGGTCACGTTTCCGAGCGCGGCCCGGGAATGGCCCAGGGTGTCCATCAGGGGCGAACGCGCAGCGCCGCTGTCGGCATCGGGCTCCGCCCGTGGACCCTTGCGGATCTGGTCGGACGTCACGATCGCCATCCGCGACCACACGCCTTCGGTCGCCTTGCCGTCGCCGTCCTTGGCCACCTCAGAAGGCCTCCTCGCGGCAGGCGGGCGCACGACTATTCGGGTGGTGCTCGATGGCGCCGGGTCCTGGGGCACCACGGGCCGCATCGCCGGCTTAGCGGCGCGCTTTGCTCGCGTGGGCTTACCGGACGCGTCCGTCTTGGGTGCGGGCTTCGCCTTGGGTGCGGACTTGGTGCGAGGCGCCGCTTTTGCCTTGGGGGCGGCTTTGGGCTTGCGTTCGGGCGTCGCCTTGGGCGCCACCGGCGGCTTACCCCTCTTGGTTGGCCCAGGCTTGGCCCCGGACTGCGGTCGTGTTTTACCGCGCGCCGATGCCGAGGTTGACGAGGATCCCCGTGCCTGTCCGGGCGTGGCCTGCCCCTGTGGCGCGGCGGGCCGACGAGGCGAGGGAGGGCGGCGGCCCTCAGCCATGTGCCTGGCCCGAAGGCGCGAGCGCTTGAAGTATCCAGTCGGCGGCTAGCGTCACGGTGCCGGAGCCCACGGTGAGGACAGTGTCACCCGGACGCACCAGCGTGGCGGCGTAGTCCGCGGCCTCCCTGAGGTCCTCCACCACCGCGACGGTGGAGCCAATGCCCGGCTGCACCTGGTCCGCGATGAGCTGGGAGTTCACTCCGGCGATGGGATCCTCGCGGTCGCCGTGAACGCCCGCGATCACTACGTCAACATGGTCCAGCGAAAGCGCCTTGGCGAAACTCGCAAAATGCACTTGCGTGCGGCTGAACAGCGCTGGCTGAAACAGCACCACCATGCGTCCCACTCCGGACTCCCGAGCAGCGCTCAGCACGGCCGCCACCTCGGTGGGGTGATGCGCATAGTCGTCAATCACGTTGACGTCGCCTACGGTGCCTCGGAGCTGGTAGCGCCGGCCGGTGCCAGCGAAACTGCCGAGCGACTGCGCCGCCTGCAGGGGATCGGCTCCCACGGCGGTCGCCGCTGCCCATGCCGCGCTCGCGTTGAGTCGGTTGTGATCTCCCGGCATCGTCAATGCGAGGGGGAAAGTGTCAGCGCCACGCGTGATGGCATGCTTCGAAACCACGATGTCAGCATCCGCCGCGTGCCCATATGTCACGATGATCTGCGCGCCGTGCGCGGCGCCGCTGGCGCGAGCAATACGCATGGCGTGCTCGTCGTCCGCGCACACCACCAGAGTGGCCGCGGAGGCGGCGAACGCGCTGAACGCCTCTTCCATCGCCTCGACGGTGCCGTAATAATCCAGGTGATCGGGCTCGACGTTCGTCAGGATCGCGACCTCTGGGGTGTACCTCAGAAATGACCCGTCCGATTCGTCAGCCTCCACCACCGCGATGCCTGATGTTCCCGCGTAGCCACCTGCGACCGCACCCTCAATACCGAATACGCGCGCGCCGATGGCGTAGCTGGTATCGACGCCGCACTGGTGCAAGACGTGGGCCACCATCGCCGAGGTCGTGGTCTTTCCGTGCGTGCCCGCCACCGCGATGAGCCGCTGGCCCTCGAGCGCACGGACCAAAGCCTCGGACCGATGCCACACCGCGGTACCTAGTTCACGTGCGCGCGCCAGCTCTGGGTTGCTCTCGCGAATCGCGGTAGACACCACCACGGCGACAGCCCCGTCGACCAGCGCCGGGTCGTGACCCACGCGCACATCCATGCCCGCGTCGCGTAGCGCCCGGAAGTAGGCGCTTTCGCCGCGATCGCTCCCGCTCACCTCGTACCCGCGAGCCGCGATCAGTCGCGCCACGGCCGACATCCCGGAACCGCCCACGCCGATGAAGTGAACTCGACCTCCGGCTACCGCCGCTGGCTCAGCCTGCGAACTCATGCGGCGGCCTCCTCGATCATGTCCGCGAGCCTGCTCGCACCATCGGCAATCCCCACCGTCTGCGCGGCCGCGCGCATCGACTGGGCGACGCCGTCGTCAAGGATCATGTGCTCGATCGCGAGCACCAACATCTGCGGCGTTAGGTCACTGTCATCAATAAGTTGTGCGGCTCCAGCGGCCACCGCTCCGGCGGCGTTCAGAGCCTGCTCGCCGTTGCCGTGTGGCAGCGGAACATACAGGGCAGGGATACCCATGGCCGTGGTCTCCGCGACCGTTCCAGCGCCGCTTCGGCACACCACGGCATCGGCCGCAGCGAGCGCGGTGGCCATGTCGTGCAGGTACTCGTGCACCGAGTACCGGTCGCGCACCTTCGCGGGCAGGTCGCCGTGCGCGCGCAACGCCTCGTCGTCCTTGCCACGCCCCGTGGCGTGCAGAACGTAGATGCCGTGGTCAAGAAGCGTCGGCACCGCATCAACCACCACCGCGTTGACGCTGGCGGCGCCCTGCGAGCCGCCCGTCACCAACAACACGGCAGCGTCCGCTGGCCATCCCAGCGAGGCGCGAGCCGCGTCACGTGCTCGGTCTCGTGTGGCGGGGTCAGCCAGAGTGCGAGCGAGGGCAGTGATCTCCGGCCTCAGCGGCAGTCCCGTCTCGGTGGCACCGCGCAGCGGCGTGTCAGCAAACGTGACGGCCACCCGATCGGTGAATCGTGCGCCCAGCTTGTTTGCCATGCCGGGACGCACGTTGCCCTCGTGCACCACGATCGGGACGTTGAGACTCCGGGCGGCGACGTACGCGGGAGTCGATACATAACCGCCGAACCCCACGACCGCATCGGCCTGAGTGGACAGGATCGCGTTCTTAGCCGCAGCGACGGCTGCGCGCCAGCGGCCGGGAAATCGAAGCATGCCTGCAGAGGGGCGGCGCGGCATGGGCACGCGTGGCACCTCCAGCAAGGGGAACCCGGCGCGCGGCACGAGGTCCTGCTCGAGCCCCTCGGCTGTTCCGAGCACCGTGACCTTGTGGCCACGCTTGGTGAGTTCTGCGGCAGTCGCGAGCAACGGGTTGACGTGCCCCGCCGTGCCACCTCCCGCGAGCAGGAAGGACTTAGCCACGACGACCTCGAGCAGGAAGGACTTAGCCACGACGACCTCGAGACATCACCGTCATGGAACGCTTAATGAGTGACGGACGAGCAGCAAAGGCCTCTTGCGCGCCCGGTTCATGTCTAGCGAACGCCATCAGCACCCCGAGCGCACTCAAAGACATGATGAGGGACGATCCACCCGACGACACGAGCGGCAGCGGAACTCCTGTCACGGGAGCAAGACCCACCACGACGGCAATATTGATGCATGCTTGTCCTACAATCCAGACGCCCATTCCGGCCGCCGCAATCTGCACAAAAGGATCACGAGACCGACTAATGATGCGGGTGACCGCAATGACAATCATCGCGAAGGCGACCAGCACGAGCAGGGTGCCCACGAGCCCGTACTCTTCGCCAAGAACCGCAAAGATGAAGTCGTTGTCTGCCGCCGGCAGTCCGCCCCACTTCTCGCGGCTCATGCCGGGACCGAGTCCCCACAATCCGCCTGAGGCAAGCGCCCACGTGCCATGCGTGGTCTGTTGGCAATCGCCCTGAATGTCGCACGTATCCGAAAGGAACGTGGAGATACGCGCGAGTCGGGTGTCACCGATGTTAAGCAAGATCGCACCGCCGATGCCGCCCACGATTGCGAATAGCCCAAAGAACCGGGCCGGCAGTCCCGCCACCCAGTACGCGGCAACGATCATGAGCACCATCACGATGGCAGTGCCCATGTCGTGGCCGAGCAGCACCAGGCCAAGCACGATTCCTGCGCCGATGCCGCCTGGTACGAGCGCGCGCTTGAGGGTAGTGAGCTCGTTGCGGAACGTCGCAAGCACCACGCCCAGGTAGAGGGCGATGCCGAGCTTGCCGATCTCGGACGGCTGGATGGTGACCGGGCCCACCGGCAGCCAGTTCTTGTTGCCGCCTGACTCCTCGCCGAACAGGTACACCAGAACGAGCAGTCCGATCGCGACGAACATCACCCACGGAGCAAGTCGCTTCCACGTCTTTGGGCTAAATCGCGAGCCAATGGCAAGCGCTACCAGCCCGACGATCATCGCGACCGCCTGGACCATGAACAGTGCGTAGGGGTTGCCGTCGGTCTGTCGGATCGAGTAGATAGTTGAACTCGAGAGGACCATCGCGAGTCCTACCAGGGAGAGAATCGCGGTCGCAGCGACCAGCAGGTAATAAGAGGTGACGACGGAACGCGCTGACTCAGAGACTGCATCACGTCGTGAGGCGGTTGCCGTCATGTGCGCTTCCTATCTTCCTAGCGCCTCCACCGCCTGAGCGAAGGCGTCCCCCCGATCCGCGTAACTGCGGAACTGATCCATCGAGGCACATGCCGGCGACAATAAGACCGTGTCTCCCGCTTGTGCAGCGTCGTGAGCGGCGATCACCGCCCGCGCCATCACAGTGTCTCCCGGTTCAATGCGGGTCACCGGGATATCTGCCGCGTGTCTCGCGAGGACACCAAGCAAGGGCTCCGCTTCGACACCGATGAGCACGACCTCGCGCAGTTTGGGAGCGATAAACCTCACCAGGTCGTCGAACTCTTGATCCTTGGAAAGCCCCCCGGCAACCCACACCACGGAGTGATCTGCGCGGCCACCAAACGCGGCATGGACCGCGTGCGCGTTGGTTGCCTTGGAGTCGTCCACATACGTAACTTCATCGAGCTCCCGGACTGTAGCGCTGCGATGCGCGTCGAGCGAGAACCCTCGCAACCCGTCGCGGACTGCGGCTGGCGAGGCACCCGCGGCTCGCGCAAGTGCGGCAGCGCACAGTGCGTTGTAGATGAGGTAAGGCGGCACGTCCCCGGCCACGAGGTGCGATAGATCGTCGACGTGAGCCAGTTCGAGCGCTTCGGTACGGCGGTTGTCGGTAAACGCGCGGTCGCACAAGACCCCTTCAACGACCCCAAACTGGGAGATAGCGGGCGCGCCCAGCGTCACGCCAATGGCACGGCACCCATCACGCACATCGGCCTGCGCCACCATGTCCTCCACGAGCAAGTCATGCGCGGGATAGACGCACGCCAATTCGACGTTTCGGTAGACCCTCGCCTTGTCCGCTCGATAATTCTCGAGGCCACCATGCCAGTCGGTGTGGTCGTCGTCTACATTGAGCGCGACCGCGGCTAGTGGCGCGATGGTGAAACTGAAGTGCAACTGAAGACTAGCGATCTCTACTGCCACCAGGTCATGCTGCTCGCGAGCGGCGGCGATGACGGAGACGCCCATGTTGCCGCACACCGCGACGTCGATGCCGGCGGCTGCCGCGATAGCGCCCACCATTTGGGTCGTGGTGGTCTTGCCATTGGTCCCGGTGATCAGTATCCACGGGATACCGGGGCGGCGCACCCGCCACGCGAATTCCATCTCCGACCAGATGTCCAGGCCTGCCGCCTGGCACGCGAGCACCGCCTGGCTGTGGGGGGAGAATCCCGGGGAAGCCATCACCACGTCGAATTGAGACAGGTCCACGCCATCGGTACTGGTGGCATCCCCCGCGCCATTCGCGTCGATTGTGGTGACCGTCGCGCCCTGGTCCAGCGCGGCGACGCAGGCCGATGAACCTGCGACACCCACGCCCAAAATAAGCACGCGCTTGCCGTCAAGCGTCACAGCGAGCTGACCCACTCGGCGTAGAACAGGCCCATGCCTATCCCGGCACATAGCCCGGCGATGATCCAGAAGCGGATCACGATCGTGACCTCGCCCCAACCCGAAAGTTCAAAGTGGTGATGCAGCGGGGCCATCTTGAAGATGCGTTTTCCAGTGAGCTTGAACGAGGCAATCTGTAGCACCGAGCTCATGACGATGATCACGAAGAGTCCACCGATCACGCCGCCCAGGATCTCGGTCCGCGAGACGATGGTGAGGCCAGCGATTGCGCCTCCCAGAGCCAACGAGCCCGTGTCGCCCATGAAGATTTTTGCGGGACTGGCGTTCCACCACAAGAACCCAAAGCAGGCGCCGGCAATCGCCGCGGACAGGATCGCTAGGTCACCGGGGTCACGGACCTGGTAGCAGAGGCTAAGGCTCTCCCCCACCCCACACGCCTGGTTTCCCTGCCAGATGGTGAGCAGCACGTACGCGCCAAAGAACACGATGGAGGTTCCGGTGGCTAGGCCGTCGAGCCCATCGGTGAGGTTGACCGCGTTGGACCAAGCCGTAATGAGGAAGTTGGACCAGACGACAAACAGGATGATGCCGACCGCGGGACCCCAGTATGCGAGGTCAAGAGCGGTGTCACGCAAGAACGAAACCGAGGTCGAGGCTGGCGACAGTCCCTTTGAATTAGAAAACTGCAAAGCGAGAATCCCGAACGTGATTCCGACGATTCCCTGGCCCAGGAACTTCCACCTGGCACGTAGCCCGAGCGAGCGTTCGCGGGTGATTTTGATGCCGTCGTCGAGGAACCCTACGAGGCCGAGCCCCACCATGAGGAACACCACGAGGATGGACGAGGCGCTAGGAAACTGCCCCGTCGCAAGGTTGGCGATGAGCCAGGCTAAAACCGCGGCCAAGATAATGACGATGCCGCCCATCGTGGGCGTTCCACGCTTGACATGGTGGCTTGCGGGCCCATCCTGACGAATGAACTGACCGTACTGCCGCCGCGTGAGGTACCGAATCAGCACGGGCGTCCCCAATAGGGATAGCACCAGCGAAATGGCTCCCGCCGCTACGACCGCTCTCATTCATTCACTCCCACAAGTTCGTTGGCAAGCTTCCACAGCCCAGATCCGTGCGATCCCTTGACCAGCACGGTGTCTCCATCGGTCAGCCATTCATCAAGAAACGCCTGAGCATCCTCAATCGTAGCGACCCACGCGGCCTCATCACCCCACGAGCCCTCGCGAACGGCAGAGGTAAACACGGGACGTGCACCCTCTCCCACTACTAATAGATGGTCGATCCCGAGCCTCACTACATCGAGACCGATGTCGTAATGAGCCTGAAGCGAGGCCTCGCCCATCTCCAGCATCTCCCCCACCACGGCAAACTTGCGACGGGACTCCCCGACTGCCATGAGCGCCCGGAGCGAGGCTCGCACGCTCTCAGGGCTCGCGTTATACGAATCGTCAATCACCGTGACTCCGTCGGCGCGATCCGTCACCGCCATGCGGTGGGCGGACAACGGCTTTGCCGCGGCGACCGCATCGATGGCGCGATAGTACTCGAGCCCGCACGCTAGCGCCACACCGATGGCTGCGAGCGCGTTGGTCATATGGTGCTCGCCCACGAGGCTCAGTCGAATCGCGTACGGCACCGCGTCGGCGCCGGACTCCCCCGCGCCTTGGCCCGGGTCATCCAGGTCGTGAAAACGGGACGCCGATGCGAAGGGCGCCTGAACCACCGGGGTGAACTCCGCGCGGCCCGCGCTAAGGGCGGGGCGTGAAGCGATGAGATCCACCTCTGCACGCTCGGTCACGGCAAAGGTGCGTACCGCGAGCCCCTTGTCCTGGACCGCTCGCACCTCACGCATGGCGATCACGCGCGGGTCATCCGCGTTGAGCAGCACAGTGCCGCCCTGAACCACGCCATCGATGATGGTGGACTTCTCTGCTGCCAGCATGTCGATAGACCCGTAACCACCAACATGGGCGCTACCCACGGTGAGCACCACTGCGATATCTAGCGGCGCGATCGACGTCAAGTAGGCGATGTCGCCCGGAGCGCTCGCCCCCATCTCGAGCACCAAGTGACGCGTCGACTCGTCGGCGCGCAGCACTGTCAGTGGGAGGCCGATCTCATTGTTGAAACTCCCCACGGGTGCGACGGCTTGGGGCAACACCTGCGCGAGCAGGTCCTTGGTGGTGGTCTTGCCGTTCGACCCGGTGATGCCCACCACGGTGAGGTCGCCCTCAAGACGAAGCAGCGCGAGGTAGGCGCGCGCCAGGCGGCCCAGCGCCTCGGTCACGTCGTCGACCATAATGTGCGGGCCGCCCACGGGCTGCTGCACCAGGCATAGCGCCGCGCCGGCCGCGATCGCCTGATCGACGTAGTCGTGACCGTCCACGCGTTCACCGATGAACGCGACATACAGCGCGCCTGTCGTGATGCAACGGGTGTCCTTTTCGACGGACGTGACAAGCACATCGACGTCGGCCACGAGTGTTCCGGCTACGGCATTCGCGATCCACTGCGAGGTGAGTTTCCTCATGAGTCTGACTCTTCCTGGACGTGCGCAGTAGGGGCGCGATCGCGCCCAGGTGCATCGCGTTCCGCTTCTATGCGCGCCTGCGCTTGTAGGTAGGCGTCGCGGTCGTTGTATCGGTAGAACACCCCGGCCACCTCTTGGGTGGGCTCGTGGCCCTTTCCGGTCACGATGACGGTGTCGCCGGGTCCGCCCAGGCGCAACCCGTACTCGACAGCCGCGATGCGCGGCTCCACCTCGTGCACGTCAGCAAGATCGGGGCGCACGGTCTCGATGCCGGCGCGAATGGCCGCGCGAATCGCGGCGGGCTCTTCAGAGCGGGGGTTCTCGTCCGTGAGGACAATGACATCGGCCAGGCGGGCGGCGATCTCACCCATGACGGGTCGCTTGCCCTGGTCGCGGTCTCCGTCTGAGCCAAAGATCAGGATGAGTTTGCCCGGCGTGATGGGACGTACTCCCTCGAGCGCGAGCGTCAGCGCGTCGGGAGTGTGGGCGTAGTCGACGATCGCAAGCGGGTCCACATCGCTGCGCTCGATCACTCGTTCCATGCGCCCTGGTACGGCGTGCGCGGTCGCGACTCCCTCAATCGCGGCGTCGAGCTCCAGTCCCGCGGCATGGGCGGTCACGATGGCGACCAGTGCGTTGGAGACATTGACGAGACCCGGGAGCGGGCTATGCGCCTCGTGTAGCGCCCCGTGCGGGTCGCGGAACGTAAAGCGCGACCCCACTCCGTCTAGGCCCACGTCCGCGTCGGTCACGGCCCAATCGGCGGCCAGCGCAGCGTCGGTTGAGGCATTTTCAAGACGTGTTGCCACAGTCTCCACGGGAATCAGAACCTGTGCGGCGAGTTGCTGGCCCCACTGGTCGTCGATGTTGATCACGCCCCGTCGAGCTCGGCCGGGCGCAAAGAGCTTCGCCTTCGCCTTGAGGTAGTTCTCCATCGTGTGGTGAAAGTCCAGGTGATCCCACTGCAGGTTGGTGAACACCGCAACGGAAAATTCAGCGCCGCTGATGCGCTCCAGCTCGGCCGCGTGAGAGCTCACCTCGGTGACTGCTGCGGTCACTCCCTCTTCTCGCATCCGGGCGAGTAGCGCGTGCAGTACCGGCGACTCGACGGTGGTGCGGGGACTCTCGATTGCTTGATCGCCCACGCGCAACTCGACGGTGCCCATGATTCCGCGCCGGGGATGCTTGGCTGCCAGCGCATTGTCCACAAAGTAGGCGGTGGTCGTCTTGCCGTTGGTGCCAGTGATGCCGATGAACACCATCGCGCGCGAGGGGTCACCGTAGATCAGCGCCGCTGCCTCCCCCATGGCAAGGCGCGCATCGTCCGCGATCAGGACGGGGACGCCGAGTTCGGCGACCTGTAGCGCTCCGTCCGCATCGGTAAGAATCGCTACCGCTCCCGCTGCGACGGCATCGGCCGCGAAGACCGCGCCGTGCCGATTGAAGCCGGCAAACGCGCCAAACAGGTCGCCTGGGGCGACGCTCTTTGAATCGACGGAGGCGCCGGTCACCGCGAGATCGGCAACGTCAGACGCGGGCACAGTGGTTCCGGCGCGCGCGGCTACATCTAGCAACGCGACGGACCGGACACTGGAGGGACGCAGTGCCATCTCAGCCAAAATTACTCCCAGTGGGTCGGATACAAATCGGCGGGCTCGCCCGACGGGGGTACGCGCAACGCTTGCAAGGTGAACGCCGCGACGTCCTTGAATACGGGTGCTGCCACCGTACCGCCCCAGATCGATGTCTTGGGTTCGTACATGATCACGGACACCACGATTTCGGGATCATCCGCGGGCGCCATACCGACGAACGAGGCGACGATCTTGGTCAGTTGCCCGTCCTCATCGGCCGCCTGCGCTGTCCCCGTTTTGCCGGCCACTCGGTAGCCGTCGATCTGCGCGAGACCACCGGTGCCCTCCTCCGTCACGTCCTCGAGCATCAGCATCAACTCACTCGCGGTCTTCTCTGAGACCACTCGCTTGGGGTCGTCGAGCTCGCGATCTGTGAAGGTCCCGTCGTCGTGCTGCAGACCCTTGACGATCGTGGGCTGCAGACGCACCCCGCCATTCGCAATGGTCTGATACACCTGGGCGGTTTGGAGTGCGGTCACCGAGACGCCCTGGCCGAAGAGCACGGCGTATTGAGTACGCCCGTCCCAGTCTTCCCACGGGTGCAGGATTCCGCCGGACTCGTTGGGCAGACCCACGTCGGTGGGTGCCCCGAATCCGAAGGCTGTCAGGTAGTCGTAACGAGTCTCTTTGGACAGCTGCTGCCCTACCTGCACGGTGCCAGTGTTCGACGAGTCGACAAGGATTCCCGCGAGGGTCAGCTTCTGCGTTCCGACGTCGTGAGAGTCCTTGAACGTCTGGTCATTCGCGGTCGTGTATTGGTAAGGCGCCAGGTATTCCGAGGTAGGCGTGGCGATGCCCTCCTCAAGAGCGGCCGCCATCGTGACCACCTTGCCGGTCGAGCCAGGCTCAAAAACGGTCGAAACAGCACGCGACCCACGCGCCGTCACGTCGGTTGCGCCCGGATCGCTGGGGTCCACGGAGTCGGAGTCGACCAAGGCCAGGATCTCGCCCGTCTTTACCTTCTCAACTACCACCATGGCCCGCTCGGTGCCGGTCTTCTTGACGGCATCGGCGACGATCTTTTGCACCTGCCACTGAATGTCCCGGTCAATAGTGAGAACGACCGTCGACCCGGGCACGGCCGGAGTCTCCTCAAACTCACCCGTGGGGATGATCGTGCCTCCGCCACCCTTTTCGTACGTGATGGATCCCGGCTTGCCGAGCAGCTCGTCCTCGTATTCGAGTTCGGCGCCCGCTGCGCCCTTCACGACGCTCGAGTCGGCGCTGGCCGCAGTGAAGCCAACGATGTTGCCTCCAATGTCGCCGTTGGGGTAAAGGCGTTCGGAGGTAGGCTCCGGTTCGATTCCCGTGATCTTCTCTGCACTGATCAGGCCCCAGGTCTCAGGGGTGATGTCTTTCGCGATGTACTTCCACGTACTATCGCCCACCATGTCGGCGGCAAGTTCCGATTCCTTCAGGTCCAGAATGGGCGCGAGGATTTTGGCCGCGTCGAGGGCCCCCTCCGCCACTACTGTCCCGTTCTCGATCCGCTTGAAATCCGCGACAAGCGTTTGGTTGACGCCTACGTTGTAGCGCTTAACTGAGGTCGCGAGCACCACCCCGTTGCGGTCAACGATGTCGGCGCGTTCAGTGTCAACCGACGACGTCACCAGGCGCTGCGCGAGCGCCTCCTGAGAGAGTTCGCTGGCGTTGACCCCCTGTACGAGCACAAGTCGGCCCGCGAACACCACGAGCAACACGAGGAGCGCGATGGCCAGGATTCGTTGACGTTTGACGGGGTTACCGACCGATGGGAGGACGGGACGCTGTTGAGTGGCCATGTGGCGTTATCCTCCGGACTCGAGCACGATGGAATCCTTTAGGGACATAAATCCCAAGGTCTCAGCTGGCACCATCCCCATGTCTGCGGCCGCTTGGGCCAAAAACTGGGGGGATGAGTTGGACTCAAGCTGTGTGACTAGCGTCGCGCGCTCCTGGTGGAGACCCGCAATCTCAATTTTGAGGTCGCGCCGCTCGTAGGCTCCCGACGCCATGGTGGTGTTGAGGAGCAGCACCGCAGCCAAGGAACCGAGCACGATGGATACACACAGCCACGCGAAGGGCACCATCGACCGCACTTGATCGGGTGCCGTGACGGCGCGCAGGTGGTTGCGACGACGAGGGGCGGGCGTGGGCGCCGAGCGGGGTGCCGTGCCCCGTGTCGTGGGTCGCTGCTGGCGCAACGGTGCGGCACTCATGACGTTCTCCTCAGACGCTCGATCGGGGTAAGACGAGTGCGCTCGGCGGCGCGCAGGCGCACAGGCTTCGAGCGCGGGTTTTCTTCCGCCTCGGCCTCCGTCGCCATCTCAGCGCCGCGGGTGAGGAGCTTGAGGTATGGCTGGTCCTCGTCAGGAATGATGGGCATCCCTGGAGGAGCGGACGATGTTGCCCCCCTGGCGAAGGCCTGCTTGATGATGCGGTCCTCTAGTGAGTGGTACGACATCACGACGACTCGCCCACCCACGGGGGTCGCCTCGATCGCCGTGGGAATGGTGCGCTCGAGCACCTCGAGTTCTCTGTTCACCGCGATCCGCAGCGCCTGAAAAGTACGCTTGGCCGGGTTACCGCCCTTGGCTCGCGCCGCAGCGGGGATGGCGCCGCGCACCAGGTCAACGAGGTCCGCGCTACGCGTCACTGGCTCGGTCTCACGCCGGCGCACAATGGCACGCGCAATTCGCGGCGCAAAACGCTCCTCGCCGTAGTCACGGAAGATCTTGGCCAGGTCCCGCTCGCTCGCGGTGGCCAGCAGGTGCGCAGCGGTCGTCTCGTCCTCACGATTCATCCGCATGTCCAACGGGGCGTCTTGTGCGTAAGAGAACCCGCGATCCGCCTCGTCGATCTGCAGCGAGCTGACGCCGAGGTCCAGCAAGATGCCGTCAGCCGACGTGGCTCCGACTCGCGCAAGTGCGCCAGCGATGTCGTCGTACTCGGCGTGATGCGCGACGAACCGATCGCCGAATTCCTTAAGGCGCTCAGACGCGAGCGCGATGGCGTCGAGGTCTCGGTCAATGCCTACCACCGTCACCTCGGGACAGTGCCGAAGAAGTGCCTCGGTGTGCCCACCCATGCCCAGCGTGCCGTCGATGGCCACTGCGCCGGGACTTCCCAATGCGGGGGCGAGGAGGTCGATGCAACGCTCAAGCATGACCGGCTGGTGCCGGGAAGCCGCGTCGTTCGCCATCGCCCCTCCTTACGTAGTGATTTCTGATGCTGGGCTACGTGGCCTTGAGGTCTCCCTCCGGCTCTCTGTCGGGGGGAAGTCCGTCAGAGTGGCTCGGGAGGAGGCCTCAGGGCACGTGGGTGCTACATGTCGTCAAATACTTCCGCTGCTGTTGCGGCGTACTCGTCCTCGCCGCGTTCCAGGTACTCGTTCCACTTGTCGATGTCCCAGATCTCCACTCGCGAGCCGAGGCCCACGACTGCGACCTCACGGTCGATCCCCGCGTACGTACGTAGCGGCTGCGACAGCAAGATTCGACCCTGCTTGTCCGGGATGTCGTCCGATGCGTAGCCCAGGAAGTTACGCAGGTAGTCGCGGGCGTTCTTGTTTTCGAGCGGCGCCTTGCGCAAGCGATCGTGAATGCTTGCGAATTCGTCGAGCGGGAACAAGAAGATGCACCGGTCCAACCCTCGAGTCGCGACTAGCCCAGAAGCCAAGCGGCCACGGAACTTCGCCGGCAGAATCAGCCGGCCCTTGTCGTCTAGCCGAGGTGTGAACGTACCGAGAAAGACACCGGTGGGACCTAACCCATGTGCTGCCATCTCCGCCACGATTCATCACCTCCCCCATCACGACCCGCCAAGTGCCCCCACATTACTCCACTTCTCTCCACTTTTGGGAAGATACAGACAAATTCCTACCCGATTAGTAGGATCACAGCAGGTAAAGCTACCAAATACTGAGTGGGGGGCCTGCGCGCCGTTCAGGCATCGCATAGGCTCGTGGTGTCACGCAAAGGAGCGCCTATGTCCCAGCACTTGCCCACCGAGCCAGAACTTGCCGAAGTCGCCGCTGTCACCGCGCAGATACGAGGGTCCATCTCGACGGTGCTTTCGGGGCTCGACGCCGCCGTCACCGCAGCGCTCGCCACCCTGCTCGCGGGCGGCCACCTGCTCATGGAGGACGTGCCCGGCGTGGGGAAAACTACCCTTGCGCGAGCGCTGGCAGCTAGCATCGACTGCCGCCTGGGTCGCATTCAGTTCACCCCGGACCTGCTGCCATCCGACGTCACCGGGGTCAGCATCTTCCGCGCAGCCGATGCCACCTTCGAGTTTCGCCCCGGGCCCATCTTTGCCAACGTAGTGATCGCTGACGAGATCAACCGCGCGTCCCCCAAGACCCAGTCGGCGTTGCTCGAGGCTATGGCCGAGCGCTCGGTCACGACCGACGGCATCACCCGCGCCTTGCCTCAGCCCTTCCTCGTCGTGGCGACCCAGAACCCCATCGAGATGGAGGGAACGTACCCCCTTCCCGAGGCACAACGCGACAGGTTCATGGCGCAGGTATCGGTGGGCTACCCGTCGCCGCGCGACGAGATGGCCATGCTCGAGTCCCACGACGGGCACGACCCGCTCGCGGAACTCACCCCCGTGACGGACACCGAGACCATCGCGCGCCTCATCGGCGTAGTGAGGCGCGTCTATGCGGCCCCGGCAGTCAAGCAATACATCGTCGACCTCGCGACCGGCACGCGTACCGACAGCGCACTGCGTCTTGGAGCCTCCCCCCGGGCGGCGTTGCAACTGCTCGCGGCCGCGAAGTCGCGAGCGGCGATGTCTTCGCGAAACCACGTCTTGCCAGACGACATCAAGGCGCTCGCGGTTCCAGTATTCGCTCACCGGCTCATTGCGTCGACCGAGGCACGAGTCGCCGGGCGCTCGTCAGACCAGCTGATGCGGGACATTATCGCGCGCACTGCTGTGCCCTCCGCCGCTCGCGATGAGGCGCCTACCCTGGAGCGGGCCTTCAGCCGTCCGCAGGTCGCTCCGGCCCGATGAGTCGCAGCTCCAGGGCGCACTCTGGACGAGAAACGGTGATGACCTCGCGCGGCGTGGGCGTTGGCGCCTCGGGGCTCGTGATGACGGTGCTCGGGATCGGACTCGCCAGCCCAATTCTGGTGTGGGTCGGCATCGCCATGGTCGTCAGTGTCACGACTGCCGCGCTGTGGCTAGTGACCTCCGTCATGGTCTTTACACGCCGCTTCCCCGACACCTCGCGCGTCGTCATCCCGAACCCGCTGAGCGCTGGTGGCATCGGCGAGGTCGCCGTGAGTATCCGTACCGCCGCGAAGCGCCCGCGACTCAGGCTCGATCGCGCACTGGCATCACAGCTCGACATCCGTGAACAGGCCGCGGCGGAGCTCACCAACGGGCTGCCGGCCAAGGCCACGGTGACCCGGTCGGCGCGCGGGCTCCAACTCGACTACCACCTGAGCCCCACGCAGCGCGGCCGGTGGGAGCTGGGGCCCGCGCTCGTGAAGGTCACCGAGCCGCTCGGCATGATGTGGGCCAGTATCCCCTCCGGTGAGGCGCAGAGCGTGCCCGTATGGCCGCTCGTCGTTGACCTGACCGCAGCCACGGGCGCACTGATGGGGCAGGCCGACCGAGTTGCTATGGGAGCACGCACACCGTCGGCCGATGACTCATCCTTACGCGAGTACCGTGACGGCGACGATCTGCGCCGGGTCCATTGGAAGAGTACGGCCCGCCGCGGCTCCATGGTGGTGCGTGCGGATGAGCGGGAAGGCGTCCGCCCCGCCACCGTGCTCCTAGACCTGCCCGTCAATTCTGTGGCCGCCGAATGGGCCATCAGCGCCTGCGCGTCAATTGGCGCCTCCATCCTCGCCACCGGCCACCCCGTGCGACTGGTGGGCGCGGGAATTGGCGCAGGCGAGGCCTCTCGGATGAGCGCCGGTCTAGACACTGCGAAGGCCCCGGACAATGGAGGCGGCTCTCGCACGCATCTGCTCAACACGACCCTGGACCTCGCCCTCCCCCTTAGCCGCGAGAGCTCACTCGAACGGACCCAGGCGGCGATCGACGCCCTTGCCCTTCACATCTCGGTAGGCGAAGTGATTGTGGCGGTGCTGGATCCACTCACTTCCCACGCGATGGCCTCACTCGTGCCGTTTGGCGACAGCGGACGCGCATGGGCCGTGGTGCGCACGGGTGACGGCCCTCGCCACGACGAGCGTGCCGATCACACTGCGACGGCGCTCAGACGCGCGGGGTGGACCGTGGCGACCGCGTCTACGCGCGACGATCTCACGGCCGTTTGGTCCGACCTCGTGGCGGGGGGCAACTGATGAGACGTGCCAGTGCGGGATGGTTTGTCACCATGCTCATTGCCGGCGCATCATTATTGGGGCTCGCAGGTTTCACCGTCATCATCCGCTACGAGTCATGGCTCAACACTCTGGTAGTCATCGTGCTTGCGGTGGCTACCGTGGTCGCCATCGCGCGAACGCGCACGTCATCCCGGTGGATACCCACCGCATCGGGCGCTATTGCAGCGCTGATGTTTCTGGTGTGGGGCTATGCGCTGCGTGCCGACGGGTCGCACCATGCCCTTCCCACGCCGGGTGCCGTCGCAGACCTCATCACGGCGATCACCAGTGGCCAGGCCTACGCCGATGCATCGGTCATCCCGGTCGTCGCAACGCCGGGGTTTGCCGCTCTGGTCGCGGTATCGGTCACCGCGGTCTTTCTTGTCGCCGAACACTTGGCTGTCTCCTGGGGACTCACCGCGACGGCAGGGCTTGTGCTCTTGCTGGCTTGGCTCCCTGCGGCCATACTGCAGCACCGCGTGTCGATCACCCTGCTTGTCTTGGCGATCGCGTGTTGGGTGATGGCAATGGTGCTCACCAGACCCTCCTCAGGCCGCCAGACGCAGCCGAGCGCCGCCCGCACCGCCTTGAGCACCGCTGCCGTCGTGGGCGTGGCTGTGCTGGTGGCGCCGCTTGCCGTGGGTGCTCCCGGCTGGGGGGACATCCCCCGCTTCAGCCAGCCAGCCGCCTTGGATGGCACGACCCGGCTCAACCTCGCCCTGGACCTGCGGAACTCGCTCACCGCAAGCTCGCAGAACACTGTCATGGTCTACGCCTCTTCAGGCCGCAAGTTGGACACCCTGCGTCTGTACAGCCTCACCGAGTTTGACGGTAACTCGTGGGAACAGGACACCACCAGGGACCAACCTGTCGCAGCGAACGAAGGGGTGCTGTGGCCGGGGCCCGTGAGCGACTGGGAAGGACGCACCCGCGATCGTATCGACATTCAGGTGCGGTCGCTGTCAGAGAAGAACCTGCCGTTGCCGTCAACCCCCCGCACCGTGGACGTGGGCCCTGGCTGGGAGTACTACCCCTCCCAAGACGAGGTGACGAGCCAACCGTTTACCACCAAGGACCTCACCTACTCGGTGGTCACGGACCTGAACTATCACCACGAATCCGCACTCGTAGCGGCTCAGTCACAAATCGATTCCGGTGCTGACGAGGAAGTGGATCCGCGCTATCTCACCATCGCTCCCGCGATCGACGCGGAACGCATGCGTCAACTTGCGTCCGACGTCACGGATGGCGCGGCTTCTCGCTACGCCCAGGGCATCGCACTGCAGAACTATCTACGCGATCCGGCAACCTTCCGCTACGACACCACGGTGCCACCTACCGGGGAGGACTCGGTCTCCGAGTTTCTCGATGCCCAAGCGGGGTACTGCGTGCAGTTTGCTACCGCCATGGTGGTGCTAGCCCGCTCGCTCGACATCCCGGCGCGCATGGCCGTTGGCTTCCTTGGCGGCGAGGCAACGCCAGACGACACGTACGTAGTGAGGGGTTCAGATGCGCACGCGTGGCCCGAGCTCTATTTTGCGGACCAAGGTTGGGTGCGGTTTGAGCCCACTCCCGCGGTCCAGACCGGCGCGGCACCAACCTACGCCGATGCTTCTACGGCAGTGGCTGACGCATCTGCGGCGCTTGCTCAAACCCAAGCTCCGGTAGTTCCTAGGGATGCGGTGGATCCGGTCCCTGACACCCAGGCCGTGGCGACTCCGGACGGGGAGCGCGCGACGAACGACATCAGTTGGTGGGCCGGTGCGGCATTCGCGTTCATCGCGATCGCGATCAGCACCGTCATTTGGTGGCGACGTCGTCGCCACCCCAAGCACATCTTCACGGAACCGGAACGGGCGTGGGGAGTGCTCCACGACCGACTTACGCCCGTGATCAGTTGGCCCGACAACCTCACGCCCCACGAGGCCCCGGCCTTCGTCGAGGACGCGCTAAATGCGCTGGGGTTATCTGCGAGCGATGAGGCCACGGTAGCGCTCGAGCGCATCAGCCGTGCAGTCTCCGCGGAACGCTACCTGGAACCCACCGGACGCCCGGAGACACCCGCGGGTCTGATCGGGGACGCGCAACTCATCTCAGACGAGGTGAAGCGAGCGATCAAAAAGGGCCACTCGCCGCGTGCTACGACGAAAAACTAGACGTCGCCGTCTTCGCGTCGACGTTCAAAACGGTCTTCCATACGTCCCATAAAACCCTTGTCGGCCTTGGGCTTGCTCTGCGAAGCCGGCCCTTTGGCGTTGGGCATGGCAGAACTGACGTCGTTGGGAGTCGACGGCCTGCCTCCGGCAAGGCCCCAGACCGCGGCAGCGAGCATGATCGCGAAACCAGCAACACCTAGCAACGGGATCTGCGCAATCGCGCCACCAAGCAACACGGCGAGTCCGACGACAACGCCGATGACCGCCCCGGTCAAATGACCACGAGACTTCTGGGTGCGCGACATCGCGTGGCCCAACTTCGGGTCTGAGCCGAGGTCGTGCTCAAGTTGCTCGAGCACCCGCTGCTCATATTCTGAAAGCGGCACAGTGACCTCCTTAGTTTTCTGTAGGTGTAAGTCTAGTTGTCTTTTGGCGTAGAGACTAGTCGTCGTGCGGAGGTTCTGCGGTCCGCCACCCACCCACCGCTACGAACAGGTGGATCCTGACGGTCTAAAGTGAACGCCATGGCACGCCGCGCACCCACTCCCATTGCCCCGAACGTTCCTCGCAATACCCCGATGCCGATTGGCTCTGGAACCGTAGAGTTGCGAGATGAGTCCGATGGGTCAACGTCCGTGTGGGTCAATAATGTTCCCAGTTCGAGCATGCGGGTTGAGTTGAATGTGCTGGACTTCGAATACATGCGGCACATGGCCGCCGCGGTTGACGTGTGGAACCCACCCGGCCGTTGGCTCGCGCTGCACGTAGGTGCGGCCGCGTGCTCGCTACCGCGCTACCTGGCGCACGCCTATCCCGAGTCGGGGCACATCGCCGTAGATATCGACACGTTGTTGCCGGAACTTGTCCGTCAATGGTGGGATCTGCCGCGCGCACCGCGGCTGCGAATCCGTACCCAAGATGGGCTAGACGCCTTGCAGAATCGACGCGACGACAGCCTCGACCTAGTGGTCCGCGACGCGTTCGCGGGTGACACCACTCCCCCGCACCTGGCCGATGCCACGTGGTGGGAACACGCTAGCCGTGTCATCAAATCGGACGGGTTGGTCGTAGCAAACGTCGGCACCCGCCCTGGAACGGTGATGGGAAGGGATGACATTCGTGCGGCGCGCATGCACTTTGGCCAGGTCGCCGTTGTTGCTGAGCACGCGGTCTTGAAGGGCAAGCGCCGTGGGAACGTCGTCATCGTTGCCGGAAAATCTGTCAATGAGGATGCGCTGCGCAGGTATGCCGCCTCTGCCCCGTTGCCCACGGGAGTCAGTTCCACCTGGAACTCGTAGTTCGACTGGGCGCACAGCGCCCGGGTGGGAACGCAACAGCGGCTGCCCTCCCGAAGGAAGACAGCCGCTGTTGGTGGTGATCTAAACGCTAGCGTCCAGATCACCGATGTCTGAACTCAAGTCTCGCGTCGCGCTCCGTAAACGGGGCCCACGAGCCTGATAAGACTTAGAGGGGACGAACCTGCTCGGCCTGGGGACCCTTGGGGCCCTCGGTGACCTCGAACTCGACGCGCTGCGCCTCTTCGAGGGACTTGTAGCCATCAGTCACGATCGCGGAGTAGTGCACGAAAACGTCGGCGCCGCCGCCGTCCTGTGCGATAAATCCATAGCCCTTTTCGGCGTTAAACCACTTCACAGCACCCTGTGCCATTTTAATTCCTATCTGTACTGCCCGGAGACGGGAAGCAGGGACACCGTGTCTCTGCTTGTCGCCGCAATGCTTTGCTCCACGCCCGGAAAGCCAGACAGGTTTCGCACACTACGTTCTTGCAACCGTCCTAATTGTGGCACGTTTTATGAGTTTGGGGGGAAATCTGGCCGTTGTTCTTCAAGAAATTGTTCAAATGCCGCTCCAAGTTCGTCCGCGGAGGGCAGCGAACCGTCCATCGGAATCACTCCTTCACGCGATTCTGCGAGCGCGTCGTACTGGCGTTCCAGCTGACGAACCAGACCCTGAATTTCCTCAGAATCGGCCATCTGCCGCTTGATTTCCTCTGTAGCGGTCGCTGCGGCGTCGTCCAGGTCGCCGGTAGAAAGCACCAACCCGGACACGTCCTCAATGGACCGCATCGCACGTTGGGCGGCCTGCGGGTAAGAACTCTGCGCAAGGTAGTGCGGAACGTGAACCGCCACGCCGATAGCGTCCAAATCCCACTGGCCAAAGCGATATTCCATGAGATTTTGCGACGAGGCGGGTACTGCGACGGTGCCAAAAACGCTTGGTGCGTCCGGCAGAAGCTCCTGTCGAGTGCCGTGGACCGTGGCGGTCAGCGGGCGGGTGTGAGGAGCCCCCATCGGTACCCCATGGGTGCCAAGTGTCAGGCCGACACCCAATTTGTCCACCACCTCGCGGACTGCGCGGATATAGCGCTCCCACTGCATGTCCGGCTCAAACCCGTGCAGGAGCAAGAAAGCTGTTCCTTCGGCGTCAGTCACCATGTCGAGTTCCAGGTGAGGCTCGTCGTAGTCCGTCCACTGATTGACGGAGAACGTCATTTCGGGACGCCGCGACCGGTAGTCGAGCAGTTGGTCCATGTCAAAGCTTGCGATGTGCACTGGTTCGCTGTGGTCGAGCACGTGGTCAGCGACGAGGGCGCCAGCGCGCCCCGCATCAATGAACCCGCGCAGCGAATACATCAGTACTGCGGAACCATGGGAGGAGCGTGCTGCCCACGCCTCGACGCCTTGGGGATCCCATGTCAATAGAGGTGTGTCATTCATACGGTCATTGTTCCACGCGCGCTTCACGAGGGGGTCAGTCCTCGCTCCAAGCGAACGGAGGGAATTTTATCGTGGTCGCCACGCTTAACGACCTTTGCGATAATAGACAACTGCCTCGGCAAGTACGGTGCCGGGAAAGCAAGGGGTGAGGATGCACGAGGACAGCGCGGCCACCGTCGATCGACGTGGGCTTGAGGGCGAACAAAGAACGGTTGATGTGCTGTACGCCAGGGTCGACTCGCTTCGCAACGAAGCCGGTGACCGACTCACCGAGATTCGCCGTACCGGGCCGAGCGGATCCCCCCAGAATCGCTCCGAACGCGACGCCTTCGCCACCCTCTACGAGGACCGTATCGCCCAACTGGACGCCGTCGAAGACCGCTTGTGCTTTGGCCGTCTCGACCTGCGCGGAGGCGAGAACCTGTACGTGGGTCGCATCGGCCTATCTGACGCCGAGCATGCCCCGCTCCTGACCGACTGGCGCGCACCCGCAGCACGGGCGTTCTATTCCGCCACTGCGGCTAACCCCGGCAACGTCATTAATCGCCGCCACCTCACCACGCGCCACCGCACAGTAACCGCGGTAGAGGATGACGTCCTCGATGTCGATGCGCTACGCGAGTCAGGCGCCGATGCCGCGCTCGCCGGGGAGGGCGCGCTCCTCGCCGCACTTGGCGAACGGCGCACCGGCCGCATGGGAGACATCGTCGCCACGATTCAGGGCGAGCAGGACGCGGTCATCCGCGCGCCGATGCAAGGGGCACTCGTCGTCCAGGGCGGACCAGGCACCGGCAAGACCGCGGTGGCACTTCACCGTGCGGCATACCTGCTGTATCACCACCGCGAGCAGCTCGAGCGGCGCGGAGTACTGATGATCGGCCCGTCTCGCTCGTTCCTCAATTACATCGATCACGTGCTGCCGTCGCTAGGAGAAACGGGTGCCGTGAGCACCACGCTCGGCGGGCTGGTGAAGAACGTCGACACGTCGGCCATCGAAAGCGACGAGGTCGCAGCAATCAAGGGGCGCACCGAGATGGCGACGGTGATCCGCAATGCCGTCCGGGAGCGCCAACGCCTGCCGCGCGAAGACCAGGAATTCCGAATCGATGGACGCACCGTGGTGATCCGCCGAGCCGACGTCAAGGATGCCCAGTACCGCGCGCGGCGCGATGGCAAGCCCCACAACTCTGCGCGTAAGGCATTCGCCAAGGACATGCTTGGACGCCTCGCTACCCAGTTGATGGAGCAACTCGAGCACTCGTTCGGGGACGAGGATCGCGGCGAGTTCGAACGCGACATCCGCGACGAGAAAAACATTCGGGTCGCGATCAACCTGTGCTGGTTGCCTGTCTCCCCTACGCAGCTACTCAGTGACCTCTTTGCTAAGCCGCATCTGCTCGAATACGCAGCCCGGTCGCTGAGCAAGCCCGAACGTGAAGCCCTGTACCGACCCGCCGATGCGCCGTTCACCGACGCTGACGTGCCGCTTTTGGACGAGGCTGCCGAACTCCTGGGCGACATGCCCGGATCCCACCCGAAGTCCAAGGGCAACGACGCATCGGCCGAAGAGATCGCCTACGCGAAAGACGTGCTCGACACGTTTGGCGGCGATGGCATGGTTTCCGCGGAGGCTCTCGCGAATCGCATGAAGTCCGGCACCTCACGGATGTCGGTGGCGGAACGCGCCTCGTCAGACAGAACGTGGGCATACGGCCACGTCGTTGTCGACGAGGCTCAGGAGCTCTCTCCCATGGCTTGGCGCATGCTTTTGCGCCGGTGCCCCACCCGCTCTTTCACCATCGTTGGAGATGTGGCTCAGACCACCGCCGGCGCGGGCACCCGGTGGTGGCCAGAGACCATGGATCCGCTGTTCCAGCAGTCCTGGGCCATGCGCGAGCTCACCATCAGTTACCGAATCCCGTCTGCGGTCGCTGAGGTGGCGCAATCATTCGCCAGCGCAGTCAAGCTTCCCGTGAGCGAACTGACCGCAGCACGCGACCTTGACGACGCGGTCGCCATCACGCACAGCACCGACCCCCACGCCGACGCTGCGCGCATTGCGCTGGGCCACGCGCGAGACCTTGCCGCAACTGGCGGCGGGCTCGTGGCCATCATCGCGCCTACGAGCGATCTCGGCGATCTGCGGGCCAGGTCCACGGCGACAGACGTGCTCAATTCCTTATCTCAAGGCGTGTCGGTCATGAGCGCGCGCGACGCCAAGGGCCTCGAGTTTGACGTGGTCGTCGTGGTAGAACCCGCAGCCATTGCCGTGCGTCCGGGCGACCTCTATGTGGCGCTCACTCGATCCACGAGCCGGCTGGAACTGGTCCACTCGGGCGACCTGCCCCCGGGCATAGCATCGGCCGCGTCGGCCTAGTCGATCCGAACGGGCTAGACGTCCTCGCAAGGGCCGTCGCCCGCAACGGCTAGGCCCTGCAGGTCGCCTGGCCCCCACGTGGTCAACGAGGAGTTTGAATAATTCATGAGCTCCGACGGGTCGGCCACGTGGGCGAGTCCAATCACGTGAGCCCACTCGTGCATCACTATCGCCTCGGACAGTTGCTCACCAGAAGGCGAGGACATGAGTGACGTGATGTCTTCCGAGTCGAGCACAATCACACCGGCGCGCAGAAAGCGCTGATCCCCATACGCGCCGGTGACCGCGCTCGATCCACCGACTCCGGTCACGGACCCCTCGAGGTCGGGATTCTGGGTCGCGGTTGAGAATCCCACGACGACGGGGGCGAACCGGTCTCCGTACTGAGCCTGAATAAGCGAGCGGTCAAATTCTGCGGCCTCACTGGTGGTGCCCTCGTATTCGAATGTCAGCCCAGTAGCGAGCGAGACGCGATCGACTGCTCGCTGCAATAGCGGAGAGAAGCCCACCGGCATCCCCTCTGGCGATAACACCCAGGGAATGGTGCGGCAGGGGTCGTACCGCACCGGCCCCTCACCGGACTCGTCAAAGAGAAACGAGTACGAGCCCTCGGTCTGCGGGACCACCGTCGAGCTGCGCCTCTCAGGCGGGCCCGCGGGAAGGGGGATGGTGATGGCCCGCTCGCCGTCGAGAACGGAGTTGCGGGGGGTCCCGAAATGCTGCAGGTCAGTCACGCCCACGCCTTGCCAACTCGCCAACAGCAACATTCCCGCGATACTGCACACAGCAATGAGCGAGGCTCTCCGGGCACCAGACATAAGCTAAGCCTGCCATGCCGCAGGGGCCAAGTTGGAAACGGCGCGAAAGTGCGAGACTATTGGCCTGTGCGAGCACTCCTACTTGAAAACCTTCATCCCATGGCCACCGAGATCCTCGGCGACGCCGGCATTGACGTTGAAAATAACGCTGGAGCCCTGGACGAAGACGAACTTATCGAAGCCCTGGACGGAGTTGAACTCCTCGGGATCCGGTCTAAGACTCAACTCACCGAACGCGTGATCGAAGCCTCCCCCTCTCTTATCGCCGTGGGTGCCTTCTCCATCGGCACCAACCAGATCGACCTCGCAGCGGCAGCGCGCAAGGGAATCGCGGCGTTCAACGCCCCGTTCTCCAACACGCGTTCCGTGGTGGAGATGGCGGTTTCCGAGATGATCTCGCTGACGCGCCGCTTCCCCGACCACAACCGCCTCATGCACCAGGGCATCTGGAACAAGAGCGCGGTGGGTGCGCACGAGATCCGCAGCCGCACGCTCGGCATCGTGGGCTACGGCAACATCGGCTCGCAACTGTCCGTCATCGCCGAGGCCCTCGGCATGAACGTGATCTTCTTCGACACCTCAGAGAAGCTGGCTCTGAGCAACGCGACGCCCATGCCCACGCTGGAATCGTTGCTCGGCGAGGCCGACATCGTCACTCTGCACGTTGACGGACGCCCCGGTAATCAGGGCTTCTTTGGCCGCGATCAGATCAACGCGATGAAGCCCGGCGCGCTCTTCCTTAACCTTTCCCGCGGTTTCAACGTTGACGTTGAGGCGCTGCGTGAGGCGCTGGAATCTGGTCACGTGGGAGGCGCCGCGATTGACGTCTTCCCCGAGGAACCCAAGAAGAAGGGTGACGCGTTCGTGTCCCCGCTCCAGAACATGTCAAATGTCATCCTCACTCCGCACATCGGCGGATCCACAGAAGAAGCCCAGCACGACATCGGGATCTTCGTCGCCAATAGACTGCGAGACTACGTGCAAAACGGTTCGACTTCACTCAGCGTGAACCTTCCCAATCTGTCGCTCGATCAGGTCAGCGGTTCTTACCGAATCGCGCACCTGCACTCGAACATCCCTGGTGTGCTCGCGGCGGTAAACCACGAGCTCGCTGAGCACAACGTGAACATTGAAGCGCAGCTTCTTTCCACTCGCGGAGAACTTGGCTATGTAGTCACCGACGTTGCCGCTGGCACTGACACCGGGGCCCTCGAAGCCCTCGCCGGCATGCCCGGTACGGTGCGCTTGCGGGTGCTCTCATAAACGCCTACGACAATGACTCTGCCGTCGCCTTTGCCGACCTCGGTCTACCCGAGGCACTCGTCGAGACGCTTTCACGCAATGGCATAGAGAACGCGTTCCCCATTCAGTCCGCGACCATCGCCGATGCACTTGCAGGGCGAGACGTACTCGGCAAGGCACGCACGGGCTCAGGAAAGACTCTGGGCTTTGGCCTGCCCGCCATCGCAAGGCTCGCTGAAACTGGGCGACCTGAGGCAAACAAGCCACGCGCCATCGTCCTCGTCCCCACGCGTGAGCTGGCGATGCAGGTCAACGACGCGTTAGAACCGTACGCACACGCCATGCATGTGTCGTTGCGCTTGGTAGCCGGTGGACTGTCAATGTCCAAGCAGGTTCAGGCTCTCAACCGCGGCGTGCACATGCTTGTTGCCACCCCCGGGCGCCTCGCGGACCTGGTTCGTCGTGGCAACGCAGACCTCACTGACGTCTCGCTCATAGTGCTCGACGAGGCCGACCACATGGCCGAGATGGGCTTCATGGACGAGATCACAGAGATCCTCGCCAATGTTCCCGCCGGTGGCCAACGACTGCTCTTTTCTGCGACGCTCGACGGCGACGTTGACCGACTCGTCAGCGCATACATGAACAACCCCGCGCGTCACGATGTGACCGACGGCGACGACGACACCGAGTCAATGACGCACGTTGGGCTCAACGTTCCCCCGCACCTGAAGTACCAGATCGCGAACCGCATTGTCTCGCGTGAGGGGCGCACCATCGTCTTTGTGCGCACCAAGCTCGGTTGCGACCGCATTGCCGGTCAGATGCGCGAAGCCGGAGTCAACGCTGTAGCTCTGCACGGCGACAAGTCCCAAGTGGAGCGAAACCAGGCCATTAGTGGCTTCCGTGCTGGCACCATCCCCGTGTTGGTCGCGACAGACGTTGCTGCCCGCGGCATTCACGTTGACTCCGTCGACTTGGTGATGCAGATCGATCCCCCCGCGGATCACAAGGACTATACGCACCGCGCTGGGCGCACCGCTCGCGCGGGTAAGGCCGGGATGGTTGTCACCCTGGTGCTCCCCCACCAGCGCAAGACTGTCGACCGCATCTTCGAGGGCGCCGGCGTTGATCCCCTGTTCCGCAAGATCCGCGGAGACGACTCCGAGTCGATGGCAATGGTGGACATGCTTACTGGCGGGCACGAGCCCTCCGGCGTTCCCGTTCCAGAACCTCAAGCACCTCGTGCCGAACGTGGTCGCGGACGCCCCGAACGGGGTGGACCTCGTGGCCGTAGTGAAGGCGCACGTCGCCCTAGCCGTGGCATGTCCGACGGCGGCAGGTGGGACGCACGGCGTGAGGACTCAGGTTCCTCACGTGCACGCGACGAGATGGCTCGCAAGGAGCGGGACCTCGCTGACCGTGAACGCCAGCTTGCCATGCGCGAGCAAGAACTCGACACTCGCGCCACCAAGCCGGAGGCGCGCAACGACGCACCGCAGCGTGACCGCGGCTCCTCAGATCGCCCGTCATATGGTCGTCCTGACCGTTCCAGTGGTGGCTCTGACCGTCCGTCGTATGGTCGTCCCGAGCGTTCCGGCGGTCGTCCTGACCGTTCCGGTGGTCGTCCTGACCGTTCCGGTGGTCGTCCTGAGCGTTCCGGTGGTCGTCCCGAGCGTTCCAGTGGTGGCTCTGACCGTCCGTCGTATGGTCGTCCCGAGCGTTCCAGTGGTGGTTCAGACCGTCCGTCGTATGGTCGCCCTGAGCGTTCCGGTGGTCGTCCTGACCGTTCCGGCGGTCGTCCTGAGCGTTCCGGTGGTCGTCCTGACCGTTCCAGTGGTGGCTCTGACCGTCCGTCGTATGGTCGTCCCGAGCGTTCCGGCGGTCGTCCTGACCGTTCCAGCGGTGGCTCTGACCGTCCGTCGTATGGTCGTCCCGAGCGTTCCGGCGGTCGTCCTGACCGTTCCAGCGGTGGCTCTGACCGTCCGTCATACGGTCGTCCCGAGCGTTCCAGTGGTGGTTCAGACCGTCCGTCATACGGTCGTCCCGAGCGTTCCAGTGGCGGTTCAGACCGCCCGTCATACGGTCGTCCCGAGCGTTCCAATGGTGGCTCTGACCGCAACTCCAGCCGTCCTAACACTGCTGGCGGCGCTCGAAACGAGCGCTCCGGTGGAAGCGATCAGCCAGAAAGCAACAAGCCGTTTAGGTCTAAGTACTTTGAGGCAAAGAAGGGCTCGTCTTCCAACGGGAAGAAGGGTCCTAAGAAGGCGAATCGGAGCGGGAAGCCTCGTCCGAAGAAGAAGTAGCGGCCGCAGCGTCTTCAGCTCGAAGCCGCGCGATCGCTGCATCAAAGTCGTCAAGGGACTCGAACGCCTGGTAGACGCTAGCGAAGCGTAGGTACGCGATCTCGTCGAGATCGCGCAAAGGCTCCAGAATGGCCAAGCCGATATCGAGTGCGTTGATCTCCGCTTGGCCATTGGCACGTATGGACTCTTCGACCTTCTGTGCCAACACGGCGAGGTCGTCTTCGCTCACTGGGCGGCCCTGGCAGGCCTTCTTCACGCCCGACATGATCTTCTCGCGGCTGAATGGCTCTGATACTCCCGCGCGCTTCAGTACCGACAGACTCGCGGTCTCAACAGTGGTGAAGCGGCGTCCGCAAGCGGGACATTCACGGCGGCGGCGGATCGAGGCGCCATCGTCCGAGGTACGTGAGTCGACGACCTTGGAGTCAGTGTGGCGGCAAAAGGGACAGTGCATGCCACTACTCTCCCACGGGAGCTCCCAGAGGCGTGAATCACACCCCTCGCGGACTAGACGTCCAGTGTGGGGATGAGCAGCTGTTCGCCTGCCCGCAATGACGAAGACTGCATCACGTTGAGTCGCTGGATGGCGGCGACCGTCTCCCACACATCGCCGTTGGCGGGAGTAACTGAACTGGCGATAGCCCAAAGGGTCTCGCCGGGCGCCACGGTATACGTGTCAGCCTGGACTGCTACCGCCGAGTCTTCCGAGGCATCATTGGCGAAAGCCTGCGGACCAACAACAACCGCGAGGGCGAGCAACACGACCACTGAGGCGGCGCGCTTTGCTCGAGCGGCAGGGTTCTGCGGGGCGTAGATCTTCATGACTTCCTCCATTCGAACATGTGTTCGTCGAACACTTGTTCTATTTCTAGCACTCTGAGTACACATAAAGCAAGACACGCTCGAACATTTGTTTGATTTCTTGCCCTGTGTGGCCTACGGTCAAGACATAAGAACACCACCGGGGTCTGACATGGAGGAAAGCACCGATGAGCAACGATGCAGAACAAGCGGGCGGCGGAGCCACCATTCACCAGTTCCCCAACATGGTTGGCGCGGACACACTGACTGATCGCCAGCGGCGCATTCTCGAGCACATTCGAGACGCGGTCGCGGATCGCGGGTATCCGCCGAGCATGCGTGAAATCGGCGAAGCAGTAGGGCTCACCTCGACGTCATCGGTGACGCACCAACTGCGCACCCTTCAGGAAAAGGGTTATTTGCGGCGCGACCCCAACCGGCCCCGGGCCATGGAGGTCGTGATGCCTGGCGACGCTCACCGCGACGCAGCAGGTTCAGAGTCCGGTTCGTTCGGCGTGGCCCAGCCCGCCGATTCAAACGTCTCCGCAGTACCCCTCGTGGGCCGTATCGCGGCAGGTGGGCCGATCCTTGCCGACCAAGCCGTTGAGGACGTCTTCACGCTCCCCACTCAGCTCACCGGACAAGGTGACCTCTTCATGTTGAAGGTGTCGGGAGACTCGATGATCGACGCCGCGATCTGCGACGGCGACTGGGTAGTGGTGCGCAAGCAGAATGACTGCGAGAACGGCGATATCGTGGCGGCACTTCTCGACGATGAGGCAACGATCAAGACCTTCCGCCAACGAGACGGCCACGTGTGGCTGATGCCCCACAACCCCGCCTACACCCCCATTGACGGCGACCACGCCACCATCATGGGAAAGGTAGTCTCCGTGATGCGACGCCTCTAGGGCATCGTCTCCCGCCTGGTAGGCGCTACTTCTTCGCGCGCCAGCCGTCTTGCCAGTGGAAGCCGCCGTTGATCGCTCGCCGCATTGCCTGCATCGCATTGGCGATGGTGGTCTGGTAGACGCGCGACTCGTCAGTTGAAGCCTTTTCCGCCATCTCACGGCTCGACTTCTCAAAGTGGTCGAGGTACTCGGCAAAGCGCTCGCGCTCGGCCATCTGGCCCTTCACGAATTCGTCGGACTTCGCTGATTCAGTCATGGTGTCTACTCCCCTGGCAGTTGCTCGACCTTAAGCGTACGGGC
>Ga0307486_1000505_pt1 | contig 35834 bp, 31 predicted proteins | sample CBIW02metaG_FD_203663 | JGI IMG/M metagenome (GOLD analysis project Ga0307486, IMG submission 203663) | Sea-ice brine microbial communities from Beaufort Sea near Barrow, Alaska, United States - CBIW 0.2 | ecosystem: Environmental > Aquatic > Marine > Coastal | place: USA: Alaska | collected... | reverse complement strand
AAATTAATTGCTGGTCAAGAGAAAGGAATGAAGCAAAGAAAAAAATCCAGTGGTCATTTACAAGACAGGATGCAGATCATAAATTGTCCAAACATTACGTTGCTTAATTAAATTGTAACTACACTAGATGTATCCTTTTCACTATACATGCAATGTTTAAGACATGATTTTTTTTCCTTTTAAGCAGTTATTTTCCTATTAATGTTGAAGGGTAATTTTAACAAGAATTAATATCTAAAAACATGAGAAAATTGAGTTTTAAACGCTGTGAAGTTTTTATCTTAGCATATCAATAAATAAAACCCTATTTAACTGAAAATAAAATAAGACATGAGAGACTTATTGCAAAAATTTGAAGAAAAAGAACCAGAAATAGTATTTCACTGGAACGATCCCGAAACTGAGGCAGAAGGTTGGACAGTGATCAATTCCCTTCGCGGCGGTGCTGCCGGGGGAGGTACAAGAATGCGCGTGGGACTGGATAAAAACGAGGTGCTTTCCCTGGCTAAAACCATGGAAGTGAAATTCACCGTTTCCGGGCCAGCTATTGGAGGCGCAAAATCAGGTATAAATTTCGATCCTAACGATCCCAGGAAAAAAGGGGTTTTGGAACGTTGGTATAAAGTGGTTTCTCCTTTATTGAAATCTTATTACGGTACCGGAGGAGATTTAAATGTTGATGAAATACATGAAGTAATCCCAATTACGGAAAATTGTGGGGTTTGGCATCCGCAGGAAGGAGTATTTACGGGCCATTTTCATCCAACTGAAGCCGATAAAATCAACAGGATCGGCCAATTGCGTCAGGGAGTAATAAAGGTGCTTGAAAATTCAAAGTATTCCCCGGATACGAACAGGAAATATACGGTTGCCGATATGGTCACCGGTTATGGTGTTGCAGAATCGCTTCGCCATTATTACGACATTTATGGAGGAAATATTATTGGAAAAAGAGCAATAATCCAGGGTTTTGGAAATGTTGGCTCTGCTGCCGCTTATTATTTGGCTCAAATGGGAGCAAAAGTTGTTGGAATTATAGATAGGGACGGAGGAGTTATAAATGAAGAAGGATTCACTTTTGATGAAATTAAAACCTTATTCTTAAACAAAGAAGGCAATACACTTGTAGCCGAAAATATGATTCCTTTTGAAGAGATCAACCAGAAAATTTGGAATTTGGAAGCTGAAATTTTTGCGCCTTGTGCAGCATCACGATTGGTGAAAAAATCAGAAATTGATGCGATGATCGCTTCAGGTCTGGAGGTGATTTCCAGTGGTGCAAATGTTCCTTTTGCCGATAAGGAAATTTTCTTCGGTTCCATTATGGAAGCAACCGATGCAAAAGTGAGTTTGATCCCGGATTTTATCGCAAACTGCGGGATGGCAAGGGTATTTGCTTATTTTATGGAACGCCGTGTGTTCATGACCGATGAATCAATTTTTAACGACACCTCTGAAACAATAAAAAATGCCATTCAGAAATCTTACAATAATAATCCCAGTAAAACAAATATCAGCAAAACCGCATTTGAGATTGCGTTAAAACAGCTGATATAAACTAATGATCCAAATTATAATTACCACGTTTGTTCTGGGTTATATCTTCATTACCCTTGAACATCCACTTAAACTTGACAAGGCGGTTTCGGCATTATTGATGGCCACCATTATTTGGGCTTTTGTCGCTTTCGGTTTTAACCAGGGTTGGGTTTCTGTAATAGATACTCACGGAAATGTCTTTAATATACTTGAGGATAATGCCTTGCAACAGGAATCAGGATTTGAAAACAACCTGATGCATCATTTCAGTAAAATAAGTGAAATACTTTTTTTCCTGATGGGAGCAATGACAATTGTGGAGATTATAGATTTGCATCGGGGGTTTGGTATTATTAAGAAGACAATTACCACAACAAATAAAGTAAAACTACTTTGGACATTGGGGATATTGGCTTTTTTACTTTCAGCCATCATTGACAACCTTACTGCAACAATAATTTTAGTTACTCTTTTGCGAAAGCTCGTTCCAAAGAGAGAATACAGAATTTGGTATGCCTCCCTGATCATTATTGCGGCAAATGCCGGAGGAGCCTGGTCTCCTATTGGTGATGTTACAACAACCATGCTTTGGATAGGAAATAAAGTTACGGCCTCGGGCCTGTCGGAATATGTCATTATTCCTTCGGTTATTAGTTTTGTGGTTCCTTTTTTAATTGCCTCAAGGCTCAAAGCTTTCAGGGGGAGCACGCCTCTAAAAAAACTGCAAATTGATGAGAAGTCTGAGCGTTTGCTGAGCAGTAAAACAATGCTTTATGTTGGACTGGGAGCAATTGTTTTTGTTCCAATATTTAAAGCACTAACCGGATTGCCGCCTTATATTGGAATGCTGTTTAGTTTGGGAGTAGTTTGGCTTGTTTCTGAATATGTGAAACCGGTAAAGAATATAGATAAAAAAGACAAATATTTATACTCTACACATAAGGCCTTATCTAAAATTGAATTTTCCAGCATCCTGTTTTTTTTAGGGATCCTTTTAGCGGTTTCAGGTTTGGAAAGTTTGGTTTTTGGAGCCATAAAAGGGCAGGATGCCGGTACTTTACTTTATGCAGCAGAATCTTTATCCAGTGCCATCCCTAATATTGATATTGTGGTTTTGATCATTGGGATGCTTTCTGCTGTTGTAGATAACGTTCCTCTGGTAGCTGCATCCATGGCAATGTATGATTTCCCGTTAGATACTTCCGCCTGGCATTTTATCGCGTATTGTGCCGGAACAGGGGGAAGTTTATTGATTATTGGTTCAGCAGCAGGAGTGGCAGCTATGGGAATGGAGAAAATTGATTTTATATGGTATGTGAAAAATATCACATTTTTAGCCTTTGTTGGCTTTATTTCGGGTGCTATATCTTTTATTCTTATTGAACATCTATTTAGATAAGCAATTTTTATATTTTAGCCACGTTATTTAGCTACCGGTATTAAAATTAAAATTAATTAGTAAACTATTATGCAAGAACCCGAAATTGTTGGAACAGGAGCAGAAAATCTAATGGATCCTGAATCAGTTGAAAAATCACTTTCTTTGTTTGATTTGATGTTAAGCGGTGGTCTGGCAGGCCAGCTCATCATCGCGATTTTATTTGTGCTGCTGTTTGTTGCAGTTTATATTTATTTTGAAAGGTTATTTGCCATAAAAGCAGCCACCCAGATAGATGACAATTTTATGCTTCAAATAAAGGACAATGTTCTAAATGGCAATATCGAATCGGCAAAAATAAGATGCGCACAAACCAATACTCCTGTAGCCAGGTTAACCGAAAAAGGGATTTCCAGAATTGGCAGCCCATTGGAAGATATCAACACAGCCATAGAAAATGCAGGGCGTTTGGAAGTTTATAAATTGGAGAAAAATGTGAGTGTTTTGGCAACTATTGCCGGTGCAGCCCCAATGATTGGGTTCCTAGGAACTGTAATTGGAATGGTTTTGGCTTTCCATGAACTCGCCACAAGTAGCGGACAGGCTCAAATGGGTTCCTTGGCTGAAGGGATATACACCGCCATGACCACAACCGTTGCCGGGTTAATTGTGGGGATTATTGCTTATATAGGTTATAACCATTTAGTGGTTAAAACCGATAAAGTAATCCACCAAATGGAAGCTACCGCAGTAGATTTCTTGGACCTCTTAAACGAACCTGCTTAATATGAATTTAAGAAGTAGAAATAAAGTGAGTGCCGATTTTAGCATGAGTTCCATGACAGACATTGTGTTTTTGTTATTGATCTTTTTTATGCTAACCTCACCGACAATAACTCCGGAAGCTTTAGATTTAATTTTGCCCAAAGCAAAAGGGAAATCTACAAATGTTCAAAGTATTTCTGTTAGCATCACAAAGGATCTGCAATTTTATGTAGATACAGAAAGAGTTAGTAGCAGTTCATTGGAGGGCGTTTTGAAAACCCGTTTAGCGGGGAAAGAAACTCCAACCATCATTTTAAGGGCAGAACAGGGAGTTCCCATAGAGAAAGCCGTAAATGTGATGGATATTGCAAACCGGAACAAGTATAAAATTATTTTAGCGGTTAAACCCGAACTAGAGAAGTAAGAATTATAACCATAAATAAGTGAGTTTACTTAATACCAAACACGAAAGAAAATCTTTTGCCATTACGGTAATCCTACACGTGTTGCTTATTTTGTTGTTGCTGTTTTTCGGATTGAAATTTCTGGATCCACCTCCCGAAAATGGAATAGCGATTAATTTTGGAACTTCAGAAGTAGGTTCAGGGGATACTCAACCAACAGAGCCGGTCAAATCGGCTCCAAAACCCACTTCCAGTCCGGTAGTAGCTCAGCCAAAAGCAGTAGAGGAGGAAGTGGTAACACAGGAAACGGAGGAGGCACCCGTGATTGTTAAAAAAACCGAAAAAAAACCTGTTATTCAGGAAAAAATAGTAGAACCAAAGAAAGTTCCACCGGCAAAAATACCCGATCCTAAACCAGATCAGGCAACTTCAGATGCCATGAGCAGTATTTTAAATGGGCCTAAAAGTTCAGGAACTGCCTCCGGAGGTGAAGGAAATGACCAAAGCGCCGGCGATAAAGGCAGTACTGATGGGGATCCAAATGCCAGTGCCTATTATGGAAATGGCAAAGGCTTGGATGGAGATGGAAATTACAAATTGGGCGGAAGACGCGCGTTAAACAAGGAAAAATTTGTTCAGGACTGTAATGAAGCCGGGATTGTGGTAGTTCAAATAGAAGTAAACCAAAGTGGACAAGTAATTCGTGCCACTCCGGGGGTGAAAGGAACTACCAATAACGCAGCCTGTTTGACGAGTCCCGCAAAACGTGCAGCTCTTGCCACCACATTTAACAGCGACCCCAATGCACCTTCAAAGCAAGTGGGTTTTATTATTTATAATTTCAAATTATCTGAATAAGTGCCTGATTATTCACAAACTGTTGAATGGATGTTTCAACAGCTACCTATGTACCAAAGAGTGGGGACTTCTGCATTTAAGAAGGATCTCACCAATATTATTCGATTTGCCCAGGTTCTGGGAAATCCTCACAATAATTTTAAATCAATTCATGTCGCAGGGACCAATGGGAAAGGGTCTACCAGTCACATGCTCGCTTCCATACTACAGGAGGCAAATTATAAGGTGGGGCTATATACTTCGCCTCATTTAAAAGATTTCCGCGAGCGGATCAAAATTAACGGAAGTGAAATTCCTGAAGTAGAAGTAATTGATTTTATTTCGCGGAATAGGGGATTTTTGGAAGAAAATAAGCTGTCCTTTTTTGAAATGACCGTTGGGATGGCTTTGGATTATTTCAGCAAACAAAAAGTTGATATTGCCATAATAGAAGTGGGGCTGGGAGGAAGATTGGATTCTACCAATATTATAACGCCGGTCCTATCTGTAATTACAAATATAGGTTTAGATCACACCCAAATGCTCGGAAATTCCCTGGAGGAAATTGCTTTTGAAAAGGCAGGAATCATAAAGCCCGGTATTCCGGTAATAATTGGAGAGACCCAGCCTGAGACTATTCCGGTTTTTATGGAAGTCGCTGCCAAAATGGATGCTGAAATAATTTTCTCAGAAGATTTTCCGACTACAAACCTCACATCAGATCTAAAAGGGAATTACCAGAAACACAATATTCAAACCGTAATAACCGCCATTGAAAAATTGACGAAAAATGGCTGGAAAATTTCTGGAGATGCCATTTATAATGGATTGCAGAAGGTGCGTGTAAATACCGGTTTACGTGGGCGTTGGGATATTTTGCAAACCAATCCAATGGTAATATGCGACACGGGCCATAATAAAGAAGGCTTAAGGTATGTGTTTGATCAGCTAAAAGAGGAACGATATGAAAAGTTACATATTGTTTTCGGAGTTGTGAGTGATAAAGATCTGGAATCTATTCTGCCATTATTCCCAAAAACAGCAACTTACTATTTCTGTAAACCAAATATCCCTAGGGGCATGGATCAATTTGAATTGCAAAGGCGTTGCCTGGGTTCTGGACTTCTTGGGGAATCCTATGATTCGGTAAAAGCTGCATTTGATTCGGCTTTAAAAAATTCAACAAAAAACGATCTGATTTTCATTGGCGGAAGCAATTTCGTTGTTGCGGAAGTATTATAGAATTAAGGCTAACAAATCAGTATTTAAATTGCCTAAATGAAGTACTTAGGTTAAAAACGAAAAAAATAAAATGGACTTTTAATGCCAAAAACGGGAACAGTTTATTTTAAAATCAGGTTTTTATAGGAATAAGTTATCGCCTTGAATCGGGAAATAATGAAGGGTGACTTTACTTTGGTCATTAAAGATATTCTCAATTTTATGAACTGATCAGTTGCAATAAAGATAATATCGGTTATTGGAAAAATTATTTTTTTTTCTAAAATTGAATTTTGATATTACGATAAAATGCTTATATTTGGAAAAATAGAAAGTAATTACACTAAAATTTAACGTATAATTACTAAGTTCCTATTTGGTTCCCCAATTTCCCCCACATACCTAACCTCAGGTTTTGAAATAATCATCAGCGACTATTCTTTTGAATAATTTGCCTTGAATATATTTATTTCTAATTCTAACTAAATTTTTTTATTATGAGGACATTTAAAAAACAATTGTGTGGGCTTCTTGTATTTTCCGTTTTGTGCAGTACAAGCTTTTTTGGTCAGGAAAAACCAGCAGAGGAATTTGAATCAGTTTTTTTAGCTGCAACAACAGTTCATAGAAGCACTGACCCTAATGTTGATTTTACCGATTGGTTAAAAACCGAAAAGGAATATTTTGACAAAGTAACAAGTAAAAATGATTTATTGATTGGGTCAGGTTACTACAATCATTACTTTACTCCGGATAATACTGAGGTCGTAATTGTATCGGTCTACAGAACATGGGAAGACATTGACAAAGCCAATGAGATTACAAATAAATTAATTGAAGAAGGCTGGCCGGATGAAGCCGCCAGAAAAGCTTTTTTTGAAAAACAAAATAGTTATTACAGCCCAAAGCATGGTGACGAGATTTACCAAACAATGCCGTTTACCATACCCGTGAAAACCGATTCAAAGGAACCTTTGGTATATTATGTTAAAAAGAATGCTATGGGGCAGGGTGGTTCCGGGTTTAAGGAATATTTTGAAAATGTAACGCAAAAAAACAAATATGTTAAAGGATATTATACTTACAGGCATCTTTATGGCGCAAATAGCAGGGATGCAATGGAAGTATTTGTATTTGATAAATTAGGGGATATCGAGAGCTCTTTTGATGAAAATACCAGGCTTGAAAAAGAATATTGGGCAGACGAGGCAAAGGCAAAAGAATTTTTTGAGGGATATAGCAAGATGTTCACAAAGCATGGAGATTATATTTACCATAATGTTCCTGAGCTTCAAAAGTAATTTATAGTTTAAAACAGTCTCTGAATCATTTGATTTAGAGACTGTTATTTTTAAAAAAATAGGTCAAAAAACTTTGAGAATTATTTTCTCCGGGAGAATTAAAAATAATTTGATTTTTTATTGATTTATAGTTTGTAGAATTGAAAAACAACCATATATTTGCATCCGCAATCAAGCGATAGCGGGCAATTAGCTCAGCTGGTTCAGAGCACCTCGTTTACACCGAGGGGGTCGGGGGTTCGAACCCCTCATTGCCCACAGAAAAAAAAGGCTTCCAAATTGGAAGCCTTTTTTTTATTTAGAAATTATTGATATCTTCGCCTGATCAAAAGAAAAGGGTGATTAGCTCAGTTGGTTCAGAGCACTACCTCGACAAGGTAGGGGTCGCTGGTTCGAGCCCAGTATCACCCACTTTTTTTTAATTTCCTACCAGTATAAGATAGCTTTTACTTCCTCTTAAAAACATCCAGCAAGCGCTCCAGTGCCATTCCCCTGGACCCCTTTATCAATACTTTCGTATTTTGGAGATCGGTAGATATTATTGCCTCCTCCAATTCAGGAAATTTTTCAAATTGTTGAATCTTTGGAGAGTTTGCTTTTGCCTTTTTGAAATTGGTTCCAATAAGAAAAACCTGACTGAAATTCAATTTTTCGAGATAAGTCACCAGGTCCTGGTGCTCTTTTTCTGAAGTTGCTCCCAGTTCAAACATATCTCCTAAAATGGCAACTTTGTTATTTGCCGGGAATTTATTAAAACTCTCCAAAGCCGCCCTCATACTGGTTGGATTAGCATTATAAGCGTCCATTAAAAGTGTGGTTTTTCCTAATTCAATAATTTGGGATCGGTTATTTTGGGAAGTATGGTTTGCAATAGATTCTTTAATGCTTTTGACGGGTACTTCAAAATAATGCCCGACACAAATAGCTGCTGCCATATTTATGGCGTTGTAATTTCCTGGCAATAAACTATTGAAAACAAATCCGTTGCACAGCACTTCTGCATATTCCTTGTTTATTATATATTCAACAGGAATATCGGACTTGGAACTTCCAAAGGAAAAACTGTTTTTATAAGAAAGTTGCTTTTGTTGTATTGGGTCATCTGCATTCAAGAACAGGAATTTATTGTTCTCTTTTAAATAGTTGTACAGTTCGCTTTTGGCAGCTATTACTCCTTCAATACTTCCAAAACCTTCCAGATGAGCCTTTCCGAAATTGGTGATATACCCATAATCCGGTTGGGCTATTTTGCATAAATTTTCAATTTCTTTTGGATGATTTGCGCCCATTTCCACAATTCCGAATTCTGTGGTCCTTTTCATGGATAAAAGGGTGAGGGGAACACCAATATGATTGTTTAAATTTCCAACAGTAGCGACTGTGTTGAATTTTTTGCTCAGCACGGCACAGATCAATTCTTTACTGGTTGTTTTTCCGTTACTGCCCGTTATAGCAAGGATTGGAATGCCTAAATGATTTCTGTGAAAATTCGCGAGTTCCTGAAGAGTTTCAAGCACATTGGTTACTGATATAAGCTGTTCAGTTTGGGCAACCTCATTTTCGTCTATAATTGCATATCCTGCGCCATTTTTAAGTGCCTGGGAGGCAAACTTATTCCCGTTAAAATTTTCTCCTTTGAGAGCAAAAAAAAGTTGGTTGGGCTCAATACATCTTGTGTCTGTTGCCACACCGCTGCTTTTAAGAAATAATTGATGCAGTTCCTGGATATTCATTACCTGAAAATATAAAATAAGAAACGGTTTAAAAAGATACTAATTCGTTGTTCTCATTTTTATCCCTGAAGTAAATTTTCAAAGGAATTTTATGAGATCTTATAAAAGGGAACCCTGTTATAAGAAACTGAACCTCACTAAACTTCGGGACAGCTTTACGAATATTGTACTTTTTAAACCGTTTAATAATGGTTTATAAGTTATTTGTTTCTTGCCGTTTTGTTTTTTTGTTTTGATTTTGAACCAACCCTGGACATTGCGTTTCTAAAACCAATATAATCTGTAGCCATATCCTGAGGGAAATACCTTCTTTGTGCAGGATCCAGCCAATAGGCACGGTCTCTCCAAGAACCCCCTTTATAAACCCTCACTTCATCACTTACCAAAGTGGTCCTATCTGTTTCATCGTATTTAGGCTTAGCGTTACCTAAACTATCCGTATTGGTTTCGAATTGAGGGGAGTTATACATTCTTTTTGTAGAACTTGTAATTTCATTAAAGGGCTGGTAATATCTTGTAGAGCTTTTATCCCCATCACGAAAATTTTTGTTATCACTTTTCGAAAAATTGGTTCTCAAGTAGGTGTCCATTTCGCCAATAGGTTCCTGGGCCAATTCTCCTGGCAGTGCACGAGCCACAATTTTACCATTGCTTAAAGTGTCGTAAGCGATATCCTCCGGAGTTACTACTTTAACTGAACCATCGTCATTTATTTCATTTTTGGTGTAAACATTTCCACGATAATAGTTAAAATCATTAAATTCATCATCAACTATAGGTCTATAAACATCCAACACCCATTCGGAAACGTTTCCTGCCATGTCGTATAATCCAAAATCATTGGGTTGATAGGTTTTAACTTCGGCTGTAATATCGGCACCATCGTCGCTCCATCCTGCAATTCCACCATAATCTCCAGCGCCTTGTTTAAAGTTAGCTAACTGATCACCTTGAGTTTTCGCATTACCTGATCTGGTGTATTGACCATCCCATGGATATTTTTTTCTTCCGCGGTACACGTTGTAGCTTCTTATCCCAACTAAACCTAAGGCTGCATACTCCCATTCAGCTTCGGTTGGCAATCTGTATTCTGGTAAAAGAACTCCGTCTTTTCGTTGAACGTAAATATTTTTGGCTTCTCCTTCCTCGGGAGAAGTTCCCATTTTTTCTGAACTTTTACCGCCACGGGTTATTTCATCATTTCCCCCGTAAGCCTTTGTGGGAGCGTTTAAATAAGTTTCGGTGTCAAAGGTTGTTGCCCCATCTACATCATTATATCGAGCTCCTTCTTTTGTGTATCCTCCATCTTCCAGGATAAGTTCGTTTACCCTATTGGTCCTCCATTTACTGAATTCAACTGCCTGAATCCAACTTACTCCTACAACGGGATAATTTGCATAAGCCGGGTGGCGTAAGTAATTATTTACCATAGTTTCGTTAAAACCTAGGCGGTTTCTCCAAACTAAGGTATCCGGTACAGCACCGGAATAGATATTCTTGTAATTTTCTTCACTGGGAGGGAATACGTTTTTTAACCAATCCAGGTATTCCATGTACATCATATTGGTAACCTCGGTCTCATCCATATAAAAGGACTGGATGTGTTGCTGATTTGGGGTATTGTTCCAATCATGCATCGGATCATCCTGAACCCGACCCATTGTAAAGGTTCCTCCTTCAATAAAAACGAGGCCTGGACCTGTTTCTTGTTCCTCATAATCAGTATTGTACTGAAAACCGCCATCTTTTGAGTTAACATCCCATCCGGTTGCCCGTGAGTTATCTTTGTTGTTTGACTTATTACAACTGAAAATACTAGCGCCAATAGCGATAGTAAATAGTATTTTAAAGGCTACACTGGTCCTCATATTTTATTCTATTTATGTAGTAATTTAGGCTTTGCAATATAGTAATTAACGTGAAAAGTACAAGATTATTTTATCAGATTGAAAAACCTTCGATTATCCAATTTACATCATTTTTTGGAACGGCAAATTTTAAAATAGGATATGGCATTAAAAAATTAAGAAAATGACTGGTGAAATAAAACATTTTTGTGATCAATTTAAAATATTTAAGAAATTGGGCAATAAAAATATGGGGATTGAGTTATAATTAAGCCAGATTATTTTATTAACTTCTATTTAATTTTAAACGGAAAATTAATTGGAGGTTATTCTCTTAACAAGAATAAAAATATATATTTGTTGAACATAATTAATATTGTAATGAGAAATATTACCATTCTGGCTCTCGGTTTTGCATTACTGTCAAATTTTCAAGTTTTTTCTCAGGAAGAAAGGGATAGGGTAATTACCACGGCGGTTCCTTTCCTGCTAATTGCAGCCGATGCCAGAGCCGCAGGGATGGGTGATCAGGGTGTTGCCACTTCTGCCGATGCGTTTTCACAACAGTGGAATCCGGCAAAATTCGCATTTATAAAAAGTCAGCAAGGAGTGGGAGTTTCTTATACTCCTTACCTTAGTAATATTGTGAACGATATATTTTTGGGGAACCTCACCTATTTTAACCGGTTGGATGAACGCAGCGCTGTCGCGGCCAGTTTAAGGTATTTCAGTCTGGGGTCAATCGAAACACAAGGAGGATTTGAAGAAATGCCTTTGTTGTTAAGTCCTAATGAACTTACCCTGGATCTCTCTTATGCCTTGCGATTAAGCGATAATTTTTCCATGGCTGTTGCAGGTCGTTATCTGCGGTCGGATCTGAGACTGTCTGTCAATAACGAAGATGCTACCGCAGCTTCTACCTTTGGAGTTGATGTGGCAGGATTTTACCAGGGGCCGAATATATATTTTAATAATTTTGACGGAAGATTTCGGGCAGGTTTTAATATTTCCAATATTGGGCCCAAAATAAAATATGACGAGGTGGGACAGGAAAATTTCATTCCCACAAATTTAAAAGCAGGAGCCGGATTTGACTTTATTTTCGATGCTTCAAACAGATTAGGTACTTATATAGAATTCAATAAACTACTGGTTCCTACTCCGCAGGATTTTAATGATGACGGTGTAATTGATAGGGCAGATGAAGAGGAATATAACAGCATAGGCTCTATTGAAGGTATTTTTAAATCCTTTGGCGATGCACCCGATGGATTTTCGGAAGAATTAAAGGAAATTACCTGGGCCTTTGGCGCTGAATATGTTTTTCAGGAAGCCTTTTCATTAAGGACTGGTTATTTTAATGAAAGCGATACCAAAGGTTCCAGGAAATTTGTGGCTATTGGAGCCGGGTTTAAATATGCCCCGGTTTTAATTGATGTTTCTTACTTATTTTCTACCTCAGATGTCGTGAGCCCACTGGAAGGAACCCTTCGGTTTGGACTAACTTTCAATTTTGGTGAAGAATATAGAGAAAATTAATTGAAGTTAATTTATGTATTTTCACGCTTATACTAAATAATCAGAGGTGATATTTTTATATGTCGGGCGCCAAAAAAATCAAAAAATTAATGAAAACTATTACTATAGTAGCCGTCTTTGAAGTCTTTGATTCATTTGAAAAACTTCCCAAAGAAGTGCAACATTTAATGGAGAAAGCATTTGAGGCAAGAAATACTGCTTATGCTCCCTATTCAAAATTTAAAGTGGGTGCCGCAATCCTGCTCGATAATAAAGAAATAATAACCGGGAGCAATCAGGAAAATGCATCCTATCCCTCCGGTTTATGTGCCGAGCGCACGGCTATTTATTATGCGGGAGCTAAATTTCCCCAGGCTAAGATCAAGAGAATTGCGATTTCGGCAAAATCCATGAACCATCATCTTGTAATTCCAGTTCCTCCCTGCGGAGCCTGTAGGCAGGCGATTTCTGAATATGAAGTGAAACAGGAAGCCCCTATAGAAATCTATTTTATGGGAGAAGGAGGTAAAGTTATAAAATCAAATTCTTTGAAAGATTTATTGCCGCTTGGGTTTGATGGTTCCTATCTATAACGATTTCGAGATTTTTTAGTGAAAAACTGTTTTCAATTCCTATTGAAAACAGTATTTTTGTGCCTGCCTTACAAATTCCACTGTAAGACCTTAAATTAATATGCACATGAAGAAGATCACTAAAGCCACATATTTGAAGTGGTACGAGGATATGTTGTTTTGGCGTAAGTTTGAAGACAAGCTTGCCCAGGTTTATATTCAACAGAAAGTAAGAGGATTTTTACACTTATATAATGGGCAGGAAGCCATATTGTGTGGTTCATTACACGCTATGGATCTCACAAAAGACCGGATGATCACCGCTTACAGGAACCACGTTCAGCCAATTGGGATGGGAGTAGATCCTAAAAGGGTGATGGCCGAGCTTTACGGAAAAAAAACAGGAACTTCCCAGGGAATGGGTGGCTCTATGCATATTTTTTCTAAAGAGCACCGCTTTTATGGTGGTCATGGAATTGTAGGTGGACAGATACCTTTAGGGGCCGGACTTGCCTTTGCCGATAAATATTTTAAAAGAGATGCGGTTACCTTAACCTTTTTAGGGGATGGCGCTGCCCGTCAGGGATCCTTACACGAAACCCTTAATATGGCAGTTAAATGGAAATTACCCGTGGTGTTTTGCGTTGAGAATAACGGTTATGCAATGGGAACATCGGTAGCCCGTACTTCCAAAAGTACAGAAATCTGGAAATTAGGTTTGGGATATGATATGCCATGTGGACCCGTAGATGCCATGAATCCAATAAAAGTAGCCGAGGCTATGGACGAAGCCATTAAAAGGGCGCGTAAAGGTGATGGACCTACCTTTTTAGAAATGAAAACATATCGCTACAGAGGTCATTCCATGAGTGATGCTCAAAAATATCGTACCAAAGATGAAGTTGCAGAATATCAAAAAATAGATCCAATTAGCCAGATACTCGAGATTATTAAAGATAAAAAGTACGCTACAGATAAGGAAATTAAGGGAATAGATAAGCGTGTTAAAGAACGAGTGAGCGAATGCGAAAAATTTGCCGATGAATCTGAATATCCGGATAAAAACGCATTGTACGATATGGTGTACGAACAAAAGGATTACCCATTTATATCACATAAAGTAGAATAAATTATGGCAGAAATAATTAATATGCCTCGTTTAAGCGACACCATGGAAGAAGGGGTTGTCGCAAAATGGCTAAAAAAAGTAGGTGATAAAGTTGAGGAAGGAGATATCCTTGCTGAAATTGAAACTGATAAAGCCACAATGGAATTTGAGTCCTTTTCTGAAGGAACACTTTTGTATATTGGACTTGAAGAAGGAGAAACTGCCCCTGTAGATTCACTTTTGGCCATAATTGGTGAAAAGGGTGAAGATATTTCTGCGTTGTTGGAGGGTGGAAAAAAATCTGATGACAAGGAGGATAAGAAAGATCCTGAAGATGAAGCAAAGGATAGTGAGAGCGTTTCAGAAGATGAAGATTCAGATGAAGACGGAGAAACTCCGGAAGGGGTTCAGGTAATAAACATGCCGCGATTGAGCGATACCATGGAAGAAGGTACCGTAGCCAAATGGCTCAAACACGAAGGAGATAAAGTTGAGGAAGGCGATATATTAGCCGAAATTGAAACCGATAAGGCCACAATGGAATTTGAATCCTTCTATAATGGAATCTTGCTTAAGATTGGACTTCAGGAAGGAGAATCTGCTAAGGTCGATACTCTCCTGGCTATAATTGGTCCGGAAGGCACCGATATTTCGAAAATTGGCACTAAGGCCAGCTCTTCCAAAAAAACCCCTGTCTTAGATAAAATATCTTCCGAAGAAAAGCCCAAAGAAGGCGAAACTTCAGAAGAAAGCAAAAGTTCGCAAACACATAGCGACAAACGTATTTTTGCTTCTCCATTAGCCAAAAAAATGGCTGAGGATAAGGGAATTGATATTGCCGATGTAAAAGGATCTGGTGAGAATGGCCGGATTGTAAAGAAAGATATTGAAACCTTTAAACCATCAGAAAAAGCAAAACCGATTGCAGCTTCTGAAGGGGTAAAAGCTGAGGCAAAAGTGGTGCAACCATATGTAGCTGTGGGTGAAGAAGAATTTGAGGAAATTAAAAATTCCCAAATGCGCAAGACTATAGCAAAACGCCTGGGAGAGTCAAAATTCAACGCGCCACATTATTATCTTACCATTGAGGTAAATATGGAAGGTGCAATTGCTTCAAGAAAACAAATCAACGAACTTCCGGATGTGAAGGTTTCCTATAACGATTTGGTGATAAAAGCATCAGCAATGGCACTGCGCAAGCATCCAAGGGTGAATTCACAATGGACCGGGGAAACTACCAGAATAGCGAAACACATTCACATGGGGGTTGCTGTAGCGGTAGAAGATGGACTTCTGGTCCCTGTTTTACGATTTGCAGATCAAATGTCCATGACGCAAATTGGTGCGCAGGTAAAAGATCTGGCAGGGAAAGCACGGAATAAAAAATTGCAGCCTCAGGAAATGGAGGGCAGTACATTTACTGTTTCCAATTTGGGAATGTTCGGAATTACAGAATTTACCAGCATTATAAATCAACCCAATTCCGCGATCCTGTCTGTAGGAGCTATAGTTGAAAAACCGGTGGTTAAAAATGGTCAGATAGTTGTGGGAAACACAATGAAACTTACCCTTGCCTGCGATCATAGAACAGTAGATGGAGCAACGGGTTCTGCTTTTTTACAGACCCTGAAAAGTTACCTTGAAAATCCAGTGACCATGTTGGCTTAAAACCCGGCGTAAAATGGAAAATAAATATTCAAAATCCCGCACTCTTGCGGGATTTTTTTATCTTTAACATTATGAGGAATGCTTTCTGTAAAATTGGGATGCTTGCCGTTTTAGCTATTTCGACGGCTTGTAATTTGACCCAAAGCGCTGCGCTGGAAAAGGGGTTAATCCATGAAAGTGAACTCAAGCCACCTAACCCCTTAATTTTAAGGGCTTCAGTAAAGAAAAATTTGGAATATTTATCATCCAATGAACTTCTCGGGCGTGAAACCGGCACGGAAGGAATTGAAGAAGCAGCGGTTTTTATTGAAATCATGTTTGAGGAAAACAATATAAAACCCTACTATAAAACCTATCGCGATACATTTGGGGTTGGCAATAAAACCGCATATAATTTGATAGGATATTTGGAAGGAAGTGATCCTGTATTAAAAAAGGAGTTCATCATTCTTGGTGCGCACTACGATCATATAGGTGTCGGGAAGGAAATCAATGGCGATTCTATTGCCAATGGTGCCAATGACAATGCCTCAGGAACGGTGGGGGTATTAGAATTAGCAAAACACTTTTCAAAAATAAAAGACAATAAAAGAAGTTTGCTTTTTGTGCTGTTTTCTGGTGAAGAAATGGGCCTTCGGGGATCAAAACAACTCGCGGAAAAATTAAATTCAGAAGGATTGAATTTATATGCAATGGTCAATTTTGAAATGATTGGCGTGCCAATGCAGGATAAAAATTATCTGGCTTATATAACGGGTTTCGAAGAATCTAATCAAGCTGAAAAATTTAATGAATATTCCAATTCAAAAATATTGGGATTTTTGCCGCGAGCCAATGAATACAAACTGTTTGAAAGAAGTGATAATTATCCGTTTTTTCAGGCATTTAATGTCCCCGCACAAACCATCAGCACTTTTGATTTTACGAATTACGATTATTACCATCACGTTTCGGATGAAGCTGAAAAGATGGATTTTTCACATATATCGAACCTCATTCAAAGTGTGATTCCCGGGATTTATAAAATGGCGAATACATCAGAAAAGGAAATTAAACTGAACCAATAATGAAACACGTTGTAATTACAGGAACCAGTCGCGGAATAGGGCTTGAAATGGTAAAATTATTTGCCAAATCCGGGCATAAGGTATTGGCTCTTTCCAGAAATACAGAGCCTGTTGAAGGTTTAAAATTGAAAAATGTGCATTCTATTTCCTGTGATATTACACGGGAAGATTCTTTGGAAAAAGTCGTTTCATATATAAGATCAGAATTGAAGCATGTTGACGTTCTTGTTAACAATGCCGGGGCAATTTTAAATAAGCCTTTTATAGGGTCAAGTGTCGAAGAATTTAAGAGCATTTACAATACCAATGTTTTTGGGGTAGTAGGTGTCATTCAGAAAATACTTCCGTTGATACCTGCAAGCGGTCACGTTGTTAATATCAGCAGTATGGGCGGCGTGCAAGGGAGCGTGAAATTCGCGGGTTTGTCAGCTTACAGCTCCAGTAAGGGAGCGCTTATTACTTTAACCGAACTTCTGGCTGAGGAATATAAAGAAAACGGCCCTTCCTTTAATGTCTTGGCCCTTGGTGCAGTTCAAACCGAAATGCTTGAAGAAGCATTTCCCGGATATAAAGCACCCTTGTCGGCTATTGAAATGGCCGAATATATTATGGATTTTAGCTTAAATGGTCAAAAATATTACAACGGAAAATTGTTGCAGGTTTCAAACTCTACTCCATAACAAATAATTTCATGAACGATATTCTTGAAAAATACCTTCCGAGCCATTCAGTAACGGCAATTTTTACGTTGATTGAAGAAAACGGCATTCATCTTAAAATTGTAAATGAACGGGTTACAAGACATGGCGATTATAGAAGAATGCCCGATGGCGTTCATCAAATCACCGTGAATTCAAATTTGAATAAATTTCGATTTTTAATCACCCTGGTGCATGAAATTTCCCATTTGCTGGCTTTTGAAAGATTTGGGAGGGCAATTCTGCCTCACGGGCACGAATGGAAGTTGACTTTTCAACAGTTAATGTTGCCATTTATCCGACCGGAAATATTTCCAGGCCAATTGTTACCTTTAATAGCAAATCATTTTAAAAACCCGAAGGCCAGTGGAGATACTGACGCACATCTTTCGGTCGCCTTAAAAAAATTTGACCCTGAGAATGACAATAATTATATTTTTGAAGTGCCCAACGGCGGGGTTTTTCGTATTTATAATGGCAAAATTTTTAAAAAGGGAATAAAACGAAGAAAGCGCTATGAGTGCCTGGAAATGGCCACTGGTAAAATTTATTTATTTCAACCAAATGCCGAGGTTGAATTGCTTTAAGATAGACTGTAGATAATTGAAAGCGGCAAAATTCCCGAAGTTTAGGGAAAACCTACTTAATTAATCTGATTAAAATAAAAATATTTTGATCGTTAATATTGTTTAAAACCGATCGACATTATTCAGGAAAGTTTATACTTTTAAAACTAACATTAGTTAACAGAAATTCATTCTTCAAATAAAATGAATTTATAGGAATCTTCATATGAAGAGTTACAATAAAAATTATTTTGCAGTCATCATGGCGGGAGGTGTGGGTTCCCGTTTTTGGCCGGTGAGTACATCCAAATTTCCCAAACAATTTCACGATATGCTGGGAATTGGGGAAACTCTACTTCAGCATACCTATAATCGTCTTTCTAGAGTTGTTCCTTATGAGCATATCCTGATACTTACCAACCAGGATTATAAGGAAATGGTAAAGGAACAGCTCCCAAAAATAAGCGATGAGCAAATATTTTTGGAACCTGCACTGCGAAATACCGCTCCCTGTATTTTGCTTGCCGCCCTTAAAATAAGAAAACAAAATCCTGATGCCGTGATGCTCGTTGCTCCCAGTGATCATTGGATTGAAGATGAGGAAGCATTTTCTAAAGATATTCACATGGCTTTTGAGGCCGCGGCTAAAGAGGAAATCTTAATTACTTTGGGGATCAAGCCCACTTTTCCAAACACCGGTTACGGTTATATTAAATATAAACAGGATGAGGAAAGCAAGCTTCAGAAAGTGGTTAAATTCACCGAAAAGCCCAGTCTTGTAAACGCTAAAAAGTTCCTGAAAGATGGTAATTACCTTTGGAATGCAGGAATTTTTATTTGGAAAGCTTCATTTATTATTGATTCTTTTTTAAAACATCTGCCGGAAATGTACCATCTCTTTGAGAGAGGAACCGATGAATTGAATGGGCCCAAAGAAGAAAAATTTATAGGGAAAGTATATCCACAGGCCGAAAATATTTCAATTGATTTTGCCATCATGGAAAAGTCGGAATTTGTATATGTCCTGCCTGCATCCTTTGATTGGAATGATTTAGGGACCTGGGGTGCATTACACGGCGAATTGGACAAGGACGATCAAAAGAACGCCGTGGTAAATGCCCAATTGTTTTCAAATGAGGCAAAGGATAATATTATTTATACCAATAAACCTAAAATTGTGGTGTTAGATGGGCTTGAAGATTATATTATTGTTGACAATGACGATGTTTTAATGATAGTTCCAAAAGAAAAGGAACAGGAAATTAAGGAAATTAGGGCCCGGGTAATGGAAAAGTATGGAAAAAACTTAGGTTAGAAATGGAAAACCGAAATAAATCTGAAGCTGCTAAACCGGAAGAAACCATTATGGACAATGAATATACTCATGCAACCGGAATCTGGCATAGTTTCAGGGCATTCATGTCAGAACTGCTCGATATTCGTCAGGATACCGATAGGGAAGCTACCGTTGAGGCGATTAAAAAGGATATTTCCTTTAAGGGGCATAATGCATGGATTTTAATATTTTCGATATTTGTAGCCTCGATTGGGTTGAATGTGGGCAGTACTGCCGTTGTAATAGGAGCGATGTTGATTTCTCCACTTATGGGGCCAATTGTAGGGGTAGGATTATCGGTGGCCATTAACGATGTTGATACCTTAAAGAAATCCTTCATCAATTTGGGAGTTATGGTTGGCCTGAGTGTGTTAACAGCCTATATATACTTTTTGATTTCGCCGGTAAAGGAAGAAACCCCGGAATTAATTGCTCGTACATATCCTACTATTCTGGATGTCCTGGTAGCCATATTTGGAGGACTTGCATTAATTGTCGCTAAAACAAAGAAAGGTACTATCGCCAGTGTGATCTTTGGGGTAGCTATTGCTACTGCTTTGATGCCGCCGTTATGCACCGTGGGTTATGGTTTGGCCATTGGGAATATGGCTTATGCCGGCGGAGCGATCTATCTGTTTTCCATAAATGCTGTTTTTATTGCACTTTCTACTTTTGTGGTTTCAAAATTATTGGATTTTCCTTTGGTGAAATATGCAAACAGCAAACACCGAAAGAGAATTGCTCAGATTGCCTCCATAATTGCAATTATTGTAATGATCCCAAGTGTTATATTGTTTGTAAACCTTTTACAAAAACAGGTGTTTGAAACAAAGTCCCGGGAATTTATATCAGAAGTAGTGCGATATAGTGGTGCTGAAACTATCAAAACCAATCAGGATTATCACAATAAGAAAATTGAAGTATATCTTATTGGGATTTCTGTACCCCAGGCAACCATTGAAACCTGGAGGGAGCAAATGAAGGAGATGGAAGCGCTTAAGGAATCCACATTAATAATCCATCAGGGTGCATCGCAAAACGGAGATTTAGCTTTATTGTCAACCCAGGTAAGAAGCGGAATTTTGGAAGATCTCTATATAAAAAATCAGGAAGTTATAGAGAATAAAGATGCGCGTATCTCATTGCTGGAAAACGAGCTTTTGAAATACAAACTAGGGGATTTTTCATTCAAGGAAATCAGTCAGGAAGTGAAGGTGAATTACGAAAATGTGGAAACCCTTAGTTTTGCTAATATGATCTCGACCAATTTTTCAAAAATTGATACAATCCCCACTTTTAACATTACATGGAAAAACAATGTTGTGAATAGGATAAAAAAGGCTGAAACCAAAAAAATTCAGAATTGGTTAGCATTAAGATTAAAACTGGATACGTTGGCAGTAAAATCCATGAACTAACTAATGCCCCTGGATTTGTGCTTTTCTCACTTTTTTGAATAGGTTGGAGGAATAAACAAAATCGGTTACGGTTTTGTCATCGGTTTTAAAAATTTGATTTTTATCCCCTTTCCATGCCAAAACTCCATCCTTTAAAAAGGCAATATTTTCACCAATTTCCATCACAGAGTTCATATCGTGGGTTATGACTATCGTTGTAATATTGTATTCTTTTGTCAGCTCCATAATTAAATTATCAATAACAGTAGCTGTGTTAGGATCCAAACCCGAATTGGGCTCATCACAAAATAAATATTTGGGTTTATTGACAATTGCCCTGGCTATGGCAACCCTTTTTTGCATTCCACCGCTTATCTCTCCGGGAAATTTATTTCCGCTTCCTTCCAGGTTAACCCGCTCTAAAACTTCGCGTACCCGCTTTACTAAATCCCTTTTTCTGCTATTGGTGAACATTCTCATGGGGAACATCACATTTTCCTCTACGGTCATAGAATCAAACAGGGCTCCTCCCTGAAAAAGCATTCCGATTTCTTTCCGGAGTTCGCGCTTTTCTTCCTCCGAAAAACTTGAGTAAGCTTTCCCATCATATTCAATAGTTCCTTCATCCGGAGTAAAAAGGCCTAACATACATTTGAGCAAAACACTTTTACCTGATCCCGATTCCCCAATAATAAGGTTTGTTTTTCCTGTTTCAAAAACAAAGTCAATCCCTTTTAGAACTTCTTCGTTTCCAAATTTTTTTTGCAAATTTTTAACTTCTATCATGAGCTGAGTAATAATTGGGTTACAACGTAATTGGTGATAATAAGAACCACACTGGTCCATACAAACGCTGTGGTACTTGCTTTACCTACTTCAAGAGCTCCACCTTTCATATAATATCCATGATATGCAGGAATGGTTGCCAAAATCATCGCAAATAAGAAAGTTTTGATAAATGCGTATGTCAGGTGAAAACCGTTAAAATCACTCTGTAAGCCTTCAATAAATACATCAGACCCCACAAATCCGCCCCAAACAGCAGCGGCATAGGCGCCTAAAATTCCCAAGAACATAGAAATGGCAATAACAAAAGGATAGGTAAGCATCGCAATAATTTTTGGGAATATCAAATAGTTCAGGGAATTGACCCCCATGATCTCTAAAGCATCAATTTGCTCTGTAACCCGCATAGATCCCAGACTGGAAGTGATAAATGAACCTACTTTTCCCGCCATAATAATAGAGATGAAAGTAGGAGCAAATTCCAGAATTATCGACTGGCGGGCAGCAAAAGCAATCAGGGTTTTTGGGACTAACGGATTGTTTAGGTTCAATGCGGTTTGAATTGCGACTACGCCTCCAATAAAGAAGGATATAAAGGAAACAATTCCCAGAGAACCTATTATTAACACGTCAATTTCCTTAAAAATAAGGGATTTTAATATGATACCTTTGGTCATCCGGCCAAATATGCCCTTAAGCATTAAAAAATATTCACCAATAGAATTCAGGTAGCTCATCAAGGAATTTTTGCAAAGCTAAAATAGTAAATATATCCTTAAAACTATTTAACGTGGAATTAATCTTTAGTCCCCCAATTCTTTAGTATTTTTGAAAAACTTATATTCTGGAAATTTACTATGAAAAATTTTATTCTACTGTTTGTTTTATCGCTTACCATCAATTCCATTTTTGCACAAAAACCCCAAACAAGTACTATTGATCCTGATAAACCAAAACTGGTGGTCGGGATCGTGGTAGATCAAATGCGCTTCGATTACCTCACCCGCTTTTGGGATAAATATGGGAATGATGGTTTTAAACGCCTGGTAAATGAAGGCTTTAATTTTAAAAACAATCATTTCAATTATATACCTACCTATACCGCACCCGGTCACACTTCTATTTACACCGGAACTACTCCGCAAAACCACGGAATTATCGGAAATGGATGGTATAATAAATTCGAAAAAAATGAAGTGTATTGTACCAGTGATGAAAATGTGCAATCAGTAGGAACCAATTCTTCAGCCGGTAAAATGTCGCCACATAGAATGATCTCAACGACAATAGGGGATGAAAACAGATTGTTCACCCAAATGAAGGGCAAAACTATTGGAATTGGAATAAAAGACAGAAGTGCTATTTTACCTGGGGGGCATACCGCGAATGCGGCATATTGGTTTCACGGAATGGATGAGGGAAAATGGATCAGCAGCACATATTATATGAATAAATTACCTGATTGGGTTCAGGCGTTTAATAAATCGCGGAAAGCAACTTCTTATCTGAAAGAATGGAACAGCCTGGCCGATATTGAAACTTATTCTGAAAGCGGAACAGACAAAAACAATTTTGAAACAGGCTTTAGCGGAAGAACAACATTTCCCTACAATTTAGCTGAACTCGCTCCTAAAAACGGGCAATTTGATTTGCTGAAATATACGCCATTCGGGAACTCAATTACAGCCGATTTTGCAATTGCAGCACTTGAAGGCGAAAAGCTGGGAACCGATATATTTACCGATTTCCTTACCGTAAGTTTTTCCAGTACCGATTATATTGGCCATAATTTTGGGGTGAATTCAAAGGAAGTCCAGGATGCATATATGAGGTTGGATAAGGATCTGGCCAGATTGCTAAAGGCTTTGGACGAGAAAGTAGGAGCAGGAAATTATACTTTATTTCTAACTTCAGATCACGGTGGGGTAGATGTTCCTTCATATCTTCAATCGGTTAAAATTCCAGCGGGTTATTTTGAAGACAAGGCTTTTGAAGATGATCTAAAGGCATTTGTTATAGAAAAGTTTGGCAGCAAAGATTTAATAGAAATGGTTTCAAATTATCAGATCTTTTTAAATTATGAAACACTTGCAAAAGAGAAAATAGAGGCATCCAATGTGGAAGATGCAATTGCACATTTTGTGCTTCAAAAACCCCAAATAAACAGGGTTTTTACAAGAACTCAGCTTGAAGCGAATGATTTCAGTTCGGGGATTTCTTGTTTGGTACAAAAAGGGTTTAATCAAAAACGGAGCGGGGATGTGGTGTTTGTGTTAAAGCCAGCCATTATTTCTTATTCTAAAACGGGTTCTACTCACGGCAGTGGATTTTCCTACGATACTCATGCACCGCTCATTTTCTTTGGGAAAGGGATACCACATGGAGATACTTCTAAAAGATCTGAAATTATTGATATTGCACCAACAATTTCGACAATATTAGGGATTTCATTTCCCAGTGCAAGCTCAGGGAAACCTCTATATGAAATGTTGGACGACTAAGAGCACAAAATTTTTTTGCGCATTTTATCCCAACGCATTTTTCTTATAAAGCGGCCTTCTTGTTTTGTTACAAGAAAAGGCTGCTTTTCTTTTTTAGCCTTGAAATATCCGTTGAGGAAATCTTTAAATAGGCACATATCCTTTTTTAAATAAGCCAGTTTGGCCGAAGCTATGCATGTAATGGCAAAGCCGTAATGCAACCTGTAGAAAGCTTCACCCTGCCTATACTTTGAAGAAGGGTTATAGGTGGCTCCAGTAGGTTTTAAATGCCGTACAAGTAATTCCTTGTCGGTTTTCACAGACCATCCGTGGAATTGGGCCAATAGTTCATCGGCAGTATCCCAACCCATGGCCGGTTTTAGTTTTCCAATTAAAAGAAAACATGCTTTTCTGTAAGCTTTTAGGGCGCCACGCAAATGATCGGAATCGGTTAAATTCTCCAGGATCCATTTTTCGTTTTTTAAAACTGAGCAAAATCCGCCGGCCATACCAACCTTTGGATCCGCTAAAAAATGTTGACGGATGGTTTTTAAATAATCCCGCGGAAAAATTAGATCGGCATCAAATTTACAGATGATATCGTACTCTTCATCCAAAGTGTCGTATCCTTTATTAAAAGCGTTGATTACCTTGCTACCTGGTAAATGTTCTTCAGAAGAAGAATTCTTTACCATAGAAATAAAAGGATGTTTTTTGATGAATCCGGAAACTATTTCAGCCGTGTTGTCTGAAGACTGGTCATCTACAACTACAATTTTTGAAGGAAGAAAAGATTGTTCCACCAAAGATTGAAGGGTTTTCCCGATAAATTCGGCTTCGTTATGCGCGGGAATGACAATGTAGATTTTCAAGAAATGAGTTTCAATATTAATGCTAAATTACAATAATATTGTTTTGTAATTGAAAAGTGATGAAAAGGAAGAGATTGCGCATTTTTGAAGGAGCAATATTTCTGATTGGGAACCAGGTTTTTTTTATATAACAGAAATAATAGGGTGTTTTTTCTTTTAGGAAAACTACCGTTCTGCGTAAACAGCATAATATCGTGGAGTAATACTTCGTAGCAAAGGTCGGAATCCTATTTTATTGATTGGATTTGTCCATTTTGCCGTTTTCTTGATGTGCCAGCCGGCTTTTTCCAATAACCAATTGAACTGCCAGTCTTCAAACTCGTGAAAATGCCGGTCTCTCATATCGGTTTTGCTTCTGTAAGCATTGGAGAACCACAATTTTAATGGAACTGTAGCGACAAGTTTTTGAGCCTTTATGTCTTTTAGCACATTATAAGGTGACACAAGATGTTCAAAGATTTCAAAAGCAGTTACGATCTCAAATTCGTCGGTTTTGACTGCCGATGTAGTTAGGTCAAGATCTTCTCCTCCGGTATTTTTAACCTGATAATTATGTTGTTCCATAATTTTGGAAAAAGGATTTTCCACACCCAAATCCAAAATTTTGGCGGGGGAGGGAACCACTTCTTCTAAAAATTCCAATGTTTTTTTATACCTCTTGTTTGGGAAAGTATTCTCGTACATATTAATATTGGTAAACCAGGGCATTAATATTCATTCCTGCGCCTACACTTGCCATCATAATTATATCGCCTTTATTCAATTCCTGGTCTTTAATTTCGCCTCTTATCACAAGATCCAATAATGTGGGTACGGTAGCCACACTGTTGTTCCCCAGTTTCTGAATGCTCATGGGCATAATGTTTTCGGGAACCGGCTTATTATGTAATTTGTAGAAACGGGATACAATGGCATCGTCCATTTTTTCGTTGGCCTGATGGATAAAGATCTTTTTAATGTCGTCTATGTTTTTACCGCTTTTCTCAAGACATGATTTCATTGCTTTTGGAACGTGGGTAAGTGCCGATTCATATAATTTGCGTCCGTTCATCTTAATGTATCGGGTATTATCATTGTCTTCGGCACGGTTTGATTTTCCAAAATAAATATGGTGAGCCTCCTGATAAGCGTAAGTTGCCGATTCATGAGATAATATTCCGCCTTCCTGTTCTGTAACTTCAAGAACCGCAGCTCCTGCTCCATCAGAAAATATCATGGAATCCCGGTCATATATGTCCACAACCCTTGAAAGCGCTTCAGCACCAATAACAAGGCACTTTTTTGCCATTCCACATTTCATAAATGCCTGTGCCTGTATAACGGCTTCTATCCAACCTGGACAGCCAAAAAGAACGTCATAGCCTACACACTTTGGGTTTTTTATGCGCAAATTATGTTTTACACGGGTTGCAAGGCTAGGGACAGTATCACTTTGAACACTGTCATGCTTGACATCTCCGTAGTTATGTGCTACAATTAGGTAGTCCAAGGTTTCCGGATCTATTCCTGCGTTTTCAATTGCCTTCTGTGCTGCAACGGTTGCCATATCTGAAGTATCTAAATTTTCTTCCAGATATCTTCGTTCCTCAATTCCAGTAATCGCCTTAAATTTTTCAATAGTTATCTCGTTGGCCTGAGGAAATCCTGAGCCATCTGTATTTAGGAATTCATGCTTCAAAAAGTCGGAATTCTTTCTTTTTAAATTAGGAATAAAACTTCCTACACCTGTGATTTTTATGCTCATTTTAACGAGATATTTTTTTGATAATTTTAACTAAAATAATAAAAGCAATTTAAGTATCGTACAAGTAACTGAATTATTTCAGTCAATTTATGATATTGATATTTTTAAAAATATTTTTGTATTAAAATCGCATTTAAACTAGCGTATTTTATTAAAAAGCCAAAGGTAGACTTCCCGGACTGCCTTTGGCTTTCTTATTATATTAAGCTTCCAGGTATTCTTCAATAGGAATGCAGGTGCAAATCAAATTTCGATCTCCAAAAGCATCATCTATCTTTCCTACGGTAGGCCAGAATTTATTGTCGGCAACAAATTCCAATGGAAATGCGGCCTGTTCGCGGGTATATTTGAATTCCCAGGTATCTGCGGTAAGCATTTCCATGGTATGCGGTGCGTTTTTAATGATATTGTCCTCATCCTTAGTGGAAGATTCGTCAATTTCTTTACGAATAGAGATCAACGCATCACAAAACCGGTCGAGTTCTGCCTTGCTTTCACTTTCGGTTGGCTCGATCATTAAAGTTCCTCCAACGGGAAAGGATACTGTTGGGGCGTGGAAACCGTAATCCATCAACCGTTTTGCGATATCTCCTACCTCAATTCCCTTATTTTTAAATGGGCGGCAATCTACAATAATTTCGTGTGCTGCCCTTCCGCGTTCTCCGGAAAACAAAGTTTGATAATCGTTTTTTAAGCGTCCCTTTATATAGTTGGCGTTTAAAATAGCATATTCGGTCGCTTTTTGTAAACCTTTGCCACCCAACATGGTAATGTAGCCATAAGATATTATACAAACCAAAGCAGAACCCCATGGCGTTGATGAAATAGCGGTAATTGCTTTTTCTCCTCCTGTTTTAATAACCGGATTTCCAGGTAAAAATGGAAGTAATTGTTTCGCAACACATATAGGCCCTACGCCAGGTCCACCACCACCGTGAGGAATAGCAAAGGTTTTGTGCAGGTTAAGGTGGCAAACATCGGCGCCAATCGTGCCGGGATTGGTCAAACCAACCTGTGCGTTCATATTGGCTCCATCCATATATACCTGCCCGCCATTTTCGTGGATTATCTGGGTTATCTCGCGGATGGCCGATTCAAATACCCCGTGAGTAGAAGGATAGGTCACCATAAGAGCAGCTAAATTATCCTTGTGTTTGATCGCTTTTTCCCGTAGGTCTTCCAAATCTATATTTCCTTCTTTCGTAGATTTAGTCACAACCACCTTCATTCCGGCCATAACAGCCGATGCGGGATTTGTGCCGTGCGCTGATGAAGGGATCAAACAAATATTACGATGTGATTCTCCTCTTGATTCGTGATAAGCCCGGATTACCATCAATCCGGCGAATTCTCCCTGTGCTCCGGAATTAGGTTGAAGCGAGGTTCCTGCAAATCCTGTAATTTCTGTAAGCTGATCTTCCAAACGTTTTAGGACAATTTGGTAACCTTCAGCTTGTTCCACCGGAACAAAGGGGTGAATGTTGCCCCATTGCGGATTGCTTAGAGGTAACATTTCCGATGCGGCATTCAGCTTCATGGTGCAGGAACCCAATGCGATCATCGAATGGTTCAATGATAAATCTTTACGCTCCAGTTTCTTGATATAGCGCATCATTTCAGTTTCTGAATGATAGGAATTAAAGACTTCATGGGTTAAAAATTCTTTTTCCCTTTTAATTTCTGAAGGAATAGCGTTTCCATCTGTCAGATTTTCAATAGCATCTACCTTTTTGCCTGTAACTTCAGAAAAGATATCGATTATTTTATTTAAATCTGATATAGTCGTGGACTCATTCAATGATATCACTACTTTATCAGCATCGGGATAATAGAAATTGATCTTATTTTTTTCTGACAGATCTTTTACAACCGAAGCATTTGCACTGATTTTTAATGTGTCAAAATAAGAAGAATTCAATTGTTTTAACCCTAACTCTTCCAGTTTTTTAGCGAGACTGACTGCGGAGCGGTGAACTGTATCAGCAATATAATGAAGGCCTTTAGGGCCGTGATACACAGCGTACATTCCAGCCATAACAGCAAGTAATACCTGTGCGGTACAAATATTTGAAGTTGCTTTATCGCGTTTAATATGTTGCTCCCGTGTTTGCAATGCCATCCTCAAAGCACGGTTGCCATTCAAATCTTTGGTAATACCAATAATTCTTCCGGGAAGACTGCGCTTGTATTCCTCTTTAGTAGCAAAATAAGCAGCGTGAGGGCCACCGTAACCTAAAGGAATCCCAAAGCGTTGAGTGGTTCCAACTACTACATCTACTCCCAGTTCTCCCGGGGCTTGTAATTTCACTAAACTTAAAAGATCTGCGGCTGCAACTACTTTTATTTCTGAAGCTTTACAATTTGAAACAAAATCGGCATAGTTAAAAACCTGTCCTGTTTTTCCGGGATATTGAATAATTGCTCCAAAATAAGTTTTTGAAAAATCAAATTTGGTATGATCTCCAATGGTCAATTCAATTCCCAATGGAATTGCACGGGTTTTTAGTAAAGAAATGGTTTGTGGTAGGACTTCTTCAGAAACAAAAAACTTGTTTACTTCATTCTTCTTCTGATGGCGCTCTCTTACGGCAAATAAAAGGGCCATCGCTTCTGCAGCAGAAGTGGATTCATCTAAGAGCGAAGAATTGGCAATTTCCATCCCGGTAAGATCACTCACCATGGTTTGAAAATTTAACAAAGCTTCCAGTCTTCCTTGCGACACTTCGGCCTGATAAGGAGTGTAAGCAGTATACCATCCCGGATTTTCCAAAATATTACGCTGAATTACCGCAGGCATAATAGCCTGATGGTAACCTAAGCCAATATAAGTTTTAAAAACCTTATTTTTGGCCGCTAATTCACCTATATGCTCGGCATATTCATTTTCGCTCAGGGCTGGAGGAAGATTTAACGGATTTTTTAACCTGATATCATCTGGAATTGTTTCGTAAATTAACTGTTCTAAATTATTGACACCTACGGTAGAAAGCATTTCTGAAAGGTCACTTTCTTTAGGTCCAATATGTCTGTGCGCAAAGGAATCGGTTCTCATTAAAATATAGTTTTGTTTTGCGCTGCAAAATTACATATTTTAAACTTAAATTTTGCTATTTAAAAGCTTAGGTATGTGGAGATTTAAAAGGGGTGTTTAAGAGGCTGTTTTAGAAATAAATCAAAGGAATGCAAGGTTTTAAAGATATATTTAAATTTTATATAAATGCCAGTTTTCATGTTGCACTGGCAGTGGTTTGCTTAACGGATATTACGATTCAGGAATTTGATGTTCCCGGAAATCACAAGCTTCTTCTGTTTATTTTTTTAGCAACCATCACCGGGTATAATTTTGTAAAATATGCGGGAATTGTAAATCTCCATCATTTAAGCCTGGCAAAAAATTTGAGGCAAATTCAAATTTCATCTTTTGTCGCCTTTGCAGGAATGGTTTTTTTGGCCTTTTTTCAATCTGTTTCAGTTTTACTTTTTTCTGGAATATTGGGTCTTTTTACACTTTCGTATGCATTGCCTTTGTTTGGAAATAATACAAATCTTAGGGGTTTGACCGGATTAAAAATTTTCGTGATTGCCTTTGTCTGGGCCGGGGTTACTGTTTTGTTGCCATTAGTAGATCAAATCAATCTTTGGAAATGGGATGTTGTCATGTTATTTTTACAACGTTTTTTCCTTATTTTGGCACTTATCCTGCCATTTGAGATAAGGGATCTGCAGTTTGACATTGCTCAATTGGGAACAATTCCCCAGAAGTTTGGTGTGCGGCGAACCAGGATTGTAGGCCTGGTATTAATTTGCATTTTTGTATTGCTCGAGTTTTTTAAACACCAAACATCAAAGGTAAATTCTATAAGTTTGATTTTAGTGGCGATCCTGCTTATAATCCTGATCAGGTATTCTACAATCACCCAATCCAAATATTATGCGTCTTTTTGGGTAGAAAGTGTACCTATTCTTTGGTGGTTGTTGTTTACAGTTCTAATAGGAATTATTTAGAAATTTCCTTTTTTATGGTTTCCCTCCATATTTTCTTCTCCTCTTCAGGACAGGATTTAAGATTGGATTTCTCGATCAGTTTGGTGAGTTTTGTGCTATTGGATGCATATTTACGACAAGGCTTACAAATGGCCAGGTGCAATAATATTTTAATTTTTTCCAAAAAGGAAGCTTCATTGTATTGCTTTTTGTCACAGCAATATCCTGCTTCGGCACAATTAGGTAATAGCGATCTTTTCTTATTCATTTAAAACCAGTTTTTTTCCAGACATTGGGCAAGCGTAGTCCTTGCTCTGTGGATAATAACCCAAAGATTAGACGGAGTAATATTGAACTCATTACAAATGGTTTCTGTATCAAAACCATCTATAGTTTTCATTTTGAATATTTTGGCCTGTTTTTCAGGTAAGCTTTCCATACAATTCAAGATTGCAAACCCCAATTCTTCATTTTCCATCATATCTTCAGCGGTTTTGTCAAACCTGTCCGGGGCTTGTTCCTCCAGCCAATCACCTTCATTGGAGTCTTCTTTATATTTGATTTTAACTTCAGCACGGCCTTTATTAGAATTGATCTTACGATATTGGTCGATTATTTTTCTCTTTAAGATGGAAATCAACCAAGTGCGCTCCGAGGCTTCTCCCTTGAAATTCTTCATGGATTTTAACCCGGCCAAAAATGTTTCCGAAATTAAATCATTTGCCAGTTCCCGGTCATTTACCCTTGCAATGGTATAATTGAACAGATAATCTGAATATTTATCCACCCATTTTGTAGGATCGATTTTGTTTGTGGACATAGGCGATTAACATAATATATTCAAAAATAGGAAAAAGAATATATGAAACATTCATATTTACGATAAGATTTTGCCGTTGACTTTTCATCGACAAAAACAATTTTATTTTTTAATAAGCCCGGCCCTTTTTAGCAAAGCATCCGGCTTTGGTTCTTGTCCCCGAAATCGCTTGTAAAGTATCATTGGATGTTCTGTTCCTCCTTTGGAGAGCACATGTTCTTTAAATTTTTGAGCGATTTCCCGGCTAAAAACACCGTATTCCATAAAATACTCAAAGGTGTCGGCATCCAAAACTTCTGCCCATTTATAAGAATAATAACCGGCAGAATAACCTCCATGAAATATATGTGAAAATGAAGTGCTCATGCAGTTTTCCGGCACGTCTGGATATAATTTTGTCGGTTCAAAAGCTTTATCTTCATGGGTTTTTACATCTTTTATACCGGTTGGGTCAATTCCGTGCCAACTCATATCCAACATCCCAAAACTTATTTGTCTGAGTGTTGACATGCCTTCGTGAAAATTTGCCGCCTTTTTTATTTTATCTATTAATTCCTGCGGAATTACCTCTCCGGTTTTATAATGTTTGGCAAATAACTGAAGTGCTTCCTGCTCGTAACACCAGTTTTCCAAAACCTGGCTTGGCAGTTCCACGAAATCCCAGTAAACGCTGGCTCCGGATAAACTTGGATATGTAGTGTCTGCGAGCATCCCGTGTAGGGCATGGCCGAATTCGTGAAATAAAGTGGTCACCTCATTAAAAGTTAACAAGGATGGAGTTTCTTTTGTGGGTTTGGTGAAATTGCAAACTATGGAAATATGCGGACGCAAATTTTTTCCTTTTTTTATTTCCTGAGATTTGTAAACGGTCATCCAGGCACCGTCCCTCTTTCCCGGTCTTGGATGGAAATCGGCATAAAACAGGGCTACTTCATTGTCATTTTCATCAGTGACATTATAGGTCTTTACATCCGGATGGTATTTGTCCACATCAAAAACCTCTTTAAAATTGAGGTCATATAGCTTATTGGCCACTGTAAAAACCCCGTTAATTACATTGTCAAGCTGGAAATAAGGTTTCAACTTTTCATCGTCAAGGTCAAATAGTTTTTGTTTTAATTTTTCTCCATAATAAGCTGCGTCCCATTTTTCCAATCGGTCAATGTTGTCCAATTCCTTGCCGAAATTTTCAAGTTCGATAAATTCCCGTTCAGCTGCGGGTTTTGCTTTTTCCAATAATTCTTCAAGAAATGCAGCAACTTTTTCCGGGGTTTCGGCCATTCGTTCTTCCAGAACAAAAGCGGCGTGTGTTGGGAATCCAAGTAAGTTGGCTCTTTGATATCTCAAATTGGTTATTTTAAGCACGTTTTCCTGGTTGTCCAACTCGTCGTTATGAAAACACTTTGCCCCAAACGCCAAAGCCATTTTTTTTCGCAATTCCCTGTTTTTGGCATATTGCATAAATGGAATATAACTTGGATATTCCAATGTAAAAACCCAGCCATCTTTATTTTTTTCTTTAGCCACTTCTTTTGCGGCATCTGCAACAGTCTTTGGGAGGCCTTCGATATTGTCCTTATCAGTTAAATGAAGTTCAAATCTATTGGTTTCTGCCAGGACATTTTCACCAAATTTTAACCCCAAAGTAGATAATTGCTTATCTATTTCTCTTAAACTATCTTTTTTCTCGTCAGAAAGATTGGCACCATTTCTTGAGAAAGCTTTGTATTTGTTGTCTAAAAGCGTTAGCTGCTCCGTATTAAGTTCTAAAGTAATTTTGTTTTGATAAACAGTATTTACCCTATTAAAGAGTTCTTTGTTGAGGATGATATCATTTTTAAATTCCGAAAGCAGGGGTGAAACCTCCTGTGCAATTTTTTGGATCTCATCATTGGTTTCAGCCGAATTCAAATTGAAAAATATACTGGTGACACGGTCCAACTGATTTCCGGAAAACTCCAATGCTTCAATGGTATTCTCAAAAGTGGGCGCCTCATTTAATGTTGTGATTACCAGAATTTCTTCTTTTGCCAGTTCCATCGCTTTTAAAATGGCCGGTTTAAAATGCTCGTTTTTTATTGTTGAAAAGGGAGCCGTGTGAAAAGTTTGCAATAATGGGTTTTCGATTTTCATTGGAATGATTGTATTTTTTTATTTAAAGGAAGTAAATTATCGAAATATTTGGGTATTGTTCGAATATCCTTATAAAATTAACGTATATTTAGTTTTTAATTTTTATGTAAAAAAAACTAGTAGTCGCTTTTAGGTTTTGATTAATATATTTAGAATGGTTAATAAATAATATTTTTTCGAGAAAAGCCCTACTCTTAGAAAGCCACGTTCTTCGTGGCTTTTTTATTTTTTGAGCCCTCTAGCTCCTTCAATTACCTTTTGTTTTAAGCCTTCTTTGTAGGCCAGTACTTTATCCTGCATTGATTTATCTGTAGCTCCAATAATTTGAGCCGCAAGGATCCCAGCATTTTTAGATCCGTTTAAAGCAACTGTTGCCACGGGTACACCACCGGGCATTTGTAATATTGACAATACTGAATCCCAACCATCAATGGAATTGCTGGATTTTACAGGAACTCCAATAACCGGTAAAGGAGATAAGGAAGCTATCATTCCAGGTAAATGCGCCGCCCCTCCGGCTCCGGCTATAATTACATTTATTCCGCGGGTATGGGCATTTTTGCCATATTCAAATAATTTTTCCGGAGTGCGGTGTGCCGATACTATATCAACCTCCACTTCTATTTCAAATCCCTTTAAAATATCTATTGCGTCCTGCATCACCGGCAAATCACTGGTGCTTCCCATTATTACTGCTACTTTACTCATTTTGTCAAGGGTTTGGTCGTTTAATTATTACTTATAACCTTAATTGTTTTTTTAACTTTTTCGGCAATTTCATGGGCCACCTTCAAATCTTTATTTACGATCGTAATGTGCCCCATTTTTCTAAATGGACGGGTTATTTTTTTGCCGTAAATGTGAGGGGTAACCCCTGGCATTTGTAAAATTTTCTCAATATTTTGGTATATAGCAGGGCCTGTATAATTTTCCTCTCCAGCAAGGTTTAGCATTATCGCGCCCACTTTGCTTTCGGTATTTCCTAAAGGCAAATTCAGAACAGCCCGAAGATGCTGCTCAAATTGGTTGGTATAGCTTGCTTCTATAGTGAAATGGCCACTGTTATGAGGCCTTGGAGCTACTTCGTTTACCAGGATATCATCATCTTTGGTTTGGAACATTTCTACTGCCAGTAGTCCTACATGCTGAAATGCCTCTGAGACCGTTTCTGCCAGTTTTCGGGCTTTTTGTGCAACAGCGTCATCAATCCTGGCGGGGCAAATAACATATTCCACCTGGTTTGAGAGGGGGTGAAATTCCATTTCAACCACAGGGTAAGTGACCATTTGGCCGGAAGGGTTTCGGGCGACAATTACTGCAAGTTCATTTTTAAAAGGGATCAGCTCTTCGGTAATGCAAGCTCCTTCAGGGATTTCCTGTAAATCTTTCTGCGATCTTAAAACCATAACACCTCTACCGTCATATCCACCTGTAGCGCTTTTCCAAACCAATGGCAACTTCAACTTAGCTTCATTTAAAGCATTTAAAAATTCGGCCTTGGATTTAAAAGCAGAAAATGTGGCAGTTGGAATATTATGATCGGTAAAAAACTGTTTTTGAATGCTCTTGTCCTGAATTTTTCCCAAAGTTTTTGAGGATGGATACACTTTTATGCCTTCAGATTCCAATTGCTTTAGCGCTGATACATTCACCGATTCAATTTCGAACGTAAGCACATCTACTTTTCTTCCAAAATCAAGCACTGTTTTATAATCCATTAGGTCGCCTTGCTGAAAATAATTGGACGCAATTTTACAGGGAGCTTCATCACTGGGGTCCATTACAAAAGCCTGAACATCGTACTTTCGGGTCTCATAAAGCAGCATTTTTCCAAGCTGGCCGCCACCTAGGATGCCTAATTTAAAATCTGAAGAAAAATAGTTGACCATAATTTTCAAGTAGTTTATGCAAAAATAATTTTTTAAGATGGATAAACGAGTAATTCCCAAATAAATCAATCGATTTGTTCCAACGGCAAATTGTTTAGAATCCTTACCTTTGCTCTCTTAAAATAAAAAGTATTGATTCAATTACACGATTTAAGATTTGAGCCCTTTATT
>Ga0307486_1000504_pt1 | contig 35892 bp, 35 predicted proteins | sample CBIW02metaG_FD_203663 | JGI IMG/M metagenome (GOLD analysis project Ga0307486, IMG submission 203663) | Sea-ice brine microbial communities from Beaufort Sea near Barrow, Alaska, United States - CBIW 0.2 | ecosystem: Environmental > Aquatic > Marine > Coastal | place: USA: Alaska | collected... | reverse complement strand
CGAAGGCGTCGACGTCAATACGATGCTGCCCTACCTCGCCCGCTATATGGGGCACGCGTCGCTGGACAGCACCTATTACTACGTCCACACATCTCCGGACTTCATGAACGGGTATGCCGAGATAACCCGGGAAGCCCAGCGATTACTGCCAGAGGTAGGATTCGCATGAAACGCGACTCAAAGGACTCCCCGAATTTTTGGGGATACGCCCGCAACTACTTGCACGACTACATGCCCAAAGTCAGGGCGATGTCCCCGAAAACTATCGAGGCCTACCGAATCTCCCTCGAATGCTTCATTGGCTTCCTCGTCATCGAGAGGCACCTCCAGCGCAAGGACATCAGCTTCGATCACTTCGACAGGCCGTTCCTGAAGCAATGGCTCGTCTGGATGCGCGAGACGAAAAAGTACCAGCCCAAGACCCAGAGCCTGCGCCTGACAGCGATCACGGCATTCCTGAAATACGCGGCCGAAGAAGACCTCACCTTGATCGCGCTTCATCAAGCAGCCAAGTCGCTGAAAGGACCCAACCAGCCGCGGAAGCCCATCGAATACCTCGAAGAGAATGAGACACGGGCGGTCCTCGCTGCCTTCGACGGCGCCAGCATGAAGTCCCGACGCAACCGCATGCTCCTGATCCTCCTCTACGACAGTGCTGCACGCGTCAGCGAGATCACCGGGCTCACCCTTGGAGACGTGAGGCTGACAAAGCCGGCATACGTCACGCTCACCGGCAAGAGAGACAAAAGCCGCGTTGTCCCGTTAGGCGACAGAACCGTTGAACACCTTCAGGTTTACCTCCAGGAATTCCACCCGAGCCTGACCAAGCTGCCATCGGTGCGCCCGCTATTCAACAGTCCCCACCTCGGTGAACCGACCCAGCTTTCGACGGACAGTGTCTCGGCAATACTCAAGAGGGCTGGAGATCTTGCGAGGGAGGCCTGCCCGTCACTGCCTACAAATTTGCGTTGCCACATGTTGCGCAAGACCAAGGCGATGGATCTCTATAAGCAGGGCATCCCGCTGCCGATCATCATGCAGCTGCTCGGGCACGAAAGTATGAGCACCACCTCCGCGTTCTATGCCTTCGCCACCCTCGACATGATGCGAGAAACCATGAACGCCGCGACGCCCGGCATCAGCCAGTCCGACAACGCTTGGCTCAGCGAAGAAAAACTACAAATGCTCTACACCCTCACGTAATCATCGGAAACGCTAAGCCGAGGAACGAGTGCATGTTCCAAGTGAGCATGAGCAGCAGGACGATTTCTCGGCTTAGCGTTTTCCTCGGCTTAATCGGAGTGGAACACCACCCCGGTCGACGCGAGCCGGCCGTGGTCGTGTTCCATTCAGACCGAGGCAGCCAATACACCTCGACCGAGTTCCAGGACTGGTGTGCCGGCAACGGCATCACCCAGTCGATGGGCGCCGTCGGCGTGTGCTGGGACAACGCGGTGGCCGAATCGTTCTTCTCACATCTGAAGACCGAGATGTTTCACCAGCAGACCTTCTCGAACCACCTCACGGCCCGAACAGCGGTCATGGAGTACATCGAGGCTTGGTACAACCGCCGCCGGCCGCACAGCTACAACGGCGGCATCAGCCCGGTCGCTGCTCTGGCAGCACATCACGCTCGCGACCACGAACCCGTGGCCGCGTAAGAAAACACATCAAACTGTCTCAAAAACTTGACGAGCGCAAACAGCCCTACCGAAATCCGGTCCGCGAGACCGTCCTCGTCCCTCAGTACCTGCTGTCCTGCTCGACCCATGCACCCAAACTACACCCATGTAACCTTAAGTTGAAGGTATTGGCCCCCACCCCGCGCCGCCGACCGCGTCGGCCTCGGCCGAGAGCAGCGCGTCGATGAACGTGGACAACAGGTCACGCATCAGGTCCGGAGAGGCCTGGTCCAGCTGCTCGTGCAGGAAACGGGCAGGGTCGATACTCGTGGGTGCGGTCATCGTGGGGCTCCACTTCGAGGGTGCTGTGAGAGGTTCACTCGAAGGGTCACGCGGTGACCGCGTCCTCGTCTACGACGACACGATCACCGAGCTACCGATACACCACCTTGGCGGACTCCACTCCGCTTCAACGGGTTCCCGGCCGACTTCGAGGCCGCCACACCTAGTCGAACTATCCCGCCTTCGAAGTGACCTGCTGTCCTGACTCGTGCCACGACCGGCTGCGGACTGCCGGCTGCTGGCATCGATGGGCCGGGTCGCCTTGAGCGTCGACTCGCGCGCTAATGGAGCCGTTCTGGTCGACGATGCAGCGCGACCTCCTCGTCCACGTCGCACCTGGTCCAGCCGCGAGGAGCTCGCCTCGGCGGTCGTCGAGCGGATCGAAGGCTTCTACAACACCGTCCGACGCAACACCGGCCTCGAATACCGGTCCCCGAACGACTTCGAGGACCTTCACACCGTCGCGGTCGCCGCGGCGCGAACACCCAACCGCATCTGTCCGGGAAAGCGGGTGAGGCTCCCATAGGAGCATCGAGCGGTACGACCGGACCCAGGCCGAGAACTCTCTCTGCTCCCGGGTACTGAGCGGCGAATCCGATCGCGCCGCTGGATCAAGATATGGAGCGTCCACTACGACTCCCACTGAACCTGGATCCGCCGATGAGGTCGGATTGCTGAGCGAGTCGTGACGCACGAATGCCCCTGTGACCAGGGACGATGGGACTTGCGACAGTTCCACATCTCTGAGCAACAGGAGCATCCGGCAGATGCAAGCCTCTCATAACGATTCTGCGGTTTTCGATGACCCGAACCTCGTGTCGGTCGCCGGGTTGGTCCCGGTCATGGGGTTGGCGCAGCGGGCAGGTCTGCATGACCTGGTCGCCGAGCGGCTGAGCGTCGCGGGACCGGCGGGTGCGAAGGCCGGGGACAAGGTAATGGCGCTGGTGGCGGGGATGGTCGCGGGGGCGGACAGCATCGAGGACATGGACCTGCTGCGCCACGGCGGCATGGACAGACTCTTCACCGGGGTGCGGGCCCCGACGACGTTGGGCACCCACCTGCGGGCCTACACCTTCGGCCACGTGCGCCAGCTCGACGTGGTCGCGTCCCGGGTTCTGGCGGCACTGGCCAGGTGCTCCCCGCTGCTGGGCGGCGCGGACCAGGTCGCCTACCTCGACATCGACGACACCATCCGCCAGACCCACGGGTACAAGAAGCAGGGTGTGGGTTACGGGTACTCGGGTGTCAAAGGCCTCAACGCTGTGATCGCCACCGTCTCGACGCCGACGGCCGCGCCAGCGATCGCCGGCACCCGGTTGCGGCGGGGGAACGTGAACTCGGCCAAGGGCGCATCCCGCTTGGTTGCCGACGCCTTGATGGCGGCCAAGGACGCCGGTGCTACGGGGATGATCACGGTGCGTGCCGACTCCGCGTACTACAACCACGACGTCATCGCCGCCGCCCGCCGCGGTGGGGCCCAGTTCTCGGTCACCGCGCGCATGGACAAGGCGGTGACCAGGGCGATCACCACGATCAGCGACGACGCCTGGGTGGCGATCAAGTACCCGAACGCGATCTGGGACGCCGAGCAGCAGTGCTGGATCTCGGACGCTGAGGTCGCCGAGGTGCCGTTCACCGCGTTCACCTCTCGGCGCACCAGCGAGCACGTCACCGGCCGGTTGATCGTGCGCCGCGTCAAGCGCCTGAACCACATCACCGCCAAGGACGGGCAAGGTGAGCTGTTCACCGTCTGGCGTCACCACGCGGTGTTCACCGACACGGCGCTGACGATGCTCGCCGCCGAAGCATCTCACCGCGGGCACGCGATCATCGAGAACGTCATCGCCGAACTCAAGGCCGGGCCGCTGGCGCACATGCCCTCAGGTGTTTTTGACGCCAACGCCGCCTGGACCGTCTTGGCAGCGATCGCGTTCAACCTCACCCGCGCCGCCGGGACGCTGGCCTCCGCGTTCCACGCCAAGGCCACCACCGCCACGATCCGCGCCCAGCTGATCAACGTCCCGGCCAGGATCGCCCGCTCCGCCCGGCGCCTACGTCTGCATCTACCGGTCCGGTGGCCCTGGGAACACGCCTGGATCGCGCTGCACGCGGCCTGCCGTCCGCCGTCCACCGCGACGACCTGATCACCCAGCCCCAGCGGCGCGACCAAGGACCCGAAGTGGAAGAGCCGGACAGACCGGCAGCCACCTCACGCCTTCGCGCGAGAACTCCCACCAGAGCCCCGATCAGGACCTCCGAGAATGCCGATCGGCGGATCCAGGCTGAATCCACACCCCCGCCATCGACCGACCCCCAGCCTTCCGCCCCGACGCAGGCGTCACCAACGCCATGAGGCAGAACATCTGTAGGGCGCGGCCCCACCCCGCCTGCTTGACAGTGGTGAGACACTTGACCATGGTCATGATGCGTATCGTCATCGCACCCGACTCCTTCAAGGGAAGTGTCGACGCCAGTTCCGCAGCCGCTGCGATCGCTGCTGGGTGGCGACGGGTCCGCCCTGATGACGAGATTCAGGAAGTCCCCATGGCCGACGGCGGAGAGGGCACTCTTGCGGCCTTCGTCTCCGCTTTCCCCAACGCGACCCGTGTTCCGGTCACGGTTGAAGGCCCTGATGGCAGGCACAGAGCGAGTGAGTGGGTTCTGCTGCCCGACGGGACAGGCATCGTTGAGTTGGCGTCGACGAGCGGAATTATGCTGATGGACCGACTGCGGCCGCTTACCGCCCACACGCGAGGTCTCGGTCAAGCCATTGCTTCAGCATTGGACCACGGAGTTGTGCGCCTAATCGTGGCGCTAGGCGGTAGTTCGTCCACCGACGGGGGTGCCGGTGCATTGACGGAACTTGGTGCCAAGTTCACGTCGGTTGACGAATCGGCGACGCCGGACGGGAACCGGGGCCTCGGCTTTATCCACCGAGCCGATCTCTCGGGTCTACGCCCCCTGCCTCCATTAGGGGTGACCATCCTGACGGACGTCACAAACCCGCTTCTAGGCTCGACCGGTGCCGCTAGAGTCTTCGGCGCCCAAAAGGGCGCGAGCGAGGGTGACATTCAAACTATGGAGGACAATCTCGGGAGATTCGCGAGTCTCATTCCGGTAGAGCCAGCGACAGTCGGATCAGGAGCTGCCGGAGGTACCGCCTTTGGCCTTCTAGCTTGGGGCGCCGAGATCGCATGGGGAGCTCCGGCTGTGGGAGAGGTTCTGGGCCTAGCCGACACTTTGCGGGCCGCCGACGTGCTAGTCACCGGCGAGGGTTGCTTTGACTCACAGTCCGAAATGGGAAAGGTGCCATCATACGTGCTCGACGTGGCCCATCGATTAGGACGCCGCACCCTGCTCGTGGCTGGACGGATCGACGCGTCCACCGATGCTTACGCGGACTCCGTGTCACTCACCGAACTTGCTGGCAGTCAGCTGGCAGCTCAATCGTCTGCCCTGTACTGGCTTGAAGCTGCGGGAGCGCATGTAGCTACTCGGCTCCCCGATTCAGGGCTCGGCGAAGGCCGGTCAACTAGGGCGCGCGGTGTCCAAGGTTAGCCGCAAGCTGCTAGGTCCTGGCCGTAGCGAGGAGTACCTGGCGTGCACGGCGCACGGAAGCGTCTCCGGGGAAATGCTCGTGAGCGACAGACAACCTATCGGCCGACTAATAGGCTCCAGTAGCCGCGGCACGACACATACACGTAGACCCGACGTGCGACACGGTCGCCCGTGTGGCCGGAGGTATAGATGTGGTCAGGGCGGCATGTCGGCGAAGCGAGTTGGGATTTATGAGCGATAAATTCGCGGAAGTCGCCCCGAGGAAGCGCTCCACGATCGCTGATGTGGCCGCACTAGCCGGGGTCTCCCGGGGCGCGGTGTCACAGGTATTCAACGGCACTGGCAAAATTTCTGACGGAACGACCGCCCGTATTAGAGAGGCCGCAACCAGTCTTAACTGGACGCCTAGCAAAACCGCGGTTGCGCTAAGAAGATCACGGAGCCACACTATAGGGCTCGTGTTAAAGCGACCGCGTGAGTTGGATATCGCTACAACTGGCGCCCTCCTTATAGCGGGCATGGAGTCGGCCCTGGCCCCCCGTAATTATGGTCTCCTTCTTCATCACATCTCTCGAGACCCCGAGGTCGAGCAGCGCACGTACCGTGAACTCGCATCGAACCAACGAGTAGACGGGGTCATACTTTCGGACAGCAGGGTCGACGACAAGCGCTTTGACCTGGCGCGCTCCTTGGGAATCCCGGCTGTGCTCATCGGAACACCCTCGAACGATGATCCGATTCCCCACATCGATTCGGATCCTCCCGGCGCCGGCGTGGATGACGCAGTCCATCATCTCGCAGACCTCGGTCACCGACGCATCGCCTATGTCGGGGGAGAGCCAGACCGCATGCAAGCCGTTCTTAGGCGCCAAATGTTCGAGCGCACGATGGCCTTGATTGGAATAAAGCCCGTCGCGGTGATCAACGGCAACTACTCAGCCGCAAGTGGCGCCGAACACACTGCTAAACTCTTGCAGCTGGCCTCCCCGCCTACCGCCATCATTTACGGTACAGATCCCATGGCGATGGGCGGCATGTCAGCGGCGCGGCGGCGAAACGTTCGGATCCCAGAAATGCTCTCGATTGTTGGCTTTGACGGACTGCCCGTCGGGGAGTGGCTGGATCCAGCACTCACCACGGTGCAAAGAGACCACGCGCAACGCGGTCATGCTGTGGCGATACACCTCCTACGAATTCTCGGCGAGTCGGTGCCGCCTGAAGATACACTTCGACGTCCCCACATGATCTTCCGAGGCTCAACCGCAGAACCACCGAGCGTCTTATAAGAACGGGCGATTCCCTAGCGTCGATCCTTCACGGTGGCGGCTGGCTGGCGGGTTCGGGCAGATCTGCTGCCGTCGGTGCCCGATGCTGCTGTCTGGGTGTGACGATGCCGCCCAAGTCCACGATGACTCGTCGCTGCTCGCCAGGCACCTCAACGGCGTCGATCACCCGGTAGCCGGGCAGGTTGAGAATCATGCTCCCAGCACTACGCTTCGAAGCCGTAGGCGCGAACACGGCTCGTGGTCCTCTGGTCCTTGGTTGCCTGGAGAACACCCATCCCAAGCAAGCCACGAGCTTGTACCTGAGTCCGCTCACCTCGGGTCAGATTTCCCGGCTGCGGTCCTGTCCGGCGCTGATGCCGTTTCCTTGGGGCAGTTGCACGCGTAAAGGGGCTCTTCGGACTTCCGGTGGGGGTGACGGCTCGCCGGTGAACCGGGTGCGGGGGTGAAGGGGTCGAGGTCCCCGATGATCAGAAGCGCCAACCACTGATCAACCTCGAGGACCTCGACGGTGTCCAACGCTACGGCCTGCTCTGGCGCGTCCACGACCGATCCCTGCACACGCTGCGACCTGCTGCTGGGCCTGGACAACGTCCATGTCGAGCACGGTCGAGCGCGGCCCGACGTCGCTGATGGTGACGGTTTCCACGCCGTGGGCGCTGATGGGCTGCCCGGCCTGCGGGGTCGTGGCCGTGGGGCGCGGATGTCGACTGCGCCGCTTGCATGACGTGCCAGGCGATGTGCCCGTCACCGTCCGGTGGCGTCAGCGCACCTGGAGGTGCCCGGATGCCGGTTGCAGCGTCGGGGTGTTCGTCGAGCAGCTGCCAGCCGTGGTCGGCCCGCGCGGATCACTCACGGACCGGGCGGTGACCTGGGCGATCGGGCAGCTGCGCCGCGAGCACGCCACCATCGAAGGGTTGGCCCAGCAGCTGGGCACGACGTGGAAGACGCTGTGGCGCGCGGTCCGGCCTCGCCTGGCCGAACTCGCCGCCGACGAGTCGCGCCTGGGCGGGGTGGCCTCCCTCGGGGTCGATGAGCACGTGTGGCACCACACCCCGCACAAGACCGCGACCAAGGGCCCGACGATGCTGACCGGGATGGTCGACCTGACCCACGACGGCGATGGGAGCGTGCACGCCCGGCTGCTGGACCTGGTCCGGGGACGCTCCGGGACGGTGTTCGCGGCCTGGCTCAAGGCCCGCACCGAGTGCTTCCGCGACGGGGTGCAGGTCGCCACCCTGGACCCGTTCCGCGGCTACGCCAACGCCCTGCGCGACGAACTCTCCGACGCCGTCCCCGTGCTCGACGCGTTTTATGCCGACGTCCTGGTTATGCCGATGTGGTTCGCGTTGGCCCTGATCAGGGGCGTGTGGGTCGCTGTGAGGTCGGCATAATCACAGGGAGTCCAGGAAGGCGAGCAGGGTGTCGTCGGTGATGGTGTAGCGCCCGGGCCTGGTCCCGGTGGGGGTGGTTCTGGCGAGGGCTTTCTCCTTGGTGGTGATGTCGGCATGCAGGTAGATCTGGGTGGTCTCGACGCTCTCGTGGCCCAGCCAGAGCGCGATCACTGTGGTGTCGATCCCCGCGGTGAGCAGCCGCATGGCGGCGGTGTGACGCAGGACGTGCGGGGTGATCGCGCTGGCGCTGATGCTCGGGCAGTGGGTCGCGGCGCGCTGGGCGTGCAGGGCGAGTCGAGCGGCGACGGCGTCGGTGCTCATCTGGGTCCCGGTCCGGGTGGGGAACAAGAATCCGCCCGCGGGGATGGTGGCGGCGAACTCTCGCAGGACGGCGACGGTCTGCCGGCCCAGGGGGGTGATGCGTTTCTTGCGGCCCTTTCCCTGGCAGGCGACGTGCGGGCCGGCGCCCAGGTGGATGTCGGAAGTGCGCAGGGCGGTCAGTTCTGAGACGCGCAGGCCGGCGGTGACGGCGAGCTGGATGAGGGCGTGGTCGCGCCGCCCGGCCCGGGTGGTCCGGTCGGGCGCGCCCAGTAGGGCGCTGACCTGCGTGGTGGTCAGGTAGGTGACGTCAGTGCGCGGGTGGCGTTTGGCCGGGATGGCCAGGATCTGGCTGATCGTGGCGCCGTGTTCGGGGTGGGCGTAGGCGGCGAACGCGTAGAACGAGTGGATCGCCGCGAGTCGGGCGTTGCGGGTGGTGACCACGTTGTGGCGATCGGTTTCCAGATAGGTTAAGAATCCGTTGATCACGTCGGCGCCCAGGTCCGCCAGGTCCAGGTCCTGGGGTGAGGTCCGGCGGGTCGCGGCGATGAAGCGCAGTAGCAGCCGCCAGGTGTCGCGGTAGGCGGCCAGGGTGTGCACGCTGACGCCGAGCTCGCTGACCAGCCGCGTGGTGAAGTACGCCTGCAGGGTCGGGGCCAGTGCCGTCATGAGCGTTCACCTGCCTGGCCGTCGAGAGCCGCGTGGAGTCGGTCGGCGGCCGCGGCCAGGAGTTCGGCGGTGCCGGTCAGGTACCAGTAGGTGTCCGAGGGTCGAGCGTGTCCCAGCCAGGTCGACAGCAGCGGTGCCACGGTGGCCGGGTCGGCGCCGTTGCGGTAGGCGTCGAGCATCGTGTTCACCGCGAAGGTGTGCCGCTTATGCGGAATTCCGCATAACCGCCATTAGGTGGACGGCGGGGTTATGCGCCCTGTCGGGCTGTTTTGGCTGGTCAGGGCGGTGCCAGCGGTTTTTTTTGTCCGCATAATCCTTTGGTTCGGTGTCACCGCCCCAGTGAGTCAAGCCAGCCGATCAGAGTCGACGCGGGCTGGCAACGCCGCTACGCGCGGGTTCCCATGGGTGAAGAATTGCTGTGTCAGGTCATTCCACTATCGAATGCAGAGGTGATTCTCATGGGAGAGGCAGTTGTCAGGGATTGTGTTGGTCGCGTATTGGCGGTGTTGCGTGAGGCGGGGAGGGCCGAGAGCACGGTCCGGCGCCAGCAGATCGTGCTGGAGCGGTTCGCCGTCTTCTTGGCCGGGCTTGACGTGGAGACGGCGAGCGAGCGGGTGTGTATCGACTTCATCGTGAAGCAGACCGGGGTCAGGTTGGAGTCGTTGCGAGAGCACGTCAAGGACAAGGATGTTCAGGCGGTTCGTCGGCCGGTGGTGTTGATGGCCGACGCACTGGCCGGTCGGGCGGTCGATGTTGACCGGTTGGTGATCCCGGTGAAGGACGGCTGTCCTGCCAGGTTCCGTCCGCTCAGAGACGCCTACCTTGCCTCGTGCCGCGGGCGCGGCAATGCCGTGGCGACCGTGGTCGCCAAGGACAAGGCTGTCAGCCGGTTCCTGGGCTATCTGGACGAGGTGGGTATCGACGATCTCGCGGCGCTGGGCGTGCGGGATTTGTCGGGTTTCCTGCTGCGCCAACGCGGATTGCGACGCAAGACCGTTGCCACGATGAGGTCGTGCGTGGCGGACTTCCTGGCCTTCTTGGCCACCACAGGCCGGACACCGAGCAGTCTGGCTGATCGGTTGCCGCCTCACCGACACGTCCGCCACGAGTCTCAGCCGCACCTGTGGTCGGTGGAGGAGATTCGCCGGGTGCTGGATGTGATCGACCGTCACTCCGCCACGGGTAAACGTGACTACGCGATGATTTTGGCGACGGCGCGGCTCGGTCTGCGGCTCTCGGACCTGCGTCAACTTGAACTGGGCGATCTGGACTGGCGGGCGAAGCAGATCAGGATCGTTCAGCACAAGACGGGCCGGCCGCTCCGCCTGCCACTGGTGGACGACGTGGGCTGGGCGATCATCGACTACGTCCGAGACGGCCGCCCCGAGACCACCTGCCCGAAGGTGTTCGTCAAACATCGTCACCCGTTCGACGCGTTCGGGAGCGCCTCCTCGGTCGCTTCCCGACTGTCGCGGCACGCCGCCCGAGCGGGGATCATCTTCGGGCCGGACGAGGTCTGCGGGATGCATTCCCTGCGCGGCGCGCTGGCCGTGGCCATGATCGGCAACGGCGTGCCGATACCGGTGGTATCGGCCGTGTTGGGACACGCCTCAACGGACACGACCCAGGCCTACTACCTGCGCTTCGACGTCGAACGGCTGCGCTGTTGCGCGTTGGACGTCGAAGACGTCCTCGAACGGAACGGCGCGGGTGAACACAATGCTTGAGAGCGCGGTGCCAGAGACCACGGTGCCAGAGGCCACGCTGCCGTTGACCACGCTGTCGGACCTCGTCGCCAACCTGGTCGCGTTGCGCCACGTGGGCGGATTCCGGTTCACGGTCCCGGACCGCGTCCTGCGTCAGTTCGCAGACCATTGCCGTCGGGAAGGCTACGCGGACGGGACAATCATCAAAGAAGCGGTCGAGGGGTTCCTCTACGGACGTCACTTGCGCTCCAGCACGATCCGGCGCAATGAGTTGGCGCTTCACCAACTGGCCGAGCATGCCCACGCGCTCGGCTGGGATGCTTACATCCCGGTCGCTTCGACTCATGTCCGGGTCCGTCACCAGCCGCCGTATGTGCTCACTGACGATGAGGTGCGTCGCTTGTTCACGGCGATCGACTCCCAGCCGATGTCCGCCTACTCAAACATGGCGTTGGTCGACCCGGTTCTGTTCAGGGTGTTGTATGGCGCCGGGCTGAGGATTTCCGAGGCACTCAACCTGCGGTTATCGGACGTGGACACGCAGGCCGGGACGCTGCGGATTCGTGACTCGAAGAACGGTGAGGGCAGGACCATCCCGATCACCGGCCGACTCGCCGCGACACTGAACGCGTATATCGCGGCTGCGCACCCGGCCCCCGATCCCAGTGACTACGTGTTCTACAGCAGGGCTGCGGGCAGGCCCATCAACCAGGCGACGATCTACACCCGGTTCCGCAGCTACTTGGCAGATGCTGGCATTCCCCACTTCGTTGGTGGCCCGCACCCGCATTCGCTGCGCCATGGCTTCGCCGTCGCCAATCTCAGACGCTGGGCCGCGGAGGGTGCGGACCTGGCCGCGGTGCTGCCCTATCTGGCGTGCTACATGGGCCACGCTGATCTTCGCGGCACCCAGTACTATCTGAGGCTGACGGCGGATGCCTACCCCGAGGTGATGGCTAAAGCTCAAGTCCGGTTCGGTTACGTCATCCCCACCCCGCCCGAGGACGAGCCGTGAGTGCGCGGCTCGCTCCGCCACCAGATCTTGCCGGGCGCTGGCTGGCGAAGTTCTTCACCGACTACCTGGCCGGGGAGCGCGCGGCCTCACCCCGGACCGTGTCCTCCTACAGGGACGCGATGAAATTGCTCCTTATCTGGTTCAAAGACACAGAACACATACCGCCCGAGAAGCTGCGTTTGGCCGACATTGACCGGTCCCGGATCCTGCGGTTTCTGGACTGGCCCCAGGTCGAACGACGGTGCTCGGTGTCCACCCGCAATCAACGCCTCGCGGTGATCAAGTCCTTTTGCCGCTACACCGCCGTTGAACAGCCCGACAGGCTCGACCACGTCACCCAGATCCTCGCCATCAGAGTGAAGAAGACTCCGGATTCGGATCTGGGGCACTTGACCGGTGACGAAGTCAAGGCGCTGCTGAGCGAACCCGGCCAAGCCAGTGCACGCGGTATCAGGGACACCGTCCTGCTTTCCCTGGCCTACGACACCGCAGCCCGTGTCCAAGAGCTCTGCGACCTCAACGTCGCCGACATCCGCTGCTCCACACCAATGACGGTGACGATCCGCGGGAAGGGATCCAAGATCAGATACCTGCCCGTGATGACCCCAACCGCCCGGCTCGTCACTGACTACCTCGAACACCTCGAACCGCACCCGGGTTTGGGCGCTAACGCGGGCCCGCTGTTTCACGGACCGAACCATTCCAGGTTGACCAGGTCCGGGATAGCCAAGCTGCTCGCCCGCCACGTGCGAGCAGTGCGAACTCGCGACCCTGGGTGGGCTCCCGGGATGGCGGTCACACCTCACACGCTCCGAGGAAGCAGGGCGATGCACCTGATCCAGGCCGGCGTCAACTTGATCTACATCCGTGATCTGCTCGGCCACGCCGACGTCTCCACCACCGAGATCTACGCCCGCGCAGACGCCGAAGCTAAGCGCACAGCCATCGAGAACGCCTACGAACCACTGGCCCCAGACACACTGCCGGACTGGACCTCAGACACGTCTCTGATCGGCTGGCTTGACTCGCTGGGGCGGTGACACCGACCCAGCAGGATTATGCGGACAACAACACCGTCGGCACCGCCCTGACCAGCCAAAACAGCCCGACAGGGCGCATAACCCCGCCGTCCACCTAATGCCGCAGGTCGTGCAGGCGCGGGCGGCAGGCCGAGGACACCGGCCTCAGACCGGCGCGGGCGGTCAGCTGGCGGAACGTCGGGTGGACTATCCCGGGGCTCAGGCGGGTCCCAGCGGTGCTGGTCAGCAGTGCCGCAGGACCCGCTGCGGCCAGGTGGTCGGCGCGCACGGCCAGGTACTGGCCCAGGCCCGTGGTGACCGTCTCGTGCAGGGGCAGCATGCGGGTCTTGCCGAACTTGCCGGTCACCGTCAACGTCCCGGCCTGGGCATCGAAATTGGTCAGATCCAATCCGAGGGCTTCTCCGGTGCGGATCCCGGTCGCACTCATCAACGCGACCAGAGTGTGGAACGTCGCGGCCCGGATCGCCGGGCGCAGCTCGTCGGCGGCCTCGAGCAGGGCGGCGACCTCGGCACCGGTGTAGAGGTAGGGCGCGGCGCGCGTCACCCGAGCGGGCAGCAACTTCGCCGGCGGGATCTGCACGTCCGCGTCCAGGGTGTGCGCCCACCGGGCAAAGCACCGGATCGCCGACAGGCGTAGCGCATGGTGGCGCGACGACACCCCGGGCCGGGATGTCGCGAAGCGGACGGCGTGCTCGACGGTGAGTGTCGGGGCGTCGTGGTCCTGCAGGTAGTCCACGAACGCGAACAGCACATGCTCGGTGCCCACGAGCTTGTAACCCAGCGACCGGCGCACCCGCAGGTAGTCGCCCACCATGGCGTGCAGCTGCGCGCTCATCGCGGGCCCCCCGCGCCCGGCCAGGGCCGGGCGATCTGGGCCAACCGGTTGCGGTCGGTCTTGGCGTAGATGACGGTGGTCGCCACCGACGCGTGCCGCATCAACTGGGCGACCTCCTGCAACGACGCCCCCGCGTTCAACGTCTCGCTCGCCGCGGTGTGGCGCAGCCGGTGGGCGTGCACCGTGCCAAGCCCCGCCCGCCGGGCAGCGCGCGCCACGATGCACGTCACGCTCACCGGCTCCAAAGGCGTGAAAGGGTGCCATCGCGCGGACGAACACTGTCCGGGCCGCAGTGCGGGGTCGCCCATGGCGCAAATACTCCACGACCGCCTCACCAACGTCGACCGGCAACGGCAACCGGTCCGTGCGAGCGCCCTTGCCGTGGATCGTCACGGTCCCGGCGGACCAGTCGATATCCGAAAGCTCAAGCCCCGCCACCTCCGCGCAGCGCAGCCCGAGCCGGCGCAGCATCGTGATGACCGCGACGTCACGCCGCCCCACCGCGCTGGTCCGATCGCACGCGCCCAGCAACGCCTGCACCTGGTCGGCCGACAGTGCTTGGGGCAGGCCCGACAGTCTCCACGACGCGACCGCAGGAACCACATCCGCCAGCGAGCTCGTGATCAGGCCCTGCGCGTGCAAGAACCGCAGGAGAGAGCGCACCGAGCACGTCGTCATCTGCGCCGACTTGCGCGACATCACCGGCAGCCGCGCAGCCAGGAATCGACTCACGTCCGCCGCGGTCAACACCCCGACCCGGTCAACACCGTCGGGGAAAAGCACGACCTGCGTAAACGGTCGCACCCAATGGCAGTAGGCCACCACCACCGGACCGGTCAGGGCCCGCTGCCCAGCCAGATATTGCGCGAACCGCTCCAGCAAGACCTCGGCAGGTAAGACCGCGACGACCGACACGGGAACAGGTGTGACGCCCAGCCCGCGTAAGTACCCCAAGATGGGCGCCAGTCCCGCAACACAACGATAGTTCGTATACCGTCGTCGACGCTCCACCACGAAGCGATCGATCACCGTTCCGGTCAGATCGCCAGGGCCCACACCCAACGCCTCCAACCAACGGGACAGGTGCGCTGCGAGCTGCAGCAAGGTGGCCGTCGACGTCCGCGCATACCCCAGACGCGCCAGCTCCTCGCGCAGCCCGGGAACGAACGGTTCCAACGGACCGGTGAACCTCACACGATCCGGATCAAGATTTCCCATAGCCGAACTCCCTCCAATAGTGGAGAGTCCAGCGTCCACCACGACCCCGGATTATGCCGACCTCACCGCACCCAACACGCCCCTGATCAGGGCCAACGCGAACCACATCGGCATAACCAGGACGTCGGCATAAAACGGGTCCATGACGGCTGTCGCCTGCGGAAGTTCCTCGGCGGTAGCGGTCTTGAACCCCGCGAAGCCGTCCATGGCGACGACCTCGATGGCGTCCGACCACGCCCGGGGTCTGTCGGCCAGCCATTGCTTGAACACGGCCTTCGAGCGGCCGGGGATCATGTCGAGCAAGCGGGCGGGACCGGCGCCGTCGCGCACCGGGGTGAGGTCGATGATGACGGTCACGTACTTGTCACCGAACCTCGTGTGACGCCACACATGCTCATCAACACCCAAGACGGCGACGCCATCGAAGCGCGCCGGGTCGTTGATCAGCCGCCGGTGGCCTTCCGCGAGGACAGCGTCGTTCGCGGTATGCCACGCCACCCCGACCCCGCCGCGATCCGGGGCACGCTGAGGTGGTCGACGACGAGCGCGCGCAGCGCCCAGTCGAGTCCACCGCGGGAGACCTTCGATCGCGGCTGCGCCGCCTTGCGTAAGTCGTCGGCCCAGTACCGTCCGCACGCGATGCAGCGGTAGCGGCGGACCCGGACCAGCAGCGTGGTGGGTCGGCCGCCGAACGGTTCATGCGCAAGTCGACGCGGGATCGTGCCCAGGGAACGTCTTTGGTCGCCGCACCCACGGCAGCAATCGTCCGCATCGGCAACGCGGCATTCGAGCGTGGCTCGGTGGGCATCGACGTGTTGACCCGTGACCGTCAGGCCCAGGCGATCAAGGTTGCAGAAAGTCGTGAGACCGGGCGCGGCGAAGGTAGCGTTGAGCAAGTCGAGGTCTTCCTGATGGTGAGCGTGAGAACTTCCATCCTGGGGGACCTCGACGTCTATCCAGACACCCCCGTGCTCACACCGCCCACACCCTCAACTGCGACACTCCTATAGGTCGCTGTCAAGCGGTGAGTGCTTCGGGTCTTGGTTGCAGGGTTTGCACGATGAGTGGGTAGAGCTGGCGGACGAGGTAGCGCTTGAGGCAGCGGATGATCTCCATCTTCGTCTTGCCCTCCGCGGTGCGTCGCGCGGCATAATCCTGGGTCTCTTCGTCGTAGCGCAGGCGCACGATGATGACGTGATAGAGCGCTGAGTTCGCTTGACGGTCACCTGCCCGATTCAGTCGGTGACGGTTCGTCTTGCCCGATGAGGCAGGGATCGGGCAAGCGCCGGCCAGTGAGGCGAAGGCCGCTTCAGACCGCAACCGGTCGGGGTTGTCGCCTGCGGTGATCAGCAACTGGGCGATGGTGTCCTGGCCGCAGCCGAAAACGCCCATCAGGGCAGGGGCGTGGTCGTCGAGCAGTCGTTGCATGTGCCCGGCGAGGTCTTCGATCTGCTCAGTCAGAGCCAACCAGCGCCGCGCCAGCAGCCGCAGACTGTATGCCGCCGCCTCGGCCGCGGTGACTGGTGTCGCGGTCGGTCGCGACGCCGCCAGCGCGGCTATCAGCTTGGTGTTCGACATACCCCGGTAGCGTGCACGAAGTTGCTCAGGCGCGGTGACCAGCATGCCCTTGATCTGGTTGATCGTCGCGGTCCTGGCTGACAGTGCCGAGGACCTGGAGGTGCGTAATACCCGCAGTGATTCGACAAGACCGTCACTGCCTTTGGGTGCGGCCGTCGCACGACCGGACAGCACTGCCTCGGCAGCCGAGTAGGCGTCGAAGACGTCTGTCTTGCCCCGGAGGTGGCGATCAAATCGGTTGGGCCGGTTCACCTCGAACACTCCGATGCCCGCCTCACGCACGGCGCGGGTCACTGCGGCCCCGTAGGAGCCGGTGCACTCGATGCCCACGCTTACCAGCATGGGCCACGAACCCAGGAACCGTAACGCCGCCTGATAGCCAGGAGCGGTGGTTGGCACCTGGACATCGGCCAGCCTCCGCCCAGCGGCATCGATCACCGCGACATGATGTGTATCTGCGTGCGTGTCGATCCCGCCGTAGACCTTGATCTGTTTGTCGTTCACCATGGGAACTGCGCCCTTCCGTATTGTCGGGTGCGCAGCCCGGCCGGGCGTCAGTCAGTTCACTATCGGGGACTCGCCAGACTCCTATCAGGACATGACGGCCCGCCGGGCTGCACTTCGAAAGTGAGCCGAGCCGGTCGACACGTCGCAAGCAGGACAGCCACTAACCGGTGACGTCAGAAGAGCCGTGAGTCAGACCCGCCCACCAGACCATCCTGCGTCCAACGGGCCGAAGCCGCCACGTCCATCAAAGAGCCAGACCAACCGGTCCACGAGATCCATAGTGAAGAGCCCGTAAAGGGGTGGGCGGAGTCGGAGTGGCGTCCATCCGGCGGGTTCGCACGCCTCCCAGCGCGACTCGTCGCGGCGAACTCGACCAGGCCGGACCTCACGCCACCCCCCGCTGGCGCGACCTTCGATGCTGCGTGGAAACTGACCGACCCCCTGAGCCCGTGCCCCCCTGGCACCCTCTGATCCGCCCGGCAACAGGGGTCAACATTCACTCGGCGTTGACAGCGACAAGCCCTCGATCGTGGCGCGCGCAAGGCGCAGCTGTTCGATCGCCCAGGCCACCGCCCGGCACGCCAGCGACCCGCCCGGGCGCACCAGCGACGGGTGCTGCTCGATGAACATCCCCACAGGGCAACCGGTATCGGGACAGCGCCACGTGCGCTCGCGCCACCGGCACCTGTCCAGGCGCGTCGTGCAATCGGCGCAGGCGACGGCCGCAACCTTTAGCGATCACTCCGCAGGACGAGCAGCCCATCAGGGCCCACGGCGTGGAGACCGTCACCGTCAGCAACGTCGGGCCGGGTTCGACATGCTCGACCTCGACCTTCCAGGCCGAGCAACACGTCGCATCGAGAGCAGGGATCAGTCGTTGGCGCGCCAGCGCACGCCGCAGCGTTGGACACCGTCGAGGTCCTCGAGGTTGATCAGGGGTTGGCGCTTTTGATCTTCGAGCACCCCGCCCCTTCAGCCCGACACCCAACTCACCGGCGAGCCGTCGCCCCCACCGGATGTCCGGAGAGCCCCATAGGCGCGAGACGCCGGCCTCGGCCGCGTCGTGGGCGATCGGCCGATACCCGCAGCGGCGGACGAGGCGCAGCCCGAACAGCAGGAGTCAACGGGGGTTAGCGTCCGTCCATGTCGCGGCGCCTTCGCCTTGCCGTCTCCCCGCAGACGCCTAGTGTCGCGCGTCTAAAGTGACTTAGTGCGTGGCCGGTTAGCTCAGGTAGGTTGTGCGTATGTCGAGGCCGGAGTTTCCGCGGACGATCTTGGAGTTCCAAGCGACATTTGGTGACGAGCAGGCGTGCTTGGACTACCTGTTCGAGTGCCGTTGGCCCGAGGGTTTCGTGTGTCCTCGGTGCAAGGGCAGAGCGGCCTGGCCTATCTCGACGCGGAAGTTGTGGGAGTGCTGCAGCTGCCACTATCAGGTGTCGTTGACGGCGGGCACGGTGCTGCACAAGACGCACACGCCGCTGCATTTGTGGTTCTGGGCGGCGTATCTGATGACCACAGCGACACCGGGGATCTCGGCGAGCCAGCTGCAGCGACAGCTCGGGTTGACCCGACATGAGACGGCCTGGACGATGCTGCACAAGCTGCGTCGGGCGATGGTCAACCCGGAACGGACTCTGTTGACCGGTGAGGTCGAGGTGGACGAATGCCAGGTCGGCGGACGCGAGATCGGTCGACGCGGGGGCAGGAGCTCTACCGCCAAGGCGGCATTGGTGGCTGTCGCAGTGGAGGTGCGCGGCAAGGGGTCCGGGCGGGTGCGGATGACGGTGATCCCCAACGCGTCCGGCGACACCCTCAGCGCATTCATGGCCGACACGGTGGCTGCCGGCGCCATCGTGCACACCGACGGCTGGATGGGCTACGCGCCGATGAGCAGGCAAGGCTACGACTATCGTCCACGATCACAGCGGGCGGCCAAGAAAGTCGGCGACACCGATCCGGTCATGCCGCGCGTGCATCGCGCGATCAGTAACTTTAAGTCCTGGCTCCGCGGAACCCACCGTTCAGTGAGCAACGAACATCTGCAGGTCTACTTGGACGAATTCACCTTCCGCTACAACAGGCGAAGCACGCCCATGGCCGCCTTTCAGACACTGCTCGGCCTCGGCAGCCAGCAAGCGCCTACCACCTATCGCCAGATCGTCGCGCAGGGCCCCGCATCAAGCGCCGACTTGACCTGAGCTAACCGGCCACGCACTAGTGACTTAATGGTTCCGGTTCGGGATCATGGGGTTATGGCGAATCGACCGGCTCCAGCACTGACGTTGCGTGAGGGTGACCGGCCGGAGCTGGAGCGGTGGTTACGTGCTTCGACGGTGCCGTCCGGGTCGGCTCGACGGGCTCGGATCGTGCTGCTGGCGGCCGAGGGCGAGGCGAACTCGCGGATCACGGAGCTGGTCGGCGTGTCGATCCCGACAGTGCTGACCTGGCGCGGCCGGTATGACCGCAAGGGCCTGGCCGGACTGGCGGACGAGCCCCGTTCGGGACGCCCGCGCACGGTGGACCACGCGGCGATCGTGACCTCGACGTTGAAGCCGCCGCCGAAGAAGCTGGGGGTCACGCACTGGTCCACCCGGCTTCTTGCCGAGCGGCTCGGGGTCAGCGCGGCGACCGTGGCTCGGGCGTGGCGGGCCTACGGGGTCCAGCCCTGGCGGGCGGAGTCCTTCCGGTTCTCCACCGACCCCGAGCTGGTCGGGAAGGTCACCGACGTCGTGGGCCTGTACCTGGCGCCGCCAGAGGACGCGATCGTGCTGTGCGTCGACGAGAAGTCCCAGATCCAGGCACTGGACCGGACCCAGCCGGTGCTGCCGATGCAGCCGCATCTGATCGAGCGCCGCTCCCACGACTACATCCGTCACGGCACCTCCACCCTGTTCGCGGCGTTGGAGATCGCAACCGGGCAGGTGACCGCGGCTATGAAGCCGCGCCACCGGCGCCAGGAGTTCCTCGCGTTCCTGCGTCAGGTCGCCCGTGCCTACCCCGACCGCGAGCTGCACCTGGTCATGGACAACTACGCCGCGCACAAGACGCCCGAGGTCAAGGCCTGGCTCGAGGCCAACCCACGTATCACGGTGCACTTCACCCCGACCCACGCCTCCTGGATGAACCTCGTCGAGGTCTGGTTCGGCATCGTCGAGCGCCAGGCCATCCGCCGCGGCGTCTTCAAGTCCGTGAAGGAACTCAACGCGAAGATCCGCACCTTCATCGACGGCTGGAACGACCGCTCGCACCCCTTCGTCTGGACCAAGACCGCCGACGAAGTACTCAACAAGGCCAACCCGAAGAAGACTTCAAAGACGGACCACTAGAAGCAAGGCGGCACAGATGAGGGTGAAAACCACCAGCACGAGGGCCATGGAAGCCGAGCCCAAGTCAGCCACGGCCCCGTTTACCGCCGCTGCTAGTGGGCGGGATCCAATAAATGCGACCCCCCACAGAGCCATAATCCTGCCTCGAAGTTCGTCCGGTATCCGCAGTTGAAGTTGGGCACTCAGGCTTGTCAACGAGAGCGTCATGCCTAGTCCAGCAGCCAGGAAGGCCACAAGTGCGGCCAGGAACTCGTTCGCTACAATTAACGCGGAGAATCCGCCTGCCATCAAGAGAAGACCGGCGAGTCCTTGGTGGTTCAGGCGAATAATCCGCCGGATGAGTGGTATGGCCAAGAAGCCAAGGCCTGCGCCCACACCAAAGGCTGATGCAATGGCGCCAGCGGAACTGGCGTCGCCCGTAAACTTCGTAGACAGGGATGGGGCTAGCGTTATTGCCGGGTCGGACCCGATTCCTATCGCTGCCACCCCAAGGAGAAGCCTCGTGCATGCTGGGCTCGCCCTGACAAAGGCAAGCCCCCCAAAGCGCCCTATCTGGGTCTTTGGCGGGGAGCGCGGTCGGGACCCGGATTCCGATCAGAGCCAACGCGAAAACAAGGTTGCAGGCAGCAGCCAGCGCAAAAGCGGTCGACGGGCCTAAATTGAGTGCCACAACCGTACCCAAAGCGGGTCCGCCGGCACGAGCGAGAGTGGCAGGGGCTGTGCCGAGGGTGACCGCCGCCGCGAGTTCCCATCGCCTAACGAGTGAAGGAACTAAAGCACTCATTGCCGGCCCCCCGAGCGCGAAGCCTAGCCCCACAATTAGCCCAGCCAAAATTAGGGCTGCGGCGTCGCGCACATCCGTGACGTCCGTGAACTCCCACCAAGACGCCAAGCCGCCCGAGCCTCCTGCAACAATAAGGCGTCCTACAACGACCTGTCGTTTTCGGTTGCCGCGGTCTGCCATGGCTCCGGAAAGCGGCGCAAATAGAAGTTGGGGAGCAAATTGCGCAACACTGACGAGACCCACCACGAACGCTGAGCCGGTAAGTTCGAAGGCCAAAATTGCCGCGACGATGTTGTGTATCCATACGCCTGCAGAGGAGATCAATCGACCGAAAAAATACCTACCGAATAGAGGGTCGACGAGTAGTTGCAGCCAGTTCCGAGGCGGTGCCTCTTCTTCTTCCGCAGGTGTTGGTTTAGCGTTGTCTGAGCCTGTCACGTTTGACCTGCGCTATAAGCCTTGGCGTAAAGGACAGTGTATTTCTGGCGCTCCACGGGACGTTGCCGTGCGGTGATTTTCCCGGCGAGGCGGCTGTCCCGATTTCCCGGCGAGGGATCGTCAGGCACATCCGTCGTACTCGTCGATGGCCGCCACCTTCGCGGCCGAGGAGGACGAGGGGTCGAAGCGGTAGCCGACCCACTCCGATACCAGTCGCCGGGCCAGCTCGAGCCCGACGACGCGCTCACCGAGGCACAGCACCTGTGCGTCGTTCGAAAGCACGGACCGCTCGACCGAGTAGCTGTCGTGGGCCGTGACCGCCCGGATCCCGGTGACCTTGTTCGCGGCGATCGCGACCCCCATGCCGGTGCCGCAGACGAGCAGGGCGCGGTCGGCCTCCCCGGCGGTGACCTTGCGTGCGGCGGCCACGGCGACGTGCGGGTACGGGGTGTCGGTGGGGCCCTCGTCACCTGAGGCGTGCACGCCGACGTCGATCACCTCGCTGACCCGCTCGTCGGCCTCGAGGTCGGCCTTGAGCCGGTCCTTGTACCTCAGTCCTGCGTCGTCACAGCCCACGACGATGCGCATGGTCACGCCTCCTTCGGGTTGGATGTCTCGTTCGAATGGAGAACTGCGGTTGGGTCGAGCACCGCGTCGGGGTCGAACACTCCGGGGACGGTCCTGGCCACCAGCGCCAGGGAGACCGCGCCGGGGTCCCGGTGGCCGACGCTCTGCTCCGCGAGGGGACGAGCCCGTCCGACCCGCGGCCGCAACGTGGCCGTCTCCTCGGCCGCGCGGGTCGCCGCCTGTGCCGCTGCGGACCACGCCGCCACCGGAGAGGCGTCGCCCGCCTCGAGGAGTGAACGGTGCAGCGGGAGCAGGGCATCGAGCATGGTCTTGTCCCCGGCCGAGGCCTTGCCGAGGGACGTGACGGCCTCGACGGCAGCACCGACGGCATCGGCGACGAGCTGCGTGGGGCCGGTCTGCCAGCCTGAGTGTGTCGCCTCCTCCTCCCGCACGACTGTCCCGGCGGCCTCGAGCATCGCGCCCCAGAGCACCCCGGAAGTGCCGCCGGCCTTGCCCGCCCACGCGCGGCCCGCGCTCGCGAGCACGTCGCCGGGCCCGCCGCCGGACTCGTGGGTCTCTCGTCCGGCCTGCTCGGCAGCCGAGAGGCCACGGACCATGCCGCGGCCGTGGTCGCCGTCGCCAGCCACCGCGTCAAGCCGGCCGAGGTCCTCCTCGACGGCGCGGACTGCCGCAGTCGCTGCGCCGAGGGCCTCGACGAGGTGTCCTGCGACGGTCCGCGCCCAGGGGCTCACCGGCGCGGCGGTCTTCTCAGGGGCGGGGGCGCCGGTCGGCGTCCAGACCCGTCGTGGGACCGCCTCGGAGCCCGCCCCGGCGGGGCGGGGATGCGCAGGGACGACATGTCCCTTGCGGTAGGCGGGCGCTGCGGACGGGGCACACCACAGAGGCTCGAGTTCCTTGTCGAGCCACATCAGGGTCAGTGAGCACCCAGCCATGTCGAGGCTCGTGACGAGCTCCCCGACGTCCGGTTCGACGATCGTCACGCCGGCCTCCCGCAGCAGCGGGGCCGCTGTGGCCCACAGGACGAAGAGCTCCTCGTACTTGGTCCGGCCCAGTCCGTTGAGGATGACGGCGGCCCGGGACGGACCCGTGCCGGGCGCCTCGGCCAGGACGGCCTCGACGAGGGTCGTGGCCAGGTCCGCCGCCGTCGGCATCGCGGTCTCGCCGATGCCGGGCTCCCCGTGGATCCCGACACCGATCCCCATCCGTCCGTCGGGGACGGTGAAGAGCGGGGAGTCGGCGCCGGGCAGGGTGCAGCCGTCGAAGGCGACGCCGAGGGTGCGGGTGCGGTCGTTGGCGTGCCGGGCGAGACGTTCGACCTCGTCGAGGTCCGCTCCGGCCTCGGCCGCGGCCGCGGCGACCTTGAACACGGCGAGGTCGCCGGCGATGCCGCGTCGCTGGTCCTCCTCGCCCACGGGGGCGCTGGCGATGTCGTCGGTGACCAGGACGTATCGGGCGTCGATCCCCTCGGTGGCCATCCGCTGGGCCGCGAGCGAGAAGTTCATGACGTCTCCGGCGTAGTTGCCGGTGAGCATCACCACGCCCGCGTCCGCGGCGGCGTTGCGGCACACCGAGACGACGTCGTCCGTGGACGGGGAGGTGAAGACGTTGCCGATCACCGCACCGTCGGCGAATCCCTCGCCGACGAGGCCGCAGAACGCCGGGTAGTGCCCTGAGCCACCACCGACGACGACGGCGACCTTGCCGGGCCGGGTCTGGGTTGCGCGCACGACACCACCCGGGACGAGGCTCACCTGGTCCGGGTATGCCTCGACGAATCCGCGCACGGCTTCGTCGGCGAACTGGGCCGGGTCGTTCCACAGCAACGTCATGCGTCGCTGCCTCGTCGCCTCAGGGTCGTGGCGACCACCGAGTCGTCCTGGTCGGAGAGCCCGGCGGCCTCGGCGAGCAGGTAGACCTGCTCGGCAGCGGCGGCCACCGGGGTCGCGACCTTCGCCGTGCGGGCGAGGTGCGCGACGATCCCCATGTCCTTGGAGATCACGTCGAGTCGCGAGCGGAGCTCGGGCTGCTGGTCCATCAGCTGCTGGGCCATCCGCGGTCCGCGGTCGGCGAGCATGAACGAGGCCGCGGCGCCGGCGCCGAGCACCTCGATCGTGGCGTCGAGGTCCAGCCCGAGCGCATGGGCCAGGGCGAGGGCCTCTGCGGCGGCTGCTGTGTGCACCCCGCAGAGCAGCTGGTTGACGGTCTTGAGCAGCTGACCGTCGCCGACACGCTCTCCGGCGACGGTGAGTCGCGACGCGAGGGCCTCGAGCACGGGTCGTCCGCGATCGAGAGCGGCCGACGGCGCGCCGACCATGATGAGCAGGTCACCGGTGCCCGCCCGGACAGGTCCGCCGCTCACCGGGGCGTCGACGAGATGGATGTCCTGCGCGGCGAGCCGCTCCGCCGCGGCCTGCGCCGGCTCTGCGCCCACGGTGGAGGTGAGCACGACGACGGAGCCGGCAGCCAGGGTCTGAGTCGCGCCGTCCTGAGCGAAGAGGGCAGCCTCCAGCTGGGCCGCGTCCCGCACCCCGACGAGGACGACGGAAGCCCCCTCGCAGGCCTGCGCCGCCGTGGTCGCCGGGTGCACGCCGTCCTGCTCGGCGAGCTCGAGCCGCGCAGCGCTGACGTCGAAGGCGGTCACCTCGAAGCCGGACCGGACCAGGTGGGTCGCCATCGGCAGGCCCATCGCACCCAGCCCGAGCACGGCGACCGTGGCCGGCGCGTCCTTGACCCCGCCTGCGGTGGTCTGACCTGCGGCGCTCATCGGTCGCCCCGGACGGCGCGCGCCACCTCGCCGGTGGCGACGGCGAGCAGACGGCGCAGGTACCGGTGGTTCTGGGCCATGACGGTGAGCCCGTCCCCGCCGTAGTGCTCGACGCAGAACGGCCCGGTGAAGCCGAGCCGCGCCGCCGTCCGGACGGCTTCGCGGTAGTTGACCGACCCCGAGGCCATCGGGGCGGGCAGCGCGGTGACCGACCCGGTGGCCGGGTCGTCGTCGCGGTAGTAGCTCTTGACGTGCCAGTAGTTCGAGACCGGCAGGCAGGCCTCGACGGCGGCCTGGAACGGCTCGACCTCGCGGTGCAGCCGGAACAGGTTGCCCAGGTCGGGGTTGAGGCCGACCGCGGGGTGATCGATGTCGCGCACGAGGCGCACGGCCTGCTCGGCCGAGCCCAGCAGGGTGTCCTCGTACATCTCCAGGGACAGCTCGATGCCGACACCTGCGGCGTGCTCACCCAGCTCACGAAGACGGCGGACGGCCAGATCCCAGGTCTCGGCGGAGTCGTCGTCCTGTGGGCCGTCGACGGTCCAGAACCACAGGACCTCGCGCTGTGCGGGCGTCAGGGGGCGGTGGAGGCCCACCGAGACGACCGAGCAGCCGAGATCGGCGGCGGCGTCGATGGTGCGGTGCGAGTAGGCGAGGTTCTCCGCGCCCGACTCGGGGTCGATGACGCTGCGCCGGATCGCCGAGACGGCCCGGGCGTGCAGTCCGGTGCGCCTCAACGCCTCCGTGAGCTCGGTCAGGCGCTCCGGGACGAGGTCTCCCACCCGCACCCAGGAGTCGGTGAGGTCCACCTCGGTGAAACCTTCATAGGTCACCTCGGCGAGCTGGTCCTGCCAGGTCCCGGCTGCGGCGTCCTGCGATGGCGGGAAGGGGAGCATGGCCGCGGCGACGGGCCAGGTCTCGCTCGTCCAGGGAGGCGCCCCGGCTCCGTCAGGAACCGTCACGGGGCGGGTTGAACTGGGACTATTCACTGAGCATCATCCACTTCCGATAGTAAATTATTCTCATGCATACCCACCTCTCGGGTAGGCGACGCGCTACGCGGTGGAACCACCGGGCTGAAGATGGAGTGGATCGCCCAAGCTCGGCGAAGCAGCAAGCAGCGCCTGCGTATAACTATGTTGCGGGTCCCTGTACAACGACTCGGTGGGGCCTTGCTCGACAAACGATCCCCCATACATCACGGCTACCCGGTCGGCGACAAGTCGGACGAGCGACAGGTCGTGCGAAATGAAGACGTAGGCAAGCCCAAACTTTTCTTGCAACGTCATCAACAAACTAATGACTTGGGCCTGAATTGAAACGTCAAGTGACGAAACCGGTTCGTCGAGTACGAGGATCTCCGGCTGCAACGCGAGGGCCCGGGCAATGGCCACTCGCTGACGCTGGCCTCCCGAGAGCCGAGAGGGCGACACCTCCGCGAACGCCCCGGGCAAGCCGACCTGATCCAGGAGGTCAGATATGCGATCTTTGCGATCCGATCGCGGAACGACATCTTTGTGTACCTTCCAGGGTGCCGAAATAAGTTGCCCGACAGACTGGCGCGGGTGCAGGGAGGAGTGTGGATCTTGGAAAACCATCTGCATGTTTCGCCGGGCGGCACGCATTTCGCGTCTGTTCAAGGCCAGCAATTCCTCTCCACGGTATCGAATGCTGCCGGAGTCGGGTTCGATGAGCCGCAGCACCGTACGCGCAAGCGTCGACTTGCCCGAGCCAGATTCACCGACAATCGCCAAGCACTCCCCAGCTCCAACCGTGAATGACACGTCGTTGACAGCACGTACAACGGACCCGTGCCTACCTTGAGCAGGAAACTCCTTTACCAGTCCCGCCACGGAAAGCAGCGGGACAGACGCTTCAGATTCCATGGGCGATCTCCTCCACAGGGCCTTTAGGAAGTTGGTCGGCAGGGGCATCGACCGGAGCCTCATCCGTCAGGTTCTCGGGAATTGGCCGCAAGTCTTTCCACGATGCAACGCGGCCGGGGTGCGCCGCCAGCAGTGCTTTGGTGTAGGGATGACGAGGGCGGTCGAAGATATCGTCTATTAGACCACGTTCCACAACACGGCCACCGTGCATAACGATGATGCGGGTAGCAATAAGGCGCGCCACAGCGAGATCGTGGGTCACGAAAATTAACGACATTCCACTCTCGCGCTGCAGCGCTCGCAAGAGTCGAAGGATTTCTGCCTGAACCGTGACGTCAAGGGCCGTGGTCGGCTCGTCGGCCACAAGGAGCTTCGGCTTGAGAGCGATTGCCATAGCTATGCAGATACGTTGACGCATTCCCCCAGAGAACTGATGTGGATAGTTGCCAATGCGCTTATGCGCATCAGGAATGCCGACCTGCTGCATCAAATGCAGCGCCTCCTCACGAGCTCTCTGCCGCGACCAGCCGAGGCGCACACGAAGAATCTCAGAAATCTGTGCTCCCACCGTATATACGGGGTTGAGCGCGTCCAGTGAATCCTGGAAAACCAGGCTGACACCTGCCCCGCGCACGTCCCTCAACTCAGCTTCCGGGACACCGACGAGATCCCGTCCTTGGAATACGATTCGGCCCCGCACCTCCCCAACTTCGCCAACTAGCCCGAGCAGCGCCAGGCTAGTAACCGACTTACCGGAACCGGACTCGCCCACAATCGCCATGGACTCACCGGCTGCGAGGTCGAAGCTCACGCCCCGTACCGCCTCCACTCGGCCCTGTACGGTGTGGAAGTCAACCTCCAAGTCGGTGACGCTTAGCAGTGAACTCACGCCGTGACCTCCGATTCTCTAGGGCGCTTGCGTATGAAAAGCACGCTCTGCACCGGATCCTCAATCGCTCGTAGCCAGTTTGAAATAATATTGGCAGCGAGTGCCGTGATGACGATGACGACGCCAGGAAACACCGTCACCCACCAAGCGCTACTCAGATACGCACGTCCGTCCGCCACCAGCATTCCCCAGTCGACATCAGGCCGTTGCAGACCGATGCCTAGGAAGCTCAGACTTGCAGCGGCAAGAATGACTGTCCCTACTTCCAGCATGGCGAGGGTCCGGATCGTCGGCAGGCTCATCGGAGCAATGTCGCGAAGCATTATGCGCCATGCCGGCGCGCCCATCGCTCTGGACGACTCAACGAACACTCGTTCGCGGAGCTCCAACGTTTGCGCCCGGCTGGTTCGAAGATAGAGGGGAATGCGGGTGACCGCTAGAACCCCGATAAGGTTCACGATACTTGGCTCCAACACATAGAGAACAGCCAACGCAAGCAGTAGCGACGGGATCGTGTGCAGGATGTCGGCAATGCGCATCAACGCTTGATCTAGCCAGCCGCCGAAGTAGCCCGAGACTACGCCTATTGCAAATCCGGTAAGTGCCGAGATGGCTACCGCAAAGAATGCTACGGTCATTGAGGTGCGCGCGCCCATTATGATCTGGAGCAGCATAGGCCGACCGAGACTATCGGCCCCGAGGACATACTCGAAACCATGATCCAATGTGAAGGGAGGCACGAAGCGCAAGCTCAGTACCTGCCGGTTCGCCTCGTCGCCGATAAACGGCGGTGCGATAAGCCCGGTAAGCACCAGCAGGACCAGCCATACCACACTAGCCATAGCAAGGGGCGAATTGGAAAGCATCCGCAGTTTCGGGTGCCGGGTGAGGAAGCCGTCTTCCTCGCGTACAATACGTTCCGTGTTGCTCATGAGTGTCACTTTCAGTCGAGGCGTACGCGAGGGTCAGCGACTGCGTAGGTTAGATCGACGATCACGTTGAGCAGCACGACTGCAATCCCAACCACGAAAACGCTCGCCTGTAGGACAAAGAAGTCGCGGTTGAGGACTGCACCGACAACGAGTGCGCCCATGCCGGGAAACGCGAAAATCGCGCTCACAATGATTGCTCCGTTGACCATGCCAGCCGCACGGTCTCCCGCGACTGAGAGGATCGGCAAAGCGGCGTTCCGAAGGGCATGCCGGTAAACGAGTCGGCGCTGACTGAAGCCAAGGGCGCGCGCGTTTTGCACGTATCCAGAGCTTAACGCCTCGATCATGGCACCGCGAACGACTTGTGTCATGACACCCACAGGCGCCAGCATCATTGTCGCTACTGGCAAAATCCAGGCGTCGACTCCATCGTAACCCGACGTCGGAAGGACGCCGAGATAGATGGCAAAGAAAAGCACACACACAAGCGCAAACCAGAAGTCGGGAATGCTCGCAATGGTAAGCGACCCGAAGGTGATGGCCCGGTCGAGCGACTTGAACCGTCGCGACGCGGCGAGCGAACCAAGGACCACCGACACAATTACGGACAACGCCAACGCAATAGCCGCTAGACCCAGGGTGGGAGGCATCGCGCTGAGTGCCGCTTCCAGGGCCGGCCGTTGTTGCCAGATCGAATCTCCGAAGTCCAACCTTACGACCCCACCCAGGAAGCGCAGGAACTGTACCAAGAGCGGTTGGTCGAGACCATACTCCGTATTGAACTGCTCGTAGCGTTCTTGACTCGCATTTTCAGGCAAGTAGAGAGCCGCCGGAGAACCTGTGATTCTACCGAGAAAGAAAACAATCACCACGACGCCTAGCACCGTGACGATTCCGGTGACGAGCCGACGCACGACGAACTTCCGCATATTGCCCTTCCTCGCTGGTCCTGGTGGGGCGCCCGGCCTGGCCGGGCGCCCCAATGCGTCACTCGGTCAGTTCAGTTGGATCTCGTTGAGGCGTAACTCGATACCTGTCAGACCGTTCGGCTCGTACTCCACCCCGTCACCCAAGAGGAGCAACTTGCTCTGCTCGGCAACCGGAATGATCGCATGGACCTCCTCGTACAGGACGCGGGAGGCCTCCTGGTACAACTCCGCGCGCCGCTCACCCTGGGCGGTACCTGCCTCAGCCAGAAGCGCGTCGATCTCCTCATTCCGGACCGTCGAGTTTGGGCCTTCACTGCTGACATACGAGTTGAAGGTGAAACTCGCATCCCCGGTGATATTGTCGTGGGACGCCGCAACAATGGTGGGCTTCTGATCCGGAGGGAAGGGTGCTCGGAGCAACTGCAGCCATGCCTCTGTATCCAGGCTCACAATGTTTACGTTAAATCCCACGTCCTTGAGGTTCTGGCCAATTGCCTGAATCACCTCGTCACTACCAGGGAACATGTCGGGACGAGTCACCAGATCAAACTCAACGTCGACCGCGAAACCGTCGGCCGCAACGTCCTCCAACAGCTTCTGAGCCGCTTCTGGATCGTACGCCGGACCCTCGTAGCCTTCGATGTAGGCGTTGACCGTAGGAGCAACCATCTGATCCGTCGGCTCACCAATACGCTCCATCAGCGACCCGACAATCGACTCCTTGTCTATAGCGAGCTGCACCGCTTCCCGGGCTCGCGGGTCCTCAAAAGGCGCGCGGTCAGTTTGCGTACGAAGAAAGAACACGCGGTTGTCATTGTATTGCCGTGTCCGGTCGTCGTCTGTCGCGCTCTCCGCCGAGATCGGTACAGCAATATCTGCCTCACCGCTTGTGACCATGCCAGCACGCACTACTGGTTCGGAGCGATAGACAAAGGTCGCTCGTTCGATGTCCCCCGCTTCCCCCCAATAGTCATTGAACCGTTCGATGGTCATCGACTGGCCTCGGTTTCGTTCCACGAAGCGGTATGGCCCGGTGCCAACCGGCTCCTGCACCTTTTCGCCGGCTGGAGTGGCCGCCGGTGAGCCGACATCAACCCATGAAAGCCGAAGTGGAAGGATTGGGTCTGCTTCCGCTGAGACAAGCTCTAGTGTGTGCTCATCGACAACCGTGGTCTCGAGAGGGTACGGGAGCTCGTCAAAGTTCTGGCAGTTCAAGTCGGGATCCTGAATTCTTGCAATGGCGGCGGCGACCGCCTCCGCGTTGAACTCTTCGCCATCGTGGAACGTCACCCCCTGACGCAGCTGCAACCGCCAACTACGGTCGTCGAGCGCTTCCCAACTCTCAGCCAGTCCGGGGACCACGTCCCCGCTGAGCGGGTCAATACGCGTTACCGACTCGATAATGTTGCCGCGCATGACTTGGGCGTTGGTCGCATCTTGGGAGTCACATGGATCTAGAGATACGGGCTCGACGGCGAGTGCGATCGTGATGTCACGGTTGCCGTCGGTTCCCACCGAGGCCGGTGCATCTGCGTCCGTGTTGCCGTTCCCCGAACACCCAGCCGTCAACACCATGAGCGCCGACACACTGCCTGCGATTATGATTGACTTCGTTATCATCGTTCGCTCCTGTTCAAAGTGGGACTTCTGAAGACTCCAGTCACTCCGGAGCGTGAAACTATTCCCCCCCTCGCGTGTAGACGTCGCGTTCAGATAGGGCGTTAAGCATGGGCTCGCCTGAGCGGTAGCGTTGAACGTTCTCAACGATCGTGTCGATGGAGCGCTGAGTCTTGTCCGGCATTCTGGGCGTCATATGTGGCGTGATGACAATATTAGCCGCATCCCAGAGCGGCGAATCCTCGGGGAGCGGCTCTTCAGCAAACACATCTAGGCCAGCTCCACCGATCCAGCCAGAGTTTAGCGCCACAGCTAGAGCATCTTCGTCGACGACCGGACCTCGCGCAAGGTTGATGAGAAAGGCGGTTGGCTTCATCTTGCCAAACTGCTCTGTCGAGAAGAGATGGAACGTCTGGTCCGTCAACTGGGTGGCGAGCATAATTACGTCTGATTCGCTGACCAAGGGGTCGATACTGTCGCCACGGTCAGCAGAGAGTGCGGTGTCCACGTAATCCGGTGCAGCTTCCGCCTGACGCCTATGCACGATAACCCGCATTCCGAAGGCCTTGCCCAATTTGGCCATTTCTTGGCCCGTGTGCCCAAAGCCAACCACTCCGAGAGTCTTCCCCCAGAGTCCCGTCTTGTCGATGTAGCCATCGATACCGCGCCAAATATGCGAATCTTGCATCTGGAACAATGCCTTCGCCTCGAACGTCAGCGCAAGAGCGAAATAGAACCCGTGTTGAGCAAGTGCTGGAGCCGACCTCCCTGCAGACCCCGTGACTATAAGACCACGTTCGATAACGTCTGGTTTCGCTGATCGATTAAGGCCCGAGTGATCGCAGTGCACCCACTTCAGGTTCGGCGTCGCTACGTATCGCTCGTCCAAGTCGCCCTCAAGTACTGCAACATCCACGCGTTCCAGCATCCGCGCGATGGTCGCGTGGTCGCTCGATGAACAGTGAACGAACTCCGCAGGATGGAAGGCGTCCCGCAGTTGCTCGATCTCGGATCGCTCGAAGGGGACAGTGGCCAAAACGCTTCGGATTTCGCGACTCCCTCCGTCGCGTGCATCGAGCGTGCTATTCATGCGTCCTCCTCAAAGTGACGGTCGACGACGACAACCTCAAACCTTCCTATCTCGGGCAAGGAGATGACCGCGTCGCCAGCTTCTGTATGGACCTCACATGGCGCATCAGCGACCAGCGCACGTGCCACCACTGCCCCCCGCGGTCGGATGATCACGAGGGAGCCACCGCGGACAGGCGTGACTGGTCCGAAACTCTTGCGCTTGCGGCCAGAAAGATTGACCAGGTGAATTACCGCATCGGCACCGCGTCGCTGAACCGTCATCTCTATCTGATCCGACAACACGCATCGCAAGGACTTCTCGAAACCATCTAGACCCGTCAGCATCTCAACAAAATGGTCTCGGATGGAAGTGAGTCCAAGTTCGTAGTAGGCCCGGCCAACCGTCCAAGGCAGAATAGCGATCCGCGAATCCGCTGATGTGACATATCCCGGTACGTCGCTCGCCCGATGTCCGTATGCTTTCTCAGGAGGGCCAAAGGGAGCCTGCGGAAAGAAGCTCTGTCTAGCGCGGGATTCGTCAGTTAGTTCAAGCATGTGATGCGCGCCGTACACCGGTACGATCGGTGCAGCAAATCGTTCAGATTCAGGGCGATTGCGCGTACCGATGTATGTCGACTTTAGGTCGAACTCGTCCGTTGTCGAAAGGGCGATACGCGTTGCCGGCATTGCCTCCAATTGAGCGTCGCCAGTCTCCGAGAAGCCACTGCGACCGGTCAGCACAATCCGCCCTCCGTTTTCAGCGAAGGAGTCGAGTGATGCACAAGTCCTGGAGTCGAAACCTCCCGTGTCCGGGAAGATCAACTCTCTATATTGTGTCAAATCTTTCTGGTCTGCCATGCGAGCGATCTCTTCCAAAGGGATAACTTCAAATGCAATATGAGATTCTTGCAACGCCGAATAGAGGCCACGGAACTCAGCCACCGACTCGTCGTGCCGACTGCCGCTCTGACCCAGAGGGTCCGGACGCACTAGCCCGACGTCCGCCGCAGGCTGCAATCCTTGGTAGACCTCGCTCCAGCGTTCATGGAACCGTGTCACTTCCCTCGCCAGCGATATGGATTCATATGGAAGGTCACCTGGCAAGCCCATAATGTAGGTTGAGGGATTGCCACCACGCGCCAGCGCCTGGATGAGGTACTGCGCGAAGTGTTCAGGCTCCTCGCCAGCCATCCGATACGGCATGTCGATGAACGAGACACAGTTGACCATGACAGGTACATCAGGCCGGGATGCGCGAAGGGCACTCACAGATTCGCTCGTCAGGTGGTGCCACAGCTCACGATCGATGGCGTTGTTGGACTCGTGGAGCACAACATCCGCCGAGCGGCGGAGAATCAGCGCAACGGTCGGCGACCGGCGACTAACATGCTCCCGTATGCGCGCGGCCAGGTCGGTGACTACAGTTCCGGTCCATGCGCGCCAGAGATTATAGTTCTGAGAATCGGGCCCTGTGGGCAATTCGAGTCCGCCACTGTACTCAGCGAAGGATCGTCGGGAAGTCTCGTTCTGACAGACGCCGCGGTAGTGACCGCTGTAGTCAACTTCATTGAAGCCGAACATGTTGAAAAAGAAGCCGTCAATGTCGTACCGGTCTAAGACTTCATCCAATATCTCGAACGTCTTTTCTTGGTAATATCCTGCGCTAGGGGAAACGCTGACTAGGCCGTTGTAGACTTGCCATTTCCCGTCCGGACCAACGAAGCACCATTCAGGGTGGCGCTGCGCGATCGGCATGGCGACCTTGGAGAAGTCCATGCGTGCAACGATTCTTACGCCGCGTGCGTGTGCGGCGGTGATGGCATCACCCAGTAGGTCACCACTCACACGCTCACTCAGGTACGGGTTCCTCGTCTGGAAGGGTAGGTCCGATGGATGAAACGAGAAAATGCCACCACAGTTTATGAGCCACGTGTCGGCCCCGAAGTCTTGAATGAAATCGAGCACAGCCTCCACATTCATTCCCGCGTCAACTTCGCGCAAGTTGGTCTGGAAGACGCGGAAGGGCTCGTACCACCACTGACCGGAAGGGGGATTCACTGGCATTTGTGCGTTCGGGGAAGCCGTCTGCTGATTTGTAGTCACAGCTTCTCTCCATTCAATTCTGCCGCCAGAGCGTAGAGTGCCGAATGATCCAGCGCTCCGTCGCCTCGAGCAATCATTGATTGCACCATCTGAGCGACGAGCGCAGCCACGGGCATCGCTACTCCGGATGCGCGCGCCGTCGCCTGAGCGATACCTAGGTCCTTGTGGTGCAGTTCAAGACGGAAGCCCGGGTCGAAGGACCCCGAGAGTAGCGACTCTCGCTTGCGTTGAATGACCGTGCTTCCAGCGAGCCCGCCCGCAAGGACGTCCAGTGCTCGTGTCACGTCTGTGCCCTGCTTTCTCAGAAAGATGAGCGCTTCCGCAAGAACCTGAATATTTCCTGCCACGACGATCTGGTTCGCGCACTTGACGATCTGACCACTGCCTGCCTCACCCACATGCACAATAGTCGAGCCCAGGATGTCTAGCACCGGGCGTACCTGCTCAAGGACGTCCAGGTCGCCACCCACCATGATCGAGAGTTGCCCTGCGGCGGCACCGGCGTCACCACCACTAACCGGCGCGTCAAGAAATGCAAGTTGTTTGTCTTTTGCCTGGCGGTGGAGTTCTCGCGTCGCACCCGGATCAATGGTGCTCATGTCGACGACGACGGAACCGCCGCGGGCATTTTCGAACACCCCGGAGGTTCCCAGCAGGACACCCTGAACGTCGGGAGTGTCGGGGAGCATCGTGATGATGATGTCTGCCTCTGCGACCGCTGAAGCTACTGAGTCGCATTCTTTGATTCCGTGAGCGTGGGCCCGCCGGCGTGTTTCCGCGGTACGACTGAAACCGTAAACCCGGTGTCCCTCGCGAACAAGATTTGTCGCCATGGGGAGTCCCATGATGCCTAGCCCGATGAAGCCGATCGACGCCATTGTCTCCGCAACCCTTCTGAACCGGCGGTCGGGACGGCAATCGGATCGCTCCGTTGGCCCACCTTCGCGCCTACCTTTGCTAACGCAGTTAGTATTTCGATATACCAGGCGTCTGTCAAGCCGGCGACGAGACTCAGGGAAAATGCCCGTGAAGCACGAGTCGTGCCTCACGTAGAACTGCCCGCGAAACACGTGGGCGCGTGACGATGGGGCATGGGAAGTGAGTTGAGCATGGCCGCGAGGGCCGAGATCACGCAAAAGTACGCTCGCGCATATGTGCGAGCGTCGAAGAAGGACCGAGGCCTGCTCCTGGACGAGGTTATGGCAGTGACCGGCTGGTCGCGCGACAACGCGCGCCGCCGGCTGTCGACGGCCGCGAGGCCCGGGCCGCGCCCGGTGAAGACGTCCCGGAAGCCGCGTCCGCGGAAGTTCTCTTATGACGCGACGAAGTCGCTGCAACGGGTCTGGGCGTTCACTGGCTCTTCTCGAACCAGGGTGTAGCGGTCTGATCGGGATGGCGTAGAGGTAGGAGGTCGAGGTCTCCACGAAGATGGGAGTTACCACAACACTCATCAGGAAGACCTCGACATGATTAACGCTAC